>Ga0136846_1238695_pt1 | contig 31623 bp, 5 predicted proteins | sample HopSoiMetagenom2_FD_96841 | JGI IMG/M metagenome (GOLD analysis project Ga0136846, IMG submission 96841) | Grasslands soil microbial communities from Hopland, California, USA - 2 Assembly 2016 (version 4) | ecosystem: Environmental > Terrestrial > Soil > Grasslands | place: USA: Hopland...
ACGAAATCCTATGACGCCAATGTGAAAAAACAGCCGCCACCTTGCCAAAATCGGACGACGAATAATTCGGTAAGGCTACGACGGCAGTGAGGTGCGCAACAGCCTACCGCAAAGTGCAGGTGAACCAGCTGGCCGAAGCCCTGCATGAGGTGCTGCCCACGCTGTCCCTGAACAAGAGCGGCATCACCCCCAAGAGCGTGCTGTACAGGGTGTTGCTGCAACGCGGCTTGTTTGTTCGCTCTCAACTGGCACCCTCCACGTTTTACCATGGTGCACAAGCACCAATTGCTGGAGACCGAATCCGTCCAGAAGCACCGGCTGTCCTTTGCCATGCAGTTTGCCAACCAGCTGTGGCAGGCTGACACCCTGCACGGCCCCAGCATCAAGCAGCCTGGCCGCCAAGGGAAGACGCGCGGCAGATTTCAGGCGGCCTTTTCGCATTGCCCGATCACTGGGCGAGGGGCACGAGCGTCTAAAGTGGTCTCTTCAAACCCGTAGCTACAACGAAATCAAACAGGGAGTCAAACTTCCTCTCCAGCTGCTCTTCCGCTCCACTCAGGTAGAGATAGTAAATCTCCGGTGCACACATACGATCCGAATTCACTCTGAATCCGTAGAGGCCCCCAGTCTCATCGTCACTCACACTGAGGAAATCTCTTGGGATTTCGTGCTTAGTCTGGCGATCTACAACGTTCCACTCGCTGCCCGGAACGACGGAAAACACATTGGTGAAACCGAAGTACCCACCACCGAAATTCCGCAGGAAAGCGCGATATGTCTCATGCAGACGAAGGCCCAGTGCTTTTTCTGCGGATTCAATCTCCCCCGCCTGAGCCAAACGCTCCGCCCCCGCGAACCAATGCAAATGCTTCGCACGAGCATCTTCGACGACTACAGAGAACTCAGTAAGGTCCATGACGCGCTCGCTATTTGTCATAAATCAGGTCCGGATAGATGGTATCGGCTCCCTGCTCTCGAGCCCTGTACCACCAGTGAAGTTCCTTGTCTGCTTTGCGCATCTCTGCCGTTACCCCTTGATTCCGATTGCCGTTGGGATGAAGTGCCTTATTGCCTCGATGTTGATTCGGTACTACTTCGTGAATCGCTGAACCAGGCATCTGATCAGCGTGATGCAAGTCTGGGCTCGCAAGGCCCTTCGGCGTGCGCCCCATCAATGCATTAAAGATGTCTTGTTTCGACCAACGCCCTGCAATACGCACCGGGGAATCATTGACACCATATCCTGCGCCGGTTTGAGTATTTGGCGAGCTGGACGTATTTCCACCCCCACTTTCCCGCACGATCCGTTCGTTGGCAGCGTGAGTCTCGAATCCGTTGCTAGAACTTTCACGCGCAGCAGCACTCTCGCGCAAATTCGCCTCAACGTACTGCCGCCGCGTCAACGACGAAGCACCCCCGTTGCCGAACATCGGCTTGTCAACCGCATAGCTAGGCGCAGTCTCACCTTGCGCGGCGCGCGATGCATCGACCTTGGGTGCGCTCACCTCCGGCGAAGCCTTGGCCTCGGCCGAGGTCACCGTCTTGCCAGGCGCCGAATCAACCCCTGGGCCACCCTCGCCCTCCACTGTGATCCGCCCTGTCTGCTTGGGCACGGTGGCTTCGGTCACGGTGGTGCCTGTGGATTCGGCCGTGCGTGTGCCACGCGTTGCTGCTTGCGCGGCTCCAGCTTCAGCTTCTGCGACCACCTTCGTCGCCGTACGTGCACTTGCCGCGGCAGCCGCTTTTGCGGTCAGTGCCACCCCACCCCGTACCAGGCCGACGCCACCATCGATGGCCAGCACAACATCGGCGGCCAACTTGCCCCGCACGATCGCAGCGGTGAAGACGTTGCCGTCTGCTTCTTCCCGGCTTGCTCCGTCGAGTGCTTCGTTGACGCCTTGCTTGATGCGTGCAGCGGTCTCGCGCGGATTCATCACCGCGTGACCCAGCGCTTGTGCACGTTGCGCCGTGCGCATCGCTGCACCAAGGTCTCCGTGCGTGGCTGCAGCGGCATCACCTGCGACTTCAACCACCGCCACGGCGGTCATTGCCACGCCCAGCCCCGCACCAGCCAGTCCACCGGCTACGTCAACACCGAACTCGCTCCACGAATACCGCCCGGTCGGGTCCGTGTAGAACAGCGGATTCCCATAGGCATACAAGTACTTCTGATAGCTGTCGGGCCGCTCATCCTGCCCCTCGGCGGGATCCTGGCTGATGAAGCGCCCGATGCTCGGGTCGTAGTAGCGCGCCTTGAAGTAGTACAGCCCGCTCTCGGCGTCGGCCTGGTGCCCGGTGTAGGCGAACTTGTTGGCGCTTGAGCCCGTCGTGGTGGTCGGGTTGCCCCAGGCGTCGTACAGCGTCTCGCTCTTGACGCTGCCGTCGGCGGCGGTGGTGGCCACGATGGAGCCCAGCGCATCGGCGTGCAGCAGCTGGTTGCCGTCTTCGGCGCTCCACAGCGCCACCGGCCGGCCCTCGGCGAAGTCGTAGCGTGCGATCACGGTGCCGGCTGTATCGCGGTCTTGCACCGCGTTCTCTTCGTCCCACTGGGTTCTGAGCACCCGCGGCGGTGCGCCGGGCTGCAGCGGGTTCAAGGCCTCTTTGCTCACGCGCAGGCCGGTGTGGTCGGTGCTGTAGCGCCCGAGCACGGTGCCGTTCCGGCTCACGCTGGCAAGGTGGTCGCGCGCGTTCCACACGAAGGCGGTGGTGTCGCTGCCGTTGAGCTTTTGCGTCAGGTTGCCTTGCAGGTCGTAGCTCAGCGTGGTCGTGCCCGCGGCGCTGTCGGCGATCTGCGTGAGCTGGTTGCGTGCGTCGTAGGTGTAGCTGCGGGTGATGCTGCTCGGGCTTGATCCGCTGCTCACCACCGTCTCGCTCAGCCGGTTGTCGGCCGCGTCGTAGGCCCAGCCCGTATCGACCGCATTCGCGCCCTCCACCCGCTTGGTGCCGGTCAGCCGATCGGCGGCGTCGTAGGCATAGCTGGTGAGCTGCGCGCCGCCCGGGCGGTTGATGCGTTCCTCGGTGCGGTTTCCATTGAGGTCGTAGCGGTACTCGGTCAGGTTTAGCGGCGTGGCACCCTTGCTCAGCGCGATGCGCAGGGGCCGGCTGGCGGCGTCGTAGCTGCTGCTGGTGCCGGTGCCGTTGCCCCAGGTCTGCGCCAGCGTGAGGCCGCTGCGGTCGTAGCGGTATTGCACGCTGCCGGCCGGGCTGCTCAGCCCCGTCAGGCGGTTCAGCCCATCGTAGCCGTAGCGGGTCACCTTGGCGTCTTGCGTGGCCAGGGTCTTGCGGTTGCCGGCCGGGTCGTAGGCATAGGCCATCTGCGCACCGAAGCCGTCTTGCACACTGAGCTGGCGGTCGAAGGCGTCGTAGGTGTACGTCGAGACCCGTGCGCCGGCACCGGCACCCGCGCTGTAGCTCTCGCTGACCGTGATCGGGTTGCCGTTGGCGTCGTACACCGTGGCAATGCTCGCCAGGCCATCGACGCTGGCGCTGTAGCTCTTGCTGATCTCGCGGTTGAGCCCATCGAACACGCGAGTGATGGCCACGCCGTTGGCGTCGATGTGCTGCGTCAGGTTGCCGGCCAGGTCGTAGTTGAAGCTCTCGGTGGCCCCGCCCGGGTAGGTGACGCTGGCCCGGCGGTTGAGCTTGTCGTAGCCGTAGGCCGTGGCGTGGCCGCCCGCATCGGTGAAGCGCGTCAGGTTGCCGTTGGCGTCGCGGTCGTACTGGGCCGTGCGCGCCAGCGGCTCGGCCACCGCGGTGAGCCAGTTGCGGTTGTCGTAGACGTAGCTCGTGCGCGCGCCGCTGGGGCGCTGCTGCGCGGTCTTGTGGTTGTTGAGGTCGTATTCGAACTGGGTTGGTTCGCCGGCCGGGTTGGTGCTGTGGGTCGGGCGGCGGCGGGCGTCGTAGGCCACGCTGCTGATGCGGCCTTCGGGGTCGGTGCTCTGCACCACGTCGCCCATGGCGTCGCGCTGGCTCAGCGTGGTGGCGCCTTCGGGGGCGCTCTGGCTGGTTTGCAGGCCGCGCTTGTCGTAGCTGAAGCGGGTGCGGTTGCCGTTGGCGTCGGTGTGGGTGTCGACCTGGCCCAGCGGCGTGTAGGTGAGCGCCTCGAGTTCGATGCCGGCCTTGCTGCTGCCCACGCGGCGGTTCAGTGCGTCGTAGCGGTGCTCGCTGAGCGTGCCGCGCTTGTCGGTCTGGGTGAGCAGGTTGCCTACGGGGTCGTAGCTGCTCTGGACTTGGCCGCCCAGGGCGTCGGTGACGGTGGTGATGCGGTTGAGCGCGTCCGGCACGAAGCGGGTCGGGTGGCCGAGCGCGTCGGTTTGCGAGGTCTTGTTGCCGGCCGCGTCGTAGACGGTGTCGATCACGCCGCCGTCGGCGAAGATGACCTTGGTGGCGCGGTTGAGCTTGTCGTAGCGGGTGGTGGTCTTGTTGCCGCGCGCGTCAGTGGCTTCGAGTACGTTGCCGAACAGGTCGGGCAGGTACACCGGGCTGCGCCCGCCGGGCAGGCTGCTGCCGGTGCGCTGGTTGAGCGCGTTGTAGCTGTGGGTGCTGCGGTTGCCGTTGCCGTCGGTCTCGGCCGTCAGGTTGCCGGCGTTGTCGTATTCCCAGCTGCCGAGGGCGCCCAGCGCGTCGGTGCTGGAGGTGCGGCGGTTGAAGAGGTCGTAGCCGTGTCTCAAGGGGTTGCCGTTGGCCCAGGTCTCGTGGGTCAGGTTGCCCAGGGGGTCGTAGCCGTAGCTGGTGGTGCCGCCTTCGGGATCGCGGGCGGTGAGCTTGCGGTTGAGGGCGTCGTAGGTGAACTGCGAGATGCCGCCGCCCGCGTCGGTCTGGCGCGTGAGGTTGTTGGCGTTGTCGTAGACGAAGGCCTGGGTGTTGCCGTCGGGCCGGGTGATGGTCACCAGGCGGTTGGCGGCATCGTAGGCGTTCTGGGTGACGTTGCCGTTGGGGTCGGTGTCGCGGGTCTTGTTGCCAGCGGTGTCGTAGCCGTAGGTGGTGCTGCGCCCGAGCGGCTGGTTGACGGCGCTGAGGCGGTCCATCGCGTCGTAGGCCATCTCAGTGCGCCGACCAAGCGGGTCGATCGTGGCGGTGCGGTTGCCGTTGGCGTCGTATTCGTTGCCCCAGGCCTTGCCTTCGGCGTCGGTGGTCTTGGTGCGGCGGCTCAGCTCGTCGTACTCGTGGGTGGTGACCCGATCGGCCGTGGTCTCGCTGGTGAGGTTGCCTACCGCGTCGTAGGCGTAGGTGGTGAGCTTGCCCAGTGGCTCGGTGCGGGTCTTGAGGCGCAGGGCGTCGTCGTAGCTGTAGCGGGTGGTGTTGCCTTTCCAGTCGGTCTCGCTGAGCTTGTTGCCCGCGCCGTCGTAGCTGAACTGGCGGCTGGCGCTGCCGCCGGGGCCGCTCAAGGTGATGGTGTCGACCAGGCTGCCCTTTGAGTATGACCAAGTGGTGGTGCGCCCGCCTTCGTCGGTCTCGGTGAGCTTGTTGCCCACGGTGTCGTAGCTGCTGGTGCGTACGCCGCCGGCGGCGTTGGTCCGCTGGATGAGGTTGTCTTGGCCGTCGTACTGGAAGCGGGTGCGGTTGCCGTTGCCGTCGGTGGATTCGCTGACACGCCCGCGGCTGTCGCGCGGGGTCTCGGTGCGCGCTCCCACCGGGCTGGTGCTCGCGGACATGTTGCCGTAGGGGTCGTAGTCGTAGCGGGTGGTGTGGCCGTTGGCGTCGGTGCTGGACAGCCGGTCGCCGTTGCCGGCGTAGGTGTGGGTCACGCTGCCGATGGGCAGTTGCTCGGCGCTGACGTTGCCTTTGGCGTCGAGCTGGAAGGTATAGCTGTTGCCGTTGCGGTCGGTGCGGCTGGTGAGGCGCGATTTGCTGTAGGGCGCGCTGGTCTGGATCTCGTAGGTGTAGCTGGTCGATTTGCCGGCCACGCTCTCTCGGGTGACGTTGCCTTCGGTGTCGTAGTCGAAGCTGGTGGTGACGCCTCGGCCATCGGCTTTGGTGGTCATGAGCACATCGGCGTCGGCCCAGGTCATGCTGGTGGTGCCGGCGGTGTCGATGATGCTCAGCGGATTGCCGTAGGCGTTGAAGGTGTAGCTGGTAGTGCCGCCAGGAACGTTGGTGACCTTGGAGCTGAGCCACGCGGTGGTGTCGATGGCCAGGCTCATGGTGCCACCCAGCGGGGTGGTCACGTCGGAGACGGTCAGGTGGTCGAGCCAGAGGGTGAAGTCGGCGCCGCGCACCTGGATGGGGTGCAGGCCGTAGGTGTATTGGGTTTTGTCACCCTTGGCGTCGGTGGCAGTGAGCAGGCGGTAGCGGTCGGCCACGGCCACGGCATCGGTGGAATAGGCGAAGCTGCTCGTGCGGCCGTTGACGGCGTGCGAGATGAGGTTGCCGGTGGTGTCGTAGTCGAGTTCGACCTTTTGATCGCCGCTGGCTTCGACGCGGGTGAGCACGCTGCTCTGGCCGGCTGAGGCCTTGCCGGGGCGCAGGATGTTGCGGCTTTGGTAGGTGAAGCTCAGGCTGCGCCCGTCGCTGCGCTGAACCTTGCTCAGCAGCGGGTCGGGGAAGGCGTTGGTGTCGTATTCGTAGGTCTGGGTGTTGCCGTTGCGGTCGCTCACCTGCACGAGCTTCCATTGCACGCGCCGGTTGAAGTATTTGTAGTGGTAGGTGGTGCCGTCTTTGCTGAAGAAGTCCCAGGTGTTGTCGGCCCGGTTGGCGATGAGGGTGCCGTGGTAGCCCTTGTCGGGGGCCATGCTGCCGTCAGGCTTGGGGAAGAAGCGCACGGAGCCGGAGTCGCCGGCGCTGACGGACACTTCGCCGCAGCTGTTGATGCTGAGGCCCAGGTCGTGGTTGTGCGTCCAGTTGGCGCCGGTGCTGGACAACTCGCCGGCTGCCGCCGAGGAGTAGGAGGCAACGAAGTCGAGCGGGTTGCCACGCCCGGGCAGGCTCAGGCGTGGGGTCTGGTAGGTGAGGATGCCGTTGCGGGCGTTGACGCCTTTGACGAGGATCTGGCCCACCGGCAAGGCGTTGGACAGCCGGTAGTGCACTTCGATGTTGTGGCTGGCTTCGTCGGTCAGTGAGGGATCGGCGGCGGCTTTGGCCTTGACGACGATCTGGAAGCTGCCGCTGCCCAGCTTGGCGGCGTCGAATCCGACTTCGTTGACACCGATAGGGAAGGCTTTTTCGGCCACCAACTCTTGGGGCAAGCCGAGCGGTACGTCGTCGGCGCCCAACGCCTGGTAAGTGACGCTGGCCAGTGCGTCTTGCGTGAGCATGAAGGCCACCGTACCGGGGCGGTCGCACACCCGCTTGTTCACCTCGTCAACGTAGCGCGAGGCTCCGCTGGCGTGCATGTCGGCAATCAGCTTTTGCCGCAGCGGGAGGTCGAACTTGGCACTCTCAAGCTGGGTGATCGTGTGCTTGGTGACCAACTGCGCCTGGTACTGGTGCTGGTTTGGCTGGAAGGTCAGCGAGCGCGGCAGCAGCGCCTTGCCGGTGTCGATGGGGCTGTCGCCCGCGGCATAGCCTGCCCACGCGCCGTCTTTGAGCACGTTGGCGATCCAAGCGTTGGAGGAGTTTCTGTAGTCGGCCGGCTCGACCTTGTACTGGACTTCGATCGGGTACAGGCTCTTGCCGCTGCCATCGAGGTGAATCTTGTTCGGGTCTGCGCCCGCCTGTACGTTGCGCGAGACCACGGCGGTGATCGTCGGCTTGACGCCGAAGACGGTGCCGCCGGCTGTGCTGGCGCTGACAGGGCGAGAAAATGTCTGTGGCCCGGACAACGTGTTTTCAATACCGGTGACGGTGACACTCGCGCTGACGGTGCTGGTGTTGCGCCCTGGCGCCGCGCCGGTACGCACGGTGAACGAACTGGAGCTGATTGCCGCCGAGCCCCCATTTGAAACGTTGACTGAATCGATGTTGCCGGAGGCCGGCACCCAATTGAGGTAGGGCTGGAATCGCACCTTGCCGTTGGAGTCGAAGAAGTAGGGGTACTCCGACCGGTAGAGAGACACCTGGAATGGGCCGGGGTAGGCCTGGCCCGGGCTGGCGGCCGTGAGGGTGTTGCCCTCGCCGTCAGCCTCACCGCCTGAGGTGCCGAGGTAGCCGTAATAGGTGACCGCGCTGGTCGACGCCACGCACGCGCCGTTGTTGGTGTAGGTGAACTGGCGTGACACGCCGTTGGCGCTGGCGCTCACCCGGTTGGTACCACCGAGTTCGTTGCTCAAGACGACGCCGGCGAAGACGACACCGTTGGACGCTGTCTTCAGCGACAGGCTTTGACTGCCGCATTGGCCCAGCACCCTGCCGCTGGCGCACGCCTTGGCGCTGACAGAGGCATCCCACAGGGCGCCTGGCTTGAAGTTGCCCGGGGGACCATCGGCAGGGCATGAGGGAGTGGAATTGATGGAGAAATTGACGCTGACGTTGGCGATCGGGTTGGCGTATTGGTCAATCGTGCCCAGGCTCAGGACGTCGGCCGTATCAGACGGCCAGCCGGCGGTGGCGGGGTCGCTCTTGGGCTTGAGGTCGGCCAGCACGTCGGGCAGTGCGAGTGCGCTGAAGGGTTCGGGCGGCTGCAGCGTGCCCGCGGCGCTGTCGACGTAGGCATCAACGTTGACCCAGCCGACCTGGGTGGCGAATTCATCACCCGGGTTGCGCATGATCCAAACGGAATTGATGCCGGTGCTCTGGCCGAGCGTGGCGCTTGTCGAGGCCATGCCGAGCACGTTGGTCGGCAAGGTGATCGACGAGTTGCCGCCGGCAAGCTTGGCGTCGCCAGTGATCACGGTGAACGTGACTTGCGCGCCTTTGACGGGACGCCCGAGCTTGTCGAAGACCTGCACGGCGTAGGGTGCTGTCAAGGCCTGGCCCACGGTGCCACGCTGCCCGTCACCCGCACCGACTTTGCTGACTTTGACACCCGAGCGCGGGTCGTTGTTGGCCTCTTCGGTCTGCATGGCGGCAAAAGCATCGGCCAGGAAGCCGAGCGTCCAGAGCTCCGGCGGGATCACGGTTTCGCCGCCAGCGAGGCCGCCCGAGATGAAGAACCCTGCCCGCCCGCCTTTGAAGGCCTGCCACACGGAGCCGGTCCAGGCGTTCACAGTGAGCTGGCGTTCGGGGATGCGCACGTTGTGCCCCTGGCGAACCAGGTCGCGCACTGCGGCTTTCACGGAATCGCTGTGATCGGTGGCGTCAAGCGCGCCGAGGTTGGCGCTGGCCAGGTCGAGGACACGAATGCCTTGCTCGTTTGCGAGCTGCACGCCGCGGTCGGCAGAGATGGCGTCGACCGAGAACTGGTCATTGAACACGTATTGTTCGAGCGACGAGCCGGCCAGTGCCGACAGTGTGAGGAAGTCGCTCGCGCTTGCGCCCACGGCATCGACCGGGCGCAACGCGGCGTCGATGCTGACACCTGTCCATTCGAGAGTGACCGGCACACCGGCAACCAGCGAGGGGCGCACGGTGGTGCTGGCCAGTGTGACGGCCGGCACGGGGCGCACAACGCCTGTATCTAGCCAGCCGGCGATGTCACGGTCGGCGTCGTTCCATTGCTTGGCGTAGAACACGCCCAAGCCATCGAGCAGGCGTGCGCCGAGGTATTCACCGTCTGAAGCGGCAGCAGTTTCCGGGCGCGGAGGGTCATTGGCGATTACCAGTGCGTGGTAGGCCCCGGCAACCACGGTCTGGTCGACCTCTTGCACACCCCACGGGCCACTCAGCTCGATGCTGAGCCGCAGGCTCGCGCCGGGTTCGACCCGGTCGGTCGCGGCGGCTGCAACATCGCCACCAAGCTTGAGCTGGCCGCGCAGGCCAATCAGGTAGAGCGGCACCGCATCCATGCCGCCGTACAGCAACGAAACCCGGTGGTCTTCGAGGCTGGCCGGGCCGTACGACAGCGTGACGCGTGAGTTCACGGCATCGGCCATCGGCAGGGTCTTGTCAAGCACGACCGGGTCGGTCGCATGGCTGCCCTGGTAGAGGCGGATGCGAACGGTAGCGAGTTCTGAGGCCGGCAGGTCGGCCGCTTCGCGGGTGACTGCCGTCACAGCATAGGGCAGGCTGTTGGGCAGGATGTCGAGCTGCAGCGTGTCGTTTGCCGAGCTGTTGCGCTGGCTGTCCCAGGTGCCGGTGCTGCCGCTAGCGTTGAGCGCGCTCGCCGTCTTCAGACGCAGAAACTCGCCGAAGGGCACGAGGCTGGTGTGCGATTGGTATTCAGTGCTCAAAGCGGCAGCGGTGAAGCTGCGCCCGAAGAGGCCCGATGAGGGCTTGAAGCTGACCGTCTTGTAGAAGGGGTCGAGGGGAATCCAGGTCTTGCCGGAGGCGTCAACCAGCGCGCCGCGGTAGTTGGTGTAGGGCACGTAGGCACTGACCCAGGTGCGGGCAAGCTGCACGGCGGCCACGCGGCCGGCACGCACGACCGGGCTGTAGGCGAGGCCCGCCTTGGTCAGGGCGGCGGGCACGAAGGCCGCGTCGGCCGTTGGCAGGCCCAGTTCGGACGCCAGCCGTTCGAGCGGCACCTCGACAACGCCCTGCACGTAGCGGGTGTTCAGGCCTGCGGCCCGCAGCAATGCGGTCAACAGGCTCGCTTGGTCGACGTCATTGCCGGCGCCGCTGCGCAGTGCACCGACAGCCCCCTTGACGGAGCCGGCATACCACTCGTTGCGCGTGGTGTTGCGCACGAATTCGTAGATGCGGACATAGTCATTGCCGAGCGCCTTGGCCTTGGCAATGACCTCGTCGGTCAGCGGGGCCTGTGCGGTTGCGGCGTTGTCTTCGGCGGTCGAGGCGGTTTCGGTCTTGGTTTCGTAAGTCGGCACGAGGGCCGGCGTCAACACGGGCTGGCGGGGCGCAAGGCTCAGGCCACCGAACGGCACGGCCTGGGCGCGCAGGATGGGTGCCTCGGCCGGACGCGTCTGCTGGCGGCGAAGCAATGCCAGCGCCTGGGTTGCGGCCGTCTTGGCGCGCGATGCATCGATTTGGGTGTTCGGTACGAACAGCGGGTCCAGCAAGGCCTGCACTCGCGCGAAAGCAGCCAGCACCTGCGACTGCGCCTTTTCGTGACGGCCAATGTATGCCGCGCCATCGGACGACTGCTTGAGCCGCTCGCCTTCAGCCGTGAACTTGATCTGCACGACTTGTGCTGCCGCCCGCCACACGTCGTAGCGCCCCGCCAACTGGGTAAGCGCCCCGCCCCGGTCTGCGTATGCCTGCAGCGCGGCCTGCAGTTGCTGCTGGGCCTGATCGAGCTGGCGCGCGTCGGCGCCTCGGCCGGCATCGGCACTGGCGGCCGGCACTTGCAGGCCCCGCAGTGCATCGATGGCCTGCCGCGCACTGGCACCGCGGGTCAATTGCTGCAACACGCGTTGCGCACCCTCGTTGCCAGCGACGGTCTGTGCGAATGCCGATGCGGCGACGAACAGCACACTGCACGCTAGCAGCGGGGCAAGGAGGCAGCGGACGGAAACGTTATTCATGTTGTGTGCGCGGCGCCTGCATCGCGGTCGAAGCTCGGGCGCCGAGAGTCGGCTCAGGGTTTCGGTACGAACGGCGTGTAGGTGATGTTCATCGTCGACGTCCACTTGCGCGCGACGACGGAGCCTTCAAGGCGCCCGGTGCTGCTGCAAACGCAGGCGTTGGCCGCGAGCAGGCTGCCCCAGAACGTGAGGCCGTTGAACTGCAGCGTCTCCGCATCGTGGGCGTTGAAGAGCACCCTGCCCTTCCAGCCGGCCAGGGCCACGGTGTCAATGCCGAACGAGATGCGGCGCAGCGTGTCGGCGCTCAAGTTCACAACGATGTGCGCGTCGGGGAGTACGTTGGCGAGAACCACCTTCTGCGTGCCGCCCACCTGCGCGGCCGAGAGCGAGAAGACCTCGACCTCGCTGTTCGTTCCGGTCAGGGTGAGCGTACCGCCAGACACCGAGACTTGGCCCGTGGTGGGCTGGTCGCGCAGCTGCTCGGACATGGCGCTGAGGTACACCCGCTCGGAATCGAAGTCGACGGGCAGGCTCGTGACCTTGCGCAGATCCAGAGTCGCGGCAGTCGTGGCCGCCTTGGTTCCGAGGTACAGCCCGTACCCCGCGCTTGTACTCGACCACAGTGCCCCGCCGGTGTAAGACGAAACGTTGCCACGTACCACCAAGGTCGGCGTGGACGCAAGTGCCGGGGCACCGGCGCCTATCGTGGCCGTCGTCACCGACAGGTTGCCGCCCACAGCAACGCGGCCAGCCGTTGTCGCCATGCCGCTGACGTCCTCGAAGATGAACGCCGAATAGGAACCGGCATTGCCGAGATCGATGTCCAGGGCATGCGATGGCGTGGTGCATAGCGCCACGCCTGCCAGCAGCACCATGCGCCTCCAGGTAGTTTGACTCTTCATAGGCGCCGCTCCACGGCTTCGATCACGCGCGCAATGGCGAGCTTGTCGTCTTCTGCTTGGGTGCCTTGCACCGGTTGCCAAGCCGACTGGGCGGCGATCAATTGACGCAAGGCATCGTCCCAGCGACCGTCGGCAATCGACATCTTTGCGAGTGACAACCATGTGAGCGTGACTGCCTTCGCGCTGGCTTCCGACCCGGTCAAGGCCAAAGCCTGCACCTTGTCGAACGCGGCATTGGCCAGGCTGACCGGCCCGAAGACGTGCAGAGCCAACTGCTGGTTCTGCAAGAGCGTCGAGCTGCCGCTCGCATTGATCTGGTTGACGATGCTCGACACGACGTAGTCGCCTTCCTGTACCGGCGCGCGCAGAGTCGCATCGAAGGCCAGGGCGCCACTTGGCGCTGCGGTGGCACGCCAGCGCAGCGTGGGCAAGCCGCCCTCGACGGTGGACGCAGTGGCTTGCGGCACGGTCTGCAGCACCTGCGCCTGGGCCGGCACCTTTGCCGCGTAGTCGAGCAGTTGCGCCAGCGTGCCGGCATTGTTGACGGCTGCCTTCAACTCGAACACGCCGCCGCCAGCCACTTCGCTCGGCGCTGTGGGATCAAGGTACTGCAAGGTGGCCAGCCCCAGGCCGTTCCATGTGGCGAGGGTTGCGTCGTTCGCCGCCCGCAAGGTACCCGACAGGTCGAACGCGAAGGCCATGGTCCGGCCGCGGCCATAGGTGCCAGAAACGATGCCGAGACCGTTGTTCATGGTTGCGTGGTTCGTTCCAGTGCTGCTGTTGAATCGCACAGGCGTGTTGACCACCAGCGTGGCACTGGGCAGCACGCTGCCGATGGTGTAGATCTGCGTCTGCAGTGACGACCACTTGCCCAGGAAGCTGACACTCGAAACCGTGTCGAGCACCGGGTTGCGGCCCGCCGTCCAACCTTCGGTCAGCAGCGTGTCACCGCGGCGAACGGCAGCTTGTACCTCGGCCGCAGCAAGACTGCCGAGCTTCAGCGCACCGCCGCCGATCCAATAGGTGCTGTAGCGGCCCGAACGCAGCTCGCGCAGGAAGTTCGCCTCGTCGGAAACAACGGTGTGCGCCACGCCACGAGCCGTCAGGTATTGATCAAGCCAGGTGACGCGGTCACTCGTGCAGGCCGACACAGTCGTCGGGTTACTGAACGTTCGGTTGGGGGCGAGGCAGTTGTCCCAAGTGTCATCTTCCTGGCGCGTGCAACGCACGTAGACCAGCAGCTTCTTGGTGCTTGCCAGCGTGGTTTGCAGCCCGATCGCCGTGTTCGGCGCGCTGAGTTGGATGGTGCCTTGGGCGATGGGCATCACGGTGGCGTTCGCGGTAGCGGTCAATGCTGCGTCTAGCAAGGCACCAGCGGTCCCGCTGGCCGCCCAGCTCCACGCATGCTGGTAGGCGCCGCCTTGGGCCAGGGCTGCGACATCGTTGAAGGTCTGCAGCACGGCGCCGGAGGCGTGGTCCCGGATCACGAGCGAAACCTGCACACCGCTGAGCGCGCTGGCCGACGCATTGGTGACACGCGCATCGAGCACCACCGTGTCGCCGATCGCCACGGTGTTCGGGCTGATGCCCAGCGAGCCGCCCAGCGACACCGCCGCGTCGACCTGGAACACGACTGTCTGCTGGCTCTCGTTGCCTGCACGGTCGCTTGCCTTGACGCTCAGCGTGTGGCTTCCATTGGCGGTGACCGCCGTGCCACTGACGAACGGCACCCCGTCGAGCAGGATGTCGGTGGTCGCCAAGTGTTTGTCGGTCACGCTGATCACCGGCGTCGCCGACCCAACGGTGGTACCCCCCTGCACCACGCCGGTGACGGTGATCAGCGGCGGTGTGGCATCTATCGTCAGCGCGAACTCAAGTGGCGCACTGGTGTTGCCCGCAACGTCGGTCGCACGCAGAGCCAGTGTGTAGTCGCCATCAATCGCAGCCGGTGGCGTGACGCCATAGCCGCCTGTGTTGGCTGGCACAGATGTCCATGAGCCATCGACACCGCGCAATTGCACGGCAGACACACCCGTCAACGCGTCGGTGGCCGTAGCCTGCACCAGAGGCATTGCCTTGGCGATGAGCCTCGGTGCGGGCGCCACCAACGTGACCACCGGCGGCGTCAGGTCGACGGTGAAGGCAACCGTTTTGGTCGAGCGGTTGTCTGCCTTGTCGACCGCGTCGATCGTCAGCACGTGGGCGCCCTCGCCCACCGGCGCGCCTGAAACGAATGGCACACCATCGAGCACGATGGCTTGGCTCAGCGGGTTCGCATCGGCCACCGCGATCACCGGGGCCACGCTGGCGCGCGACACCTGCTGATCGGCCACGCCGGTCACCGTGATGAGCGGCGGCGTGTTGTCAATGACTATCGACAAGGTCACCACCGACGAGGTGTTGGACAAAGTGTCTGAGGCACGCGCTTGCAGCGTCACTGGGCCATCAGCAGTTGGCAAGGCGTTGGAGAAGTACAAGCCCGCGCTGGCGTTCTGCGGCAGCATGGCGAACCATGTCTCGGCGCCGCGCAGCAACTCCACTTTGGCAACCGGGGCCTGGCGCGCCGTGGCCAGCGCGGTCACCGTTGCGGTTGAGCGCACCACGGCACCGGCGGCTGGGCCGGTGAAGGCCACGCCCGGCGGCGTGCGTTCAGCCGCCTGGACCCGGGCACGGTCGAGCAGAAGCCAATTGCCACCCACCTGCGCCTCAAGGCGCAGCTCGAAGCTGCCGAGCGGCCAGGTGCCAGACAAGACTGCGGCTTGGGTAACCGCGTTTGCCCGCACACCTGCGAGCTCACCGCTCCAGGACGCAAGCGTCTGGCCATTGGTGGTGTCGAGCGCACGCACCCGCACAACCAGCGGATTGATGGCGGCGCCGAGGTTGGTCAACGAAGAGGTGGTTGGGATGGCTTCGGTGGTGGTGAACACGTCACCAGCCACCTGCAGATGACCCACCACCTGGGGCGCCGTGGGCACGACGACAGCGAACGCGCTCTGCGCAACCGTTGACGGAGTGCCGGCAGGACCGACCGTCAGGCGCGCGGTGTACGACCCCGGTTGCGCGGCCGGCCAAGACAGGTCGACCTGCACTTCGCTGCCTTGCAGCATGCCCTGCAGGTCGATTGAGCGGGTCGCCAAGGTATCGCCGGACCCGGAAAGCACCGCCAGCACAGCCGGGGTGGTGTCCAACGCAGGCACATTGCCACTGAGGTAACGCACCGTGCCTTGCACGTTCACGTTGTCGCCAGTCAGGTATTCACTGCGGTCTGTCACAACTGCCGAACCCAGCGTGGCCCCTGCATCGATTGCGAAGTCTGCTGCCGCACTCGTCACCAGCTGCCCATCGGCACCCAGCAGTTCTGCGGTCACTCGGTAGTCGCCAGCGAAGGTGGTACCCGACGGCCAGGTGTATGCAAGCGTCTGCGGTTGGCCAAAGACCAGGTTCTGCACCGGGCTGGCATCAAAGCGCAACAGTTCGGCACCACCGGTGTCGACGACGTGCACGATCACGCTGCCATCGAACTGGGCGCCCGCATTGACGGCGGTGATGTCTGCCTTGACGGTCTCGCCACCGGCGTATCGCAGCTTGTCGGTACGGACCTGCAGTTCGGGGTGGCCTGTGGATGCCGTCACGAACACCTGGCGAGCCGCCTGGTTGTTGTCTTTGGTGACTTCATCGGTCAGGTTGCCAGGGTCAACCACCGCCATCAGCGTGTAGCGGCCAGGTTGCCCGCCGGTCCACGGCATGCGCAGGGTCTGCTGCGCATCTTTGGCGAGCGCTTGCAGCGAACCGCTGAACAGGGTCGTCACGAGGCCCTGCTCATCAACCGCAATCACCGACACCGGTGTGGCTGACGCGGCGACCCCGAGGTTCTTCACGGTGATGGCAATGTCGGTCGCCTCACCCACCCGCGGCGAGGCCGGGAAGACGAACCAGCTGTCGTTCGTCACAGACCAATCGGGCAAGGTGTCCGAGCTGCGACGCACTTCGAGCGGCAACGCTGGCGCGCTGGTGTTGCCGGCAGCATCGACGGCATACGCGCCGAACATGTTGGAGCCGACGTTCAACGCGGTGTCAGGCAAGAGGAACTGACCGGCCGGCGTGTGCAGCACCAATTGGCCATAGTTCCGCAGGAAGCCGATCGTCTTTGAGGACGACCAGATCGGCGCTCCGTAGCCGACATAACTCTGGCCAGAAAGCACCTCTTCGCTGCCGGTAAAGCCGCGCAGAACCAGACTTCCATCGCGGTTTGCCAGATAGGCATCGCCTTCAGGGGATACGACCGGCCCCGTGTAATCAACACCGGTTGCGTCAGCGAGAGCAACGACGGTGAAATCGGGCAGTGTGACCCGCGCAATCGCGCGTCTACCAAGCGAGCCAGCCTGCTCGACCAAAAGGCCGCTGCCATCCGGGAGCCATGACGGGCTGCGCGGATCGGTAACGCCCGCCACCGTGACATCACGCGTTAGCAGTGGGTCAATCAGCCGCAACCCGTCCGCGGATGTGATGGCGATGGTTTGGCCATCGGGCGACCAGGCCGCCCCGAGGATATCGCCGGCAACAAACCGGCTCGCACCGCTGGCCCACTGAACAATCACCAGGCCAGGTTGCCCCAAGGTGGCGTCATAGGCATTGGTGAGCAATTGGCTGCCGTCCGGCGAGAACGCAAGCAGATCGGCCCGCGCCCAGACCGGGAGCGACAAGACGGTTCGTTTGTCCGTGGTGCGGTCCCAGCGCGAGAGCACGGAATGACCGCTGCGACCGTCGTAGCTCACGACTGCGGCTGAGCGACCATCTGGCGCAAACCGGAAGCCTTCAATATTGGAGTTCGCCAAGAGTGATGCGGAGGCCACCGGCGTGCCGTCACTCTTGTGCACCGCGGTGCCGTTGCTGTTGAAGTACACGAGCGAGCCATCCCGTGCAACATCGAAGACGCTGTTTCCGTTTGTGTAGAGCGTTTGCTGTTGCACTTCGGCGGTCGTATCGACCATGCCGATCTTGCCATCGCCCTTCGTGATCACGACTTGGCTGCCTGGCTCGGCAAATCCGACCAGCGTCGTCTGCGCGTCAGGCGTGAACACCGGCCCAGGGCTGCGGCTTGGCAAGACAAAGTAGGGCGTAGTCGGCGCAAGGCGGTCGTCGGGTTGCGCATTGACCTCGTTCGAGGTGCTGCCGACATTGCCCAGGCCATCCACGCCCAGAACGACGTAGTAGTAGCGAATGCCGTTGTGCACGTCATGGTCGGCGTACGGCGACGCCGGCACACCCGAGGCAAGCACGATGTACGGCCCGCTGGGCCGGGTAGCCCGCTGGAGGACGAACGCGCCAGGCTGCGGCCCGGTACCGACCGTCCAGGTGACGATGGCGACGCCGCCACCGGCTGGCGCCGTGGCCGTTGCCGCAATCGGCGCATTCGGGCCGGCCACTGCAATATCGACCGCCGCCCTGTTTGACGGCAGACTCACGTTGCCGACGCTATCGACCGCGCTCACGACATACCCATAGTGCGCATTGGGCAGTGCCGGGTCGGAATAGCTATGGGTTGCGCCGTTCGTCAAGGTGGCGATCAAAACCCCGTCACGTTGGATCTGGAAGCCAGCAACATCAACATTCGACGGGCCGACCCAGCTGAGTTGAGCGCCGGACAGAGCTGCCTGGGCTTGCAATACAGGGGCATCCGGAGGGGTCACATCGCCCACCGCCGGCTTGGCCTCTGACAAGGGGCTTGCGAACCCGAGTTGGGACACAGCAATCACACCCACGCTGGCATAGCCATCGGGCAGGCTCGCAAAGGTTGCCGAGCGTGTGCTCGTGACTGCGGGCCCACTCAGCCGCACGTCGTTGAGTTGCACATTGGTGTTCGAGTTTTCGGCAATCAGGACACGCAGACGACTGGTGCGGTATGCGCGCGCGAACTTGATGTCAATGTTCGGCTGGCCTGTCGTGTTTTGCAGTTGCGCCAGCGGCACCCAGACTTCGCCGTCGTAGCCTTCGATCCTGTACCGATTGGGGATCTGTCCGTTCCCCCACAACAAGCTCATGCCATCAATGATGCGCCGGGTGTCCAAATTCAGCTCCAGCCACTGACCCGCGATCGGCTCCAAATACGACGGCGACCACCCTGTGGACAGCTCGGTATCAATCGCGCGGTCTGCCGAGTAGTAGCTGCTGTACGGGTACGTGCTGGACGCAGCAATGCTGCTTGGCGTGATCACCGAGTTGCGCAGCACGCCTGCCAGAGCCGGAACATAGCCTTCGAGATCGCCTTCGAGGTTGGACGCCCAGTTCAGCGTCACGTCGTGACCGGCCGCACTCGCGTCCAGACCGGTCGGCGCAGCCGGTGCTTGGCCGCGGAACGCGTGCCAGGGCGCGGGATTGCTGGTGTTGCCCAGATCGTCATGCGCAATGACCTCGAAGCGGTTGTCGCCGAGGGCCAGGGGCACGACATCGAAGTGGTACGAGCCTGTTTCGTCGGATGCGGCTTCGGTGATGTCAGCTCCACCTTGCTTGCGCAGCACAACATGGTGCGTGGCACGGGCTTCGCCGAGCAGCAGCGTTGTGACATCGGGTGTCGGCGTGTAGGGCTGCACGAAGGTCGGCGTGAACACCACGGCCGCAGCGTCATTGCTGGCGCCGGACTCGGTGCCGCCCGCACTGACGGCGGTCACGCGATAGACATAGCCGGCATCGGGGCGACCGGCATCGGTGTAGGTGAGCGCGGCCAGCGGCGTGGTCGTGAGGCGGGTCACGGTCCCCGTGGGTTCAACCCGGTCGATGTGGTAGCCGACGGCGTAGGACGAGCCACTGGCCATCCAGTTCAGCGCCACGTCGCCACCCGTCACGCGGGTGGTCAAGTTGGTCGCCGGGTCGGGCTTGCGCAGGTCGGTGAGGACGAGCGTGATGAAGCCCGGCGCCGGATCGACCTTGCCGCCCTCGTCGGTGGCAACCGCGCGCACGTTGTACGAGCCATAGGGCAGACTTGCGGTGCTCCACTCGATGGTCCAGGGACCGGCGTTATTCGTCAGCGGCACGCCGATGTCGACCCAGGTGCTTGACGCGACTGGCTTGTACTGGAACTGCACGCGTGCGATGTCGGTATCGCGCGATTCACCGATCAAGGTTGTCGTCTGGCTGACCTTGTTGCCATCGGTGGGTTTGGTGATCGGCACATGCGGCGGATGCGTATCGACCGTGAACTCGACCTCGTTGGACGGATCACTGACATTGCCGGCCTGGTCCATCGCCTGCAGAAAATAGCGGTGCTTGCCATCGGGGACGGCAAGATCGTTGTAGGCGGCGGGCTTGATCAGATATGGGACCATGCTGCCAATCACCAAGCCCGTGGCGTTGGCGAGCTGCTGATTCCGGTACAGCAGATAACCTTGCAGATCTGGCTCGGTGTTGGCCGTCCAGGTCAGTGCGATGTTGTTCACCGACAGCGTGCCCTGCAGCAGGATCGGCGCCTTGGGCGGCGTGTTCTTGACCTTCACGGTGACGCTGTCGGTCGCCACCACGCCCGAGAGATCTTCGGCCTCGAGCTTGAGCGTGTACTGCGCACCTTCGATCAGGCTCAGCGTGTTCCAGGCCGACAGTGTGTCAGCGGTGATCGCGAGTGGCGAGCGGCGCAGCAGCTGCCACGCCGCAGGCGCCGTGCCAGCCCCGATGTAGAGGCGATATTCCTTGAAGTCGGCCGGCGACATGGCGGTGCCGCGCACGTCCATCAGGCCCGCGGCCCAGGCGTCGCGCGTTGGCGCAAAGATCTGCGCCACCGGCTGAGACGAACTGACCACGACCCGCCCTTCATTCGACGGCTCGCTCTCGTTGCCAGCACGGTCGACGGCCTTGACGGTGTAGGCGTAGGTGCCTGGTGCCAGGCCGGCATCGAGGTAGGTGGTCGCCGTAAGCAGCGCAGTGTTCACGCGGCTGCCGTTGCGGAACAGGATATAGCCCGCCACGTCGGCTTCGACAGCGGCGTTCCATTTCACGTTGGCATTGTGCCGATTTTGCAGGTCGGCACTCAGCGTCACAGATTGCGGCGCCAGGGTGTCGACCGTCACGTCTTGCACCGCAAACGACTCGTTGCCGGCCTTGTCGAGCACGGTCAGGCGCACGCCATAGACGCCATCTGGCGGCAGCACCGAGAGTGTCGTCAGTGCGGCGTCGTTGATTTCGCTGGTGCCGCGGGCCACTTCGGTCCAGCGGGTCGAGGTCGAGCCCCCCGGGGCCAGCTCGACGCGGTAGTTCACGAAGTTGAGGTCGGTCGCCGTGCCCTTGAGCACGGTGCCGATGCGCAGGTACATCGGCGTGCCGGTGGACTTGATGGTGGCGACCGGCGGCGTGTTGTCGATGGTGATGGGCACGCTGGCCGAGCCCGTCAGCTCGGCTCGGTCGTCGGCTTTCAGGGTCAGCGTGTAGGGGCCATCGGCCACTGTGAGCGGATCCCAGGTGAGCAGCTTGGCCGTGGGCGGCAGCGTGGTGCCCTGGAGCAAGATATTGCCCGCCAGTGTCAGCTGGTAGCTCGCGAGGTGCAGCTCTTCGATGCCGCCTTCGATGGCGTACGGCTGCTTGCGCCCGCTGATGTAGGCGTTGGGTAGCGGCGCCGTGATCGCCGGCTTGGGCGGCGTGCGGTCGAGGATGACGTTGAGTGTGCTGGTCGACTGGTTCTCGGCACGGTCGGCAGCCTTGACGCGCAGCGTGATCGGGCCTTCGGGAATGTCGTCAAGCGGAGCAGTCAGCGTGCCGGTGTCGTCTGTCGCATCGACCAACGACAGGTAGGGCGCGCCGTTGACGGAGACGGACAGATTCGCATCCGAGAACAGCGGATCGGTGGCACGCGCTACCACACCGCCGCGGCCGGCCGTGACGGGGCCCTTGGGCAAAGTGAAGGCGATGACCGGCGGCGTCTTGTCGAGCGTGAACCCGGTGCGAGCCACTTGGCGTGCCGAAACGTCGCCGTTGGTGACGATCTCGGCCGTAAGCACAGCGGCGACGTCTTCATCGGGCTCGACCACACTGCTGTCGTTCCGACCATCCCAGACGATTGAGCCGTTACCAGCCACTGCCGGCACGTTCTTGACCAGGGTCTTGATCTTTGCGCCAGTGGACGTGCGCATGAGGTCCAGCGTCAGGTTCGCGGCGCGTGACAACGAATACAACAACGAAACCTTCTCGCGGCGACCGTCACCGTTGGGCGAGAACGGGTCGGGTGAGGCATTGAACGCCGCGATGATGTCGGCCGGTTCGGTCAGCTGGATGGGCAACTCGAGTAGGCTGCTGTTGCCCACCGTATCAAAGGCACGGACCACGATCTTGGCACCACCCGTGAGCCCTGCCGTATTCCAGGCGGCGAGGTTGATGTGGAAGTTGTTCATGCCGCCGAGGTTCGGCAGGTTCATCGGCGCATCCGGGTTGCGGTCGGACACTGCCGCTACTTCGTAGCGCAAGGGGTGCAGATCAGAGGCCGAGCCCTTGATGAAGAATTCGATCGGCACCGCAGCGTTCGGCTTCGGGCTGTCGATGACGATCGTCGGCGGCGTGTTGTCGACCTCGACCGGCCAGACATCGATCTTCTCATTGCCGCATCCGTCGGTCAGCGTCACGCGGAAGGCGTACAGCCCGTCGGCGACCACCTGCCCGCCGATGTTGCGACCATCCCAAGTGAAAGGACGATCGCCATCTGACAAGGCCAGGTTGCGGGCCAGCGTGGCGACCGCGGGCTCGTCCAGCGGCGTGACATTGCCAGATTGGTCACGCACAGCGCGGAACACTTCCACCTTCACCGTCAAGGCTTCGAGGGCCGTGACCGTGACCGATACGTCATCGGCGACGCCGTCGCCGTTTGGCGAGAACAACCCGCGGTCGATCGACGAGACGCCCTCCACACGACCATCGACGTCGACGGTTACCGGCGTGCAGGCCAAGTGGCCACTCGGGCCGAAGACACGCAGGCGCGCCGTGACCTTGCCAACGAGCGGATCGAGTTCGAAGTGATCTCGGGTGCCTAGGCCAAGGCCATACAGGCGGCCGCTGTTGGCGTGGACGAAATTGCCCGGCCGCGTTGGCCAGACGATGGGACCGGTATCGCCACAGCCCTCCTGCAGTAAACACACGCGATAGTCGTCCGAGGCCGTCGTAGCGGGGACCGAAAGTGCAGTGGCAGGCGCGCCCACCGGCCCGCGCGGGACCCAGCTTTCGTCCGGTTTCTGCAGCTGCAGATCTTGATAAGCCGCGTACGGTTCTTTCACCTCGACCGACATCGGCAGGTAGCCGATGGTGCCGACATTGGGCACGGCGATGTGCGTCGCGCACATCTTCTGGCCGTCCACCGGTGACCCGATTTTCACCTGCGGCGCGGTGTGGTTCACATAAATGTACGGTGAGGCAACTTTCTCCCAGCGGTTTTCGATGTCGAGGAATTCGACCTCGAAATCATGGCGACCCAGGCTCCAGCCCGCCGTGCTGAACAGCTCGTGGAATTCGAAGCCCGAGGACAGATTGTTGAGAGCCGCTTCGAACATCAATTCACGCGAACCGTCGGCCAATACTTTGTACAGGCGCTCTCCGCGGACCATCGGGCTATCGAAGCCGCTGTACCGCGACACGTGCATCGTCACGTGCGCGATCTCTGAAACATCTGCGCCGCAGCTCTGCGCGGGCTCATGCCATGCCAGCCAGGAGAACTGCGGCAGCGCGGGGGAAATCGTGGTGGCAACGGTCCAATAGACGTGCGACTTGAGTTCTTCGCCGTACTGGTCACGCTCGACGATCTGGTACAGCCAGACGCCGTCGCCCGCGTTCGGCAACTGCCAGCGGAACTGCACCACGTTGTCACTATCGTCCAGCTCGGTGATGCCTTTGGACACTTCGGTCGGCGACAGACCGCGCAGAGGCACTGTCGTCCATTGCAGCAGGCGCATGTCGTCTCGGTTCGGCACGCTGACAGGCGGGCGAGATTCGCCCGGCTTGGGCTTGGGTGTCGGCAAGAAGGCGTGGCGCAGCTCGACCTTCACCGCTGGCGATGTCAGGTTGTCGGCGAACGACAGCGCTAGTGCCCCCAGTTCGTAACCCGGCGGTGGCGGAGCCACACTGAGGGCAGAAACCTTGAGCGCGGTGTCACTGAAATTCGTGATGCCGCGAATGCCGATCTTCTCGACCTTCACCGGATCGCCAGGCGCCCAATAGTCGGCAGAGCCCTTCAAGAGCACGAGCTCGCGCACAGTCCGATAGGGGCTCACCGCAGACACCAAGTTGCCGGCCTTGTCCTGCGCGGTGGCACGCAAGCGCGAGCCGGAGAATGTCAGCCAGGTGTTGGAACCACTCAGTTGTGCAGTCGGAAGGCCATATTTGTCTTCAGCCAAATATGGCGGGTCTAGTTGGACCCCCACCGGCAAGGGCTGAACCTGCAAGTCCTTGAAGCCGAACTGCCACACCGCAGGTGGATCACCCCGGCCGAGTTCGAGTTGGACGGTTCCATAGGTCAACAGCCGGTCGGTCGCCACCATGGAGAAAGGCGGCGTCAGCACCTTCCCGATGACTGCTGCCATCACTGGCCGATAGACCACGTGAACAGCGCCTGCGTCGCGGCTCAGCTCCGCCATGAACTGGTTTAACGGTGTTCCATCGGACACCGCGAACGAGACGACGTAGGTACCGGCGGGCAACTCCCGGCTTTGGTCGTCCAGGCCATCCCATGCCAAGGTGTTGGCGCCCGGCCCGAACGAATAGGTGCGCCAGGTCTTGGAAAGCGCGTCTTCAATGCTGGCTGTGTAGCTTCTGTCAGGCGCCATGACGAAGTCGAGGGACGTTACGGCTTCGCGCAGCGCAGCTCCCTGGAACGTGACGAAGCTCGCTGAGTCGGCCACGTAGTTGAACGCGTGGTCGCTGGTCGACAGACGCAACTCGGGGAATACCGTGTCGACCTCGACTGGGAATTCATAGTCGAGCACGCGCAAGGAATATTTGCCATCCGGCGCCACGCGCCCTTCGTCGTCGCGCCCGTCCCATTCGAAGGCGAAGTCGCTGCCGATGCTTGCGTGGTCGCGCTCGATCAGACGCACGCGGGTGCCGTCTTCGCGTTTCACCTCAAAGGCAAGATGCACGGGCTCAAGCACTCTATAGCTGAGCTTGACCTTGTCTTGCACACCGTCGCCATTGGGCGAGATGTAGTCGAAGTCTTTCACCAGATCGGTGATGGACGGCGTATCGCTCCAAGTCACGCGTCTTACAGCTGCGGCGGTATTGCCGGCACGATCTTGGACGGTCAGGCGAACGAAGAAGGTGCCGTAGCTCGGTGGCACCCAAGTCGCGAGATTGGCGCCGAATTTCTCTTCAGTGCCAGGCACTGCGACGGTATGCCATTCAGTTGGGGTCTTCGTGTTCGCATAGTCGAGCTGGTAACTTGCGAAGTTGATGTCGGCAGCCGTGCCACGCAACAGCACGCCGCCTACACGCGGGTCGCGCAGAGGTTGGAGATCCGCCACCAGGTTCTGCAGCGATTCGTAGGCAAACAGCTGCGCGCCGCCGGACGGCGCATAGCAAGAACTTTGAATGTTGGAGCTATCGCGGTAGGACGTGAAGAAGAGACGTCGCCCGCTGGCCGCGAAATTCGACACCGACATGGTCTGCGCATTCGGGTTCAACTCGGGCAGCCCCCATTTCGGGAACAGATCGCTTGATTGCCCGTTGTCGACCTGCGTCGAGTTGTAGCCAGAGCCGTAGTTGCCGCTCGGCAGACGGCCGCTCCACTGTGCCAGCGCCGTGCGGTCGTTCGGCGCCCACCACAGTGACCTTTGACGGTCCAACATCTGCGGATCAACTGAAACCGCACTCAGCGTGCCTTTGCCGATGTGCGCGCGATAAAAGGTCTTGTCTTTGGGCCCGTCTAGTGCGGGCGAGCCTGGTGACCAGTCCGTTGCGGCAACGGCGCCGCCGTACCAGGCATTGGGCCGCGGATCAAGGCTGAACACGAATTCATCGCCGGCACTCGACCATTCCGGGCCTGAGACACTGCTGCCGTACCAACCACTATTGCCGTCGCCAGCGCCCTTTTCCGTGCGGAAGCGCTTGGTCAGGTTGAAATCGGCATCGAACACATCGAATTCGAAGTCGGTGATGTTGCCGGCCTCCACACCCGTTCTCTCAACTGAATCGAAGAGAACAAAATGATTCGAATCGGGCGACCACTTGACGCTTGGAAAGGCAGAGCCAGGGTACAGGTCAGCCGGCGCAGGCATGAGCAAGCCGGTCTCGAAATCGAGCACAGCCAACTCATTTTTTCCCGTACTTGAATTCCAGACGCGCATCAGGGCACGGCGCCGATTCGGCGCAACGTCCAGGTTCAGGCCACCGACATTCCCATGTTCGCGGCTGTCGTAGAGCACGCGCATCGGGCCGGCGGCCGGGTCCACGGGGTAGCGGCGGATTGAGCTGCTGCCATCAGCCAAATTGAGCTGCGCAATGACGGCCGATCCGTCATGGGTCATCAAGATGTTGTTTGCGCTTGAGTAGGCATCGCTCGCTACCATCGCATCGCTGGTAGCGAGCAGGCGCAGGCCGGCACCATCACCGCCGACAGTCCAGATCTCGTGCGGCTGGATGTACTCGCCGCTCGAGCTCTTGTGATAGTTCCACCGACCGAAAACCACGCGCTCACCGCGCATTGATGCCGACAGGTACTGCAGCGAGTTGCCGCCGGCCGCCACGAACGTGGCCGGCACCACGGTGCTGACTTCGCCACCTTGGAGCGCCACGCGGTAGATGCCAGATTGATTGGCAGCCATGCTCGTGACGAACAGCGATTGCTCGTCGAGCGTCGTCGCCCAATCCTGGAACGACGGAACACGACAGGTCAGATTGCGGTAGTACTCGGACGGCGTGCCCGAGGCTCGCAGGATGGGTGTGCGATTCGTGTCGAGTACTGCACTGGCCTGAGCCAGTTGCTGGCCATCGGCCCCAACGGCGCGGAATCGGTAGGTGCCGTCGTTGGCAATGCGTTGGTAGTCGTCACGGCCATCCCAAAGGACCGAACCTTCCGTTTGCGGACCGCTGCCAAGGCCCGTGAAGGTGCGCACGACCAGATCGTTTTCGTCAACGACCAGCACGCGCGTCACTGCGGCAGTGTCGAGGCGGAAACCGAACGAGACCGTGTCTTTGATTCCGTCGCCGTTGGGCGAGAAGTACGGCTCTGACACGAAGGCCGTTCCGTTCTGGACAGTCAGGCTGCGCGTTGCGGTGTTGTTCGCCTTGTTCGTTTCCTGCACGGCGTTCGCCGGGTCGACGACCACCGTCAACGTACGTGCAGCCACCTTGGGTGGCAACGTCAGACTGAAGGTCGCCGTGTGCTTGGATTGGGCGGCTATCGACGCGATGGTTTGTTCACCCAGCACCGTATCGCCATCCAACAAGCGCACAAGCACCGGTGCGGCCGTTTGCTGACCGAGGTTTTGTACGTCGACAGCAACGGTCAAGGTGTCACCCGGCTTGGGCGCGCTGGGCGACAAGTTGATGTTGCCGGCTGACACGGCGAGATCCGGCAAGGCTCTCACGTCGACCACGCGGAAAGCCGTGTTGTCCTCCTTCGAGGTTTCGGTGATCTTGGCAGCGGGGTCGACGGCAACGAAGTAGAGCCGCTCGGCGCTGCCAACCACGTTGGTGAGTTGCGCACTTACCTCGATCGTCGCGCCGGCCGCAATTGTGGGCACCGCCTGAATGGGCGCGAGCAAGACGCCGCCAGCGGCGGGATCGCCTTCGTAGAAACCGAACTCGACATTGGTTGCAGGCTGATTCCCGATGTTGCGAATCGTTGCCTTTAGTGCGAGCGAATGCCCTTCGTTCGCTGGATCCGGATCAATCAGGAAATCGCGGAAGCTGACCGTGAGATTGGGCCCGGCGGGCGGCAGAGCTGCAGTGAACGCGGCGCGCGCTTCGTTGTTGGAGCGATCCAGGTCCGACACCGCAGCGGCGGGGTCAAGTACCACCTTGAATTCAAGCTGCCCGGTGAGGTCGACGCGCCACGGCAGCGCGAAACTCTGTTGTCCACCGGCAGGGATCTGTACGGCAATGCGGCCGATCTCGCGCACGGTGGTGCCATCGCTGACTGTCAGCACGGCCTGGAATGGCGGGGTGTCGGCGGTGCCCTGGTTGTGCAGGGTCGCCTTCAGCGTCACGTCGGCGCCGAGCATCACCTGCCCGGTTGGCACCACCAATTCATTGGCGAATACCGCCGGGTCGAACGAGCTGACGGTGTCGATTTGCACATCCGCGCGGTTGTTGCTGCGATCGATATCTGCCACGGTTGCATCAGCATCAACCACAACTGCAAGCAACTGGCGACCCGGGCGCGTGACCTGGAACGAAGTCGTGACTGCAATCGTGCTGCGACCCAGCAGGTTCACGAGCTTTTCATCGACGACGACCATCGTGTCGGCGGTCGGCCCCATCAGCAGGCGTACCTTGACCCCGATCGCATCGGTCTGGCCGATGTTGGCGAGTTGCGCGACCACGGAGACGTTTGTTGGCAGCCGATTGATCACGGCCGGCATCACTTGCACATCGGTTGCGGTAACGGTCAGATCGGGCTGCACCGGGGCCGAAGCGACCGCGACCCGAACGACCGCTGTGTTGTCGTTGCGTGTCATTTCGCTGCCGAGCGACGCTGGATCGACCACCGCGCTCAACAGGTGATTGCCAGGTTGGTTCAGCGTCGACCAGCTGCCATGCACGACCGCCGTACCGCCCGGCGGGAGCGGCGGCACGGGCATCTCTGCAAGCACCACGCCTGCTACGGGATCGCCATCGAAGACCTTGACCGTGCTAGCTGGGGCTGCGACTGTGCCAGTGTTGTTCACGGCAAGCGACAGTGCCACGCGCTGCCCGTCACGCACCGCGCCTGGCGTGGCCGTCAGCGAAGAAGCGGCCCAGTTGTAGGTCTGAGCCGCACCGAGCGTGCGTATTGCAAGCCCGGTCGCGTAGACGCTGCCGTCCCAACTGCCGTCGGGCTGCTGGGTGGCGTTGAGGAAGTTGAAACCATCGAGCGCGCGCACCGCACCGAGTTGACCGGTGGCTGCGAGCGCCAGCATCACGTTGGAGGTGTCATGCGTGGTACTCGGACTGTCTCCGAACCCGCCATCGCTGTTCTGTCGTCCGGCAAGAAAGCGCGCCGCAGTAGCCACCTGCGGTACAGCATCGAGCGTGGCCAATGCGCGGATGACCTGCGCGGTTGTGGCCGTGCGGCTGACCCCATTGACTGCGTGCGACCAGCCTCCATCTACGTTCTGCTTCGACAGCAGAAAAGCCTTGGCGCGGTCGCGGGCCAGGGCTTGTCGGGTTGGATTCGGATCGAGCGCCAACGCTGTGACAGCGAGCGCCGAGTCGAGCGGCGTGGATTGATAGCCTGGTGCCACACCCCACCCGCCATCTGCATTTTGTGTGCTGGCCAGTTGAGCCCAGTCGGCTTCGGTGGCCTTTGTCGCCAGCGCCTGGATACGGCGCGCCACATAGTCGGTATTGGCGACGGACTGTGTGGTCAGCCAGGCCATCGCCTTGTCAACAATCGCCCGGTCGCCCGGACCGACATCGGCAAGCGCCGATGCCGCGACGACGGTGTCGCGCAAACGGGTTAGCTGGTTGTCGTACCACTCACCTGCCACTTGCTGTTTACCACGCAGCCAGCCGAGTGCAGCAATCACGTTGGCTGTCGACCCCGCTGTACCTACGACCGCACCGGGCAGGCTCGGATCGTTCGGGTGTTCGAGCGGCTTGGGCTCCAGAAAGGCGTGCACAAGGGCCTTGCCAGCGGTCAGCGCCGTCAGGCGCGTCTCGAACGCCTGACGCACCGCATCAACGTTTTGGATTTGGACATCGGAAGGCGCGATGCCGGGACGAGTCAACAGAACGAAGCCAAGGCGGAACTGCTTCTGTGCGTTGTCCGCATTCGGGTCTCGAGCGCCTTCAGCTGCGATGATCTGGTCGATCGTGACATCGTGTCGTGCGCCCTGAATAGTGACACCCGCCTCGGGGATGCGTGTGGCGTCGACACCAGCGCTGTCGATGTAGAAGAACCATGGGACTTCTTCCTTCTTCAACATCCCCATCAAGTACAGATCCAGCGGGCTGAAGAACTGGCGATCGGGCTTGGTAGTGAAGGTGCCGTCGCCGTTGTCGGACCATCGGTTGCCATATTCCACCGAACCGCCAGTGTCGAGCAGGAACGACCAGTGAGCCCCATCACGACCCAAGAGCGCGCCGTTCGCCTGACCGGCGCTGTCCAGGAAATGAACCTTGGCCGCCCACCGGTGAAGCATCTCGTGCGATAGCACGAGCATGGCCTCTTCAAACCGGGGATCGCTCGGGTCAAGGTGGTAGCGGCTGAGCGCCGCCATGTCGATGTAGCCTTGCAACGACCCCTGGCTTCCAAAGTACGAGGTGTTGTCGTACAAGGGCCTGCCGAGGCCCTTGGTATCGTTCTTGACGCCGATGTAAAACGCCCTCGCATCGCCCGTCGTGAACTCGAAGTTTGAGAACACAACGATGAAGTCGTAGCGATCGGAGAAGTGTTTGTAGAACTCCTTCGAAACCTGCGTTCGCGGTTCGACGTTGAGCTGGCCGTTCGCAAGATCGCGAGAGTAGTCGCCAGACAGCTCAACGATGGCCACGTTGCTGCGCGAACCCTGCAACTTTGCGCTGTATCCGCCCGTTGACGGGAACGACACTGGCGCGGGAGCGTCTGCATGCGCCGCCGTGATGGCGGCTGTAAAGAACAGGAGCGCGGGCGCAACAAACGTACGCGTCCATTGCGCAGCTGCGCGCAACCAAGCCGTAGACATGCGAATGCTTCGTGCCGTTCGTTACTTGGTCGAGGGAATCGCAGACAGCGGGGCGATCGTCGTCGTGCTCTTGGCATTCACGCTAGGTGCGAACGGCGGACTACTGCTCACTCGCTGCACCTCAGGCAATTCCTCTGGGTTGGCAGATCGAATCATCCAAGCGGTCTGGCGGACACCCTTGTCATCGACCGCGTCGAATCGGAGTCTGTCCCCCAGAACCTGGGCAAGGCGTGCCCGTGCAGTTGCAAGCGTGGACCCCACCCGTAACGTCACGAGCCGCCGGTCTGGACCACGGAGCACTGCTACTCCTTCGGAGGGGGATATCGCGAGGAGGAAATATTGTTCCAGACGTATCTGCGGAGTTTGTGCCGCGGATGATGCGGCACCATTGGCAATGGCAGCATCAGCTGCTAAGGAAGGGCAGTGCAGCCCCCCCAATAGCAGCGCGAACACGCCCACAAGACATGCTGTCTTGGCTATCGACATCCCAACGCTCATCCCGACCCCTATTTATTGGGGTCGGATTGTGTATCGGAACGTGAAATGGACACACCCCCCAAGGAGGGGGGCGGAGCAAGTCTAGGAGCCGTAGAGAAAAGCAAAAGTGAAGATCCTGCCGGCTCAGGCGCTGGTGTTTCGCAGCCGCAATCGCCCGGTTGGCTCCTCTTGGCGCGTGGGCGAGACCTGCATCAAGGTGGGGCGGGGCAGTGTCTGTACCGTGTCGTTGACCAACTCGGCCAGACGGTGGATTTCCATGATGTGGCCGCAGCGCGCAGATTCTTCGAGCGCCCCATCAGCCGGCATGACGTGCGCGAGAGAAGGGCCATCAGGCCGTGCACGGCCTGATGGCCAACAGCGGTGTGATCATCGAGCTGCGGCAGTCCAAGTATCTGAACAATCTCATCGAGCAGGATCATCGGGCGATCAAACGAATCGTGCGACCCATGCTCGGCTTCAAGACTTCCACTGCGCGCGCAGACTGGTTACAGAAATCGAGACCATGCACATGGTCAAGAAGAGACAGCTCGATTGCCCCAAAAGGCGATGCCCTGTCCGCTGCTGACCAGTTCAACTTACTCGCCGTCTGATCTTCAAATGCGCTGCCGGGATTCGCTTGGCCCGACGCCCCCTATTTCGACAGAACCCTCGGCGATGCCAGTACTTCTGCAGGAAAGGCGCTGACTTAGCGGGCGGCCTGGGTGACCTTGAAGTCCGCGAGGAAGCGGGCGCGCTCATGAGCGACTGTGTGGGGGTTGGCCGAGAAGACTTGCGGCACGGAAGTCGGTAGGCTGCTTCCCCTGATATTCCCCCTGCAAACCGCCCTGTCCGCCCGCCTGGTCGGCCTCCAATTGCTGATAATGCAGAGAGTCTTTAGCCTGGCGGACGCGGCACCCGGGTCTGCACTGACGGCACGGCGTGACCGCCGCGGCCGGTAGGCTAAAG
>Ga0136846_1228999_pt1 | contig 31601 bp, 36 predicted proteins | sample HopSoiMetagenom2_FD_96841 | JGI IMG/M metagenome (GOLD analysis project Ga0136846, IMG submission 96841) | Grasslands soil microbial communities from Hopland, California, USA - 2 Assembly 2016 (version 4) | ecosystem: Environmental > Terrestrial > Soil > Grasslands | place: USA: Hopland...
TAGTTGGCGCCCAGGTTGGCCAACATCGCCACTTGTGTGTCCAGCAGCGCCATGTCCACCTGCTGGCCCTCGCCGGTTTTCTCGGCATGGCGCAACGCGGCGAGGATCGCCACCGTCGCGTACATCCCCGTCATCAAATCCGCCACCGCCACACCCACCTTCTGCGGCCCACCCCCCAGGTCGTCACGCTCCCCCGTCACACTCATCAACCCGCCCATGCCCTGGATGGCATAGTCATACCCCGCACGGTCCGCATAAGGCCCGTTCTGCCCAAAGCCCGTGACAGAGCAGTACACGATGCGCGGGTTGATGGCTTTCAGCGACGCATAGTCCAGCCCATAGCGCGCCATGTCACCCACCTTGAAGTTCTCCACAAACACATCGCAATGGGCAGCCAGCTCACGCACCAGCGCCTGCCCCGCAGGCTGCGCGATGTCGCAGGTGACGGAGCGTTTGTTGCGGTTGGTGCCCAGGTAATACGCAGCTTCCGTGTCGGCCCCGTCCGCATCCTTCAAAAACGGCGGCCCCCAGGTCCGCGTGTCATCCCCCGTGCCGGGCCGTTCTATCTTGATGACATCCGCGCCCAGGTCAGCGAGGGTTTGAGTACACCAGGGGCCTGCGAGTACGCGGGAGAGGTCGAGGATGCGGATGCCGGATAGGGAGTTCATGTGGGCATTTTGCCTTTACATCGGGGCGTTGTACGGCGCGCCAAGAAGTTGGTAACTTTGACAGCTCAACATGTCTTAAGGACCTTACGGCAGGTAGCTGTAAACTGGTTTTCATGAAATTTCAAAACTTCAAGTCCCCGCTGTTTCGCAGAGTGCCATGTTCTCCAGCAGTCTTGAGAGATGGTTTCAAGGCAGCCGCCTGAGAGACGTCTATGCAATTCAATCGCTCTTTTCTGGTGTTCTCCGCAATGCTTGCTATTTCACAGCCAGCAATTTCCGCCGATGGTGACTTTATTTTTGCGGAAAAACAGAAAGAGGTCTGCTCAACTGGCGGCCAGAGCGAGATGAATCAATGCATGGAGGCTGAATACCGCAAAGTCGACCTTCGCCTCAATTCCCTATATAAGGAGTTGACTTCAGTTCTCGCGGATCCGCGGGGTATACGCGCGTCGCAGCGTGCTTGGCTCAAATACCGTGATGCTGAGTGTTCCGACGCCGTCCTGCAGCTGGGGCAAGGTAGTCTTCAGCCATTAGCCCATCACTCTTGCATGATTGAGTTTACGGAGCAGCGTATTCGTCATCTCCGATGGCATCTTGCGCAGAACTGCAATGGCTGTCCAGCGCGGAAGTAGTCAGTTATCCCGTTGCTTGAATCGGACGACATACCCAAAAAGTTAGACCTCCTCATGCGTGAAATGCCATCACTCCATCCACTTAGTCGTTCGATCCGGCGTTTCTGGAATCCCGTCGAGAGTCGTTACTGGATTTATGAACGCCCATCCGTCATTGAGGCGACGTGCGGTCAGTGCGAAGCGCCTTACGTGTTCAATCCGGATCCAATTCCCGCCTACCAATACGCTCCTGGGAGCGGCGGTTATGCAGTTCTTAAAGGTGAAATCTGCGGCTCAATAGCGGGTCGCGGCGCATGTGCGAAGTGCGGGAAGATTGCAACGTCTCTTGCGTGGCCAGAGGCCGCTTACATCCAAATTAAAGTTACGGAAGGCATTCTTTGGTCCTGGAATACCGAGCAACTTGTAGTGATTCGAGCGCATGTTGCCGGCAACAAGGTCCTGCTGCGAAGAATGCTCATGAATGACTGGCGCCTATCAAGAATAATTGGGCGAATTCCCACGTTCGCCACGCTTAAACGCAATCGCTTCAAAATTCTCAACTCAATTGATCGATATCTCAGAAAGTGAACTGCCAGTTGCCAAAGAGGCGGCACGGCTGAACAAGGCGCATGGCGATCCGACGAAGCTCTAGTGACGCATCAAAGAGGGGCGGGTAAATGAGCAGCGTGCAGGTTCGAAAAAGCTGCACACTCCTCCGATTGGGGGATGGGCTGAGCTGGATGAATGACTAGAATTCATAGATAGCTAATGCACAGCAGCAGACTGTTTTCGGAAGCCGCCGAATTCAAACCTAGACGTCAACGGAGACTATTTGGTGACTACGAAACAGAAAAAAGACGAAGGCGCTCAGTTTGTTCGCTACTTCGGGCCACTCCTGGATGCGCTGCGTGGCCTTGGCGGCTCGGCAAAACCTGACGAAGCAGTTGATCGCGTATCAACTGACCTGAACATCCCGGATGACGTGCTCAACGAAACGCTTTCCTCTGGCGGTTCCAGGTTTCGAAACCAAGTTGCGTGGGCGCGGTTCTACCTGGTTCGAGAAGGTCTTATCAGTTCCTCCAAGCATGGCGTTTGGAGCCTCACCGAACTCGGCTTCAAAACGAGTCTGAATCAGGAGCAATCCCGCAGCATCTTCTTGAAATGGGTAAAGATATTTCAAGAGCAACGTAAGCAGAAGGAGGCGGAGCCAGTCGCCGAGAAGGTTGCCGAAGGAACTGGGGCCGTTTCCACTGACTATCGAGAAGAAGCGCTGGAAGTTCTCCTGTCACTCGCACCAGCAGGTTTTGAGCGTCTTTCCCAGCGTTTGTTACGTGAGGCCGGCTTCACCCAGGTGGTCGTTACGGGTCAAAGCGGTGATGGTGGTATTGACGGATTCGGAATTCTTCAGGTCAATCCTCTAGTTTCTTTTAAGGTGCTATTCCAGTGCAAACGGTATGCAAAATCAGTAGCGCCTTCTCAAGTTCGGGACTTCCGCGGAGCAATGTCAGGGCGCGCCGACAAAGGCATCATCATTACCACCGGCACTTTCACTGCAGAAGCGAAACGTGAGGCCACACGCGATGGTGCGCCGCCGATCGAACTGATCGATGGTGAGAAGTTGATTGACATGCTCGAAAGGTTTGAGCTTGGCCTCAACCCGGTCAAAACATATGAACTCGATCACTTGTTCTTCAATGAGTTCAAGGTCTAGCCCCTTCATCGCGAGGGCGTTATCGGGTAAGCCGGATTGCACCTCTCATTTCAAACGGCAGGCGCGATGAAGAAACCGCGTTGGAGTTTGTTATTGCTCGGCGTATTTCTCTCGCCGACACGGCTTCTAATTCAGGACCTCAAGGAAAATCTCGAAGATGCTAAACCGTTACTCACTGCGTGGAACCTGTTCTTTTTCGGTCTAGAAATAGGCATCGTGCTGGCGTTAGGTACTCTTTCTTGGTCGGAGTATTTTTGGTTACCGCTTTCGCTAGGTTTTGCGTTGTTGTGGATCGCCATCTCTCGTTGCAATGAAATTGTCTATGCGTTCTATGCTGACACGATGGATAAATTAGACGAAAAGAAATCAAACACCAACCTGTCGCCTAGTGATCGAATCAAAATGTTAATGCGTAGCTACTTTGGCCTGACAACGAACTTCGCGTTAATTTATTATTTGCTGCCGACACTGTACGAACCTAAGCTTTCTTCGTTCGCGACTGCGTTTTACTTCAGCGGCGTGACAATCGCTACATTAGGCTATGGCGATATAAAACCAATCGATCAGGCTTCGCAACTCCTCGCTGTATATGAAGTGTTTTCCGGGATTCTTCTAGTTGTATTGGCGCTTGCTGTATATCTTGCTGGCTTAGGAGGCAAAACCAAACAACATTCTTGCTAGGTCACTGCACATAAAAAATTGTGATTCTTGCGCTTTTGCTTTGCGTGTCACTTGCTCTTTGGGGTTGGGTGTATGAGTTTTCATACTTCCATGTGTTGACCGACTCCTTGCTGGAAAATTTTTAAGCAAACAGGCATCAACCAGTCTCAGCATATCTACGGATCGAGCTTTATTAGTAAGTCTTGTACGGCAAGAACTTCCCAGACAACACCACATTCACCCGATCCCCCTTGGGGTCCGGCTGACGCACGATGTCCATGCTGAAGTCAATCGCGCTCATGATGCCGTCGCCGAATTCCTCGTGGATGAGTTCCTTGATGGTGGCGCCGTAGACGCTGACGATTTCGTACCAGCGGTAGATGAGGGGGTCGGTGGGGACGGGGGTGGGTAGTGAGCCTTTGTAGGGTACGACTTGAAGCCACTTTTGTTCTTCGGCGGTGAGGCCAAAAATCTTGCCGATGACTTTGGCTTGTTTTTCGTCAAAGGTCATCTGGCCCAGGCAGCCTGCCGTTGTCCACTCTTTGCTGAGCCCGACTTTTTTGGCGACGGATTCCCAGGTGATGCCTTTGCTGACTTTGACGGTGATGATTTTTTCGGTGATGTCGTTGCGGTTCATGGTTTCTTTGCTCCTGTATTTGAAGTGGCTTGGTGAAATGAAAAACGGGAATGGTCAATGCGCCTTGGCGCGGGTGACGAGGAAATCGACGATGTGGTTGCGCAGCTCGTAGTAGCCGGGCAGGTGGTGCAGGCCGGCGCGGGTGCGCTCGCGGGGGAGGGGGTTGATGACTTCTTCGGCGATGCGGCCTGGTGCATAGACGCCGTCGTTGTCGGTGCCGTTGCTCATCAGCAGGATGCGGTCGGCCAGCAATATCGCCTCGTCCACGTCGTGGGTGATCATGAAGACGGTCTGCTGTGTCTCGCGCACGATGGCCATGAGCTCGTCCTGGATGGTGCCGCGGGTCAATGCGTCGAGTGCGCCGAAGGGCTCGTCGAGCAGCAGCATCTTGGGCTGGATGGCGAAGGCGCGGGCAATGCCGACGCGTTGCTTCATGCCGCCTGAGAGTTGTGAGGGCTTTTTGTCGATGGCGGGTGTCAGGCCCACCATGGCGACGAACTTTTCCACATGGGCGTTGACTTGCGCTGACGTCCAACCCGCCCAGCGCGACACCACAGCAAAGGCGATGTTCTTGCGCACCGTGAGCCACGGCATCAGGGCGTGGCTCTGGAAGACTACGCCGCGCTCCAGGCTGGGGCCGCCTATCTCGCGGTTTTCCATAAAGATGTGGCCTGCGGTGGCGCTGTCGAGTCCGGCCAGCACATTGAGGATGGTGGTCTTGCCGCAACCTGAGTGGCCGATGATGCAGACGAATTCGCCCTTGCTGATGGTGAAAGACACGTCGGCAAACACCGGCCGGGCGGGCAGAGTGGTGCTGAAGTCTTTGCTCAGCCCTTCGATTTTGAGGAATCCCTGCATGGTGTTTTCTTTCTTTGGGGATCGCGTGATGGGGGTGCGTGCCGCAAGCTCACTCCACATAGGTCACCGCCTTCTGCAGCTGCGCAAAGGCCAGGTCCAGCAGCATGCCGACGATGCCGATGACGAGGATGGCGAAGATCACGTTGGTGAGAGAGAGGTTGTTCCACTCGTTCCAGACGAAGTAGCCGATGCCGGTGCCGCCCACCAGCATCTCGGCCGCCACAATCACCAGCCACGCAATGCCCATGGAAATGCGCATGCCCGTGAGGATGGTGGGCGCCGCCGCCGGCAGGATCACCTGGAAGGCCTTGCGCATCGGGTTCACTTCCAGCGTGCTGGCCACATTGAGCCATTCGCGTTTGACAGACGCCACGCCGAAGGCCGTGTTGATCAGCATCGGCCAAACCGAGCAGATAAAGATCACAAAGATGCCCGAGATCGACGAGTCTTTGATGGTGTAGAGGGCCAGGGGCATCCATGCCAGTGGCGAGATGGGTTTGAGCACCTGGATAAACGGGTCAAATGCCCGGCGCAGCAGCGGCGACATGCCGATCACAAAACCCAGCGGCACGGCCACCACGCAGGCCAGCAAAAAGCCCAGGCCCACGCGCGCCAGTGAATGCGCCAGCTGGATCAGGATGCCCTTGTCGTTGGGGCCGTTGTCATACAGCGGGTTCGACACCTGCTTCCAGATCGCCGTGCCCATCTGGCCCAGCGTCGGGAAGCCGGTGGTTTTGGTGCTGCCCGGGTCCTTACCCATCATCTTCTGGTATTCGATCTGCTCGGCGCTCAGGCCCGCCGTGCCGGCCGCCGGCGTGCCGGATACGGGCAGTGTGGCCACGTACCAGATGCCGAGGAAGGTGAAGAAGATCAGCAGCGAGACCAGGCCCGCTTTGAGGTTCAACGACTTCATGCCGACTTCTGGATTGCGAAGCTCTTGACGTACTCATCAGGTTTGGCCGGGTCGAACTCCTTGCCCATCACCTTGAACTTCTTGTAAGCCCCCTCGGGCGGCTTGAACCCGGCCAGCGCCATCTGCTTTTTGGCATCCGTCAACATGAAGACCTTCTCGGCGATCTGCTTGTAGTTCACATCGCCCTTCACATAACCCCAGCGCTTCATCTGCGTCAGCATCCACACCGCCATGCTTTGCCATGGCACCGGGTCAAAGTTGGCGCGGTCGGGCACGTTGCGGATGTTGCCCAGGCCGTCGGCGAACTTGCCTGTCAGCACCTGTTGCAGCACGGCTTCGGGCTGGTTGAGGTATTGCGTGGGCGCGATCACCTTGACGATGAGGTCGCGGTCTTTGGGCTGGCTGGCCATGAAGGATGCGCCCAGCACCGCGCGGTACAGCGCGGCAAAGGTATTGGGGTTCTGCTTGATGAACTCGTCGCTCACGCCAAACGCGCAGCAGGGGTGGCCGTCCCAGATTTCCTTGGAGAGGATGTGGATGAAGCCCACTTCGTCGTACACCGCGCGCTGGTTGAAAGGATCAGGGCCGAGGAAGCCGTCGATGTTGCCGGCGCGCAGGTTGGCCACCATCTCGGGCGGCGGCACCACACGCAGTTGCACATCGGTATCGGGGTTCAGGCCATTTTCAGCGAGGTAATAGCGCAGCAGGAAGTTGTGCATGCTGTACTCAAACGGGATCGCGAACTTGAAGCCCTTCCAGTTCTTCGGGTCGCGGTTGTTCTTGTGCTTCACATGCAGCGTGATGGCCTGGCCGGTGGTGTTCTGGATGCTGGCCACATTCATGTTGACCTGGTTGGAGCCCAGGCCCATGGTCATCGCCAGCGGCATGGGCGACAGGAAGTGCGACGCGTCATGCTCCTTGTTGATCATCTTGTCGCGTATCAGCGCCCAGCCGGCCGTCTTGTTGAGCTGGACGTTCAGGCCTTCTTTTTTATAAAAGCCCAGCGGGTCGGCCATGATGAGCGGGCTGGCGCAGGTGATGGCGATGAAGCCGATCTTGAGGTCTTTCTTTTCCAGCGGGCCGCGCTCTTGCGCCATGGCCTCCAGTGCGCCCAGCGGCAGCACCGAGGCAATCGCCGCGCGCGCCGTGTTGGCGCCCACTGCGCGCAAGAAGCTGCGGCGCACGCTGTCGACCGGAAACAGTGCCTTCACCAGGCTGGCTTCCATGAAGCTGTGCGAGAGTTCTTGCGTGCTGGCGGCAGCGCTGTCGTGTTCGCCGGGCGCGTGATTTTCACCGCAGGCGCAGCGCAGCATCAGCGGGCGGTCGGCATCATAGGCATCGAAACGGTTGGACATGAAGAACCCCTTTGACAAAGATGCAAGGTTCCATGCAAGCACCGGGCCCATCCAGGCCAATGTGGGCCGCACGCAGAGATACGCACGCAAAACGCGGGGCAGCGCCCTAAGGCCTGTAGGGGCAGCCCTACAAATTCGGCGTTTTGGCGTGGCGCTCGGCATACAGCGCCAGCTCCACGTCGTTGCGGGTGCCGGTTTTTTCGAGGATGCGCGCGCGGTAGGTGCTGACGGTGTTGGCCGCCAGGCTCAGCTGCGCACCAATTTCGCCCACGGACTTGCCGGCTGTGAGCAGGCGGAACACCTGGTGTTCGCGGTGTGACAGCGATTCCGTGCCGCCATTGCCGCTGCGGGCCGCACTGTTGCCGACCGCATTGGCCAAGGCCTCGGCGGCCAGGGCCGAGACATAGACGCCGCCTGAAGCCACTTTGCGCACGGCGGCAATCATGTCGTCGGGGTTGGCGCTTTTGTTGAGGTAGCCCGCCGCGCCCAGCTTGATGCAGCGCACCGCGTACTGCTTTTCAGGGTAGGTGCTGAGCATCAGCACCGGCAGCTGCGGCCAGCTTTTCTTCAGCGCCTGCAACACGTCCAGGCCGTCGCGGTCGGGCAGGGCGATGTCCAGCAGCACCGCGCTCAGGCCTTTGTCGCCGCCCAGCGCGTCTACACCTTGCAGGATGTCGGGGCCGGTCTCCGCCTCGGCCACCACCTCGATGTCGGGCGCGTCGGCCAGCACCTGCTTCAGGCCTTCACGCACGATGCGGTGGTCGTCGCCGATGAGGATTTTCAGGGTGATCATGGCCGGTGGGTGGAGGTGGATGGACGTGCTGCTTGCTACTAGGTTGCTACTGATTTGATAGCTGTATGCTCAGGTGGAACCTGGACCCGAGGCCGATTTGGCTTGAAATGTCGAGGCTGCCGCCCAGGTGCCGTGCCCGCTCGCGCATGCCCATCACGCCGTAGGCATTGGCCGCTTCAAAGGCGGTTGCGTCGGCGCCGCGGCCGTTGTCTTGCACGGCGATGCTGATGTGTGTGGCCGTGGCGCATATGGTGATGGCGACGCGGCTGGCCGCCGCGTGCCGGCCCACGTTGCTGAGCATCTCCTGGAAGATACGAAAGATGGCGATCGCCGAAGGCTCGGGCAACGGCGCGGCGTCGGCCACGTCCATCTGCCAGTCCAGCGCCAGCTCGGCCGACTGCACAAACTCATGCGCCTGCCAGTCCAGCGCGGCCCACAGGCCCTGGTGGTCCAGGATGCTGGGGCGCAGGTCGGTGATGATGCGGCCCACGTTGTCGACCGCGCTTTCAATCAGCCGGCCCATGTTCTGGCACTTGCTGCGCATGGTGTCGCGCATGGCTTGCGCGGCGGCGGGTTCGCGCTGTTCCTGCTCGCCCAGGCGTTTGTCGAGCCAGCCCACGTCCATCTTCAGCGCCACCAGCAGGCTGCCCAGCTCGTCGTGCACCTCGCGGGCGATGCGCGTGCGCTCTTCCTCGCGCACGGTGTGGGTGTAGGCGGTGAGTTCGCGCAGGTGCTGCAGCGCCTCAGACAAGGCCTGTGTGCGTTCACTCACGCGCTGCTCCAGCACCGCATGCGCCTGGCGCAGTGCGTCTTCAGCCTGGCGGCGCGCCGAAATGTCGACAAAGGTCACCACCGCGCCCTGCACCACGCCGCCTTCCACGATGGGGTGCGACGAATACTCGACGGCGAATGCGCTGCCGTCCTTGCGCCAGAAGAGTTCGGTGTCGATGCGGCAGGGCAGGGCCTTGCGAAAGGCGTTGAAGATCGGGCACAGGTGCTCGGGGTAGTGCGCGCCGCCGGCATGCGAGTGGTGCGCCAGCTCATGCATGTTGTGGCCCAGCACGTCGGCGGGCGCGTAGCCCAGCTGCTCGGCGCCGGCCCGGTTGATGAAGGTGCAGCAGCCGTCCATGTCGATGCCGAAAATGCCCTCGCCGGTGGATTCGAGCAGCTGCGACAGCTTGTCGCGCCAGACGGGCTGGTTGGCGCCGGGGAGGTGGCTGGGCGGCGCCGCCGGCGTGGTCGGTGTGACGGGCATGACCGGAATGGCGATGTCTTCAAACATGCACTGCATTAGCAAGCAACGTGCCCAGCTTGGTGCGGGCCTTGGCTCGCAAAGCGCGCCAAAGCGGTGCGAAATCCGGCGCTAGCCCCGCGAGAAGCGGACCCCCAGTTTCCAGCTGCCGTCTGCCCCGGGCTTTCCGGACACCACCAGCTGGCGAACGTTGGGGTTCGGCTGGTCGAAGTCGCGGCGGGGCGCGGAGATATCCAGCACGTCCAGCTGGATTCCGTCGCCTTCAAACTGCACGGTCAGGCGCTTGCCCTTTTGCGTCAGCAACGCAGTGTTGCCTTCCAGCCTGACCTCGGCCTCGGTGGCCATCGCCCAACGGACTGAGCTGCCGGGGCGGGCGCCGAAAATCTCGTCGTCAAGTTGCACCGCATCATCCAGAAAGCGAGCGCGGCGGGTGGCCTGTGTGACCTGGCCCGGTAACAGCGCGGGTGCCAGATCTATCAAGGCTTCGCGTTCGTCCACCATGCGCAGCGTGGCCATGCGGCGGACGCTGTGTGGCTGGCCGTCCAGCGTCAAGGTGTTGTGCGCTTGGGCTGACAGCCTGAAGACCTGCCAGCGTGTCGACTCGGGCTTCATGTTCCACAGGTCTATGCCGCGTGATTCCAGGCTGCTGTAGTCCTGCGCGCCGAGGTCTTTGGCCCAGCGCAGGCCATCCACGTCGAGCACGAAACTGCCTGCGTCCATGTGCGCATGGCTGTGCGCTGCGCCGCCCGCTTTGATGGCGAACCACCACGCGTTGGGGTCGGACCAGGATGAACGCCAGATGGCGAGCGGCTGCGCCCCTTGGCCCGAGAAGCTTGTGGGCGCGGCGTTCCGGGCTGTTGTTGTGGGCCACCACAACACCGAGAGCGGCGCGAAGCGGTCAGACAGGCCCTGCCCGCTGCGGATCATCTGCCGCTTGGCCGTCAACAGCGCGGGCTGGTCCAGTTCACGGGCCAGGTAAACGATGGCGCATGGCAAGTCCTGCGCCTCGGTGCTGTCTGCAAAATCAAAATATTTCCCGGACGGGCCGATGGCGTGCGCGTAAAACTCGGCACTGCGCTTGAAACCGGGCGCGTCGAGCAAGCCCCAGTCGTCGTCCTTGCTGTCGCGGAGCGCGGCGGCCAGCAACACCGTGTAGCTGGTTCCATAGCTCCAGTAGATCGGCCCCTCCGGATAGGCACCATCCGGGCTGTAAGCCCTCAGCCCGATAAATACGCCTTGACGCGCCGCCGCCAGAAGGTCGGCAGCAAGTGCGGGTTCATCGTCCTCCACGGCCAGCGCCCCCAGGACCATGCCGCCGATGCAAACCTGGTTCCAGTTGTTGGTGGACCTGAACGAGATGTGGCCATGGCGCGCCTGGGCAATACCCTTGCCGACAATCGCGGCGCGCAGGACGGCGCGGTCATCGGCCGACAGGTCATTGAAAAGCCAGCCGTAGGAGATGGCCATGCCCGTGATCGTCTCGGCAAGCTCCAGATAGTGCTCCGGCCACTCGCTGAATGCGGCGATGGCGAGCATTTCCTGCCGGGCGCGGTCCAGGAAAACCCGCTCCCTGGTCACCCGGTAAGCGAAAGCCCACTGCAGGCTTCGGCGAATGAATTCGCGCGAAACACCCAGCAGGCGGCCGTCCTCAAGTTTGTGCTCGAGCGGAGGCAGGGCGATGTCGGTGCGGGCGTGTGCCAGCAGTGCCGCGGTGAAAAGGGCGAGATCAGGGTCCGCCCTGCATCGGTCAGGCAGCGAAGACCAATCGGTTTCGCTGGCCAGCAGTGTTGGGTGAACTTGAGCTTGAGCTTGAACTGGAACGGTGGGCGACGATTCAGCAACGGCCTGCAGGCTTCCGCACCCGGTCAACTGGGCGGCGACGGGAAACATTGCGGCAAGAAACTCCCGGCGTTTGAAAGGCATTCTTTTGTCCTGCAGGTACGGAGTGGTTGGGTTAACAGGCCCTAGTCCGTAAATTCCGTGAACATCGTCTCAGGGCAACGCCCGCTTGCGCCATTGCGTCCGTAGTAGTTCCAGCGGTAGGCCATTTCGGTGTTGTCCCGGCAGGCCACGCCCTTGTACAGCTTGCCGTAAGTGGCTCTGGCACCTGAGGATGACCGGAAGCTGTCAAGCGTTTCAGCGACCAGCACGCCGTCTTTGGGATAGACCTTTAGCACGCCATACGACGCATTGCTCGGTATGTCGTAATCAACATAGAGTTCGGTCCGCTCAGGATCCGGGCGCGCCTTCTCTATCAATATGAAAACAGCCTGTTGCTGCGCAACCAGTTCTTCCTGCGTCAGATGGGTAAATGTTTGAGACTGCATCTTTTTGCCGAATTTCAGTGCGGGGCCCAGCACCAGCAAAGGTTTTCGCTCGCCCGCGGCGGCGGGGTTGAAGCGATGTTGAAGCGGCTTCTTGAACCTGTTGACAACCGCCGAGAAAATCTCATCGTCGCTGAAGTTCTGGTTCTGCAGCTCCAAAGCCCGGACAGGACTGGCGGCAAATAAACAGAGCAGCGTTGCCGTTATGAAGGGGCGTGTTAATAGCCGTGTTGGTGGCCGTGTTAGTGGCCGTGTTTTGACATAGATCATCAAGAAGAGCTTACCAAGCAACCTGCCCGGGTTGGTGCGGTCCCCGGCCTGCGAAGCGCGCCAAAGCGGTGCGAAAACCGGCCAAGCTGCGGCGTGGGGCTGAAGCTGGTGCATGAATCGCGTAAAGTCCAAGGCATGCTTACGATTTCCAGGGGCGCCGTGTGCCTTTTGCCGCGGCCGACCGCCGCTCTGTTGATGGCCATGGTGATGTTGCCGGCCTGCAGCCCCGCCCTGAACTGGCGCGAGGTGCGGCCCGAGGGCACGCGCCTGGCGCTGCTGCTGCCTTGCAAGCCCGACAAAGCCCAAAAGACCGTCCCGCTGGGCGGTCAGGCGACCCAGCTGTCCATGCTGGGTTGCGATGCCGGCGGCGCTACCTTTGCTGTGGCCGTGGCCGATTTGGGTGATGCGGCAAAAGCGGCGCCTGTGCTGGCGCAATGGCAAAGCCTCACGCTGGCCAATATGAAGGCCGGGGCCGCGCCGCAGGTGTCGCCGCTCAAACTGCCCGGCACCGCCGCACTGCCACCAGCCTCACTGGTCAAGGCCGAGGGCCAGGGCCCCGACGGCAAGCCGGTGAGCGGGCAGGCCGCCTACTTTGCGCAGGGTTCGCAGGTGTTCCAGGTGGTGATGTATTCGCCGCGCATCACACCCGAGGCCGCCGAGACATTTTTCTCCAGCCTCAAGTTCGAATAAGTTTGAGCACGTTGAATCAGTCCCAGAGAGCCGCAACCCGTTCATGAGCACCGCAAACGCTTCCTTGCCAACTTCCTCCATCAGGCCCCCGCCCGCTGCCGACCCGGCGCGGCTGGACGCCAAGACCGGCGCGATGGTGTTCCTGGCCTTTGCCGCCGCGTATTTCAGCTCGGCGCTGGTGCGGGCCATCACGGCCACGCTGGCGCCCGTGCTGACGCAGGAGTTCGCGCTGCATGCGCGCGACCTGGGCTTGCTGGCGGGTGGGTACTTTCTGGGCTTTGCGGCCACGCAGCTGCCGCTGGGCACCTGGCTGGACCGCCATGGCCCCAAGCGCGTGATCCTGTGTTTCCTTGCCCTGTCTGTCGTGGGCTGCCTGGCGTTTTCGCTGGCCACCAGCTTTGCCTGGCTGCTGGTGTCGCGCATGCTGGTGGGCATGGGCGTCAGCGCCTGCCTGATGGCGCCGCTCACCGGTTACCGCCGCTGGTATGAGCCGGCGACTGTGCTGCGCGCCAATTCGTGGATGCTGATGAGCGGTTCGCTGGGGATGCTGGCGTCGACCTTGCCCGTGCAGTGGTTGATGCCAGTGACGGGCTGGCGCCCCATGTTCTGGATACTGGCCGCGATGCTTCTCCTGTCGATGGCGGCGCTTGCGTGGGTCGTCCCTGCCTGGCAACTCAACCAGAAGAGCGAAAGTACAAAAATCACCGCAGAAAACACCCCAGAGGCAGCGGCAATCGAAAGCACAGACGCCGGCTACGCGCCCATCTGGCGCAGCCGCTATTTCCGCAAGCTGACCCCGCTGGCGTTCTTCAACTACGGCGGCCTGGTGTCCATGCAAACCTTGTGGGCCGGCCCGTGGATGATCCGCGTCGCGGGCTACACGCCCCTGGAGGCCGCGACCGGCCTCTTCTACATCAACGCCTCCATGCTGGTGACTTTCTGGAGCTGGGGCATGGTCAACCCCTGGCTGGTGCGGCAGGGCTGGAACGCGACGCGCCTGATCACCTGGGGTGTGCCTTTCAGCCTGCTGGTGCTGGCCTTCAACATCGCCGCCGGCGCCTCCACCGGCTGGCTGGGCTGGGCGCTGTTTTGCATGGGCAGCAGCGTCCTGGGCCTGGCCCAGCCCTCGGTGGGCATGGCTTTCAAGCCCTCACTGGCGGGCCGGGCGCTCTCGGCCTACAACCTCATGATTTTTGCCGGCGTGTTTACCGTGCAGTGGGGGATTGGCCTCCTGATTGATGTCTTTGCGGCTCTGGGCCTGGCGCAGGTGGCGAGCTTTCAGGCGGCGATGGGGGTGTTTTTGTGTTGTTGTATCGCCTCATATGGGTATTTCCTCAGTGTCCGCGCCGATAATTCAGTGGAACCCCAAAACCCATGAACGGCATTTTCATCATCGCCCACGCCCCCCTGGCCTCTGCTTTGCGCCAGTGTGTGTTGCATGTGTTCCCCGACAACGCACCCGGCGTGGCCGCGCTTGATGTGCAGCCCAATATGCCGCCCGAGGAAACCCTGGCGCAGGCCCGCATCATGCTGGCGCAGCTGGGCACCTCGCATGCGCTGGTGCTGGCCGACGTGTTCGGCGCCACGCCCTGCAATGTGGCGCAAAAGCTGGTCGACGGCGTTCATTCCAAACTCATTACCGGCATCAACCTGCCCATGCTGCTGCGCACCGTGTCTTACCGCCACGAGTCGCTCGACGCATTGGTGGCGCGCGCGCTCATCGGCGCCACGCAGGGCGTGATGCAGGTGGCCATCACGGCACCGCAAAATCAGGTACGCAGAAATCATGATCAAGACCAGCACGACCATCAGCAATAAGCTGGGCCTGCATGCCCGCGCCTCCGCCAAACTCACCAAACTCGCCGGCAGCTTTGGCTGCGAGGTCTGGATGAGCAAGGGCGAGCGCCGCGTCAACGCCAAAAGCATCATGGGCGTGATGATGCTGGCCGCCGGCCTGGGCAGCAACGTCGAGGTCGAGACCAACGGCAACGACGAGCAGGCGGCGATGGAGGCCATCCTCGCCTTGATCGCCGACAAATTCGGCGAAGGAGAGTAAATGACGCCCCCACGGTCGTTCACTTCGTGTAACTTCCTGCCCCCCGAGGGGGCCGCCCCGCCTGCGGCCCGGCAAAGCCGAGGATGCCGCCCCCACGGTCGCTCACTTCGTGTGCTCCCTGCCCCCCGAGGGGGCCGCCCGCCTGTGGCCCGGCAAAGCCGGTTCCACGGCTCAGACTGGCTCGAAGATATGGTCATGCCGGGAGTTGCTGCATGACTTTTTCCGTGCACGGTCTGGCAGTGTCGCGCGGGATTGCGATCGGCCGTGCCGTGCTGGTGGCGTCCAGCCGTGCCGATGTGGCGCACTATTTTGTGGACGATGCCAAGACGACGGACGAGATCACGCGGGTGAGGGTGTCGCGCAATGCGGTGATGGAAGAGATCACCCGGCTGCAGCAAGACCTGCCCAAGGACGCGCCGCATGAGCTGGCCGCACTGCTGGATGTGCACCTGATGCTGCTGCAGGACGAGCAGCTGATCAGCGGCGTCAAGCACTGGATCACCGACCGCCACTACAACGCCGAATGGGCGCTGACCACGCAATACGAAATCATTGCGCGCCAGTTTGACGACATGGAAGACGAGTACCTGCGCGAGCGCAAGGCCGACCTGGAGCAGGTGGTTGAGCGCATCCTGCGGCACATGAAGGGTGTGGCCTCGCCGGTGGTGCCCGCGGGCCAGGCCGGCGCCGGCCGCAAGCTGTCTGAACAGGACCTGCTGCTGGACGACACCACCGATGTGCCGCTGGTGCTGGTGGCGCATGACATTTCGCCGGCCGACATGCTGCAGTTCAAGCAGAGCCTGTTTGCCGGCTTTGCCACCGACGTGGGCGGCAAGACCGCGCACACCGCCATCGTGGCGCGCAGCATGGACATCCCGGCCGTGGTGGGCGCGCGCAGCGCCAGCCAGCTGATCAAGCAGGACGACTGGGTCATCATCGACGGCGATGCGGGCCTGCTGATCGTCGACCCCTCGCCCATCATCCTGGCCGAATACGGCTTCAAGCAGCGCCAGGGCGAGCTCGAACGCCAGCGCCTGAACCGCCTCAAAAACACGCCCGCGCTGACGATAGACGGGCAGCGCGTCGAGCTGCTGGCCAATATTGAAATGCCCGAAGACACTGCAGGTGCCGTCGCGGCCGGTGCGGTCGGCGTGGGGCTGTTCCGCAGCGAATTCCTTTTTATGGGCCGCACCGGCAGGCTGCCCGACGAAGAAGAGCAATACCAGGCCTACCGCAAGGCGATTGAAGGCATGCACGGGCTGCCGGTCACGATCCGCACGGTCGACATCGGCTCTGACAAGCCGCTCGACAAACTCGCCGGCCGCGCCCAGGACGGCCAGCTCAACCCCGCGCTGGGGCTGCGCGCCATCCGCTGGAGCCTGGCGGACCCGCCGATGTTTCTCACGCAGCTGCGCGCCATCCTGCGTGCGGCGGCGCATGGCCAGGTCAACATGCTGGTGCCCATGCTGGCGCACGCCAGCGAGATCCGCCAGACTATGTCGCTGATCGACCATGCGCGCGTGACGCTGGACAACCAAGGCGTGCCTTATGGCCCGGTACAGCTGGGCGCGATGATTGAAATCCCGGCGGCGGCGCTCACGCTCAAGCTGTTTCTGAAGTACTTCGACTTCCTGTCCATCGGCACCAATGACCTGATCCAGTACACGCTGGCCATCGACCGTGCCGACGAAGCGGTGTCGCACCTGTACGACCCCTGCCACCCGGCCGTGCTGCGCCTGGTGGCCGACACCATTGCCGAATGCAACGCGCAAGGCAAGGGCGTCAGCGTGTGCGGCGAAATGGCCGGCGACACCGCCATGACGCGCCTGCTGCTGGGCCTGGGCCTGCGCAGCTTTTCCATGCACCCGTCGCAGATCCTGGCGGTCAAGCAGCAGATCCTGCGCGCCGACGCCGGCAAGTTGCAGCCCTGGGCCGAACAGGTGCTGAACAGCGAAGACCCGGCGGCGCTGCTGCAGGCTTGACTGGTTGCCACCCGGCACCAATTGCTATTAAAAATATAGCGACTGGTCTATATGGTGATTGGGCTTCAGGCCTAAAACACTTAAGAAATCGCGAGGACACCAGCCTGCGCGCACCTCTCGCCGAAACAAAGCGAAACACACCGCAACCGGCCTGAAAACACTGCAGGGCCTTGCATGGGCACCATGAGGAACCTCAAAACTTCCTCAAGGGTCTCTCATGAAACGCATCATCAAAAAAACCCTGCTCGGCCTTTTCGGCGGGGCGCTCATCGTCGGCACCCTGGGTGCGTGCTCGCACGGCGGCCACGGCTGGCGCGGCGACGCGGGCTCCCCCGAGGCGCGCGCCCAGATGGTGGAAAAAATCGGCTCACGTCTGGACCTGGATGCCGCGCAAAAACAAAAGCTCGCCGTGCTGGCCGACAAGCTGCAGGCGCAGCGCACGGCCCTGCGCGGCGGGACCGAGCCGCGTGAGGCTTTTCGCGGCCTCTTTGCCGGCGCCAAGCTGGACCAGGCCGGCGCCAAAAAGCTGATCGACGAGAAAACCGCGGCCGTGCAAGCCGGCAGCCCCGAAGTCATTGCAGCCGCCGCCGATTTCTTTGACAACCTGAAACCGGAACAACAGCAAAAAGTGCGCGACTTCATGGAGCGCGGCCGCCGCTGGGGCTACCGTGGCTGAGGCGCTGTTCTTCCCGGCAGCCCGCCCGCGCCAGGCTGTGCAGCGCGTGACCACGGTGGCCGAGCCGGGCAGCGTCAGCGGGGGCGTGCGCCTGTTGCTGCGCGCCGAAGGGCTGGTGGTGCTGGCCGCTTCCATAGCGGCCTATACGCAATTCGGCGCGGGCTGGGGCTGGTTTGCCGCGCTCTTCCTGCTGCCCGACGTGTCCTTCCTGGCTTACCTGGCGGGGCCGCGCGCTGGGGCCTGGGCTTACAACGCCATGCACTCCTACCTGGGCGCTGTGGCTTTGCTGGCCGTGGGCGTGCTGGGCGGCGTGCCCATGCTGCTGGCGATAGGGCTGGTCTGGTGCGCCCACATCGGCTTTGACCGCCTGCTCGGTTACGGGCTCAAGTACAGCGCGGGCTTTGGGCTGACCCACCTGGGCCGCCTGGGACGCAAAGACCCATGGTGAGGCCCATGATGAGCGCTACCCATTTGCTCCGGAGGCTTCGCGGCTTTTTGCTGGCCGAGGCGGGCTTGCTGGCGGCGGCCTCGCTGGTGCACGCCGGCTTGCTGCTGCAAGGCCATGCGCATAGCCAGGCCCGCATTGCCGAGGCCGTGATTGCCGCTGTGCTGTTGCTGGCTTGGGCGCTCAGCTTCGTGTGGCCGGTGCGCACTCGCCGGCTGGCTTTGCTAGCCCAGGCCTTTGCCTTGGCCGGTACGCTGGTGGGGCTGTCCACCATCCTCATCGGCATCGGCCCGCAGTCCGCGCCTGACAAGGTGTTTCACTTTGCCTTGGTGGGCTTGCTGCTGGTGGGCCTGCGTGTTGCGCGCCGCGCGCCGAGGGCCGGCGCGTGACCGCCGCGCAAAAGCTTTCCCAGCCGGCATCCCGGCTTCTTATGATGGCAGCATGCCCCGCATCCTCCTGATTGACGACGACGAGCATCTGGCCGCACCGCTGGCCGCTTATTTTGCGCGCTTTGACTTCGTGCTGGACAGCGCCCCGCGCCCCGGCGAAGGCCTGGCGCGGCTGCGCGCCGGCGCCTACGACGCGGCCATTCTCGATGTGATGCTGCCCGAGATGGACGGCTTTGCCCTGTGCCGCGAGATCCGCAAGGAAAGCGATATTCCGGTCATCATGCTGACGGCGCGCGGCGACGTGATGGACCGCGTGGTCGGGCTGGAGCTGGGCGCCGACGACTACTTGCCCAAGCCTTTTGAGCCGCGCGAGCTGGTGGCGCGTCTGCAGACCATCCTGCGCCGCCAGCGCGCCGTGGTGCCGCCTGCCGGCCAGCGCCGCGTGTTTCAGGGTCTGGTGATCGATATCGAAACGCGCGAGGTCGAGCGCCTGGGCGAGAAGGTCGAGCTCACCGGCACCGAGTTCGAGCTGCTGGCGCTGCTGGCCGCCGACCCGGGCAAGGTTTTCAGCCGCGACGACATCCTCAATCGCCTGCGCGGCCATGAAGTGGACCTGTACACCCGCGCGGTCGACATCGTGGTGAGCCGCCTGCGCAAAAAACTGGAGCCGCTGGACTGCATCAAGACGCTGCGCAACGCGGGTTACGCCCTGGCCGTCGGCAAGACGGGCGCGCCATGAGGCGCTGGCGGCGTTCGGGGCGGTGGCAAGACTGCGGGCCTGAACAGGCTTCAAGGCTTTCACGGCCAAGGCGCTGGCGCCACCGCTGGGGCCATTCGCTGCGGCTGCGGCTGATCACGGTGTTCCTGCTGCTGGCACTTTGCATGGGCGCGGTGTTTATGGGCGGCATGCAGCGGGCTTTTTCCACCGGCTGGCGTGACGCGGCCAAGCCGCTGATCACCGACTACATGGACCGGCTGGTGGCCGACCTGGGCTCGCCGCCTGATGTGGGCCGCGCGCAGGCACTGGCGTCGCGGCTGCCGATTTCCATCCGCATTGAAGGGCCCGAGGTGAACTGGCAGTCGCACCCCGACAAGCCCCGGGAGTGGCGGTTTTTTGAAGGCCGCGCCAACGACTGGCTCAGCCGCACCACAGCCGACGGCCACCGCGTCATCTTTGGCCCTGGAACCATCCCCTGGCAGGGCGCGCCGCACGGCGGCATGTTCGGCTGGATCACGCTGGCGCTGCTGCTGGGCCTGCTGATCGGTGCCTACGCCTATGTGCGCCGCCTGCTGCGCCCGCTGGACGACATACGCGCCGGCGCCGAGCGCTTTGGTCGCGGCGTCTTCGACACACCCATCCCGCTGCGCCGGCGCGACGAGCTCGGTGACTTGGCCGGGCGCATCAACACCATGGCGCATGACATCGAAGACATGCTCAATGCCAAACGCGGGCTGCTGCTGGCGCTCAGCCATGAGTTGCGCTCGCCGCTGACGCGCGCGCGGCTCAACGCCGAGCTGCTGCCGGCATCGGGCGAAGGCAGCGCACCGCGCGAGCGCGATGCGCTGCTGCGCGACCTGGGCGAAATGCGCGACCTGATCAGCGACTTGCTCGAAAGTGAACGCCTGGCCAGCCCGCACGCAGCGCTGCGGCGCGAAGAAACCGACCTGGCCGCGCTGGTGCGTGAGGTGGCGGCGGAAATGCCCGCAGCTGCTGATGTGCAGCTGAACCTTGCAGAGGGCTTGCCCACGCTCGCGTTGGACCGCATGCGCGTGCGCCTGCTGGTGCGCAACCTGCTCGACAACGCGCTGCGCTACAGCGCGGGTGCCAGCCAGCCGCCGCAGCTGTCGCTGCGTGCTGTGGAAGGCGGCGTGCTACTGGAAGTGCGCGACTTCGGTCCCGGCGTTGACCCGGAGCAGCTTGAGCACCTGACCGAACCTTTTTACCGCACCGACGGCGCACGCCAGCGCGCAACCGGCGGCGTGGGCCTGGGGATGTATTTGTGCCGGCTGGTGGCTGAGGCGCATGGCTCGCAGCTCGAAGTAGAGAATGCGGAGCCCGGCCTCAGAGTCAAGTCGCTCTGGACCTAGCGACAGCTCAATGGGTTGCGGCTGCGCCCTTCGTGTACATCACGTCGGTACGCAAGACATACTTGGTGCCGCTGATAATAGGCGCGCCTTGATGCCTCATCGCATGAGGAAATACCAAGGCCATGCCGGTTGAGGGTTTGACGATTTCCCACTGAAATTCTGTGTTCCCGCCCTCATACCCTTCATTGAGATAGATGATGAAGGTCAACAGGCTGACCTCATCGTCGCTCTTGAAGTAAAAACCGTCCTTGTGCCATTTGAAATACTGGCCCGGAACGTAACGGTAGAAGCGGAACCGTTCGTTGAAACCCGACAAGGTCCATTGGTCGAGTTCGTTCGGAAGGCAAGGCCTTGCGCGCTCAAACAGCGTTTTCGCGAGGGCAGGGTCGTCAAAAACAATCCGGTCGTTGTTTCTGATTTCTCTGGCGATTTCAGATCCGTTGGCGGTCTGAATGGCGGCCTCTTCATAACCGGTTTCTTCGCTGCCGCCGATGTACACGGCGCACTCTTGCGGCGTCAAAAATTCTTTAAGAGTGAACAGGCCCGCGCCGTAGCTGATTTTTTCCATGGGGATTTCATTATTTTTGTTGAACCCGATCATATGGCCTGTGCTTAGTCTGCTATTTGGCTCTTGTCCCCAGCAGTGCGGCGCCGATGATCATCACGGCCGCCAGGCCGATGCTCCAGCTCAATGAGCGGCCGCTGACCAGCATCAGCAACGCGGTCGAGCCCAACGGCGTGAGGTAGCTAAGAATGCCGATCTGCCGCGCGTCGCCCAGCTTGAGGGCTTTGTCCCAGAGGAAGAACGCCGCGCCCAGCGGCCCCACGCCCAGCACCGCCAGCAGCAGCCAGTCTTGCGCCGACAGCGTGGCGGCGGGCTCCAGCGCCCAGTGGCACAGCAGCGAGAGCGCGCCGGACACCAGGCCGAAGAGGCCGATGGCCGCGGTGGGAAAGGCCGGCACGCGTTGGGTCATCAGCGAGTAGCTGGCCCAGATGAAGGCAGACGCGAGCGCCGGCAGGTAGCCCCATGACCAGCCGCCGGCGGAAGCACCGCCTCCACCCGAGCCGCCAGCGCCCAGGATGGCGATCGCCGCGCCGCCAAAGCCGAGCAGGCCCGCAAGCACATGCACCGCGCGCAGATGCACGCCGCGCAGAAACAGCGGCGCCAGCACCACCATAAAGAGGGGCCATAGATAGTTGACAAGGTTGGCCTCGACCGCCGGCGCATACCGCAGGGCGATAAAGAGCAGGAAGTGATAACCGAAGAGGCCGTACACGCCAAGCGCCAGCGTGGCGGCGGGAATCTTCCATTGCGTGCGGTCGCGCAAGACAAAGGGCAGGGCCAGCAGGCTGCCGATCAGCAGCGCGATGCCGGTGAGCAGAAAAGGCGGAATGTGTTTGAGCGAGACGCCGAGCGAGGCGAGCAGGGTCCAGAGGGCGATGGCGCCCCCTGCATAAAGATTGGCTGGCATGCTGCGAGCATAAAAGCCCGTGCGGGCCGCGTCGTCGCGCAACAACGGTCTGTTGCCGTGGAACGACGGTTTCGCGCAGACAGGGCGATACACGGGCTCGTCCTACGTGATGGCCTACATCCGGTAACCAGCTTCACGCTTCAGGTGCATGTTGGACACCTCCGGGGCACGGCTGGCGCGTTGAATGAAGGTGCAGATGTTCTGACACAAGTTCTGGCTCAAGGAGACCCTCATGAAAAAGCTTTCCATCCTCTTGCTCTCTCTCGTGGGCTTTATGGCCTTGTCGGGTTGCGTGGCCTATCCGGTGTATGACGGCCATGGGCCGCAGTACCGAAGTGGGCCTGCCTACGGCCCTGGCTATGGCCCTCGTTACGACCGCGATGGTGACGGCGTAAGCAACCGCTACGACCGCCGGCCAAACAACCCTTATCGCTATTGATGACTGCTTGACTGCCGCCTGAGTGCGGCAGTCAGCGCCGAGGGGGACTGGTAGCCGCAGTGCAGTGCGGTGTCGGCCACGCTCATACCACGGCCGCGCAGTTGCACGGCCAGCGCCAGGCGCTGGCGGCGCAGCCAGTGCATCACGCTGAGGCCGGTTTCGCGCCGGCAGCGTGTGGCGAACTGCGTCGGGCTTAAAAACACCTGAGCCGCGAGTTGCGCAACGCTGAGCGGTTCGTGCAGGCGTTGCTGCGTCCATGTTGCCAGCTGTTCCCAATGGATGGGGCGCTGGTAACGTGCTGGCGCTGAGGTCTGCGACTGCGATTGCCAGGCTTCCAGCAGTAAAGCCGGGCCATAGTGTTGCGCCAGGCTGCCTCGTTCCTGCAAAGCATGGGCGAGGTAGTTGCCGAGCGCCAAGGCCTGCGCGGTTCTAGCCGGGTCATATGCGCAGCGGGCCCAGGCTGCGTGCGGAGTGTCCAGCACCAGGCAGCGGCTGCCGTCACGCGATTCAAAGTCGTGGTGTTCACCGGGCGCGATCACGCAGCCCTGGCCAGCCGCGATGCGGCGCCCGCGGCCGTGTACTTCGAGTTCGAGTACGCCTTCGAGGCCGAGCAACACCTGGAAGTGCTCATGCGCATGGCTGCCGTGCGACGCGCCGTAGTGGCGCAGCGACAGGGAGCTTGGCGACGCGTGCATCACGCGAAAGTCAAAGGGCGGCGGTGGCCGCGTCTGCCTTGTCGGCTACGCCCGCGGCGTGGGCCTGCTGGTCGGCGTGGTAGCTGCTGCGCACCATGGCGCCGACGGCGGCGTGGGTGAAGCCCATTTTGTAGGCCTCTTCTTCAAACATCTTGAAGGTGTCGGGGTGCACGTAGCGGCGCACCGGCAGGTGGCTGGTGGAAGGCGCGAGGTACTGGCCGATGGTCAGCATGTCGATGTTGTGCGCGCGCATGTCGCGCATGACCTGCAAGATTTCCTCGTCGGTTTCGCCCAGGCCGACCATGATGCCGCTCTTGGTCGGCACGCCGGGGTGCAGGGCCTTGAACTTCTTGAGCAGGTTCAGGCTGAACTGGTAGTCGCTGCCGGGGCGGGCTTCTTTATAGAGGCGCGGCGCGGTTTCGAGGTTGTGGTTCATCACATCGGGCGGCGCGGCCTTCAGGATTTCGAGCGCACGGTCGTCGCGGCCGCGGAAGTCGGGCACCAGGATTTCAATTGTGGTGGCGGGCGAGAGCTCGCGAATCTTTTGAATGCATTCCACAAAGTGGCCGCTGCCGCCGTCGCGCAGGTCGTCGCGATCCACGCTGGTGATCACGACGTATTTCAGCTTCAGGGCCGCGATGGTTTTGGCCAGGTTCAGCGGCTCGTTCACGTCCAGCGGGTCGGGCCGGCCGTGGCCCACGTCGCAAAACGGGCAGCGGCGGGTGCACTTGTCGCCCATGATCATGAAGGTCGCCGTGCCCTTGCCGAAGCATTCGCCGATGTTGGGGCAGCTGGCTTCTTCGCACACCGTGTTGAGCTTGTTCTCGCGCAGGATCTGCTTGATCTCATAGAAGCGCGTGGTCGGGCTGCCGGCTTTGACGCGGATCCAGTCGGGCTTTTTGAGCATTTCGCCCTGCACCACCTTGACGGGGATGCGCGACAGCTTGGCCGCCGCCTTTTGTTTGGCCAGCGGGTTGTAGTCTTCTTGGCTCTGGATGTCGCGAACGACTTCTGGGGTGCTCATGGTGTATTTCTTTGAAGGAATGTGCTCAGGGCGCCAGGTAGGTGACGAGCTTGCGGCCCAGCACATCTGCGGCTTCCTGCCAGCTTGCCGATACCCCGATTGTAGAAAGGTCTGTGGTTTTCAGCCCCACATACCCGCAGGGGTTGATGCGCGAGAAGGGTTCCAGGTCCATCGCCACGTTCAGCGCTACGCCGTGGTAGGTGCAATGCCGGCTGACTTTGATGCCCAAAGCGGCGATTTTGCCCAGGCCGCGGAAGGGGTCTACCGGGTTCACTGGCCCGGTCAAGGCCGCATGGGAGGCCGGGTCGTCCAGCCGCACATAAATGCCGGGCGAGCCGGCCACCCGGTGCCCGGTGACGCCGAAATGCGCCAGGGTCTTGATGACGGCTTCTTCAATCCGGTAGACGTATTCCTTGACGTAATAGCCGGCGCGCTTCAGGTCGATGAGCGGGTAGGCTACCACCTGGCCAGGGCCGTGGTAAGTCACCTGGCCGCCACGGTTGGTCTGCACCACCGGGATGCTGCCGGGGTTCAGGACGTGGTCGCTTTTGCCCGCCAACCCCTGGGTGTAAACCGGCGGATGCTCACAAATCCATAGCTGGTCGCCTATGTCCTGTATGGGCTGCAGGCCGATTTCGCTTGAAACACCGGCGCTGCGCGCCGCCGTGAAAGCTTGCATGGCTTCATAGGTGGGCAGGTAGTCGACCCGGCCTAATGTGCGTGTTTCAGCCTGCATGGCGGCGCTTTCCGGTCCTGCTGGATTTAGAGGACGACTTTGACCATCGGGTGCGTCGACAGCGTGCGGTAGAGCTCGTCAAGCTGCTCGCGGCTGGTGGCTGTGACGGTGATGGTCACGCCCAGGTAGTTGCCGCCCTTGCTTTCGCGCAGCTCGATGGTGGAGGCGTCAAAAGCCGGATCGAACTGGTGCGCGACCGAGGTGATGGCGGCAACCAGCCCGTCAACTTTTTGCCCCATGACCTTGATGGGGAACTGCGACGGGTATTCGATCAGCGACTCCTGGCGCGATGGCTCGGTGCCGGGAACACCGATGATTTTCGTTTTCGGGAGGTCGGGGGAAGTCGTCATGGCAAGCGGTCCTTTCAGGCCTGTTTGGCACGCTGGTATTCAGCGTACAGCTTTGCATAAATGGGGCCAGGTTTGCCTTTTTCCAGCCCATGGCCGACCGGCTGGCCGTCCAGCAGGGTTACCGGCAGCACCTCTTTGGTGGCTGACGACAGCATGATTTCATCGGCGGCCAGCACCTCGGCGCGCGTGATGCGGCGCAGCTCGAACGGGATGCCTGCCGCCTGGCACATTTCTTCGATCAGGCCAAAGCGTATGCCTTCCAGCACCAGGTTGTCCTTGAGCGTCCCTAGCACTTTTCCGTTTTTCACGATCCAGACATTGCTGGAAGAAGCTTCACTCAGGTAGTCGCCGCGGAACATCACGGTCTCGACCGCGCCGGCGTCAACGCTGATCTGGCGCGAAAACACCGCGCCCAACAGGCTGGTGCTTTTGATGTGGGCCTTTTCCCAACGGAAGTCGTCGGCCGTGACGCAGGCCACGCCTTTTTCGCGCGCGGCGTCGCCGGGCAGCTTCATCGGGTTGCACATGACGAACACGGTGGGGGTGAGGCCCGGCAGCATGGGGTGGTCGCGCATGGCCACGCCGCGGGTGATCTGGATGTAGACAAGCTGATTGCCTTTTTCGGCTGGAGCTCCCGTGGCTTTTGCGCAAGCAGCTATCAATTTAAGAGCAATATCCAGCCACTCGGCCCGGCTCAGCGGGTTGGTGATGCGCAGTTCGGTGAGGCTGCGCTCCAGCCGCGCCATGTGCTGCTCGAAGCGAAACGGCTTGCCTGCATAGGCCGGCACCACTTCATAGATGCCGTCGCCGAAGATGAAGCCGCGGTCCATCACGCTGATCTTGGCGTCTCGCAGTGGCGTGAATTCGCCATTGAGGTAGCAGGGGGTGTCGGGAAGGGCGCTGGCGAGAGGCGTTGTCATGGTGAAGTTTGATAGAAGAAATGAAGGACTGCGTAATGGATGTTGCGTGACTTTCTGGGAACGGGCCTGAATGTTCAGCGGCTTCGGCGACGCCGCTTGAACCAGATGCGCAGGCGCCAGGCCAGCTTGACGAGGAAGTAGGCGCTGACCGAGCCGGCCACGGCAAAAATGCCCATGCCCAGTATGGCAGGCCCGCCGAAAGAGGCCAGCCAGGCCACCATGCCCGCACTTTCAGAAATGGATACCGGCGGCGGCGAATCGAGGATCAGGCCGCCGACCTGGTAGGCCAGCCAGAGCCAGAAGCCCACGGTGAAGGGGTTGGTAATGAAGGTGATGCCGACGGCCACGGGAATGTTGGCGCGCCACCAGACACTGTGGGCGGCGGCCGCCACGATTTGGGCGAAGGGAAGGGCGAAGGCCCAGAAGATGCCGATGGCCGCGCCGCGTGCCACGGCCTCGTGCTGCAGGCGCCACAGTTTGGGGTCGAGCAGCCGGTGTGCAACCGGCCTGAGCCATGGGTTGGCTGCCAGCACTTCGCGGCTGGGTATCGACGCCTTGATGCGGTCGGTCCAGTGCGCTTCGCCCGGCTCGCGTTTCTTGCGGCGTGCCTTCATGGGGCAGGCCTGGCCGGTAAAAAGCGGGTTTCCCCCACGGCCATGACGCTGAAGTCGTCGTCTTTCAGGCCTTTGGCTGCGCGGGCGGCGGCCAGGTCTTGCGGCGGCTGGTCCAGCGGCTCGTCGGTCAGCTCGAAAGTGCCCCAGTGCACGCCGACACTGCGCTTTGCGCCCAGGTCCTGGTGGATTTGCACGGCCTCTGCCGGATTGAGGTGCTGGCCTGACATGAACCAGCGCGGCTCATAGGCGCCCACGGCAATCAGGGCCAGGTCAAACCCTCCGCCTTGGCTGGCTGCCTGCCGATTGGCAAAGCGCGCACGGGTGTCGGCAAAGTCTTTGGAATAACCGGTGTCGCCGCTGAAATACCAATGAAGGTCGGGTGCGAATACGGCGTAACCACCCCAGAGCGTCTGGCTGCGGTCGCCGAAGCTGCGCGCCGACCAGTGCTGCACCGGGGTGAAGTTGAATTCAACGCCGCGATAAACGTGGCTGTCCCACCAGTCCATCTCGACGACATGCGTAATGCCGCGGCTGGCAAACCAGGATTTGACGCCCAGCGGCACCAGGAACAGGGTGGGGCGGCCGGCCGCGGCGGAGCGTGCGGCGATGGCTTGCACGGAGTCGGTGTCCAGGTGGTCGTAGTGGTTGTGTGACACGACCACGACGTCGATCACCGGCAAATCTGCCAGCGCGATGCCGGGCGGCTGAGCGCGCGACGGGCCGATGAACTGCACAGGGCTGGCCCGCTGTGAGAACACCGGGTCGGTCAGCACATTGAGCCCGCCGGCTTGCACCAGCATGGTGGCGTGGCCTATCCAGGTGATGGCGGGACGGGGCCCTGCCGTACCCAGCGCTGCAAAAGCCGCAGCATGGGCCGGGGCGTAAGCCTGTACGGCTTTGAGGTCAGGCGCTTGCTGGGGGATGGGTGATGCGGGCGGCTTGGGAAGGCCTTGCTGGCGTTTTTCAAATTGCCAGCGCATCAGCGCGCCAAAGCCCTGGTTGACCGAGGCGGTGTAGTTGTTCTGGAAGCCTTCGCGGGTGTGGTGCGGCTTGGCGGGGTCGTAATAAGGGTTCACGGATGAACAGCCTCCCGCCAAAAAGAGCAGGCTGCTGAAAAGGATGCTTGCACGCATGGATGCGGCACGGGCGCCCAAGGCTTCACTTCAGGAAGACGACGCCTGCAATGGCCAGCGCGCCTAATAGGAGATTGGCGAGGGCCAGGGTGGCGATCTGCCCGACGCGGCGGCCGCCTTCAGGCCAGTCGGATGCGGAGACGGCCAGCTTGAGCCGGCGAAAAGGGCCGAAATAAAGATGGCCGAACAGCGCGAACATCAAGAGCCCGATGCCGAACATCAGGTGCCAGCCGGTGGGCGCGTTTTTCATGCCGACCGCCAGCAGCATGGCCAGGCCGGTCAACAAGAGGATGGCGATGGATGCCCAGACCAGCGCGAAAAAGCGTGTCATGACATGCACGATCAGCGGCAGGCGTTGCGGCGGCGCAAGTTGCCCCGCTGCCAGTGCCGGCCTCAATGCAAACAACATGAAAGCCGCGCCGCCCAGCCAGGTGACGGCGGCGGCAATGTGCAGGAATTTCATCAGGGCGTGCATGGCTTCTTTCGGTGGGTGCTTTGTGACGGGCATCCCGCATTTGGGACGCCTTCAGCGGTGATTGTGAACCACCCCCTTTGCGTTGCCGACTGAAAATGCCAAACACCCCTAATCCGGCACCAAACCCGGGATTTTGCGGATGGGCGGGGGTTTCTACGTATAATCAAGGGCTTTGCTGATAACGGCCCCTGTAACTTTCCCGTAATTTGTGATGACCAAAATGGGAAATTCTGAGAATTCAGCGACGACACCGGGACGCCCCGCTGTTACAGATGAGTTTGAGGCACAGGAAGAAAGTTTCAAGACCCTGACCCGCGAAGAAGCCCAAAAGCTTCGTGAAGCGAGTCCCCAGGTGTCGCCCTGGTCGGTGTTAGCGGGGCAGTTGGTGGCCGGAATTGTGGTGGCATGTGTCGCCTGGGCCCTGACGGGACGGCAATCGGTAGGTTGGTCGGCTCTCTACGGGGCGCTGGCGGTGGTGATTCCGGCGGCGCTGTTTGCGCGCGGATTGACCGGCAAGGTTTGGTCGATGAACCCCGGCACTGCGGTGATGGGGTTCTTCTTGTGGGAAATGGTCAAGATCGCCTTGACGGTGGCAATGCTTTTTGCCGCTCCGAGGCTGGTTTCGATGCTGAGTTGGCCGGCAATGCTGGTCGGCCTGGTGGTGACAATGAAAGTGTCCTGGCTCGCGTTAATGTTCGCAGCCAGGCGCAATAAACTTTGAGGCGAGCAATAAATGGCTGCTGAGAATGCTGCTGGACATGGTGGTCAGACCGCTGGTGAATACATCGTTCACCACTTGACGCATTGGCGCAATAAAGAACTGGTTGGCCCGTTCGATCTGAGCGTCATCAACATCGATTCGACGATTTTCAGCATTTTGCTGGGCGTGATCGGCTGCTTCTTTCTCTGGAAAGCCGCGCGCAAAGCTACTTCCGGCGTTCCCGGCCGCTTCCAGGCTGCCGTCGAAATTCTGGTCGAAATGGTCGACGCGCAAGCCAAGGGCATCGTGCACAACGCCCAGAGCCGCAAGCTTGTCGCTCCGTTGGCCCTGACAGTGTTCGTGTGGATTTTCCTGCTCAATGCGATGGACTTGCTGCCCGTTGATCTGTTGCCCGCTATCTGGGCTGCTGTGTATGGCGCTGCCGGCCATGATCCACACCATGCCTACATGCGCTCCGTGCCGACCGCCGACCTGTCCGTCACCATGGGCCTGTCGCTCGGCGTGCTGATCACCTGCCTGGTTTACAACGTCAAGATCAAGGGCGCTGGCGGCTGGGTTCACGAGCTGTTCACAGCGCCTTTCGGCAACCACTGGGCGCTTTACCCCTTCAACTTCCTCATGCAGATGATTGAGTTCGTCGCCAAGACCGTTTCGCACGGCATGCGGCTGTTCGGCAATATGTATGCCGGCGAACTGATCTTCCTGCTGATCGCCCTGATGGGTGGCGCTTTCGCCTCCGTTTCGCTGGGCACCGGCATTGCACTGGCCATCGGCCACATCATCGCAGGCTCGGCCTGGGCGATTTTCCACATCCTGATCATCACGCTGCAAGCGTTTGTGTTCATGATGCTGACCCTGGTGTACATCGGCCAGGCGCACGATCACCACTGATCAGCCAACAAACAAGTCATCCCGTTTCGTTTTCTTTTTCTCTCGTAACCAAGTCCTAAGGAGTCATCATGGAAGTTATTAGTTTTGTCGCTCTGGCCGCCGGCCTCATCATCGGTCTCGGCGCTGTCGGTGCATGTATCGGCATCGGCATCATGGGCAGCAAATACCTCGAAGCAGCTGCACGCCAGCCTGAGCTGATGGGCGAACTGCAGACCAAGATGTTCCTGTTGGCCGGTCTGATCGACGCGGCTTTCATTATCGGTACGGGTATTGCGCTGTGGTTTGCCACTGCCAACCCATTCCTGGCGCAAATCGCCAACCTGCCTAAGTAAGCAATCATCAAAGTCCCAAGAATGTCATTCCTTCGGGCCGGCTATTGGCTGGGCCCCAAGGGAAAGGATGAGCAGTGAGCATTACCGGTACCCTTATTGTCCAGATGATCGTGTTCCTGATTTTGGTCGGGTTCACGATGAAATTTGTGTGGCCACCCATCGCGGCGGCCCTGGACGCGCGTGCGCAAAAAATCGCTGACGGCCTTGCTGCTGCCGATAAAGCCAAGTCTGAACTCTCCGTCGCCAACAAGCGCGTAGAGGAAGAACTGGCCAAGTCGCGCAACGAAGCGGCCGTGCGCCTGGCTGAAGCCGAGCGCAGGGGCCAGGCCCTGGTTGAAGAAGCCAAGGCCCGGGCAACCGAAGAAGGCAGCAAGATCATTGCTGCCGCCAAGGTGGAAGCCGAGCAGCAGTCCGTCAAGGCTCGCGAAACCCTGCGTGAGCAGGTTGCCGCGCTGGCCGTCAAGGGCGCCGAGCAGATTCTGCGCAAGGAAGTCAATGCCAGCGTGCATGCCGACTTGCTGGGCCGCCTGAAGACCGAACTCTAAGCGAGCATCACTATGGCCGAACTAGCCACCATTGCCCGTCCTTACGCCGAGGCCCTGTTCAAGGCCTCCGGCTCCGACCTGGGCGGCACCGCCGTCTGGCTCGATGAGCTGGCCGCCATTGCTGCGAATGCGCAGCTGCAGCAGTTCGCCGGTAACCCCGGCGTGACTTCGGCACAGGCGTTCGACGTGATTTCAGGCGTTGCCAAGACGAAGCTGCCGGATGCCGCGAAGAACTTCCTGCGTACGGTGATCGACAACGGCCGCCTGAGCGTGCTGCCGGAAATCGCCGCGCAGTTCCGCACCCTGAAAAATGCGCAAAGTGGCTCGTCCGATGCGACCGTTTACAGCGCTTTCGCGCTGGACGGTGCGGCGCTGGCCGACCTGTCGGCGACGCTGGAAAAGCGCTTTGGCAAGAAGCTCAACCTTCAGGTTGAGCTGGAGCCGGCCCTGATTGGGGGCGTACGAGTCGTGGTGGGTGACGAGGTGCTGGACACCTCGGTGAAAGCCCGTTTAGAGCAAATGAAAGTGGCGCTGATTTCCTGAGCCCGGTGCCCAGGCGCCATTACAGGTTTTTAGCCAACAACATAGAAAGAAGGAAAGAGTCATGCAACTCAATCCCGCAGAAATTTCTGAACTGATCAAGAGCCGCATCGAAGGCCTGGCCGGTAGCAGCGACATTCGTAACCAGGGCACCGTGGTGTCCGTGACCGACGGTATCGTCCGTATCCACGGCTTGTCCGATGTGATGCAGGGCGAGATGCTGGAATTCCCCGCAACCGCCGACGGCACTCCCACCTACGGCCTGGCGCTGAATCTTGAGCGCGACTCCGTCGGCTCCGTGATTCTGGGCGAGTACGAGCACATCGCCGAAGGCGA
>Ga0136846_1214248_pt1 | contig 31597 bp, 31 predicted proteins | sample HopSoiMetagenom2_FD_96841 | JGI IMG/M metagenome (GOLD analysis project Ga0136846, IMG submission 96841) | Grasslands soil microbial communities from Hopland, California, USA - 2 Assembly 2016 (version 4) | ecosystem: Environmental > Terrestrial > Soil > Grasslands | place: USA: Hopland...
ACCCAGTACGACGGCGAGCCGCAGGGGCAGCGGATCATCGTGACCGGGCGGGTGCTCGACTCGGACGGGCGGCCGGTGCCGGACACGCTGGTCGAGATCTGGCAGACGAACGCGGCCGGGCGCTACCGCCACTGGAAGGAGCACCACCCCGCCCCGCTTGACCCGAACTTCGGCGGTCTCGGGCGGTGCGTGACCGACGCGGGAGGCCGGTACCGTTTCATCACCATCCAGCCGGGCTCCTACCCGTGGGGAAATCACTACAACGCCTGGCGCCCGGCGCACATCCACTTCTCGCTGTTCGGCCGGGCCTTCACCCAGCGGCTGGTCACCCAGATGTACTTCCCCGGCGACCCGCTGCTGCCGATCGACCCGATCTTCAACTCGGTTCCCGACGAGAAGGCCAGGCAGCGGATGGTCTCCCGGTTCGCCATCGAGCTGACCCAGCCCGAGTGGGCCCTCGGCTACGAGTGGGACATCGTGCTGCGCGGCCGCGGCGCGACGGTCTTCGAGTAAGGACGGGACGAGACAGTGCCAGGACTGACGCCTTCGCAAACGGTAGGCCCGTACTTCGCGATGAGGCTGCCGTGGCCCGACGGCCCGTTCGTGGTGCCCGAAGGCACCCGGGGGGCGGTCACGATCATCGGGCGGCTCTACGACGGCGCCGGGAACATCATCCCGGACGGGCTGATCGAGACCTGGCAGGCCGGGCCGGACGGACGCTTCGCCCATCCCGACGACCCGCGCGGACCGACCCCGGGCGGCTATCACGATTTCCGCGGCTTCGGCCGCTGCCCGACCGCGCCGGACGGCTCGTACCGTATCGTCACCCTCAAGCCCGGTCCGCTGCCCGCCCCCGACGGCAGCATCGAGGCGCCTCACCTGGACGTCTCGGTGTTCGCGCGCGGCCTGCTCGACCGGGTGGTGACCAGGATGTACTTCCCCGACGAGCAGACCGCCAACGCCGCCGACCCGGCGCTGAACTCGATTCAGCCGCCGCGGCGGCGGGCCACCCTCATCGCCATGCCCGAGCCCGAGGGTGAGCTCCGGTTCGACATCTACCTCCAGGGCGACCGCGAGACCGTCTTCTTCGATGTCTGAAGCACATCTGGTGTCCTCGCTCGAGGGCCCGGCCGGTGCCCCGGTGGTCATCCTGGCCAACCCGATCGGCACCACCCGGGCGATCTGGGACGCCCAGGCCCGGGTGCTGCGCCGAGACTTCCGGCTGCTGCGGTTCGAGCTGCGCGGCCACGGTGGGCCGGGGAATGCGGGCGGCGGGCGGTCCGACGCCCCGCCCGGGCCCTACTCCATGGCCGAGCTCGGCACCGACGTGCTCGGCCTGATGCGCGAGCACGGCGTCACCACGGCTGCCTACTGCGGCATCTCCATCGGCGCGATGATCGGGCTGTGGCTCGCCGCCAACGCCCCGGAGCGGATCTCCTCCCTGGTGGTGTGCTGCGCCGCGATCACCCCGATGCCGTCCCGCCAGTCGTGGCTGGACCGGGCCGCGCTGGTCCGCGCGGGCGGGATGGCGGCGATCGCCGAGATGGTCCCGCCGCGCTGGTTCACCCCCGCTTTCATCGCCCGGCAGCCCGAGGCGGTCTCCTTCGTCGTGGACATGCTGCTCGGCACCGACCCGGCGGGCTACGCGGGCTGCGGCGAGGCTATCGCGGGCATGGACCTGCGGCCCGCGCTGGGCGCCATCAAGGCGCCCACGCTGGTCATCTCGGGGGCCGAAGATCAGGCCGCGCCGCCCTGGCAGGGCGCCATGACCGCGGCCGGAATCGCGGAATCCCGGCTCCGGGTCATCCGCGGCACCTCGCACCTGGCTCCCTACCAGGCACCCGGTCCCGTCACCGCCCTCATCTCCGGGCACCTCGCCGCGTCATAAGCTGGGCCTCCCCACCCCGAGGAGGCCCACCTTGCTGCCCTGGTCCGCGGATCTCGCCGGCCGCATCGACGAGCAGGTCATCGACAGCGAACTGCTACGCGGCAACCCGCTCGGCGACCCGCACGAGCGCCCGCTGTACGTCTACCTGCCGCCGGGCTACGACGCCGAGCCGAGCCGCAGGTACCCGGCGGTGTACGTGATCCAGGGCTACACCGGGCACGTGGCCATGTGGCGGAACCGGTCGGCCTTCAGGCAGCCGTTCCCCGAGACCGCCGACGCGATGTTCGCCCGCGGCGAGGCGCCGCCCGCGATCGTGGTCTACGTCGACGCCTGGACCGGTTACGGCGGCAGCCAGTTCGTCGACTCGCCGGGCACCGGGCGGTACCACTCTTATCTGTGCGACGAGGTGGTGCCCTGGGTGGATGCCCGGTACCGGACGCTGCCGGCCGCCGCGCACCGGGCCATCATGGGCAAGTCGAGCGGCGGCTTCGGCGCGATGATCACGCCGATGCTACGGCCGGACCTGTTCGGCGCGCTGGCGACGCACGCGGGGGATTCGCTGTACGAGTACTGCTACATCCCCGGCTTCCCCGCGGCCTGCAGGCACCTGCGCCGCTACGACGGCGACATCTGGCGCTGGTGGCAGGACTTCGGGTCCCGGGCGTCCTTCACCAAACCGGAGGACATGTCACTGATCTCGATCCTCGGCGTGGCGGCATGCTTCTCCGCGAACACGGACGGTAGCGTGGATCTGCCGTTCGACCCGGTGACCGGGGTGCTCCGGCCCGCCGTGTGGCAGCGGTGGCTGGACTGGGATCCGGTGCGGATGGTGCCCGCCTACGCGGACGCGCTGCGCGGACTGCGAGCCATCTGGATCGACGCGGGCACCAGGGATGAATTCCACCTGGACCTGGGAGCCGAAGCGTTCCGGGCGGCGCTCGCGGACATCGGGGTGGCCGGCAGCGTCGTGCATTTCGAGCTTTTCGACGCCGGGCACGGGGGCATCGACTATCGTTACCCGGTGTCACTGGCCTGGCTCTGTGGCCGGCTGAACCCGGATCACTAAGTACCGGCTAAGACGCCGACGAACCGTCCGCCAGTCTGGTACGTTTCCGGCGTATTGGGACCGGGCCCGCCCCTGAATGACCCCGGCGGGCCCTGCGGCACCCTAAGGAACACTGAACCCTCGAATGGAGTCGTTATGCGCAAGAGCGGGTTTGCAGCAGCTGCCGGGATCGGTTCACTGGCCTTGCTGCTAACCGCGTGCGGGGGATCGTCAGGATCGTCGTCGGGCACCTCGACGTCGACCCCGGCCTCGACGTCGACGTCTAACCCGGCCGCCCAGCCGTCCAGCGCTCTAGGCGTGACGCCGGGCTCGACCGTGTTGCATGTGCAGAAGTCCGCCATTGGCTATGTCCTCGCCATGGGCAACGGGCAGGTTCTCTACACCTACGACAAGGACTCCAAGGGCAGCGCGCCGACTTGCACCGGCTCCTGCGCTGACACCTGGATCCCGGTGGCGGGCAAGAAGCCGGCGGTAAGCCCGGCCGACACCGGCCTGGGCACGCTGGGCACGGTCACGAACGGCAGCGTTACGCAGATCACGTACAACGGCCTGCCGCTGTACATGCACAAGGGCGCCAAGGCACTGACCACCGCCGGCAACGGCATGGGCGGCGCCTGGCACGTCGTCAAGCTGTCGGCGAGCAACATCGTCGGCGGAGCCTGAAGGCTCTAGCGTTCCCGGGCCGGGCGGCCTGACGGCCCGGGAACGCTCTGTAACGGCTCGCCCCGGGCCCAGGAACGGCTGCCCGGAGACGGCGAGCCATCCCTGTGAAATTGGAGACGTTATGCGTAAGAGCGGGTTTGCAGCAGCTGCCGGGATCGGTTCGCTGGCCCTGCTGCTAGCCGCGTGCGGCGGATCGTCGAGCTCGAGCTCGGTCGCGGGTGCCGCTTCGGGCCAGCCCGCGGTGAGCAGCGGGTCGGCCCCGGCCGGCACGTCCTCGGTGTCGGCCGCCTCCACGTCCAGCCAGAGCCCGGGATCGACGGCGACGGCCAAGGCCAAGGCGAAGGCCAAGGCGACGCCGCACAAGTCGGTCGGGCCGCAGCCGAGCGGCCCCTCTGACGAGCGGTCGATCCCGCCGGTCGGCACGACCGTCATGATCGTGCAGAAGTCCGCTATCGGCTTCGTCCTCGCCGAGGCCAATCACGATGTGGTCTACACCTACGCCAAGGACAAGAAGGGCGGTACGCCGACCTGCACCGGTACCTGCGCGAAGACCTGGGTGCCGGCTACGGGAACGCCCCAGGCTGGCCCCGGAGACCACTTCCCGGGTCAGTTCGCCCTGGTCAAGAACCCGAGCGCTAGCGGCGGCGAGCAGATCACCTACGACGGGATGCCGCTCTACACCCTTGCGGGCGCGAAGCCGCTGCTGACGACCGGCAACAACCAGGGCGGCGTCTGGCACGTGGTCAAGCTCTCGGCGAGTGTCGTCGGTTAAGACGCCGTCACTCGGCGTTTACCCCGCTCGCTAGCCCGGGTACCACGCGTTCGTGGTGACCACCCAGCCTGCCGGCCAGCAGCCCGCGCCGCGGCGCGGGCTGCTGGCCGTTAGGCGCCGGGGCGGGCGATGCCGTAGGCGGCGCGCAGCCGGGCGGCGGCGGCCGGGGGCACGCCGACCTGGTCCAGTCCGAGCAGGGCGGCGCCGGCCACCGGCGGGACGTCGATCACGCGGACCTCGGCGGCCGGGGCGGCCTCGGTGAGCTGCCGGGTGATGCCGGACATCAGCAGCGGGTTCCGCGCCGTCATGACGCCGCCGCCGAGGATCACCGGGATGGCCAGGCCGGCCTGGCCGGTCAGGCCGAGGCGGCGCATGGCGGCGATGGCCATCACCGAGATCTCGTCGGCGAGCCGGCTCACCACCGAGACGGCCACCGGGTCACCTTCGCCGGCCGCCCGCAGCAGCATGGGCGCCAGGCCGGTCAGGTCGTCGCCGGGAATCTTGCCCTGGTGGATGCCGATCGTGACCTCTTCGACCCGCTCCACGCCGAAATGGCTGGTCAGGTAGCTGGTCAAGACGGTGTCCCGGCCACGGCCGTCTTCGGCGCGCACCGCGTGCCAGAGCACCTCGCGGCCCAGACCGTGGCCGCCGCCCCAGTCGCCCGAGATCGTGCCCAGCGCCAGGTACCGGGCGACCCGGCCGTCCGGGGCGACGCCCACGGCGTTGATGCCCGCACCGCAGACGACGGCGACGCCCCAGTGCGCCGCGTCTCCGTCCGCCACGCCCGCCCGCAGGATGGCGAACGTGTCGTTGACGACGGTCGAGGTGGCGCTCCAGCCCTGGGCCTGTACCGCCGCGGCGTGCTCGGCCTCCTCCTCCGGCAGGTCGGCGTTGGCCAGGCAGGCTACCGTGTGGCGGGCGACCCAGCCCGAGGGGACCCGGTGCCGCCGGTCCAGCTGCGACACGGCCTGCTTGACCACGGCGTCGAGGATCAGCGCGGTCTGGTCGATGCCGGTCACGTGCGCGTTGATGCCGGGGCCGCGGGCGGACGCGAGCAGCGTCCCGTCCTCGGCCACCAGGGCCACGTCGGTCTTGCTGTTCCCGCCGTCGATGGCCAGCACGGCGGGCCGCAGCGCGATCAGGTCACCCAAGGCCGGAACCCTGATCCGCGCCCAGGGCAAAGGCCAGCAGGGAGTTGGCGGTGTAGTCGTCGGCCGGCTCGACCGAAGGCCAGGACACCACGTTGTCCTCGTAGGCGGCGGTCTTGGTATTGAACGGGGCGAAGGTGCCCGCGCTGCAGGCACGCATCCCGTCGACCGCGCTCAGGCCCTGGAAGTTGCCCGGGGCGCTGGGCCCGTCCGTTACCGCGCCCAGCTGGATGTCGCCGCGGCCGGTCAGCGAGCCCGCCAGGTTGGCGATCTCGCTCTGCATGCAGTGCGGGAATACCGTGCCGGCGCCGACCACGAAGGAGGTGCCCCAGCCGTTCGCGCCGAGCGCGAAGTTCAGCTGCTGCTGCGCGAACGAGGCGAACCGGCCGGTGCCGCCGTACTTCTGGTACAGGGCGGCGGTGATGTACAGGCCGAACGCGTGCGGCGACGCGTCGGACGCGCCCAGCTGGGTGCCGGTCGCGAACGGGTCGCCCTTGGCCTGGGCCTGGCCGGCCCGCAACTGCGCGGCCAGGTCGCGCAGGAGCGTTCCCGGCGGGACCGGGAAGCTGCCTGCCTGCCGCATCGCCTGCAGCAGCTCGGCCTCGGCCACCGCGCCGGTGTCGTAGAGGTTGAAGGTGTCGTCGTGCCCCTGGGCGATGTACGCCCGGGCCCACCGCGTCGCGGTGGCCAGGTCCGCCCGCACCCGCGCGGCCGGGGCCCCGGCCGCCTCGTCGGCCAGCGCGATCTCGGCGGCGCCCCAGGCCATGTCGCTCTTCCACTGGGTGGCCGGGTAGAAGTCGTGCGGGAAGACGGTGACGAGCTGGCCCCCGCCGGTGGTCTTGGCCTGCGCGTAGACGCTCCGGGCGAGGCTCAGCAGGTGCGCCGCCGACGCCGGGTCGGAGCTGGTGGCCAGCTGCGCGCCGAGGGCGAAGTCGGCCGCGTAGCGGCCGGCCAGGTTGGGGCTGACTTTCTGCCCGGCCGGCGCGGCCGGGAACACCGGCCGGTACTTGACGTAGTACGCGCTGGGGCCGGGATGCTGGCCCGGTCCGACCTTCATCCGGTCCTCGGCCTGGGGCAGGAACCAGAAGTTGTAGTCACCCTGGATCGTGTTGCTGGCGTTGCCGGTGCCGATGCCGACCTGGGCGTAGAGCACCTTACGGGCCGGGTTCCACAGCTTGGTGACCCACCGCAGGCCGAACGCCGCCTCCGGCTGCAGCATGTCGTACGAGGACGGGTAGTTGCGCGCCGCGAGCAGCATCAGCGCGTCGGCGTAGCTGGCCGTGTAGCCGAACTTCTCGTAGCCGCCGCCGGCGTCGAACCAGCCGCCGGCGACGTCGACCGGGCCGCCGGTCTTCTTCAGCGAGCCGAGCAGGTTGTCGTTGTCGTCATAACGCGGTGCGGCGTAGACGAAGGCCTTCTTGTCAGTCAGATTGGCCGGCTGCCGGCCCAGGACCGAGGAGTCGACGTCCGCCCCGTCTCGCTCAGAAGTGAAGTACCGAACGGAGTTGTCCACCAGCTGCCGGTACAGCTGCGTGCCGTCGCCGATGGCAAAGCCGGGGGAGACTGCGGTCGCGGGCGACAGCAGCCGGACCCGGTACTGGCCCGGCAGGCGCAGTCCGGAGAAGCTGAGCTTGTACACCGCCTGGTAGTTCGCGTTCCAGGCTCCGGTGTCATCGGTGGAGACACCGCGATAGGCGACGCCGTACGGTGTGACGACCTCGAAGCGCACGCTCCCGGCCTTCCGCGGCAGCATCGCATACGCCACTTTGGGCCCGTTGGCCGGGTACCCGACCTGGTTTACCCGCACCTGCGCCGGTTTGCCGGCAGTCCTGGCGGCCATAGCCCCCGAAACTGCCGACAAAGCGCCGGTGGCGGGGGACGCGAGGGTAGCAGCCGCCGATACGGCCAGGACAACTACAGTCGACCGCAGCCGACGGCTCATCAACATAGGTGTGTCCTTACGTCCACGAAAGGAAGCGGGCGTTTTCCGCGAGCAGCCGGTCGGTCAGGCATTCCGCCTGGTCGGCCTGGCCCACCAGCGGGTGCGCGAGCAGCGCGTCGTAGACCCGGTCCCGGCCGCCGCGCAGGGCGGCGTCGAGCGCGAGCTCCTCGTACGCGAAGGCATGCGCGATCAGCCCGCGCAGCAGCGGCTGGACGGGCTCGACGGGCACCGGCTCCGCGCCGCCCGCGCCGATGACGGCCGGCACCTCGATGACCGCGTCGTCCGGCAGGAACGGCATCGTCCCGTGGTTGAACGTGTTCACCACCTGCACGTCCCGCCGGTCGCCGGTCAGCGAGACCAGCAGGTCCACCGCCGCCTCGGAGTACCAGGCCCCGCCGCGCTGGGCCAGCTGCGGCGGCTTGGTGCTGAGCTCCGGGTCGGCGTACAGGTCGAGCAGCTCGGCCTCGAGCCGGGCGACTGCCTCGGCCCGGGTTTCCGCGCCCCGCAGCGACTCGACCACCGCATCGTGCGCGTAGTAGTAGCGCAGGTAGGACGAGGGCACCATGCCCAGGTGGCGGACCAAGTCGGCGGGCATCCCGGTATGCGGCGCGATCTCGTCCGCGTGCTTGGCCAGCAGCTCGGGCAGCACATCGGTGCCGTCCAGGGAGACCGAACGTTCCCAGGTCAGGTGGTTCAGGCCGACGTGCCCGAGGGAGATCCGGGCCGGGTCTGCACCGAGTAGGCCGGCAAAATGACGCTGGAACCCGATGGCCACGTTGCACAGGCCGACCGCGCGGTACCCCGCGGTGAGCAGGGCGCGGGTGACGATGCCCACGGGGTTGGTGAAGTCGATGATGAAAGCTGAGGGCGAAGCCCGCCGCCGAGCCCGTTCGGCCAGGTCGAGAACGACCGGCACGGTACGGAGAGCTTTTGCCAGCCCCCCGGCCCCGGTGGTTTCCTGCCCGACGCAGCCGCATTCCAGCGGCCAGGTCTCATCCCGGTGGCGGGCGGCCTGGCCGCCGATCCGGAGCTGGAACAAGACCGCGTCCGCGCCCTCGGTGCCTTCGTCGACGCTGTCCGTCCAGCTCACGTCGGCCGGATGGTCGTGCGCGGCCATGATCCGGGCCGATACCGGACCTACGGCCGCCAGCCGGTCCGGGTCGGGGTCCACCAGCACGAGGTCGGTCACGTCCGGCAGCAGCCGCCCGATCCCGTCCGCGAGCTCGGGCGTGTAGGTGGAGCCGCCGCCAATCACTGCGATTTTCATGCCGAAAACGCCTTTACTTCCTCGGGACTGTTCTGGGCGACGTGGCAGGCCGCGCTGTGGGCCGGCCTCAATTCAGCGAGTTCGGGCGTGACCTGGGCGCAGGTGTCGATGGCGAGCGGGCACCGCCAGCGGAACCGGCAGCCGGGGGTCGGGTCGATGACCCGGGGCGGCTCGCCCCGGTCGGTCTCGGCCGCCACCGCCAGCGGCGCGCGCGGGTCGGGGACCGCGGACAGCAGCAGCTGGGTGTAGGGGTGCCGAGGGTGGGTGAGCACGTCCTCGATCGGCCCGGTCTCGGCGATCTGGCCGGCGTACATGACGATCAGCCGGTCCGCCACGTACCGCGCGCTGGCGATGTCGTGGGTGATGTAGAGGATGGACACGCCCTCCTCGTCGCGCAGCTTGGCCATCAGGTTGAGCAGGCCGATCCGGATCGACACGTCGAGCATCGACACCGGCTCGTCGGCCAGGATCAGCCTGGGCCGCATGGCCAGCGCCTGGGCGAAGCCGACCCGCTGCCGCTGGCCGCCGCTCAGCTCGTAGGGGAACCGCTGCAGCATGTCGGGGTTCAGCCCGACCACCTCGAAGACCCGGGCCGCTTCCTCCTGCCGCTGCGCCTCGGACAGCTCGGGCCGGTGCAGCTTGAGGCAGCGCAGCACGCCGTGGCTGACCCGGAACACCGGGTTGATCGAGGCGAACGGGTCCTGGAACACCATCGGCACCAGGCCGCTGTAGCGCAGCCGCTCGGCTCGCGAGGTCATCGAGGACAGCGGCTTGCCCTCGAAGTACACCTCGCCCGCGGTCGGCGGGTAGATCCGGGCCAGTACCCGGGCGATGGTGGACTTGCCGCTGCCGCTCTCCCCGGCCAGCGCCACGATCTCCCGCTCGCCGATAGTGAAGTTGACGTCGTCCACGGCGTGCAGCGTCCGCCGGGATAGCGCGCTGCCGATCTTGAAATGCCGGGTCAGGTGCTCGGCCCTCATGAGGCCAGCACTGTGCAGCTCAGCGGTCATGATGCCAGGCTCCCGTCCTCGCGGCGCACGCAGCGGACCAGCGCCGCCTCCAGCGGGTACAGGTCGGGCGCGACCTCGGCGCACTTGTCGACCGCGTACGGGCAGCGCGGGCGGAACCGGCAGCCGGACGGCACCCGGGCCAGGTCGGGCGGGCTGCCGGGGATTCCCTTGAGCGGGACCCGCGGGCCCCGGATGGACGGGAAAGCCTCGAGCAGGCCCTGCGTGTAGGGGTGCAGCGGCCGGTCGAAGATGGTCCGGGTGGCGCCGATCTCGTCCACCTGGCCGGCGTACATCACCATCAGCCGGTCGGAGAAGTGGCTGATCAGCGACATGTCGTGGGTGACGAAGATGACCGCGAAGCCGAACGCAAGCTGGAGCTCCTTGATCTGTACCATCAGCGACCGTTGCGCCACCACGTCGAGCGCCGAGGTCGGCTCGTCCATGATGACCAGGTCCGGGGTGAACAGCAGGGCCATCGCGATCATCGACCGCTGCCGCATCCCGCCGGACAGCTGGTGCGGGTAGCTGCGCAGGTGCACCGGGTCGATGCCGACCATCGTGAGCACCTCGGCCGACCGGTCCGCGACCTCCCGGTCCGGCACCTTGCCGTGCGCCCGCATCGCGTCCCTGAACTGGGCCCCGATGGTCTTGACCGGGTTGAGCGCGTTCATCGCGCTCTGCATGACCACCGACATGTCCCGCCAGCGGATCGCGGACAGCTGCCCGTCGGTCAGCCCGACTAGGTTGTTCCCGCCGAACGTGACGCTGCCCGCCGTCACTTCCGCCGGCGGAGCGAGCAGCTGCGCCACCGCGAACAGCAGCGTGGACTTCCCGCAGCCCGACTCGCCGACGATGCCGAGGAACTCGCCCCGGCTGACCGTGAACGACACGTCGTCGACGGCCCGGACGCTGCCCCGGTCCAGGACGTAGTCCACGGACAGGCCGCTGACCTCAAGCACCGGCAGGTCAGACACGCTTGGCACGCACCTTTCGCACTGGTCGTAGGGCTGGGTTGCCGATCTCGTCGAAGGCGTAGTTGAGCAGGGCGAAGGCGGCGCCGAGCAGGGCGATCAGGGCTCCGGGCGCGATCGCCCACAGCGGCTCGCCGGTCTGCAGCGCGGCGTTGTTCTGCGCCCAGTACAAGGTGGTGCCCCAGCTCACCGTGTTCGGGTCGCCGAGGCCGATGAACTGCAGGCTGGAGGCGAACAGCACCGCGTAGAGCGCGTTGGTCAGGAAACTCGCCACGATCAGCGAGGTCATGGTGGGGATGACCTCCACCACGATGATGTAGAGCCGCCGCTCGCCCCGCACCCGCGCCGCCTCGAGGAAGTCCCGGTTGCGCAGCGTCAGCGCCTGCGAGCGGAGCTGCCGCGCCGTGTAGGACCAGCTGGTCAGCGTGATGGCGAGGATCAGCACCGGCGTGGTGCCGCCGTGCGCGTAAGCGGCGATGACGATCAGCAGCGGGAACAGCGGGATGACCAGCAGCACGTCGGTCAGCACGCTGAGCGAGCTGTCCCACATGCCGCCGAGGTAGGCGGCGGCCACCCCGATCAGGACCGCGATCCCGGTCGTCGCCAGCCCCACCGTGAACGCGATGATCAGCACGTTCCTGGTGCCGTACACCAGCTGGGCGAACAGGTCCTGGCCGTAGTGGTTGGTGCCGAGCAGGTGGGCGGTCGAGACCCCCAGCTGGGCCGCATAAGCGTCCTGCGTCGGGCTGTCATGCGCGATGACGCCGGGGAACAGCGCGATCAGGACGAAGATGAGGAGCAGGACGGAGCCGATCGTCGCCTTGCGGCTAACCCGGACGGCCCGGCCGATCCGGCCGAGCGCGCGGCCGGAGCCGACCTCGGCGGCCTGGCTGGCGGGGGTCTCGGTGGGGACCCCGGAGACGGGCATGGCCATGGCTACCGCGCCGTCCTGGTCCGCGGGTCGAGGAACGCGGTGAGGATGTCCGCGACCAGGATCGCGAACAGCACCGCCACGGTGATCAGCAGGAACAGCCCCTGCATGAGCGGGTAGTCCTCGCTGGACACGGCCTGCAGCAGCATGTAGCCCACTCCGGGGTAGTTGAACACGTACTCGATCAGGATCGCGCCGCTGACCACGAAGCCCAGGGACATCGCGAAGCCGGTCAGGTTGGGCAGGATCGCGTTGCGGGCCGCGTAGTCGAGCATGATGCGCCGGTTCGGCAGCCCCTTGGCCCGGGCCATCCGCACGTAGTCCTCGGCCAGCGTGGTGATCATCGTGTTCCGCATGATCAGGATCCAGGTGCCGATCGTGGTGATGAGCAGCGAGATGGCGGGCAGGAACGCGTGGTTGAGCACGTCCTGGAAGAAGACGAGGTTGAGGCCGGGGGTGTCCGTGGTCACGTAGTAGCCGCCCTGGCTGGGGAACCAGTGCAGGGTGAGGCCGAAGATCAGGACCAGCACCATGGCCACCCAGAAGTACGGGATCGCCGAGACGATCACGAACGTCGGCGGCACGATGCTGTCCAGCTTGCTGCCGCGGCGCCAGGCGGAGACGATGCCCAGGCCGGTGCCGAGGACGAAGGCCAGGGTGGTGGCGATGCCGACCAGGCCGAAAGTCCACCAGATAGCGCTGCCGATGACCGAGGAGACCGAGGCCGGGTACTGGCTGAGCGAGGTGCCGAAGTTACCGGTCAGGATCTGGTGCAGGTAGCCGAAGTACTGGGAGAGCAGGCTCTCCTTCGTGTTGACCCCGAACAGGATCTCCAGCGCATTCAATGCCTTCGGGCTGAGCTCGCCGTGGAACTTCGACATCATGGCCAGCGCGGGGTTCCCCGGCATCAGCCGCGGCAGCAGGAAGTTGAGGGTCAGCGCTATCCAGAGCGTGAGAATGAAGAAACCGAGTCGGCGCAGCGCGTATCTCAAGGCTGAAGTTGCTCCCGTGGTGCTGTGCTGGTGGATCCGCGGGCCCGGGCTCCTGCCGGGGAGCCCGGGCCCGCGGCGTCTGGGTTACCTCGGTGTCAGGCGCAGCAGCACCTGCTCGAGGTCCGGGTAGGCGTACGGCGAGGGCTGGGCGTACGGGTTGCCCGGGGTGGGCCAGCCGCTGAAGCTACCGGTGTCGTACTGGAACCAGTCCACCGCCTCGATCACCGGTATGACCGGCACGTCGTTCAGCATGACCTCCTGAAGCTTGTTCAGGATGTCCTGCTGCGTGGACGTGCTCGTGGTGGTCTCGTACTGGTTGAGCAGGGCGTCGGTGGACTTGTTGCTGTACCGCTCGTAGTTGGTGGCGGCCTGCTTGCCGACCGGCGCGGTGTTCGCCGAGTTGAGCCAGTTGTTCAGCTCGTAGTACGCGCTCGGGCCGAACGTCTGCTGGTCGTAGAAGGCGAGCTGGAACTTGCCGAAGTTCAGGTCGTTGACGTGGTCGGGGTTCGACAGGTTACGCGGGGTGATCTGGATGCCGACTGCCTTGAGGTTCTGCTGGATCACCTGCATGGAGGCGACCCAGTCGGAGTAGTCGCCGATGTTGTTGACGGTGAAGGCCAGCTTCTGCCCGGCCGCGTTCGTCATGACCCCGCCGGACATGTGGTAGCCGGCCTGGGCCAGCAGGGACTTCGCCTTGGCCGGGTCGTAACCGTTGCCCCAGGTCGACAGCGCCGAGTGGTTCAGTGAGGAGGAGAAGGTGGGCGTGACGACGCCGGTCTGGTTCGCGGGCGGCTCGTAACCCGACTCGCCCGTGTTGGAGACCTGGGTCCGGTTGATCGCGTACGAGATGGCCTGGCGGACTTTCAGGTTCTTGAGCTGCGGGTCGGTCAGGTTCGGGATCAGCGTGACGTTGACCGTCGGCGGGAACCAGTACTGGTAGTTCGGGCTCTTGGAGGTGTAGAACGCCTTGATGCCAGGGATGTACTGGCCGCCCCACTGCGCGCTCCCGTTGGCCAGGTCGTCATTGGCCGTGTTGTTGCTGGTGTAGGCCGGGTACTGGAGCGTCTTGACCTTCGGCAGGCCCGGCTGCCAGTAGCTCGGGTTGGCCTTGTAGGTGATGTTCTGCGGGGTGCACTTGCTCATCGTGTACGGGCCGGTGCCGACCGGGGCCTTGACCGGGTCGGTGACCGGGTTGGACATCTTCGAGAAGACGTGCTCGGGCACGATCGGCGTCTGGTTCGCGATGTAGTAGAAGTACGGCACGGCCACGTTCTTGAAGTTCATCGTCACCGTGTTGCCCGACGCGGTGACGCTGGTCAGCACCGACCACGCCCCGGTCAGGTCCAGAGCCGGGTTCTTCTTCGTCAGGTTGAAGGTGTAGGCCACGTCGTTGGCGGTCATCGGCGTGCCGTCGCTCCACTTGATCCCGGAGCGGATGGTGAAGGTGAGCGTCTTGTTGCCGTTGCTCCACTTGTACGCCGACGCGAGCATCGGCGTGGCCTTGCCCTGCTGCAGCGGGTTCATGTAGACGAGCGGCTCGTAGATGAACCCGACCGACAGTCCCGTGTAGGAGGGGTTCAGCGGGTTGAACCCGCAGCTCCAGAGCTGGCCGCTCTCGTTGGAGATGGTCAGCGTGCTGTTGCCCGCGGCCTTGTTGCCGCTGCCCGAGCCCGAGCCCGAGCCTGAGCTGGACTGGGAACCGGCGGTACACCCGGCCGCGATCATGCCGGCCGCGACGATGACCCCGTATCTGGTGAGGCGTCTCATGCCGTTTCGTCCTTACTGCCGTGTGGTCCTGACCGGGCGCGGAGCCGCCGGGGCTGCGCGCCGAGACGGCGGCTGCCCCGCCCGGGGCGGCCGTCGCGCTGGTGCGATGTCTGCTGTTTTTGCAGGCCGGTGATGACCTGAGGTCACCCCTTCCGCGAATTTTGTTAGGACAGTATCCTAACTATCTGTCCGGGACAAGAGCCCCGGAGAACTGACGCGAGGTCTTAACATCCCGAAGGAGATGGCCGTGACAGCCACGCCTGAATCGGCCTTGGCCTTGCCTCCGCCGGAGAGTTCCGGCTCGCTCCTGGTCGCCGCGCGGCCCTCCTTGATCCGGGCCATGAACGAGCAGCTCTTGCTGGAGCACATCCGCCAGCGCGGCCCCTGCTCGCGGGCCGAGCTGGCCCGGGTCTCCGGCCTGTCCAAGCCGACCGTGTCGCTCGCGCTAGACAACGTCGAGCGCGCGGGCCTGGTCCGGATCGCCGGCCAGCGGACCGGGGTGCCGGGCCGGTCGGCCCGGCTGTACGAGATCAGGCCGGACGCGGGCCTGGTGCTCGGGCTCGATATCGGGCAGGAGTACGTGCGCGGCGCGATCGCCGACCTGTCCGGGGAGGTCCGGGCCCGGCAGTCGCTGCGGGCGCACGCCACCAGCGTCCGCGGCCGGGTGGCCGAGCTCGTCGGCCTGGCCGACATGCTGTGCGAGGACGCGCGGGCGCCCCGCCCGGCCATCACCCAGACGGTGATCGGCAGCCCGGGCGTGTACGACCCGCGACGCAACGCGATGAAGTTCACCGGCGGCCTGCGCGGCTGGGACCGTCCCGCCGCGCTGGCCGGCCTGCGGGAGGCGTTCGGCCCCGCGCTGGCGATGGAGAACGACGTGGACGCGGCCGCGCTGGCCGAGCGTGCGCTCGGCCACGGCCGCGAGGTCGATCATTTCGCGTTCGTGCACATCGGCACCGGCATCGGCATGGGGCTGGTCCTCGGCGGCCAGCTGATGCGCGGCGCGCACGGGGTGGCGGGCGAGATCGCTTTCATGCCGCTGTCGGGTGGCGTACCAGCGGACGAGCAGGAGGAACGCCGGCGGGGCACGCTCGAGGCATCCGCGTCCGCGGCCGGGGTGGTACGGGCCGCCCGCCGCGGCGGCATGCGCGGACCGGTGTCCGCCCGGCGCGTGTTCGAGGCGGCGGCGGCCGGCGACGAGGGGGCGAAGGCCGTGGTGGCGGAGGAGGCGCGGCTGATCGCCCAGACGATCTGCGCCGTCATCACCGTGGTCGATCCCGACCTGATCGTGCTCGGCGGCGGCATCGGCCGCGCGCCCGGCTTCGCCGAGGCGGTCACCGCCGAGCTCGAGCCGATCGCGCCGGTCATGCCGTCCATCAGGGTCAGCGCCCTGGGCACCGACGCGGTCGTTGACGGCTGCCTGGCGGCCGGGACCGAGCTGGCCTGGGGCCGGGTGATGACCGTTCTTCCCATCGCCCCGGCCTAAAACGGGTTGACCTCCAGGCCGAGGCCCGCCGTACGGTAGGGCCTCGTGAGGGACCAGCCCGCCGGAATGACCGGACCAGAGCTGGCCCGCGCCCTGGCCGGCGGCTGGGGCCTGGCCGGGTGGACGCTCCGGTACGCACCCGTGGGGGCCGGCAGCTACCACTGGGTGGCGGCCGGCGACGCCTCGGGCGAACGGCGCTTCGTCACCGTCGACGACCTGGATGAGAAGGGCTGGCTGGGCCGGACCCGGCCCGCCGTCCTGGCCGGCCTGCGTACCGCGATGGACGCCGCCCTGACCCTGCGCCAGGCCGGGCTCGGGTTCGTGGCGGCCCCCGAACCGGCCCTGACCGGCGAGACGGTCCGCCCGCTCGGTGCCCGGCACGCCGTCACCGTGTTCCCGTTCCTGGCCGGCTCGCCGGGCGACTGGGGCGAGCCGCTGCCCGCCCCGGAGCGCGGTGAGCTGGTGACGATGCTGGCCGCCCTGCACCAGGCGGACCCGGCCGCGGTCCGGCTGCCGCGCGCCGATCCGGGGCTGTCCTGGCGCGGTGACCTGGAAACGGCCCTGGCCGAGCTCGGCCAGCGGTGGACCGGCGGCCCGTACGCCGAGCCGGCCCGGGCGCTCCTGGCTGGAGCCGCCGCCCCGGTGCGCCGCCAGCTGGACCGCCTGGACCGCTGGGCCGCCGGACTGGCGGCGGCGCCGGTCGTGGTCACCCACGGCGAGCCCCACCCCGGCAACGTCATGCGGCTCCCCGCCGCCCCTGGCGACACCGGCCAGGCCGGCGCCCGGCTGGCGCTCATCGACTGGGACACGGCCGGCCTGGCTCCGCCTGAGCGCGACCTGTGGCTGGTCGCCACCGAATCCGGCGACGAACTGCACCGCTACGCCGAGCTCACCGGCCGCCCCGCCGACCCCGCCGCGGTGGAGTTCTACCGGCTGCGCTGGGCCCTGGACGACCTGTCCTGCTTCCTCCGCGACCTGCGCGCCCCGCACCGCCGCACCCCCGGCGCCGACGACAACTGGGACCGCCTGGAATCCGTCATCGCCGGCCTCTTGCCGTGATCCGGGCGGTCTTGACGAGCCGGGCGAAGGGTGATTTCGTAAGGAAAGTTTCTTTACGGTCCCGGCTGGCTGAGGAGGCCTCCATGATCCGGCGTGTCCTGCTGGCACTGACCGCGGTGGCGCTCCTCGCGGCCTCCGCGCTCGTTCAGCCCGCGGCCCAGGCCCAGGCGCTGCGAATGTGGCCGCGGCACGTGTACGCGCCGTACTTCGAGACCTGGACCACCAACAGCATCCCGGCGGTCGCCTGGAAGTCCGAGGCGAGGTACTTCAGCCTGGCCTTCCTCCAGACCGCCAAGAAGGGCTCGTGCGCCGTCACCTGGAACGGCACCAGGACGCAGCCGGCTCCCGGCCCGCATTACCAGGGGCAGATCGCCCGGCTCAGGCAGCTGGGCGGCGACGTGATGCCGACGTTCGGCGGCTTCAGCGCGGACTCCACCACGACCGAGATCGCCGACTCCTGCACCAGCGTGAGCAAGATCGCGGCCGGCTACGAAGCAGTGATCAAGGGCTACCACGTGACCCGGCTCGACATGGACGTCGAGGTCAACTCACTGGACAACAAGGCTGGCATCGACCGCAGGAACAAGGCGATCGCGCTGACCGAGGCCTGGGCCCGGCGGGCCGGCTGGCCGCTGCGGATCGAGTACACGCTGCCGGTCGAGCCCGGCGGCCTCGAGGCGAACGCGCTGCACCTCCTGAGGAACGCGGTCGCCAACGGCGCCCGGGTCGACACCGTCAACATCATGACCTTCGACTACTACCTGGCCAAGGAGCCGAAGCCGCTGGACATGGGCGGCCTGGCGATCACCGCCGCGAACAACGTGCACCGCCAGCTGGCCGCCCTGTACCCGGGACGCTCCGCGCACAAGCTGTGGGCGATGGAGGGCATCACGATCCTGCCCGGCATCGATGACTACCCGGGCAAGACCGAGATCACCCGCCTCGGCGACACCCAGCGGATCCTCGCCTTCGCCCAGGCCCACGGCCTCGGCCTGCTGTCCATCTGGGCGATCCAGCGGGACAACGGCGGCTGCCCAGGCGCCATCGACAGCAACTCGTGCTCCGGCATCAAGCAGGCTCCCTGGGCCTTCAGTCACCTCCTCGAGCCTGTCACCGGCTTTTTCTAGCGCAGGTACGACGCCCCGTTGAGGTCGAGGACGGCCCCGCTGGCCCACTCGGCCTGCTCCGAAGCCAGGTAGACCACGGCGGCCGCGATCTCCCCGGTCGTGGCCACCCGGTTGAACGGGCTCTGCGCGCGGATCTCCTCGCCCCGCGCCGAGTCCAGATCCGGCCGGGCCATCGCGGTCTCGACGAAGCCCGGGGCGACGCTCGCGACCGCGATGCCGAACGGCGCCAGGGCCCGCGCCATCGACTGGCCGAACGAGTTCAGGCCCGCCTTGCTCGCCCCGTACGCGGGATGCCGCGGCTCGCCCCGGTAGGCGCCGCGCGAGGTCACGTTCACGATCCGGCCGCCGGTCGCCTTCATGTACTGCACGGCGCACCACGTCACGTTGGCCGCGCCGGTGAGGTTGACGGCCAGGATCTCGCGCCAGGCATCCTGCCACTGCTCGTAGGACACCTCGGTGACCGGGTGCGGTACGAAGATGCCGGCGTTGTTGACCAGGACGTCCAGGCCGCCGAGGCCGTCGTGGGCCTGGCCGACCATCTGGCGGACGGCCCCGGCGTCCGCCAGGTCGGCCTGGACCACGACGTGACCGCTCCCGGGCAGCCCGGCCAGCACCTCATCGGCCAGCCCGGGTGAGCCGCGGTGGTGCACGGCCACCCGGTCGCCCAGCTCGGCGAATGCCTGGGCCACCGCCCGGCCGATGCCGCGGGATGCCCCGGTCACCAGGACCGCCCGGGCCACTACTTCTCCTCGCACAGCGACAGCAGCCTGGTCGCGGTAGCCCAGTTCCTGGCCGTGGCGGCCAGGCTCGGTTTCTTCTGCCGGGCGGGCGGGGTGACGAGCTTGAACAGGTTCTGGGCCAGCTCGCTGCGCCCGAATCCGTCCGGCGTGTGCACGTAGAGCGCGCGCCCGGACGCCTGGACGGTATCCCGGCTGCCCTTGGCCGCCGCGGCGCTCACCACGGCCGCGATGCGGTCGGACAGGTCCGGCGGCGGGTCGGCGTTCAGGAACACCACATGCACCAGCCGGGGGTTCGGCTCGTCCGCGTACGGGTTGGCGGACAGCACCTCCGCCAGCTCGTCCCGGCTCAGGACCACCACCGGGGACCACAGGCCGAACCGGTCCTCGATCGCTGACTCCAGCGCCGCGGCCAGCTTCGCGTTGTCCGTTTCCGCCGTGCTGAACAGCACGTTGCCGCTCTGGATATAGGTGGCCACCCCGGTGTGCCCGAGGGCGGCCACCACCTCGCGCAGCTCCGCCATCGGAACCTTGTTCCGGCCGCCCACGTTGATGCCGCGCAGTAGTGCGACGTGTGATGCCATGACGTCATTCTCCCAGCTGGCGTGGGGCATTCGCCGCCTGCTCACCATACGAGCGAGATGACGAACTACTCAGGTCAGGACATTCAAGCCCTCAAGTCACTTTGGTACCCGCCAGTAAGCTGACACAATTCCGCTTCGTGCGAGGTGCCCGGCGAGGCCCGTTCCGCGATCTGCCGCCGGAAGTGGCGATCCTCACCGCTGTAGCCTTCACCGTCGCACTCGGGTTCGGTATCGTCGCCCCGGTCATTCCCGCCTTCGCCCGCCAGTTTGGCGTCAGCGTCGCCGCGGCGACCAGCGTGATCAGCGTGTTCGCCCTGATGAGGGTATTCGGGGCGCTGCCCGCGGGCCGGCTGGTCGACCGCTTCGGCGAGCCCGGGGTGATGGCGGCGGGGATCGCGGTGGTGGCCGTGAGCAGCGTCCTGGCCGGGTTCTCCCAGTCCTTCCCGGAGCTGCTGGTGCTGCGCGGCAGCGGCGGGGTGGGGTCGGCGCTGTTCAGCATCAGCGCTCAGGCCCTGCTCCTCGGCAGCGTGCCCGGCCGCCAGCGCGGCCGGGCCAGCGGCCTGTTCAGCGGCGGCTTCCTGCTCGGCGGGATCAGCGGTCCCGCGCTGGGCGGGCTGGTGGCGGCCTGGTCCCTGCGGGCGCCGTTCTTCATCTACGGGCTGCTGCTCGTGGTGCCCGCGATCCTGGCCGCGGTGGTGCTGCGCCGCGCGCCGGACCAGCGGCGGACGCCCGCCCGCCCGCCGCCGGTCCGGCTGCTGGCGGCCCTGGCTGACGCGGTGCGCAGCCCGACCTGGCGCGCGGCGGCCTCGGCCAACCTGGCCGACGGCTTTGCCGCGCTGGGCGTGCGCGGCGCCCTGGTGCCGCTGTTCGTCCGGGAGATCCTGCACCGTTCGGCGCTGTGGACCGGGATCGGGTTCCTGCTCTTCGCCGCGCTGAACGGCGCCGCGCTGATACCCGGCGGCCGGATAGCGGACAGCGTCGGCCGCCGTCCCGTCATCTTCACGGGCTGCGCGGTATCGGCCGTCGGCATGGTGATGCTCGCGGTGCTGCACGGCCCGTGGGCGTTCCTGGCCGCGCTGGCGGTGGCCGGCTTCGGCTCGGGCCTGCTCGACGTGGCCCCGGCCGCCATGATCGGCGACATCATCGACCGCGGCGGCGGGACCCTGGTCGCGTCGTACCAGATGGCGGGCGACGTCGGCTCGGTGACCGGGCCGGTAGCCGGGGGCATCCTGGTCGACTCGGCTTCCTACGGCGCGGCCTTCGGCCTGGCCGCCGCGGTGCTGGGCGGCGCCGCCCTGCTCGGGCTGCTCTCGCCGGAGACCCGGCCGGATCGCCGGGCCCCGCTCCCGGCCGGGCCGCCCGTCAGCGGCCCGGATTCCCGGATCCGCTGACGCTCACCTGACCTGCTGACGCCCGGCTACCCGGGCCGGGCGCACGATGATGACCACCCGGGAGCCGTCGGCATTGATCCGGCCCCACCGGCGGCGTGCTGCTCGGGGTCACCGACTCCTGCTGGCTGACCGAGGCCGGCATCCCCACCCTGCCCGCCTTCGGCTGCGGCTCCCTGGCCGTCGCCCACCGCCCCGACGAGTGGATCCCCGCCGCCGACTACCCCGCCTGCACCGACCTAGCCGAAGCCGTGGTCCGCGCCTTCACGTCGTTACCGCGGAGCGGCCGGTCGCGAGCACCGCTATCGTTAGCCGGGTGACGTCGTGGGCCGATCACGCCATCTTCTGGCACGTGTACCCGCTGGGTTTCACCGGCGCGGAGAAGGCCGGACCGCCGGCCGAGGAGCTGGTCAGGCACCGGTTGCGGCAGCTGACGGGGTGGCTGGACTACGCCGTCGAGCTCGGCTGCTCGGGCGTCCTGCTCGGGCCCGTCTTCGCCGCCGAGACCCACGGTTACGACACCGTCGACCATTTCCAGATCGACGCCAGGCTCGGCGACCAGGAAGACTTCGACCACCTCATCGCCGAAGCCGGCCGTCGCGGCCTGCGGGTCGTCCTGGACGGGGTGTTCAACCACGTAGGCCGTTCGTTCCCGGCGTTCCAGGCGGCGCTGCGCGGCGGCCCGGGCTCGCCCGCCGCCAAGTGGTTCCGGCGCGACCCGGCCAGCGGGGACTTCGCCACGTTCGAGGGCCACCGCCAGCTGGTCGCCCTGGACCACGAGGAGCCCGAGGTCCTCGACTACGTCACGCAGGTCATGAGCCACTGGCTGGGCCGGGGGGCAGCCGGATGGCGGCTCGACGCCGCCTACGCGGTCCCGGCCAGCTTCTGGGCCAAGGTCCTGCCGGCGGTCCGCGGAGCGCACCCGGACGCCTGGTTCCTCGGCGAGATGATCCACGGCGACTACGCCTCCTACGCGTCCGACAGCGGCCTGGACTCGATCACCCAGTACGAGCTGTGGAAGGCCATCTGGAGCTCGCTCAATGACCGGAACTTCTTCGAGCTGGCCTGGGCGCTCGGCCGTCACGACGAGATCCTCGACGCATGTCTGCCGCAGACGTTCACCGGGAACCACGACGTGACCCGGCTGGCCAGCCGGCTGGCCGACGAGCGCCACCTCGGCCACGCGCTGGCCGTGCTGATGACCGTCGGCGGCATCCCGAGCATCTACTACGGCGACGAGCAGGCGTTCCGCGGCGTCAAGGAAGACCGGGCAGGCGGCGACGACGAGATCCGCCCGGCCTTCCCGGCCACCCCCGGCGAACTGCCGCCCGGCGGCTGGCCGTTCTACCGCCTGCACCAGCGGCTCATCGGGTTCCGCCGCCGCCACCCGTGGCTGGTCCGCGCGCGGACCACCGTGCCGCACCTGGCCAGCCAGACGATGGCCGTCCGGTCCGCCGCCGGTGACGACGAGGTGCTGGTGCTCCTCAACACCGGCGACGAGGCGTTCCGGTTCCCCGTCGACGTCACCGCGTTCAGCGTCACCGAGGCCCCCGACCCGGGCGCCACGCCCGCCGACCCCGCCCTCGTGCCCCCGCACAGCTGGGTCATCCTGGGCTCATGAGCACTCTCGCCCCGGCCTGGGTGGTGGCCGGACCGCCTGGAGCCGGCAAGAGCACGGTCGCGGAGCTGCTGCTGGCCGCGCTGGAGCCGACGCCCGCGCTGCTGGATAAGGACACTATGTACGCGCCGTTCGTGGCCGCCGTCCTCGCCTCCGCCGGACGGCCGCCGGGGGAGCGCGAGGGACCCTGGTACGACGAGCACGTCAAGGCCTACGAGTACGCCGGGATGACGGCCACCGCCCGCGAGATCCGCGCGCACGGCTGCCCGGTCCTGCTCTCCGGCCCGTTCACCGCGCAGATCCACGACGCGGCGCACTGGCAGGCCTGGACCGCCGAACTCGGCGGCGGGCCCGTCCGGCTGGTCTGGGTCAAGTCGGACGAGGCCACCCTGCGCCGCCGGCTCATCGCCCGCGGGCTGGCCCGCGACGAGGCCAAGCTAGCGGAGTTCGAGCAGTACGTGGCGAGGGTGCGGCTAGGTGCCGAGCCCGCCGCCCCGCACCTGGTCGTGGACAACCGCCTCAGCGCGACCGAATCGCTCGCCGGCCAGGTCGCCGCCCTGGCTCAGTCAGTCCCGGGCCCGGTGCAGGCCTAGCCCATCGGATAGCGGCGGAAGCCGACCGCGTACTCGCAGCCGGCGCCCAGGCCGACGTAACCCGCCATGTTCTTCAGGAACTCGTCGGGGTCGAACTCGCGGCCCAGGCCCTCGATGTAGGCACGGTGCTCGCGCAGTGACGCCACGCCCCGGTCGATCGTGCCGGTGACGTCCACGAAGTGCGTGGGCGTGCCGGTGCCGGCCACGTAGACGTCCCTGATCCCGGTGCACGGCGGGCCGGCGTCAGGGAAGACCCAACGGTTGGCCGCGTCCCGGCACGCGTCCAGCGTGGCCAGGCCGACGGCCCGGTGGTCGGAGTGGTTGACCGGGCCTTCCTCGCCCCAGGTGAGGTCGAAGCTCTGCCCGATGATCACCTGCGGGTTCAGCCGCCGCAGCGCGGCGGCCAGGTCGCGCCGCAGCGCGACCCCGTACTCCACCAGGCCGTCCTGGTGATCGAGGAAGTGAACCTCGGTGACACCGACGACAGCAGCGCTGCGCTGCTCCTCGTCTACCCGCAGCGGGCCGGCCTCGGCCGGGTCCATGCCGTCGATGCCGGCCTCGCCCCGGGTCGCGAGCAGGTAGGAGACCTGCTTGCCCTGGCTCGTCCAGCGGGCCACGGCGGAGGCGACGCCGTACTCGAGATCGTCCGGGTGAGCCACCACGGCGACGGCCCGCTCCCAGTCTTCCGGCATCGGCTGCATCCGCCGCCCCCCTCTTCCCATATGTCTAGCCCTTACCCTAGCGTCTTGACATGACGTCAATCCCCGACAGTGCCCGCGCGGTACTGGAGTCCTCCGCCCTTGCCCACCTGGTGACCCTGAACCCGGACGGGAGCCCCCAGGTCACCGTGGTCTGGGTCGGCCTCGACGGCGACGAGCTCGTGGCGGCGCACCTGCCCGAGCACCGCAAGGTCCGCAATATCCGCAATGACAGCCGGGTCGCGCTGTCGATCGAGACCGACACCCCCGATCCCATGGGCCTGACCCAGTACCTGGTGATCTACGGCACGGCCCGGATCACCGAGGGCGGCGCACCCGAATTGCTGCAGGAACTCGCCCGTACCTATCTCGGCCCGGACGTGAAGTTCCCGCCGATGGACAACCCGCCTCCCGGCTACATCACTCACATCAGCGTGGACCGGATCGCCGGCGTGGGCCCCTGGGCGGGCCGTCACTAGCGGGAGCAGCCAGCATCCTCAGGCCGGGCAGTTCCATTCCGCCGGGCTGCTGACCGGGCCGGAGGCAGCCGCGCCCGGCGGCGGGAAGTGCTCCCGCAGCGTGAACGCGTGCGCCGTGGGCCCGTGCACCCGCAGGTGGATCACCCGTTCCTCGGCCTCGCCGGTGGCGGGGGTATGGCCGCGGGGTATCCACCACAGCGTGGTGTGGGCGGTGGCCATCCGCTCGAACCACGTGCGGCGCTGCCTCATGATCTCGCGGTGCGCGTCGGAGTAGACGAACGCGGCGAGCGTCTCGACCGACTCCCAGACCGACATGTTGACCAGGACGCCGGCGCTTGCGGCCCGGTCCCACTCGAAGGCGCGCACCGCGAGCGCGTTGCCGTCCTCGGTCTGCAGCCGCCAGACGAAGCCGGGGGCGGCGTCCGCCAGCGCGTTCACCGGGTCCAGGGCCGCGACGAAGTCCGCCAGCAGCGGGCTGTCCAGCGGTTCCCGCATCCGGGCGATGTTCACCTGTGCCAGTAGGTACTCCACGCCGTCATCGTGCCAGCCGCCGCGCCATCGGGGCAAGGCCGGTCTTGTACGCCGGATTGAACTCCCTGTCAACCGATTGCGTAATATCAGGGTAAGAACTACGGCTGCGTCCGGCCTGGGCAGAAGGCACAGTAAACGTCGGAGGAAACCTTGGCTCGCACGCCTCTCCAGGCTGGCGATCCGGCCCGGATCGGTAACTACCGGCTGTCGGCCAGGCTGGGCGCGGGCGGTATGGGCGTGGTGTACCTGGGCGTCGGCTGGGACGGCGCCGGCGTCGCGGTCAAGGTACTCCGGCCCGAGCTCGCCGACGACCCGGAGTTCCGGCGCCGGTTCCGCCGCGAGGTGTCGGCGCTGACGCGGGTCAGGGGCGTCTGCACGGTGCGGGTGATCGAGGCCGACACCGAATCCGCGCGGCCGTTCATGGTCACCGAGTACGCCGAGGGCCCGTCGCTGGCCGAGTACATCGACAGCCGCGGACGGCTCGGCCCGGACATGCTCTACGGGCTGGCCACCGGGCTGGCCGAGGCGCTGACCGTGATCCACGCGGCCGGCCTCGTGCACCGGGACCTGAAGCCCTCCAACGTGATCCTGGCCGCCGCCGGGCCGAAGGTCATCGACTTCGGCATCGCCCAGGCCCTGGACGCCGTGTCCGTCACCAAGACGGGCATGATGGTCGGCTCGGCCGGCTTCATGGCCCCGGAACAGATCAGCGGCCGGCCCGGCCAGGCGGCCGACATCTTCGTCTGGGGCGTGACCGTGGCGTACGCCGCCACCGGGCAGTCACCGTTCGGGACCGGGGATACCAACGCCGTTCTGTATCGCGTCCTGCACACCGATCCGGACATCGGCGCGGTTCCCGGCTCGCTCCGGCCGCTGGTGGCGGCCGCCCTGGCCAAGGCGCCAGAACACCGGCCGACCGCCCCTCAGCTTCTCGGCCAGCTGACCGGCGCCCTGCGGCCGGCCCGGGTTCAGGACTCACCCACCCAGACCGTCCTGTCGCAGACCTGGACGCAGGGCAGGCCGCCGCCTGGCCCGCCGCCCGTGCCCTCCGGAGGGCACGTCTCCGGAGGGCGAGGAGCCCAGCGGACGGAAGGGTCCCTGCTGCTCGACCCGGCCCCGCGGCCCGGCGGGCCGACGCCGCCGGCCAGGAAGCGCAGGCTCACCCGGCGGGCCTCGGGCCTGGCCGCGGCGGCGCTGGGCGCCGCCGCGCTCGCGGCCGCCGTCATCATCGTGGTGCTGTCCGGTCACACGCCCGCGGCGGGTCCCGCCGCGAACGAGGGGTCGGCCGGGACGGCCCAGCCGGCCGCGGTCAGTGCCTTGCCGACCTATCCGGGTCAGCAGGCACGCGGCGTCTTCCAGAAGATCGACCGCATCGTCGCCTCGGGCAGCACGATCGTGACGACGGGCTCACAGGAAAGCGACGGCACCGTCCGCCAGCAGTTCTTCGTCTCTGCCGACGCCGGGCGCAACTGGCGGCTGGCCCGGCTTCAGCTGTCCGGTGGCGGCCCGGCGCCGCTGGGTTATCCGGCTGAGCGGATCGCCGGTGGCCCGCACGGCTGGATGGCGGAGGGCGACAACGCCATCTGGACCAGCCCGGACGGACGGTCGTGGACGCTGGCGAGCAAGCACGGGATCACTCCGCAGCAGTCCGGTGACTCGATTGACGTGGTCAGCAGCACACCCGGCGGTTTCCTGGCCGGCGGTTACGGGCAGACCAGCGCCGGGCGGCAGGCGGTGATCTGGACCTCACGCGATGGCGTGAGCTGGCAGCGGCTGTCCGCCGGGCAGCTGGGGCTGCGGGAGGCCGGCCTGATCCCGGGGAACATCGACTTCGCCGCCTCGCAGGGCACGGCCACGGTGATCGCCGACCGCAGCGGCGGCGTGTGGCTGAGCACCGACGACGGCGCCCAGTGGATGCCGGTGGCGGTCCCGGTCGATCACGGTGCCAGGAACTCGGTCAGCGGGGTGTCGTTCGACAAGGCCGGGCTGATCCTGGTCCGGCCGGGGACCGCCGCGAACGGCGCGGACGACGGCGTCGCCTACTTCTCCGCGGACGGCCGGACGTGGCGGTACGCCGGGACGATCGACGCGGCCGGCGGCTGGAGCCCGGACGTGGTCAAGGGGAGCGACTACGGCTTCGTGGTGACCGGCCACACCAAGGGCCAGTACGTGGCCTACACCAGCACCGGCACCGGCGTCCGGTGGCTGCCGACCGCGCCGCTCGGCGACATGTCGAACGGCCCGGACTTCAACCCCGCGCTCGGCGCGGACGGCACCGTCATCGCCGCCGGGAACACCAACTCCACCCGGACCGGCCAGGAAGGGCTGCTCATCAAGGCGGGCACCGCGGGGAATATCGCGCCCGTCTCGCTGAGCGCCATCCCGGGCGGCCTCGTCCCGGAGGCAAAGGTTCGCGGCATCGCCACCGCGGGCGGCGTGGAGATCGCCGTGGGTAGCGCGAACGGCTATCCGGCGGTGTGGCGGCGGGTGCCCGGCGGACCGCGGTCCCTGGTCTCCACGTTCGCCCAGGTATCCGCCGACGCGGACCTAACCGGGCTGTCCACGGTGACCCACGGGCCGCACGGGTGGGTGGCCACCGGGCCCGGCGGTTTCACGCTCACCTCGGCTGACGGGAAGAACTGGACACGATCCCCGGGCTGACGGCAACCGGACGTCCCCCCGGCCGATACGGTGGTAAATAACATGGACTTTTCCGGGCCAGCCTGCCTTGGCGGCGCCACGATCCCGCGGGAGGAGGAGTTCGTTGGCTCGCACGCCTCTTCGGCCTGACGACCCCACCCGGATCGGGCACTACCGGCTGACGGCCAGGCTGGGTGCCGGGGGCATGGGCGTGGTCTACCTCGGCGTGGCCTGGGACGGCAGCCCGGTCGCGGTTAAGGTGCTGCGCCCGGAACTGGCCGACGACGAAGAGTTCCGGGTCCGGTTCGGCCGTGAGGTGGCGGCGCTGGTGCTGGTCAAGGGCGAGTGCACGGTGCGCGTCATCGAGGCCGACTCCCAGTCGGCCATGCCGTTCGTGGTCACCGAATACGCGCCGGGTCCCTCGCTGTCGGAGTACATGGACAAGCACGGCTCGGTCGGCCCGGAGATGCTGTTCGGCCTGGCCACCGGGCTGGCCGAGGCGCTGACCGTGATCCACGCGGCCGGCATCATGCACCGGGACCTCAAGCCCTCTAACATCATCCTGACCGAGGCCGGCCCGAAGGTCATCGACTTCGGCATCGCCCGGCGGCAGGACACCGCCGCCGTGACCAAGGCGGGCATGATGATCGGCTCGATGGGCTTCATGGCGCCCGAGCAGATCAGCGGGAACCCCGGCCCGGAAGCAGACGTCTTCGCCTGGGGCGTGACGGTCGCGTACGCGGCCAGCGGCCGGTCGCCGTTCGGCGCCGGGAGCACCCACTCCATCCTCTACAAGATCATGTACGGTGACCCCGACATCGGCATGGTCCCGGATTCGCTGCGCCCGCTGGTGGAAGACGCCCTGATCAAGGACCCGCAGACCCGCCCGACCGCCCGGCAGCTGCTTGACCGGCTGACGAGCGCCTCCCGGCGGAAAGAGGAGACCAACGAGAACCCCACCCAGCTGATCCTGAAGCGCACCTGGAGTGGCGCCCACCCCAGCCCGTCGCTTCCGGGCCCGCCGTCACCGAACCGCCCGGCCGAACCGCTGTCCCGTACGCCGGCTGAGCCGGCGGCCAGCAGGCTGGAGGCTCCCTCGGCCCGCATCCCGGCCGATCCTCCGGCCCGCATCCCGGCTGATCCTCCGGCCCGCATTCCCGCCGAGGCCCGGTGGATTCTCGCCCGCCAGCCCACCCCGCCGTCCCAGGCGGTCCCGTCGCCCGCCGTGTCTGCCGGGCCCGAGTCGGCCGCGGCGCCCGCACCCCGCGTCACGGAACCGCCGACCGCTGACGGCCCGATCCCGGGTATCCCGGCCTCCGGGCCCCGGCCCTCCGTACCTCAGTCCCCCGTACCTCAGTCCTCCGCGCCAGAGCCCTCCGCGCCAGAGTCTTCCACGCCGGAGCCCTCAGCGAAGCCGCCGGTCAGCCGCCGTATGGCGACCATGGCCACGTCAGCGCTGGCGGCGATGCGCCTGCGCCGCTCCAGCCGTCGCGAGCCCGGCCAGTAAGAGGCCGGGCGGCGCCTAACAGCATCTTCACCCAGCGACGCCAGTCGTCCTGCCGCCGGTAACCGCTGGCCCGCCACAGGTTCTGGCCGAGGTCGTTGTCATCAAGGACCATGGCGTCGATCCGCGTAGCGCCGAGATCCCACAGCCTGCGCTCCGCCGCGCTCAGCAGCGCCGCCCCGACGCCCCGCCGGCGCCAGCCGGGCCGCACCGCCAGCCGGTACAGGTGATACCGCCAGCCGTCCCAGCCCGCGATGACCGATCCGATCAGCACGCCGTCATGCTCGGCGAGTATCACCGCCTCCGGATCGCGGCCGAGCAACGCGGTCACCGCGTCGGCGGTGTCGGGCGGCCGGCCGCTGTTCTCGGCCGCCTCCCGCCAGAGCGCCACGAGATCACCCGCATCCTCCGGCGAAGCGGTCCGCAGGACGCAATCCACCCGCCCATCCTGCCATGGGGCAATGCCGCTAGCCGGTCGCGGCCGGGTTTCATGATCGCGGGCAGTTGTGGCGGCTATACGGCCACAACTGCCCGCGATCATGCAGTCAGCTGTGATAACAGCAAGATGCCGCTGGCTGTCGGTCAGCGGTACCGCGGGGGAGCCTTAGCGACGGTCAGACAAGCCCCGAGGGCAGTCAGGCCACGAGTACGCGGGGGGAGCTGACGTCGCTGCCTGACGGCGCGCTGGGGCGTGCACTACCAGCGCCGCTGAGCAGTCGCCCTGCTCGAGCCGCCGCGGATGACAGACGGAACGGGCGCTCGCCTGGCAGCCGGAAGATCTCGGCACGTTCTTCCTGGAGCGAGCCGACGCGGGAGACGTAAAGGGCTGGTGAAGCTGTACGAACCAGGCGCGGTGCTGGCCGTCTCGCCGGGGCGGGTGGCCACCGGTCGAGGTGGCCCGGCGCCAGCCGGGCGGAAGCTGGCGGTGGGTGATCGATCAGCCTGCCCTGCTGTCCTGACCGGGCGACCAGGGAAACGGCAGGAGATCCGGCTCGGCCCAGCCGTGCCGTGCGGCGGGGGCCGCCAGCGTCGAGGACCGGTAGTGCCTGCTCAGCAGGCGTTTGTCGAGGAGCACGGGATGCCGCGCGGCGAAGGTGCCGAAGTCCGCGCAATCCGGGTCGGCCTCGACGTGGTGGGCGACGATTTCGACCCAGGCCCGCGAGACCGTGTGGTGGTACTTCTGCGGCGCCCGCGCGTAGGCGGCGATCTGCTGGATCCAGTCGCAGATCCTGGTGACCGCCGCCGCCCTGCCGTACCGCCGCACGGCCAGGAAGGCGAGGTTGATGTGCTGGCGGTGCCGGAACTCCCCGTCCGGGCCGGTGATCTCCGCCATGATGGCGGCCAGTTCGGCGTCGGCCGGTCCCTGGTGCGGCATCAGCAGGCCTCCTGCAGGGCGGTGATGACGGCGTGGTACCCGGCCAGCCAGGTCGCGTCCAGCCGTGCCAGCGCCTCCCGTTCGAGGTCCGCGACGGCGGTGAGCGCCCGGGCGGCCACCTCCTGACCCAGGTCGGTGAGCGGCAGCCGGAACGATCGGCGGTCGGACGGGTCCAGCTCCCGCACCAGGTAACCGCGGTTCTCCAGCCGGTCCAGCAGCCCGGTCAGGGTGCTGGCCCGGGTGCCGGTCCGCTCGCTGAGCTGGCGGACGCTGAGCGTCCCGCCCTCGCCCAGGTTGGCCAGCGCGTTGATCTCCGCCGCCGACAGGTTCAGGTCGGCCAGCGCGGCGCTCAGCGCGTGCAGCGTGTGGTGCGTGGCCCGCTGCAGCGCGAGCACTACGCCAGGTATTTCATTTTCGGATATCACGGAAATGGATTATACGAAAATGAACTATCTGGCGCCAGCACCGCAAGCACCCGCCTCATCCAGCCCCGAGGCCCCCGTCACCAAGGCGCCAAGCCCGGAAACGAGTTGCCATGCCGGGGACAATGGCTTGGTGACTGAGTCATGGATGATCGACGAGCTGGCGTACGCGGGACCCGAGCACCTCGACGCCGCCTTCGTGGCCGGCTTCGACCGCAAGCAGGGTTACCCGGATCCGGCCGGTGACCTGGACGCCTTCACGGCCCAGGGTCTCGGCGCGGATTCGTCGGTCGTGGACCTGGGCACCGGTACCGGGCAGTTCGCGCTGGCGGCGGCCCGCCGGTTCGGTCAGGTGACGGCGGTGGACGTCTCGCCCGCCATGCTGGCCCTGCTGCGCGAGCGGGCCGCCGGCCAAGGGCTGAAAAACCTGGACTGCGTGCGCGCGGGCTTCCTGAGCTACCAGCACGCCGGGCCGCCGGCCGACGGGGTCTACACCCGCCATGCCCTGCACCAGCTGCCCGACTTCTGGAAGGCGCTGGCCCTGGACCGGATCGCGCGGATGCTGCGGCCCGGCGGGGTGCTGCGGCTGCGTGACCTGATCTACGACTTCCGTCCCGCCGAGACCGAGGACGTGTTCCGGGAGTGGTTCCGGTACGCCGCCGCCGACCCGGCCGAGGGGTACACCGGCGAGGACTACGCCGAGCACATCCGCACCGAGTTCAGCACCTTCCGCTGGCTGCTCGAGCCGATGCTCGCCGCGGCCGGCTTCGAGATCGTCGCCGCGGAGTTCGAAGGCCGCCTCTACGGCGCCTACACCTGCATCAGGACCTGACCGGCGGCGCGCCGCCAAGGGGCGCGGGTGCGTGCGGGTCGTTAACCCTGGCAGCAGCTCTAGGTCAGCCGGCCGGACAGGAACGCGGCCACCGCCATCAGGGCCAG
>Ga0136846_1237529_pt1 | contig 31563 bp, 31 predicted proteins | sample HopSoiMetagenom2_FD_96841 | JGI IMG/M metagenome (GOLD analysis project Ga0136846, IMG submission 96841) | Grasslands soil microbial communities from Hopland, California, USA - 2 Assembly 2016 (version 4) | ecosystem: Environmental > Terrestrial > Soil > Grasslands | place: USA: Hopland...
CGCTCACCGCGTTGGGCAAGTATGTCAGGGTGAAGTTGAAGCCCGAAACTGGGTTCGAGGTGCCCGAGACCGTGAACTCGAAGATGATTCCGGCGGGATCGGTGTCCTTGCTGCCGGAGCCCTTGATCTCGGTCCCAGTCCCCGAAAGCGTCATCCCCATTCCCTCGCCATCCGCGGGGTTCTCCAGCGTCCAGTGTCCGACCCAAGGCGTCGCTCCAAGTCCCTCGCCGCACGCCCACGCCGCCAGAACGAGGAAAAAGACGACCCGTCGCACGCCCCATCTCTTGCTTCCGCCCATGGTGATCTGGACCGCGGCTTCGAGAAACCTGGCAATCTCGAAAGCCGAAGCGGCGAAGTAACGCACGCGGTGTCCGACTCGCGCCCACAAGTCCGGGCGGCCGGTTTCAGGGCTGGGATCTTGGCAGAACGGCTGTTATAAGCGCACGCCTCGATGGACGCGTCGCCCACCCTCTATCTGTTGTCGCTCGGCTGCCCGAAGAACAGGGTGGACAGCGAAGTCATGCTCGGCAGCCTGCTCGACGAGGGATACAAGCTCGTCGAAGAGGCCAAGGACGCCGAGGTCATCCTGATCAATTCCTGCGCATTCATCGGCGAGGCCAAGCAGGAGTCCATCGACGCCATCCTCGAGCACGCGCAGCTCAAAGAGTCGGGCCGCTGCAAGGCATTGGTGGTGGCGGGCTGCCTGACCCAGCGCTACGCCGACGTGCTCCAACAAGAAATGCCGGAGGTCGATTACTTCGTCGGCACGTCCGCCTATCCGCGGATTGCCCAGATCCTCAAGGGCGAGCGCGACCGCGCCTTCATCCCCGACCCGGACTACATCGCCGACAGCAAGACCCCGCGCCGCAACTCCATGCCGCGCTGGACGGCCTACGTGAAGATCAGCGAGGGCTGCGACAACAAGTGCACCTTCTGCATCATCCCCACCCTGCGTGGGCTGCAGCGCAGCCGTCCCATCGACGACATCGTGGCCGAGGCGCACCGCCTGGTGGCGGAAGGGGCCGTCGAGCTGAACCTGGTGGCGCAGGACCTGACCGCCTACGGCCACGACCTGCCCGGAAAGCCCAGGCTGCACGATCTTCTCGCCGCCCTGCGCGACGTTCCCGCGCGCTGGATCCGGCTGCACTACGCCTATCCGCGAGACTTTCCCGACGCGCTCGTCGACGCGCTGGCGGACCAGCCCAACCTGGCTCGCTACCTCGACATGCCGCTGCAGCACATCGCCGACCCGGTGCTGCGGCGGATGAAGCGCGGCCGCGACTCGCAGTGGGTGCGCAAGCTGGTGCGCAGGATCCGCGATCGCGTCCCCGATCTCACCTTCCGAACCAGCTTCATCGTGGGCTTTCCCGGCGAGACCGAGGCGGAATTCCAGGAGCTGTGCGAGTTCGTCGAAGAGATGCGCTTCGAGAAGGTGGGCGTCTTCCAGTTCTCGCGGGAAGAGGGCACCGCGTCGTACGATCTCGACGGCCAGCTGCCTCACCGGTTGAAGGCGGCGCGGCAGAAGAAGCTTCTCGGCATCCAGCGCCGCATCAGCCGCGAGCATCAGCAGAAGCTGGTGGGGCGCACGCTGGAGGTGCTGGTGGAAGGCGTCTCCGAGGAGACCGAGCTGCTCCTGGAGGGCCGGTACATGGGCCAGGCGCCGGAGATCGACGGGAAGGTCTACGTCAACCGGGGACAGGCCCGCGCCGGCGAGATCGTGCGGGTCGAGATCGAGCAGGCCGGCGACTACGATCTGGTGGGCGGGATCGTGGGCGCTGACGGGCCGGCGCAGCAGATCGGGTCGCAGCGGCCGGCGCCGGTGCGTCCGCGGTTTCCCATCCTCAAGCACTGATGAAAGCCGCGTTCCTCGCGAAGCTCGACGACTACCTCGCGCAGGCGGGGCTCTCGCGCGTGCACTCGGACGCGGTGGAGCCCACCGCTCGGGCCGCCCTGGCGGCGCTTGCTGGCGTGCCGCACTACGAACAGATCTGGGCGGGCGACCTGCGCCTCTCCGTGCAGGTGGTCGCCATCGCTTCCGGCGAGCGCGTGCCCGGCGCCGACTTCGCGCGCCGCGCCCAGCTCTTGCGCCAGCGCGCCGTCTCCTTGAGCTCCCGCGTCGCCGGAGAGGTGCAGGTGTTGCAGCTCGCCCTCTACGACCGGCCGGTGCCGCCGCAGGAGCGCGAGTTCGTGCTCTCCAAGGCGCGGATCGCGGCGTGGTGGCCGCTTTCCCGCGGCAGGGTGGCGACCTGGATCGCGGCGCTCTCCGAGCCGGCGCTCTACTCCGGCACCTTCCGGGGCTGGCCGCAGGAGCTCTCGGCCGATCAGCTCCGCGCCCTGCTCAGGTAGAGGCGCTGCTCCAGCGCCCAGCCGACCAGGGCCGCTGCAGCCACTCCGCCCACGTGGAACAGCCACAGGTGGGGCGCCTGGAGGCGCGCGGAGCAGCAGATGTGCAACGCGGCCTGCGCCGCGAGCGCGCCGGCGGCGGCAGCCGTGGCGAGCGAACCGCGCCCGGCGCTGCGCAGGGCGGCCATCACGGCCACGGCGCCGCCCAGGATCTCCAGGCCGAAGCAGTCCACGCCGATGCCGGGAACGAAGCCCGCCCCCGCGTGGGGAATGCCGGGGACGCCGCCGGCGGCAAAGGCGAATCCCGCGGATGCCGCGAGCGCCACCCAGGCGCCCGCCTTCCACAAGCCGGCCGACGCGCTGAGCGCGGTGGCGGCGAAGAGCACCACCAGCGCGGCCGCCCAGCCTTGCCAGTCGTGATGTCGCGCGAAGAGGATCGGCACCGCGGCCGCGGCGATGGCGGCCAGGGCCTTGAGCCGCCAGCGCACCGGCCGCAGCTCGCGCAACACCGGTTCGGAGGCGCGGCGCAGCGCCGCTGCGGAGGGCGCGGGCAAGCTCGCTCGCCCCAGCGCCGCCATCAGCGTCTCTCCTTCTCGCAGCGCCTCCAGGCAACCCGGGCAGGTCCGCGCGTGCTCCAGGAAGGCCTGCCGCTCCGGGTCGCCCTCGGGAAGCGAGGCCACGGCGGCCGCCTTGGCGCGAAGCTCGTCGCAGGGGCTCACAAGAGGTCCTTGAGCTGCTGCCGCAGCGTCTCGTACCCGCGAAAGGCGCGGAGCTTGACGGCGCCCGGCGTGGTCCCCAGCACCTGGGCGATCTCCGCGAAGGTCATCCCCTCGTACCGGTGCAGGTGGATCACCGCCCGCTGTGACTCGGGCAGCGCCTGGAGCGCCGCGCGCACCGCGTCCCTGGCTTCGGTGTCCGGCGGCGGATCGCGCGGGGCCTGCTCGTCCGCGCGCGCCAGCGCCTCCTCGTCCGCATCCTCCGGCATGCGCAGCCGCCTGCGAAGCTCGTCCAGCCGGACGCGGGCGGCGATGGCGAAGAGCCATGGCGTCACGCGCAAGTCCTTCCTGTACCGCTCCCGCGCCCGGTGCATCTTCATGAACGTCACCTGCAGCAAGTCGTCCGCCACCCCCTCGTCCCGGAAAGAGCGCAGGAAGAACCCGTGGATCCGTGGCGCCAGCCGGGCAAAGAGCTCCTCGAAAGCGCGGGCGTCGCCCGCGACGTAGGCCGACATCAGATCTTCGTCCGCCGGTCCCATCGCGTCCTTACGTCCGAGCCGGACTGGAGGTTACGCGATCGCGTCGTAAGATGCAGGGATGTACCTGCTCCTCGCCGCTTCCTTCTTCGTCGTCGACGGTCATGCAGACACCCCGCAGTTCTTCCTCGACCTCGACACCGACCTGAGCCAGGCGGGCGGGCAGATGGTCGACCTGCCCAAGGCACGAAAGGGCGGGCTTGGCGGCGTGTTCTTCAGCATCTGGGTGGACCCGGACGTCTACGGCGCCCATCCTGCGCGGCGGGCGCTCGACTTGATCGACGCCGTCCGCCTTCAAGTCGAACGGCACCCCGGCGAGCTTTTGCTGGCCACCACGGCGGCGGAAGTGGAGGCGGCGCAGAAGGCGCGCAAGCTGGCGGTGCTGATGGGCGTGGAAGGCGGACACGCCATCGAGGGCGATCTCCGCCTGCTGCGCAACTTCCACCGCCTGGGCGTGCGCTACATGACGCTCACCTGGTCGAACACCAACGACCTCGGCGACTCCTCGGGGGACATGAACAAGCCCGAGGTGAAGCACCACGGGGGCCTCACCGACCTGGGCCGCCGCGCCGTCCAGGAGATGAACCGGCTGGGCATGCTGGTGGACGTCTCGCACGTCGCCGACAAGACGTTCTTCGACGCGCTGGAGGTGAGCCGGGCCCCGGTGATCGCCTCGCACTCGTCATCTCGCGCGCTCACCAACCATCCCCGCAACCTGACCGACGAGATGCTGCGGGCGGTGGCGAAGAACGGCGGCGTGGTGATGGTGAACTTCTTCTCCGCCTTCGTCGACGAGGAGTTCCGCAAGGCGTTCGAGGCCCTGCGCCCCGAGCTGGACAAGGCGGTCGCCGAGGTGAACGCGAAGTACAAGGACGACCCGGCGGCGCGCACCAGGGCCTGGTTCGAGGCGGAGTGGCGCATCACCTCGCGGATTCCGCGGCCGCCCTTCGAGTCCCTCATCGCGCACATCGAGCACGTGGCGCGCGTGGCGGGCGTCGATCACGCAGGCATCGGCTCGGACTTCGACGGCATCTCCTCGCTGCCGCAGGGAATCGACTCGGCGGCGGACCTGCCGCGGATCGCGGCGGCGCTGCAGAAGCGGGGCTTCACCCAACGCGAGGTGGCGAAGATCTTCTCCGGGAACATCCTGCGGGTGATGCGCGCCGTCGAAGCGGTGGCAGCAGGGAGCACGGCTCGAGGCGGAGCGCGGGCCGGTCTCAGCCGGTAGCTTCTTCCTCGGACTCCTCGTTCCCGAACAGCTCCTTCACCTTGGCGAAGAACGACTTCGACTGGGGGTGCGAATCCTCGCCGGCCAGCGCCGCGAACTCCTCGAGCAGGTCGCGCTGCTTCTTGGTCAGCTTCTCCGGCACCTCCACCGTCACGCGGACGTGCTGGTCGCCCCGCTGGTAGCCGTTGAGGTGGGGAATGCCCTTGCCGCGCAGCCGGAAGACCTTGCCGCTCTGCGTGCCCGAGGGGATCTTCATCTTCACCTTGCCGTCGAGGGTGGGCACCTCGATGGTGGAACCCAGCGCCGCCTGGGTGAAGCTGATCGGCACCTCGCAGATGACCTCGGTGTCCTCGCGGATGAAGATGGGGTGCTCGAGCACGTGCACCACCACGTAGAGGTCGCCCGGAGGTCCGCCGCGCTCGCCCGGCTCGCCCTCTCCGGTGAGCTTGAGCCGCGTGCCGGTGTCGACGCCGGGCGGCACCTTGACGGTGAGCACGCTCTCGGTCTCCACCTTGCCCGCTCCGCGGCAGGTCTGGCAGGGATCGGTGATCACCTTGCCCGTGCCCTGGCAGTGGCCACACGTACGCGAGATCTGGAAGAAGCCCTGCGTCATGCGCAGCTCGCCCGCGCCGTTGCAGGTAGGGCAGGTCTTGGGGCCGGTGCCGGGCTTGGCGCCCGAGCCATGGCAGGTTGCGCACTGCTTGTGGCGGGGGATCTTCACCTTGGCTTCGCTGCCGAAGGCCGCCTCGGTGAAACTGACCTCCAGGTTGTAGCGGAGGTCGGCTCCGCGCTGGCGCCCGCCGCCCCGCTGGCGGCCGCGCTGCCCGAAGATCTCGCCGAAGATGTCCCCGAAGATGTCGTTGATGTTGCCGGTGAAGCCGGCCTCGAAAGGGCCGGGGCCGAAACCGCCGGGTACTTGATGACCGAACCGGTCGTACTTGGCGCGCTTGTCCGGGTCGGCCAGGATCTCGTAAGCCTCCGAGCACTCCTTGAACTTCTCTTCGGCGGCCTTGTCGCCGGGGTTCTTGTCCGGATGGTGCTGGAGGGCCAGCTTGCGGAAGGCGCTTTTCAGCTCCTGTGCCGTGACCGTCCGGGAAACGCCGAGAATTTCGTAGTAATCGCGCTTCTGTGACACCGTGACTCCCGGGGAACAGGCAAGCAGGCGCTCGACGCGCCTCGTCTAACGTAAGAACAACGCCACGCGTGTCAATGACTCCAGAAAAGATCAGTCCTGGCTAGGTCTTGGCGGCGGCTTTCTTGTCGTCGCCGCCGGAGTAGAGGGCGTCGGCGATGCGGTAGGCCGAGCCTTCCAGGCGCTGCACGGCCGCCTTGATCTTGGGCAGATCCTCGGTGCCGACCACCGCCTTGAGCGCCTCGAGGTCGGCCCGGATCTCGGCCATGTCCTTGGAGGGCAGGAGCGTCGAGTACTCCTCCAGCGCCTTCTCGGTGGTGTAGATGAGGCCGTCGGCGGAGTTCTTCACGTCCGCCAGCTCCTTCTTCTTCTTGTCGCCCGACTTGTGCTGCTCCGCGTCGGCGATCATCTTCTGGATCTCCTGCTCGGTGAGTCCGGAAGAGGCCACGATGCGGATGCTCTGCTGCTTGCCGGTGCCCAGGTCCTTGGCGCTGACGTGGACGATGCCGTTGGCGTCGATGTCGAACGCCACCTCGATCTGAGGCACGCCGCGCGGGGCCGGCGGGATGCCCACCAGCTCGAAGCGCGCCAGCGTCTTGTTGTCCTGGGCCATCTCGCGCTCGCCCTGCAGCACGTGCACGTTGACGATGGGCTGGTTGTCCACCGCGGTGGAGAAGACCTGCGACTTGCGCGCGGGGATGGTGGTGTTCTTGTCGATGATCTTGGTGAAGACGCCGCCCGCCGTCTCCACGCCCAGGGACAGCGGCGTGACGTCGAGCAGGAGCACGTCCTTCACCTCGCCCTTGAGCACGCCGCCCTGGATGGCCGCGCCGATGGCCACCACCTCGTCGGGGTTGACGCCCTTGTGCGGCTCCTTGCCGAAGAACTTCTGTACCGTCTCCTGCACCTTGGGCATGCGCGTCATGCCGCCGACCAGGATGACGCGGTCGATCTCGCGGGTGGTGATGCCCGCATCCTTGAGGGCGATCTTGCACGGCTCGATGGTCTTCTGCACCAGGTCGCCGACCAGCTCTTCCAGCTGGGCGCGGGTCATGGTTTCGGTCAGGTGCTTGGGGCCGGTGGCATCGGCGGCGATGAAGGGCAGGTTGACGTCGGTCTCGGAGGCCGAGGAGAGCTCGTGCTTGGCGCGCTCAGCGGCCTCCTTCAGGCGCTGCAGGGCCATGCGGTCCTTGCGCAGGTCGATCTTCGTCACCTTCATGAACTTGTCGTTCAGCGAGTCGACGATGCGCTGGTCGAAGTCCTCGCCGCCCAGGAAGGTGTCGCCGTTGGTGGCCTTGACCTCGAAGACGCCGGAGTTCAGCTCGAGCACCGAGATGTCGAAGGTGCCTCCGCCCAGATCGTAGACGGCGATCTTCTCGGCGCCCGAGGTGCGCATGGCCGCGCCGGCCTTGCCCGTGCCCCCGCCCTGCGCCCTGTCGAGGCCGTAGGCGAGCGCGGCCGCGGTGGGCTCGTTGATGATGCGCAGGACGTTGAGGCCGGCGATGCGTCCCGCGTCCTTGGTGGCTTGCCGCTGCCCGTCGTTGAAGTAGGCGGGGACGGTGATCACTGCCTCCGTCACCGGCTCGCCGAGGTAGTCCTCGGCGGTCTGCTTCATCTTGGCGAGGATCATCGCCGAGACCTCGGCGGGGCTGTAGCGTTTGCCGCGCAGCTCCACCCAGGCGTCGCCGTTCTCGGCGGCGACGATCCGGTACGCCGAGACGGAGATGCTCTTCTTCACCTCTTCGGATTCGAACTTGCGGCCGATCAGCCGTTTCACCGCGAAGACGGTGGCCTCCGGGTTGGTGATGGCCTGCCGCTTGGCGATCTGGCCGACCAGCCGCTCTCCGGCCTCGGTAAAGCCCACCATCGACGGAGTGGTGCGGCTCCCCTCCGAATTGGGGATCACCACGGGCTCGCCGCCTTCCATGACGGCGACGCAGCTGTTGGTGGTTCCGAGATCGATGCCGATGACCTTGGGCATGCAGCTGGTCTCCTCGGTCAATCTACCCTAAAGCCCGCACGTCGGTACCAGACGATCGGACGCACACACGCTCCGCTCATGCCGTCCCGCCGTCGCCGGCTGTTCCCGAGGGAGCGGGAGGCCCTCCGGCGGGTGTGCGAGCCTTGGCTACAACGACCGCCGCAGGTCGGACCAAACGGTCGTTGAGCTTGTACCCACGCGCCATCTCCGACACCACCGTCCCGGCCGGCTGATCGGATTCCTGCTGCATCAGCGCCTCGTGGAGGCTTGGATCGAAGGGCTGTCCCACGGCGCTGAAGCCCTGGACGCCATGCTTGGCCAGCGTCGTCTCGAAAAGCTTCTGCACCAGCTTCACTCCCTCGATCACCTGCGAATGATCGTGCTGCTCGACATGGTCGAGCGCGCGCTCCAGGTGGCCCATCACGGGCAGGAAGTCCTTGAGCAGCCGCTCCACCCCGAACTTCTGCACGTCCTCCTTCTCCCTCAGCGCGCGCTTCTTGAAGTTGTCGAACTCCGCGGCGGCCCGGAGCAGGCGCTCGTGGGTGTCCTTGAGCCGCTCGCCCGTCTCCCGCGCCCGCTTGAACGACTCCTCGAGCTGCGCCTCGAGCAGCGCGACCCTGCGCTGCAGCGCCTCCGCGTCGGCGGGAGGGGAGCCCTGGTCGGGCACCGCGCGCTCCTCTTCCACCGCCGCCTCCGGCGGGACATGCGTGTCGTCAGGAGCCAAGGACTGTCCTCCAGAGAAGGCGCGTAACATAGCGCAGCAGCGCGGTTCGCCAAGTCCTGTGCTACACGGGGGCCATGCCGCGCGCTCTTCTCTTCCTCGCGATCGCAGCCTGCGCCGCACCCCAGCAACAGGAAATCTCCGTGCCCACCCCGGTGCGCCTGGTCGAGCCGGGGGAGTGCACAAAGGACGCCGGGGCGGCCTGCTACCAGAAGGGTCGGTCGCTGCTCGAGAGCCGCAAGCCGGAATGGGCGCAGGCTTCCATGGAGTACATCGATCGCGCCTGTGCCGCCGGCACAGACCAGGCCTGCGACCTGGCGGATCTGGCCTTCAAGGGGCCGGTCCGCATCTCGGGCCGGGCGGTGCGCACTACGAGCGAAGTGCGTCAGCAGCACCGGTCGGGAACGGTGGCGGTCCGCTGCGTCCTGAATACCGAGGGGACCCTGCGCGACTGCGTCGTGCTGCAATCCGTGCCGGGCATGGATCCGGAGGTGCTCGACGCCATCGGCACCCGCCGCTACCAGCCCGCAACCTGGGGCGGCAACCCGGTGGAAGTGCCCTTCGACGTCCAGATCGAGGTCAAATAGGAAGATCGAGCGCGCTAGGACTCCGCGTCCAGCGTCAGGCCGACGGTGCGGGCGGTGAGCTCGACCAGGGGGATGACGCGCGAGTAGTCCATGCGGGTGGGGCCGATCACGCCGAGGGCCCCCACCACCTCGCCCTTCAGCTTGTAGGGCGCCGCGACGATGGCGAGGTCGGGCTCGACGATGCCGCTCTCCGCCCCGATGAAGATCTGCAGCTCCTCCGCCGCCAGGGTCCGGTCCAGCACCGAGAGCAGGCGCTCCTTCTCCTCCAGGGCGCGGAAGAGCGCGCGGATCTTCGCCAGATCGTAGGCCAGCGCTTTCTCTTCCAGGAGCGAGGACTGGCCTTCGATCAACATGGAGGGCGACTCCACCTGCACCGCCTCGGCGCCGAGCGCGAGCGCGTGGGCCTGCAACTCGCCCAGCTCACGGCGGTCCCGCTCCAGCTCGGTGCGCACGCGCGCCTGCGCCTCCGCCAGCGTGTGATCGGCGATCAGCGCGTTGAGGTAGTTGGCCGCCTGCTCCAGCTCGCCTGCCGAGAGCGTCTGCCGCATCGCCAGGAGCCGGTTGCGGATCGCGCCGGAGCGAGAGACCAGCACCGCCAGCACGCGGCCCTCGCGCAACATGAGGAATTCGATGCGCTGCAGCCGCTCCGATTGCGGCCGCGGCAGGGCCACCACCGCCGCGTGCCGGGTCAAGGCGTGCAGCACGCGCGATGCGGCGGTCATCAGGCCGTTCACCTGCGTGGCCTCGTGGGCCCGCCGCTCGATCTGCTCGCGCTCCTCCGGCAGCGGTTGACGGACCCGCAAGAGCGCGTCGACGTAGTAGCGGTAGCCGCGGGCGGTGGGAATGCGCCCCGCGCTGGTGTGCGGCTTTTCCAGGAACCCCATCTCCTCCAGATCGGCCATCACCGCGCGCACCGTGGCGGAGGAGACGTCGACATCCGGGCGGCGGGCGATCGCATGGCTGCCCACCGGCTCTCCGCCGTGGATGTAATCGCGCACGATCGCCGCGAGCACGCGCCGCTCGCGCTCGTCGAGCTGGTCGGAGGAGCCCGGATGCAGACCGGGGAACTCTCTGCGCGCCGCCATGGGTAAGGAACGGTAGCCGGGCCACCCTGCCGACGCAACGGTGGCTCGAAAGCTCATTTGCCCTTGCCGCTCCCCGGGATACAGTGCGGGCCGGATGGCGACCTCCGCGCACCAGGATCTGCTGCCGCAGGACGAGCACGATGCGCCGCTGCGCCAGCTCACGCCCACTGCCTTCCCGCCTGCGACGCGGACGTCCCCCACCAATCCGGCGGTGCGGCCGGTGAGGGCCGGCCGCGGAGCCGGCGCTGCCCGCCGCGTGGGACTCTTCATCAAGGTCTTCCTCGGCGACATGAGCATCTGGGCGGTGCTCTCCGGGGTGCTCGCCTACGAGGTGTTCCGCCGCGGGCTCGATCCCCAGCACGCCATCGCCGGAGCGGCCGCCGGCCTCCTCGTCGCCATCGCCATCTCGCTGGGCCTCAAGCAGATCGCCAACCGCATCGTGCGCCTCAACCGCAGCGCGCTGGAGATCAGCCGCGGCGACCTCTCCAAGGGCCTCCCTTCCGAGAGCCGCTCCTTCTTCGGCGCCGACGAGGTGGACGAGCTTTCGGTGGCCATCTCGCACATGCAGGAGAACCTGCGCGACCTGGTGCGCCACATCCAGAACACCAGCCGGGCAGTGGCCGACTCCGCCGACGAGATGCAGGTCTCCACCGGCAACGTCACCGCCTCCGCCGAGGAGATCAAGGACTCGATGGACCGCATCGCCAAGGGCGCCGAGGAGCAGCTGCGCCTGGTCGAGCGGGCGGGGGGGCTGATCAACGGCATCGCCAGCTCCATCAAGATCAGCGCCAGCACGGCGCAGGCGGCGGCGGAAGCGGCCACCGCCACCTCCACCGCGGCGCAGTCCGGCGGCGCTGCGGCCCAGCTGGCGGCGGAGAAGATCAAGAAGGTGTTCGCGGAGATCGAGGCGGCCTCCGAGACGGTGTTCGCCTTCGGCGAGAAGACGAAGGAGATCAGCAAGATCGTCGTCGCCATCACCGGCGTGGCCCAGCAGACCAACCTGCTCGCGCTCAACGCCGCCATCGAGGCGGCGCGGGCAGGCGAGTACGGCCGCGGCTTCGCGGTGGTTGCGGACGAGGTTCGCAAGCTCGCCGAGTCGGCCGGCCGCAGCGCCGAGCAGATCAGCCGGCTGGCGCAGGAGATCAGCCAGCGCAGCCAGCACGCCGTCGCGGCCATGAAGGAGGGCATCGACGAGCTGGGGCAGGGCCGCGAGGACCTGGCGCAGATCATCCTCTCGCTCGACGAGATCGTCCACGCCACCCAGGCGGGCAGCGACCGCGTCACCGCCATCTCGTTGGCCGCCCGCGAGCAGCTGGCCGGGTCCGAGGAGATGGTCAAGGCCATCCGCGAGATCCGCGAGGTGGCCTCGGGCAACGCCAAGAGCACCGAGGAAGTGTCGCGCGCCATCCGTGAGCAGGCGGTGGTGACCGCCTCCATCGCCTCCGCCTCGCAGGAGCTGACCAACCTTTCGCTCGAGCTGCAGAACGTGGTCTCGCGCTTCAAGCTGGAGTGAGCGAAGAGATGCCCCGCGCCGTCATCTGTCTGCATGGTGGCAACCGCTACGCGATCCCGCTCTCGGCGGTGCGCAGGGTGACGGAGATGACCTTCATCTCGCGCGTGCCGCGGGCGCCGCCGGCGCTGCTCGGCGTGATGAACCAGCAGGGTCGGGTGGCCTGCCTCGTGGACCTGGGTCCACTGGTGGGGCTCAAGGCCCGGCCGGCGCGGCCGGAAGGAAAGGTCGTGATGCTGCAGCGGCAGCGAGGTGACGTCGGGCTCTATGTATCGGAAGTCGCGGGCATCGACGACCTGCCCGCCGAGGCGCGCGACCTGCCCGAACCCGCCGGGGCGGCGCTCGCCCAGGTGGAGTCGGCGGAGGGTCCCGTGAAGCTCATCGATCCCGAGCAGCTGCAGCGGGCCATCGACAACCTGGTGGAGGCGTAAAGATGCCTCAAAGACGAGTCCTCATCGTCGACGACGCGCTGTTCATGCGCAACACCCTGCGCGACATCTTCAGCGGCGCGGGCTTTGCCATCGCCGGGGAAGCCGACGACGGCGTGCAGGCGGTCAACCTCTTCCGCGAGCTCAAGCCCGACCTGGTCACCATGGACATCGTCATGCCCTACAAGTCGGGCATCGACGCTACGCGTGAGATCGTCCAGCTCGACCCCTCGGCGGTGGTGATCATGTGCTCGGCGCTCGGCCAGGAGTCCCTGGTGATGGAGGCCATCGAGGCCGGCGCCACCGACTTCATCGTCAAGCCGTTCCGCGGCGAGGACGTTCTCGCAGTGGTGAAGAAGGTGTTGGGCGAGTAGCGCTCCCATGTCGGAGTCCCCCCACAAGTACCTTCCCGTCTTCATCGCCGAGGCCAGCGAACAGCTGGAGCTGCTCACCAGCGAGCTGGTGCGCATCGAGCAGGAGCCGCCCGCCGGTCCGCTCTGGGACTCGATCTTCCGCCGCGTCCACTCGGTCAAGGGCAGCGCGGCCACGCTGGGCCTCTCCGCGGTGGTGGACATCGCCCACTCCGCCGAGACGCTGATCGGCAAGCTCAAGGCGCAGAGGCAGAAGCCGGAGCGCGGCCAGGTGGACCTGCTGCTCCAGGCAACCGACGCGCTGGTCTCCGAGATCCAGCGCGCCTCGGCCGAGATGGAGCGCGCCCGGCGCGACGAGCAGGGCGCTTCGGCCCAGCTGCTCGCCCGCCTCTCCGACGCGTCGCGCGCGCTGCCCGAGATGACGCCGGCGCCTCCTCCAGCAACCAGGTCCACCGAGCGGGCCCAGGTGGACCCGGCGCTGCCCAGGCTGGACGTCTCCTTCTCCCTCTCGCGCTCCTGCCAGGCGCCCGGTGCCCGCGCCCTCATCGTCCAGCGCAAGCTCAAGGCCATGGGCACGCTCTTGGAGATCGAGCCGGCCCCGCAGGCGCTGATGCAGAAGAAGGGTGGCGTGCGGGTGGCGGCGGTGCTCTCCACCTCCCGCTCCATCGACGAGGTGCGCACGGCCTTCGACGGCATTCCCGAGGTGGAGAACGTCGAGGTGCGCGTCGCTCCGCTCACCAGCGCGCCGCCACAGGCGCGCAAGCCGAGTGACGACACGAAGACGGGTCCGGCCCGGCCCATCACCGAGACTCCCACCGCCGGCGACGTGCGGGTCGAGCCCACCGTGCGCGTGCGCGCGCAGGCCCTGGACCAGTTGCTCGACCAGGCCGCCGAGGTGCTGCACGGCATCGCCCGGCTGCGCGAGGCGGCGCGCCATCTTCCGGAAAACACGGTGGTGCAGTTCGAGGTGGAGATCGACCGGGTGCGGCGCACCGCCCGCGAGCTGCACGGGCGGGTGATGAATGCCCGCCTCACCCCCTTCTCCTCGGTCACCGAGCGGCTGCCGCGCGTGGTTCGCGACGTGGCGCACCGGCTGGGCAAGGAAGTGGACCTGGACGTGCAGGGCGGCGCGGTGGAGATGGACCGCACGCTGATCGACGCGCTCGGCGATCCGCTCACCCACCTGGTGCGCAACGCGCTCGATCACGGACTGGAGACGGGCGCGCAGCGGGTGGCCGCGGGCAAGTCGCCGCGCGGGACCCTGGTGCTGGCGGCGCGGCGCGAGCGCGACAAGGTGCTCATCGACGTCAGCGACGACGGACAGGGACTCGATGCGGAGCGTCTGCGCCGCCGCGCCGTCGAGCTGGGAGCTATCGCGGCGGAAAGGGCGGCGGAGCTCACCGAGCAGCAGTGTTTCGAGCTCGCCTTCCTGCCCGGGCTCTCCACCCGTCACGAGGCGACCGAGGTCTCCGGGCGCGGCGTCGGGCTCGACGCGGTCAAGGCGGCGGTGGAGAACCTGGGCGGCAAGCTCTCCGTGCACTGCACCCCAGGCAAGGGCTCGCGCTTCACCCTCGAGCTTCCGCTCTCGGTCTCGATGGCCAACCTCCTGCTGGTGCAGGTGGGTGGCGAGCTCTACGGCCTGCCCATGACCCGCGTGGTGGTGACCACCGAGTACGATCTCTCCGCGCGGGGCGGCGAAGGATTCGAGGCCCGCTCGCTGGCCGTGATGGGCCAGCTGGTGCGGGCGCATTCGCTGGCCAAGCTCTTCGGACTGCCCTCGCTGGCGCCGCCCGGGCCGCGGCCCTTCGCGGTGCTGGAGGTGGACGGTCTCACCTTCGCGCTCTCGGTGGATCGGCTGGTCGGGCAGGAGGAGGCGGTGCTCAAGCCGCTCTTCCCGCCGCTCGACCGGGTGCGCGGGCTGGCGGGGACCACCGTGCTGGGCAATGGCCGGCCGCTCCTGGTGCTGGACCCGCGCGGGCTGCACGAGATGGCCGAGCATCCGCAGCAGCGCGCCCGGGGGGCGGCGTAAATGCAGGCCGCCATCTCGCCGCTGGAGCTGAGTCCGCAGCAGATCGAGGCGCTGCGGCAGCTGGCCATGCTCGGCTCGAGCGACGCCGCCAGATCGCTGGGCCGGCTGCTCGGCACCCAGGTGGAAGCCTCGCAGCCGCGCGCCCAGGTGGCCCCGCGCGGCGGGGTGGAGCGCGTGCTGCAGCCCGACGGCGCGGTCTTCTCCGTCCACTTCGAGGTGGAGGGCGGGGCGCGGCTGCGCTGGATGATGCACGTCACCCAGGAAGGGGCCTCGCTGATGGGCGGCCTCTTGCTGGGTGCGCGCAGGCAGGAGACGGCCGGCGGCCGCGTGCTCTACGGCAGCGCGCTGGCGGAGATGTCCAACATCGTGGTCTCCAGCTACGTGGGAGGGGTGGCGGCGGCGGTGGGGCTGACGCTGGTCCCGTCCATTCCCCACGTCGGCGCTGGCACGCTCAGCGATACGCTCAAGGCGGCGTTCGGCGACCTCGAGTCGACGCTGCTGCTGGTCACCGACCTGCGCCTGCCGGGCGTCCGCAACGCAGGCCGCATCGTCACGGCCCCCGTCGACGATTCCCTGGCCCGCCTCCTCTCCATGCTCGGCGCCGCCTGAAAACGGCGGGGGGAAACTGCGGCCGAGGTTTGGTGTAGAAGCAGGGTCATGGATGTACGGGCGCTTCAACGATTGCTCGAACGTGTCCGGACCGGGGAGGTTGCGCCGGAGGTGGCGGCGAAGGAGATCGCCGAGCTGCCCGTGCAGCAGATCCAGGACTTCGCGCAGCTCGACGGGGAGCGGGCCCTGCGGATGGGCGTGCCCGAGGTGATCTTCGGCGAGCGCAAGCGGCCGGAGCAGATCGGGGCGCTGGTGGAGCGCCTGGTCTCGCTCGGGCAGGCCGTCCTGGTCACGCGCATGCTGCCGGAGGCGGAGGCGGCGGCGCTGGCAGCGGCCCCGCACGGGCGCTACGACCCGATGTCCCGGACCTTCAGCGCGCCGCCCGTCTCGGGCATCCCGCCGCGGGAGGGACTGGTCGCGGTGGTCTGCGCCGGCACCACCGACATTCCCGTGGCGGAGGAGGCCTGCGCCACCGCCCACGTGGTCGGCGCCCAGGTGGAGCGCATCTACGACGTCGGGGTCTCGGGCCTGCATCGCCTGCTGCGCCGCGCCGCAGCGCTGCGGGAGGCGGACGCGCTGGTGGTGTGCGCCGGGATGGAGGGCGCCCTGCCATCGGTGGTGGGCGGGCTGGTGGCCCGGCCGGTCATCGCGGTGCCCACCAGCGTCGGCTACGGAGCATCGCTGGGCGGCATCGCCGCGCTGCTCGCCATGCTCAACTCCTGCGCCGCCAACGTGAGCGTGGTCAACATCGACAACGGCTTCGGCGCCGGGTTCCAGGCGGCGCTGATCGCCCGCCAGTCGCACGCGGCCCGCCAGCGCAAGGAGCCGCGGCCCGAGGCGCGGGCGAAGTGACCACGCTGGTGCTGGACCCCGTGGGCGGCATCGCCGGCGACATGCTGATGGCCGCGCTGCTCCATCTCGGGGCGCCCCGCGCCGCGCTGGACGAAGGCCTGCGCAAGCTCGCGCTGCCGGGCGCCGCCGTCGAGGTGCAAGAGGTGGAGGTCGCCGGCATCCGGGCCGCGCACGTCGAGGTCCGGGCGCTTGCGGAGCAGCATCCGCATCGGCCCTGGCGCGAGATCCGCGAGCTGATCGCCCGCGCCGCGCTGCCTTCGCGGGCGGCGGAGATGGCGCAGTCGGCCTTCGCGCTGCTGGCCACCGCGGAGGGGCGGATCCACGGCGTCGACCCGGAGGAGGTGGAGCTCCACGAGGTGGGGGCGGTGGACTCCATCGTCGACGTGGTGGGCTCGGCGCTGCTCCTCCACGCTCTCGGCGCCGAGGAAATTGTCGCGCTGCCGCCTCCGGCCGGCGGCGGGACGGCGCGGAGCGCGCACGGCATCATCCCGGTGCCGGCGCCCGCCACGCTCGAGGTCTTGCGGGGCCGCACCGTGCGGGAAAGTGGCCCGGGAGAGCGCACCACGCCCACCGGCGCCGCCATGCTGGCGGCCTGGACATCCGAGGTCGACGCGTTTCCCGCGCTGGTGGTGGATCGCGTCGGATACGGCGCCGGCACCCGGCGATGGGAGGACGCACCCAATCTGCTCCGCGCCGTATTGGGCCAGAAGAGCGCCGCCGGCCGCGAGACGGTGTGGGTGCTGGAGGCGAACCTGGACGATCTCTCGCCCCAACTGGTCTCCGTGGCGCTGGATGCGGTCCTGGCCGCCGGCGCCCTGGATGCGTGGGTGGCGCCGGTGACCATGAAGAAGGGCCGGCCCGGACATCTCTTCGGCGCGCTGGCGCAGGGGGCGGATCGCGCCCGGGTGGAGGAAACAATCTTCAGGGAAACCAGTACCTTGGGCATCCGGATCGCGCGCTGGGAGCGCGCCGTGCTCGACCGCGAGCTGCTTGAAGTGGAGACCGAGTACGGAAAGGTGCGCGTCAAGGTGGGGCGGCTGCATGGCGTCCAGCTCAATGCCGCGCCGGAGTTCGAGGATTGCAGGCAAGCTGCCGGGCGCCACGGCGTGGCGGTCAAGGAAGTCATGGCCGCGGCGCTTTCCGCATTTCGTCGGCCCCGCTGAGTCGGGTAGAGTCTCCGGCGGGGGCAGGAGAGAAGCGTCACTCCCTTGCCGGATCATTCGACATTGCGACTCGCGCTCATCGGCCCCTCGGCCCAATCGTTGGCCGCGCAGCTGACGGCCGCCGGCTTCGATCTGGGGGAGGGCGGTGCCGCAGCCATCGATCTCGTCTCCGGAGACGTGGAGACGCGCGTCGCGCTGGCCCGGCAGCTCTATGCCCCGGTGGTGGGCATCGTGGCTGCGGACGGGTTGGCCAGCCCGTTCGCGGAGGGCATGGACGGTGTCGTGCGCGCCCCGCACGCCGCCCTCGATCTTGCGCCGCTGCTCCGTTCGCTGATCCGCGGCGCCGCCGACCGCTCCGAGCTGCTGCGGCAGACGGAGGACCTCACCGCGCTGGTGGAGGTGACTGCGGCCCTGGCTTCCGGCGGCGACCCCGAGCAGCTGCTCGCGCACGTGGTCACCCGCATCGCCGGGCGGCTCACCGTCGAGCGCTGCTCCGTGGTGCTGGTGGAGCAGGACGGGAGCGGGACGGTGGTCGCAGCCAGCGACGATCCCGAGGCGCGGGGCGTCCACATCGATCTGGCGAACTATCCGGAGTTCCGCGAGGTGATGGTCACCGGGCGGCCGCTGGTCATCGACGACGCGCAGGCGCACCCGCTGCTCGACCCCGTGCGCGCGCGGATCGCCGGCCAGGACATCAGCGCCATCGCGGTGGTCCCGATGGCTTGCGATGGCGCGGTGGTGGGCGTGCTCTTCATCCGCTCGCGCACCCGCTCCGGCTTCGCGGCCCGCGAGGTCCGCTTCCTCGCAACCGTCGCCAGCGCTGCCGCGGTGGCGCTGCGCAACGCCGGCCGCATCCAGAGCGAGCGGCGGCAGCGGGTGGCGGCCGAGCGCGAGCTTTCGCACCTGCGCCGCTACGAGGAGTTCTTCAGCCACGTGAACGACGGCATGGCGGTGCTCGACGAGGACGGCCGCGTGCTCTCCTTGAACCCGGCTGGCTGCGCCATCCTCGGCGTCAATCCAGACGGCGCTCGCGGCCTTCCTCTCGCGGATTTGGTGGCGCAGGAGAACTCGGAGGAGGCGGCGCTGCTCTGGCGCGAGCTGTCGCGCGGCGGCCGCGTGCTCTCCGCCGACCTGCGCGTGCAGACCCGCGACGGCCGCCGCGTGACGCTCTCGGTCTCCGCCGGGCCGCTGCGCTCCCAGAACGGCCGGGCCATCCTCAGCTTCCGCGACGTCTCCGAGAGCCGCGAGCTGGAGAGCGAGCTGCGCAAGACCAAGGAGTTCCTCGAGCGGCTGATCGACGCCACCGCCGACGGCATCGTGGCGGCCGACCTGGACGGGCGGCTGCTGCTCTTCAGCAAGGGCGCCGAACGGATGACGGGCTTCACCGCGGCGGAGCTGGTGGGCAAGGCCAACGTCAAGGACCTCTACCCTCCGCACCAGGCGCGGCAGATCATGCAGCGGCTTCGCGCGGCGCGGGCCTCGGGCGAGACGATGGGCGCGCTGCGCTGCGAGATCGTGGCGAAGACCGGCGAGGCCATCCCCGTGGACCTCTCCGCCGCCATCGTCGCCGAGGGCGGCGAGGAGAACGCGACGGTAGGCGTCTTCCGCGACCTCCGGGAGGAGCTGCACCGCGAGGCCGAGCTGCAGCAGGCGCGTGCGCGGCTGGAGCAGGCCGAGAAGGTGGCGGTGGTATCGGAGCTGGCCGGGGCCGCGGCGCACGAGCTGAACCAGCCGCTGACCAGCGTGCTCGGCTTCTCCGAGCTGCTCTTCCGGCGCACGCAGGAGAACGAGCGCGGCCGCGAAGAGCTCGGGGCCATCCTCCGGGAGGCGGAGCGGATGGCCAGCATCGTGAAGAAGATCGGAAAGATCACCCGGTACGAGACGACGCCCTACGTCGGCAAGACGCGCATCGTCGATCTCGACCGCTCCTCCGATCCTCCGCCTCCCGCGGTGATTCGCGACAAGCCGTGAGGTTCGGGTGTCTCGAAAAAAATAGCGGGTTGCTCAGCGGGGGATGGCGAGCAGCGAGTAGGCGTCGATGCTGGGCAGGATGGTGGAGACGGAGAAGCCCGAGGGGTTGAGGGTGATGCGTTCGCCGTCCTTGCCGCCGCTTCGTTCGGGGGCGAACCAGTAGCCGGCGCGGCCGCCGCCTGCGGCCTGGCCGGCGATGGAGATCTGCACACCCTGGGCGGTGGCGAATCCGCCCTCGCGCAGGTCCAGGTTCACGAGGTGCACGTCGAGCTTGCGCTCCGGGTCCAGGTAGGCGCGCGCGAACAGGTGCCCGCGGCCCGCCAGCGTGATCTGCGCGCGCCCCCTGCCGGACAGCTCCCGGATGGCGCGGGAGAGGGCGGCCTCCTGCGCGCCCTCGGCCAGCATGAACACCCGCCCCTCCCCCACCGGCTCGAGGCCCGACTTCACCTCCGGGAAAAGCGGCTCGCCAACCCGGCCCTCCTCGTCCACCGGAGCGCACTTTCCAAGGACCAGCGCGTCGCCGCCCGCCTCCACGTACCGGCGCGCGGCGACGGCGTCCGGCTCGGGCAAGGCGCCCGCTCCGGCGAGCACGAGCAGCCGCGACCTCACGCCGCCGGCCAGATCGAGGCGCACCGCCGGCTGTAGCTGGGACCGCGCGAAGGTGGCGGCGCAGGCGCCCGCCGCGCGCTGGTGCGCGCCCGCCGTCCAATGATCGCACCGGGGCGAGAGCAGGATCTCGGCGTCGACCAGCGGCGCCACGGGCCGGTACCGCTCGCGCACCAGCGCCAGGAACTCGCGGTGGCGGGCGAGCGCGGCGCGGGCCTCGGCGGAAGCGTCCTCCGGCACCATCAGATCCGTGTCGCAGGCGGCGGCGAGAGCCGCGAACTGGCGCACGTGGGCCACGCTGGCGCCGGAGGGAAGGATGGCGACCGCGGGCCGTTGCCCCAGCGCCGCCCGCGCCGCGAGCAGGGGCAGCAGCGCGGCCATGGGGTCCAGCGAGTCGAGCGCGAAAACCAGTCCGTCCAGGTGGCGGCAGAGCTCCAGCGCCGCCGCGCTCAAGGTACCCACCCGACCCAGGACCGCCAGCTCCACGCTCCGCGAGCGCCGAGCCTCGTCGCGGGCGCGCAGCACCGCGCGCTTGGTCGCCTCGATGGCTTCGAACAGCCGCAGCGCGTCCTTCTCCCGCGCGAAAGGGCGCTCTGCCGGGGGAAGGGCGGAGGCCTTCAACGCCTCCAGGGGGTCGAAGGGCTGGAGGTGGTCTCCGTAGGTGCCGCGCAGGTATTCGACGAGGGCGAACTCGCAGCTGCGGCAATGCCCGGCATGCTCCGGGGCGGCCCGGTACCAGCGGTCCAGCCCTTCCAGCAGCACCGCGTCCCCCGTCAAGGCGGCGCGCGCGGCCATCGACCCGGCGGCATCGCGGCCTTCCAGCGAGGACGCGCAGCGCACGTCGGCAGGCGAACCGTCGGGAGCGGCGCACCGGTCGGTCTCGCCGGTCGGCTGCGAGATGTCGGCCGTCACCACCCAAGGCACGTCGCGCGCCTGGGGCGCGGGCGGCCGCGGTCCGGCTTCCAGCCCCGGCGTCGCTGCCGCTGCCGGAAGGTCGCCCTTTTCCGGCACCCCCGGGGCGCCGGGTTCGACCGGTTGCGGCAGCGGGATCCCCGCGGGCGCGCTGGCCTGCAGGGCGTCCCGGATGGGAACGAGAATCGCCTCGCTGCCCACCGCTTTCGCCTCTTCCGCCTGTCCAACTCCGGACAGCGCGAGGTGTCGCGTCCTGGGAAAGAGGATCTCGCGCGCCATCTGGCCGCGAACCTAGCACACGCAATCTGGCGCGCATCCTGCTCCCGCCCTCCTGCGCCGGGAGGTGCCGGGCAACGGGAGCAGGCGCCCGATTGCCGATTCGGAGAGCGGCACCCAGATTGCGAACGGACCTGGAAGGCCCGGCACGGCGGCGGGAAGGGAGTCCCGCCCACCCGCTCCGGCAATCGGATTCTGAACTCTCTTTCCGCAGAGGATGAAAAGACAATGAGCTCCTTTTTCGAGACCATCGCGCACCACTGGAAGGGCGGCGGCCCCGGCATGTACCCCATTGCGCTCTGCATGGTCTTCGCCCTGGCGGTGATCATCGATCGCATCCAGGTCCTCTTCTTCGCCGCCAGCGTCGACAAGGAGCAGTTCCTGCGCGGCCTGAAGACGCACATATTCAACGGCGACCTGGACAAGGCCATCAGCTACACCGCCGGCCAGAAGGCGACGCCCCTCACCAACATCGTCAAGGCGGGCCTGATCAACGTGCCCAAGGGCGAGGACGAGGTGCAGGCGGCCATGGACGAGGCCAGCCTGCGCGAGATGCCGCGCATCGAGAAGCGCACCGGGTACCTGGCGATGATCGGCAACGTCGCCACCCTGGTGGGCCTGCTCGGCACCATCATCGGCCTCATCCAGTGCTTCGCCGGCGTGGCGGGAGTCGACGCTTCCGAAAAGGCGCGGGTCCTCTCCGACGGCATCGCGGAAGCGATGAACTGCACCGCCTTCGGCCTCATCGTCGCCATCCCGGCGCTGGTGGCCTTCTCGCTCCTGCAGGGCCGCACCCAGCACATGATCGACGACATCAACGAGACCTCGGTGGGCGTGCTCAACCTGATCGTGGCCAACAAGGACAAGATGCGGGTGCCCGCCAACCTGCCTCAGCAGTAATCGCGGAAGGACGGGAGACCACAATGGCTGGCGCGGCACCGCAGGAACACACCGGAAAAGGCGGCAAGAAGGCGCTGGACGCCGAGCTGAACCTCGTCCCCTTCATCGATCTGCTCTCCTGCTGCATCTCCTTCCTGCTCATCACCGCGGTCTGGACGCAGATTTCCGGGCTGCAAGTGGCATCGAGCGGCGGTCCGCCGGACCCGCAGCAGAAGGTGGAGAACACCATCGACGTTCGCCTGTCGCTGGGCGACAAGGGCTACCAGCTCAGCATGGCCGGGGCGAACATCGACATCCCCAAGCTGAACGGGGCCTTCGACCGCAAGGGGTTGCAGGAGAAGCTGAAGACGCTGAAGACCAGCCTGCCGGATCAGACCGCCATCACCGTGCAGCCCGAGGATTCGGTGGCGTACGCCGACCTGGTCGAGACGGTGGACACGGCGATGGGCGAGCAGCTGCGCAACGTGACCGTTGCGCCGGCGAACTAGGGGGAGAACGGCATGGCCATCGTCACGCCTGGAAAGCGGCCCTGCGACAGGATCGCGCAGAGCAGGGTGTTCGGAAAGAAGTTCTCCCGCGGAAAGCGCGGAGTCTACGCGGCGCTCACGCTGACGTCGCTGGTCGACGTCATGACCATCATCGTCATCTTCCTCTTGATGAACTTCAGCGCCAACGGCGAAGTGCTCTACATGAGCAAGGACATCAAGCTGCCGGACGCGTACCACGGGGCGCAGCTGGAGCGGGCCCCGGTGATCTCGGTCTCGCCCGACTCGGTGACCTTCGACGGCCGGATGCTGCTCGCCACCGGCGACCTGGCCAAGGGCGACGTGCTGGGCGTGCCGGAGCTGGAGGATGCGCTGCGCGACGAGCGCCGGCGCTACGAGGAGATCCACGCCAGCGACCCGGACCACCCGTTCCGCGGCCTGGTCAACGTGCAGGCCGACAAGCAGATCCCCTTCAAGGTGATGAAGCGGGTGATGTTCGCCTGCAACCAGAGCGGGTTCGGCAACATCAACTTCGCCGCCCTCTCCCGCGAAGGCGCCAGCCAGAAGACGGTGACGGCGCAGAACAACTAGCCGAGCCCAAGATCAAACGCCGAGCACGCCGAGGATCTCTGGTCTCGGCGGTCTCGGCGTGCTCGGCGTTTGATGTAAAGATCCGGCTCTGGGGCCTTTACTTGAGGGGCGGATCCCTTTATTTTGCGCCGCCCGAAGCCCGCCCCGAAAAACCCCGGTGGAGTCCCGCATTCATGCTGAACATCATCCGTCGCACGCTGCCCGCTCTCGCGCTCTTCGCGCTCGCTCCCGCCGCCCGCGCCGACGAGGCGAAGCTGGTCCTCCCTGACCTGGAAAGCGTCCAGTTCCTGGGGGTTTCCGGCCGCAGCCTGCTCCTGATCGGCATCGTCGTCTGCGCGCTCGGCCTCGCCTTCGGGATGAGCATCTTCTACCAGCTCAGGAAGCTGCCGGTGCACCGCAGCATGCTGGAGGTCTCGGAGCTGATCTACGAGACCTGCAAGACCTATTTGATCACCCAGGGCAAGTTCATCCTCATCCTCGAGGGGTTCATCGGCACCATCATGGTGATCTACTTCGGCTGGCTCCGGCACTTCGAGGCCGCCAAGGTCGTCACCATCGTGGTCTTCAGCCTGCTGGGCATCGCCGGCAGCTACGGGGTGGCCTGGTTCGGCATCCGCGTCAACACCTTCGCCAACTCGCGCACCGCGTTCGCCTCGCTCAAGGGCAAGCCCTTCCCCACCTACGCCATTCCGCTCAAGGCGGGCATGTCGATCGGCACCATGCTGATCAGCATCGAGCTCTTGATGATGCTCTGCATCCTGCTCTTCGTGCCCGTGGACTACGCGGGCCCCTGCTTCATCGGCTTCGCCATCGGCGAGTCCCTGGGCGCCTCGGCGCTGCGCATCGCCGGCGGCATCTTCACCAAGATCGCCGACATCGGCTCGGATCTGATGAAGATCGTCTTCAACATCAAGGAGGACGACGCGCGCAACCCCGGCGTCATCGCCGACTGCACAGGCGACAACGCCGGCGACAGCGTGGGCCCCTCCGCCGACGGTTTCGAGACCTACGGCGTCACCGGGGTGGCGCTGATCAGCTTCATCCTGCTGGCGGTCAGGGAGCCGTCGGTGCAGGTCCAGCTGCTGGTCTGGATCTTCGCCATGCGCATCATGATGATCGTCGCCTCGGTCGGCTCGTACCTGATCAACGAGGCCGTCGCCCGCGGCCGCTACGCCGCCGCCGACCGGATGGACTTCGAGGCGCCGCTCACCTCGCTGGTCTGGCTCACCTCCATCGTCTCGGTGGCGCTCACCTTCGTGGTCAGCTACCTGCTCATCCCCAACCTGGGCGGCGACACCACCATGTGGTGGAAGCTGTCCTTGATCATCACCGCCGGCACGCTGGCGGGAGCCATCATTCCCGAGGTGGTGAAGGCCTTCACCTCCACCAACTCCGCGCACGTCAGGGAAGTGGTCACCGCCAGCCGCGAGGGCGGCGCGTCGCTCAACGTCCTCTCCGGCCTGACGGCGGGCAACTTCAGCGCCTACTGGATGGGCATCGTCATCGTTTCGCTGATGGGCATCGGCTTCTTCGTCTCCTCCCAGGGCCTGGGGAATCTCATGCTGGCGCCGGCCGTGTTCGCCTTCGGCCTGGTGGCCTTCGGCTTCCTCGGCATGGGTCCGGTGACCATCGCGGTGGACAGCTATGGGCCGGTCACCGACAACGCCCAGTCGGTCTACGAGCTCTCGGTGATCGAGACGCTGCCGGGCATCGAGGCCGAGGTGAAGAAGGACTTCGGCTTCGACCTCTCCTTCGACAAGGCCAAGCACTTCCTGGAGGAGAACGACGGCGCAGGCAACACCTTCAAGGCCACCGCCAAGCCGGTCTTGATCGGCACGGCGGTGGTGGGCGCCACCACCATGATCTTCTCCATCATCATGGTGCTGACCGACGGGCTGCGCGCCAACATGCAATACCTCACCATCCTGCACGCGCCCTTCCTGCTCGGCCTGATCGCCGGCGGCGCGGTGATCTACTGGTTCACCGGCGCCTCCATCCAGGCCGTCTCCACGGGCGCCTACCGCGCGGTGGAGTTCATCAAGGCCAACATCAAGCTGGAAGGCGCGGTGAAGGCCTCCATCGCCGACAGCAAGAAGGTGGTGGAGATCTGCACGCAGTACGCGCAGAAGGGCATGTGGAACATCTTCCTGGTGGTGTTCTTCTCCACCCTCGCCTTCTCCTGCCTCGAGTCCTACTTCTTCATCGGCTACCTCATCTCCATCGCGCTCTTCGGGCTCTACCAGGCCATCTTCATGGCCAACGCCGGCGGCGCCTGGGACAACGCCAAGAAGGTGGTGGAGGTGGAGCTGAAGGCCAAGGGCACTCCGCTGCACGCCGCCGTGGTGGTGGGCGACACGGTGGGAGACCCCTTCAAGGACACCAGCTCGGTGGCGATGAACCCGATCATCAAGTTCACCACCCTCTTCGGCCTGCTCGCCGTGGAGCTGGCCACCGAGATGCAGACCGGCACGCGGCTGGTGCTCGCGGCCATCTTCTTCGCCGTCTCGCTGGTCTTCGTCTGGCGCAGCTTCTACGGCATGCGCATCCATGCCGGCGTCCGCGCCGCCGAGACGGAGCGGGCCGCGGCCAAGGCCGCCTGAAGGCCAGGCCCGCTCCGGGTCTGGTAGGCTGCGCGGCCATGGACGATCTGGCGCAGGTCTCCCGCGCCCTGCAGAGCCTGCCCATCTTTCCCCTGCCGGGCGCGGTGCTGTTGCCGCACACGATGGTGCCGCTGCACATCTTCGAGCCCCGCTACCGGAAGATGACGCGCGATTGCGACAAGGGCCTGCGAGTGCTGGCGCTGGCGCACATCCCTGACGAGCTGGCCGCCGGCGAGAAGCCGCCGCGGGTGCTGCCGGTGATCGGTGTCGGCGTGCTGGCGCGGGTCGATCCCCTGCCCGACGGCCGCTTCAACATCGTGCTGCGGGGCGTTTTGCGGGCTCGCATCGAGGAGGAGCTGCCCACGCTCGAGCCGTATCGGCTGGTGCGCGCGCAGGTGCTCGCGCCGCGGCGTGCGGCCCCGCGCGCCGGAGCGCACGCCGATGCCCTGCGCAACCTGATCCTGGCCCTCTCCTCGGCGCGCCGCAGCGAGGAGACGCTGGCGCTGGCGCAGCTGGCGGCGCGCGCGCGAGATCCGGGAGACCTGGCTGACGTGGTGGCGGGGGCGCTCCTGGCCACGCCGCGCGAGCGCCAGGCAGTGCTCGACGCGGTGGAGGTGGAGCCGCGACTCGAGCTGGCCATCGAGGCGGCGGCGGCGACGCTTGCCGAGACGGCATCGGGCGCGTCCGCGCCCAACTGACCACCCGCCGGCGGCCGGCTTGTAGGGTTTGCTCCGGGCGGTTATGCATTCGCCCCACAAAATGCGAAACCTCGTCCTGCCGCTCTTCCTGTTTCTCGCCGCCTGCCCCGAGCAGGTCGGCCAGCAATGCCCGCCCAACACCTCGGTGATCGGGCAGTACACGCTCAACCGGACCCCCCAGCACGACGCCGGCGAATGCATCGCCACTCCCGCCGACGGCGGACCGCCGCTCAAGCTGACCCAGGACAATCCGACGGCGCTGGGAGCCACCCTCTGCCTGGCCACCGTCGACGGCGGGCCGCAGCTCAACCTGGTCGTCCCGGGAAAGGGCGGGGTGCGCACCAGCGACCTGCTCCCCGACGGCGGATTCCATTTCGTCAGCGACCAGGTGGTCGCCTCGGGCACCGCCTGCGTCTGCGACGTCAACGTCATCGAGACCTTCGACGGCTTCATGCTCACCGGGGTCGCGGACGCCGGGTTCTCGCTGCAGCCGGACGGCGGTTTCCCCACCGTCTTGAGCATCGCCGCCACCCTCGCCGACAACCTGACTGCCGCTCCTTCCGCGCAGCCTTGCATCTGCGCGTTGCCCTGTGCGGTCGCCTACTCGATCAACGGAACCCGCTTCTGATGCGCCCGGCGGTGGTCTTGTTCTCGGGCGGCCTCGACTCCTCCACCTGCCTTGCCATCGCCAGGGCGGAGGGATTCGCGCCGCACGCTCTCTGCGTCCAGTACGGGCAGCGCCATCAGCACGAGCTGAAGGCGGCCGAGCGCGTGGCGCAGGTGCTGGGCGTCCCCTTGAAGGCGATCTCGCTCGACCTGCGCGCCATCGGCGGTTCGGCGCTGACCGGGGAGCTGGAGGTGCCCAAGGACGCGCCCATCGGGCAGGGCATTCCAGTCACCTACGTGCCGGCCCGCAACACCGTCTTGCTCGCGCTCGCGCTGGGGTACGCGGAGACGCTGGACGCGCAAGACCTCTATCTGGGCGTGAATGCCATCGACTACTCGGGCTATCCCGACTGCCGGCCCGCGTTCGTGGAGGCGTTCGAGAAGCTCGCCAACCTGGCCACCGCCGCCGCCGTGGAGGGCCGCGCCCGGTACCGCGTGCACGCCCCACTCTTGAAACTCAGCAAGGCCCAGATCATCCGCCGCGGCCTCGAGCTGGGAGTGCCGCACGGCCTCACGCATTCCTGCTACGATCCCGACGCGGAAGGCCGCGCCTGCGGCCGCTGCGACTCCTGCCGGCTGCGCGCGCAGGGTTTCCGCGACGCGGGCGTCCCCGACCCCACGCAGTATTCCCCGAGGTGACCATGCTGACGATGCTTGCCGCGCTGTTGCTCGCCCAGGCCCACGCGCATCCCGCGGACGATTCGAAGAGCGCCGTTCCCCAGCACCAGATGCACCCGCTCGACCAGAACGCGCCCAAGCCGCACGGATCGATGACCGCCCTGAAAGTGGGCAGCGAGACCTCGAAGGCGTACGTGGCGAAGCCGAAGGGGAAGCCGCAGGGCGCGCTCTTGGTGGTCCACGAGTGGTGGGGCCTCAACGACTGGGTCAAGCACCAGGCCGACCAGCTGGCGGGGCAGGGTTATCTGGCCCTGGCGGTGGACCTCTACAAAGGCAAGGTCGCGACCGACCCCAAGGAGGCCGGCGCGCTGATGCAGGCCAAGGACGAGAACTGGGGCGATCAGGTGGAGGAGGCGGGCCTGGAGTGGCTGAAGGCCAACGCGCAGGGCGCGAAGGTCGGCACCATCGGCTGGTGCATGGGCGGTGGCGAGTCGCTCAAGGCGTCGCTGCACGATCCCAAGGACGTCGACGTGACCGTGATGTACTACGGCTTGCCGGTGGACGACGTGGAGAAGCTCAAGACGCTGAAGGGGCCGGTGCTCGGCATCTGGGCCAACCAGGACGGCTGGATCACGCCGGAGAAGGTGGCCGCCTTCGACAAGGCGCTCACCGAGGCGGGCGTGAAGCACGAGTTCCATCCCTACGACGCGGACCACGCCTTCGCCAATCCCTCCGGCGGCAAGTACAACGGCGCGGCCGCCAAGGACGCATGGCAGAAGACGACGAAGTTCCTCGCCGCCAATCTCAAGAAATAGAAGAGACGTGGCCGCCGCCAGATGATGCGGGTCTCCGGCGCTCCGGAGGTCCGCATGATCGCGCGGGTTCACCGATGGGCCGGATTGACCATCTGCCTCGCCCTCGCCGCGCCGGTGCGAGCGGAGGCGCCCGCTGAATCGGAGGGGTTCCACGGCGGTTTGTCGGCGGGGCTCGGTCTCGCCTACAACCTGCTCGGAATCCGCGGCGAGATGGGCAGCAACCACCTGGGGGTCTTCGCCGGGATTGGTTTTCTCGGCCGCACGCAGGGCAGCACCTTGACCGCCTCGGAACCCACCAGCTTCTCGGCCGGGGCGCGATGGTACTCGGGAGTGCGCCAGGGCGTCTTCGTCTCGCTGAACCTCAACTGGACGTGGTGGTCGGAGTACTACAGCGTCGACGACCGGTTCAGTCCCAACCCCCGCATCTTTCCCGGCCGGCTCTTCACCGCGACCGCCACCGCCGGATACCGGTGGCGGTTTCGGGCCTTCTTCCTCGAGGCGGGTCTGGGCGGCGGCCTGTATCGGCAGCAGGAGCCGTTGAGCGATTTGTCTGCCAACCCCAATCCGGCCGGGCCGCAACCAGCGCCGACGACGGGAGCGATCCCCGACGTCACGCTCGGCCTTGGCTTCGACCTCTGACGCTACGCTCAGGTCGCGGGGCGGCGGCGGGGCAGTTCGCGGATGGTGCCGTAGAAGCGCACCGCGGCCTGACCGGCGCGCTGCAGATCGCGGTTGTTGAGGAAAGCGACCACGGGCGACGCGATCACCGGCACCGCCCGGCCCAGCTGCGCGAGCCCGCGCTTGGTCAGCGCCTTCTCGGCGATGCGCGCCAGCAGCTTGGGGCCGGCGCGGCCTGCCAGGTTCACCGTGTCTGCGCCGTTGGAGTAGCCCAGCACCTCGAAGACTTCGTCGCGGGCGCGATCGGATTTCAGATTTACGCGGTGGAGCAGCGCGATCTCCATGATCAGCGTGAGCTGCAGCGCGGTGACGAAGAGGAGGTCGGCGGGAACCAGCATCAGACCGAAGAGTCCGGAGACGGCGCCGCCGGTGGAGGCCCAGGCCTTCTTGGTATCGGTCAGACGTTGCGAGAGCTCCTGGACCGACGCGGCGGGGTACTTCTCCCGCAGCTCCTCGACGCGCTTGCGGCAGCGCGCGATCTCGCCCACGTAGACGCCCCAAAGGCGCTCCTTCGCTGCCGCGGCCAACATGGCTGCGGATTCTAACGCAGGCGGGGGATTCCCGCCGGGACCAGGAAGGAGCCGTCCTTGACGAAGTCCACGTCCACCGGCACGCCGGCGGGCGAGTCCACGTGCGCGGTGCCGCTGATGGTGTAGGTCGCGGTCTGGCCCGGGATCAGCGTCTGGTACACGGGTGAGGTGGGGCTGACCACGCCCTTGAGCTGCTGGGTGGTGCTGCCGTGGTCCGGCACTTCGAAGCCGGTTTGCGCGCCGTCGAACACCTGAACGCCCTGGAGCCGGAGCCGGTAGTCCACACCCGCGAGCGAGAGCGGAAACCCGTTGCCGTTGCTGGCGGTGAACTGAACGGTCACGGCGACGCCCGAGGGGTCCGGCGCCGCGCTCGCGCTGGAGGCGTCCAGCGTTGGAACGGTGAACCCGTGCGTGGCGATGGAATACAGATCCGGACAGCTCGGCGCGGAAGCGAGCAGGGCGCAAACGGCCAGCGAGGAACGGATCATCCATGCGGACACTAGGCACGCGGGCGGTGGTGCGGAAGCGGGGCGCGCAGGACTACGCCGGGCTGCAAACCTGGCGGAGGATGTCCAGCTCCTCCAGCGCCTTGCCGGCGCCGATCACCACGCTGGAGAGCGGGTCTTCGGCGAGGAAGACGGGCAGGCCGGTCTCCTCGCGCAAAAGCAGATCCAGGTTCTTGAGCAGCGCGCCGCCCCCGGCCAGCACGATGCCGCGGTCGGCGATGTCGCCGGCCAGTTCCGGCGGCGTGCGCTCCAGCGTCACCTTCACCGCCTCCACGATGGCGTTGACCGGCTCGGCCAGCGCGTCGCGGATCTCGTCGCTACTGACGGTCAACGTGCGCGGCACGCCGGCCACCAGATCGCGCCCCTTGATGTCCATGGTGAGGACCTCATCGGTGGGGTAGGCGTTGCCGATGCCCATCTTGATGAGCTCCGCGGTCCTCTCGCCGATGAGCAAATTGTACTTGCGCTTGATGTGCTGGATGATCGCTTCGTCCATCTTGTCGCCGCCCACGCGCACGCTTTTGGCGTAGACGATGCCGGCGAGCGAGATCACCGCGACGTCGCTCGTTCCTCCGCCGATGTCGACGATCATGTTGCCGGACGGCTCGGTGATGGGGAGCCCGGCGCCGATGGCCGCGGCCATCGGCTGCTCGATCAGATAGACCTCGCGGGCGCCGGCGCTCTCCGCGGCTTCGCGCACGGCGCGCCGCTCCACCTCGGTGATGCCCGAGGGGATGCCGATGATGATCCTCGGCTTCACCAGCGTGCTGCGGTTGTGCGCGGCGCGGATGAAGTAGCGGAGCATGGCCGCGGTGATCTCGAAGTCGGCGATCACGCCGTCCTTCATCGGCCGGATGGCGACGATGTTGCCCGGCGTGCGGCCGAGCATCTCCTTCGCTTCCTTGCCCACCGCGAGGACCTTCTTGCCGCCGCGCGCTTCCTGCTGCACGGCGACGACCGAGGGCTCGTTGGAGACGATGCCCATGCCGCGGATGTAGATGAGCGTGTTCGCGGTGCCGAGATCGATGGCCAGGTCGCGGGAGAAGAGCTTGTAAATGCCGTTGAACATGAAAGCCTTGCGTCCGGGGGGAAAGGCGCGCGGACGCTAGCATTCGCGTGGGAGGTCCGCAACGCGCACTTTGCTCGTTCCGCGCGGCCCGTGGAAAGAAAAATTCGAGCCGCGCGCCGAGCGGCTGGACGGAGGGCCGGCGTCGCGGTTGAGTCGCGGCCCGCACCGGCGTAGAGGGACCCACATGCACATTCCCCGCGGAGACGAGCGCAGGAAGAACTTCATCGGCGGCCAGTGGGCGGAGCCTTCCACCGGCAAGTACGAGCCCTGCACCAACCCGGCCGACACGCGCGAAGTGCTGGGCCACTTTCCACGCAGCGGCGCGGCCGACGCGACGGCCGCCGTCGACGC
>Ga0136846_1224830_pt1 | contig 31532 bp, 29 predicted proteins | sample HopSoiMetagenom2_FD_96841 | JGI IMG/M metagenome (GOLD analysis project Ga0136846, IMG submission 96841) | Grasslands soil microbial communities from Hopland, California, USA - 2 Assembly 2016 (version 4) | ecosystem: Environmental > Terrestrial > Soil > Grasslands | place: USA: Hopland...
GCGTAGTCGCGGGGCTCTCAGCAAGCTCTCAGGCAAGTCACACGATCGCCGCAGGATCGGCTGCGATCGTGTCCCCCGTGAGACCGCTGCTCCCTCTCCTCCTCGTAACCGCAGTCGCAGGTGCGGCCGTCGGCGTCGGGTCGTTCGCCGCGGCCGGCGGCCGCACCACCACGACGACCGTGGTTCGCCAGGCGCCGGCCTCGTCCCCCGCGAGCGCACAGTCGCAGACGCTCAGCGTCAACTCGATCTACCGCAACGCCTCGCCGGGTGTCGTCGAGATCACCGTCCGGGCGACGAGGGCGTCACAGTTCCCCTTCGGCGGCCGGCAGGAGACGACCGGGCAGGGCTCGGGCTTCGTGTACGACTCGGACGGTCACGTCGTGACGAACGCGCACGTCGTCGACGGCGCCGACCACGTCACCGTTCGGTTCTCGAACGGCCACACCTACTCGGCGACCGTCGTCGGCAGGGACACTTCCTCGGATCTCGCCGTGCTCGACGTCGACGCGCCGGCCGATCAGTTGCACCCGTTGGCGCTGGCGGATTCCGACAACGTCGCCGTCGGCGACGGCACCGTCGCGATCGGCAGCCCGTTCGGGCTCCAGAACACGGTGACGACCGGGATCGTCAGCGGCCTCCACCGGACGATCAACGCGCCGGACGGCTTCGCGATCGAGGATGCGATTCAGACGGACGCAGCCGTGAACCACGGCAACTCCGGCGGCCCATTGCTGGACGCGTCCGGTGATGTCATCGGCGTCAACTCGCAGATCGAAAGCGACTCCGGCGGCAACGAGGGCGTCGCGTTCGCGATCCCGTCGAACACGTTGAAGAACGTCGTGTCGCAGCTCCTCACCGGACAGAGCGTCCAGCACGCGTACCTCGGCGTCCGCGTCGACGGCGCCGTCGCCGGCGGCGCGCGAGTCGCGACGGTGCGCCCCGGCACGCCGGCCGCGAAGGCGGGCATCCGTGCGGGCGACGTGATCACCAGGATCGGAACGAAGGCGATCGCGTCGGCAGACGATCTGCGTAGCGTCGTCGACTCGCACGCGCCCGGTGATCAGATCTCCGTTCACCTCCGGCGGAACGGCAACGAGCGCACGGTCACCGTGACGCTCGCGAACCGCCCGAGCTAGTCGGCCGGGAGGAACGGCGACGACAGCGGCGCGGTGAGGCCGCGCCGCGCGGCGAGCGCCTGCAGGACGATGACCGTGTCCGCGACGGGAATGTCCTCGAGAAACTCGGCGCGCGTCTCGAACGATTCGAGGACAGCCTCGATTCCCTCGATGTAGCCGATCGGGTCGTCGGCGGCGATCGCCGCGAGCGAGTCGCCGACCGCGTGCGGGAAGCCGTCATGGATCCGCAACCCGTCGGCCAGCACGCGCGCATCCTCCCAGCGGCCGAGCACGAGCGAGGCCAGGCACGCCGCGTACCGGCCGATCGCCGAATCGCTGGCTGCCGCGCCCTCGTCGAGCGCCCAGGTCGCGTCGCGGGCCGCACCGTCCCAGTCCCCGGCCAGGACGCGCGCCTTGACGGCGCCGATCGGTCTCCCCCAGCTCCCGGCCGGCGCATCGCCGTAGCTCTCGCGGTACCGATCCGCCGCGCGGCCGAACCATTCGTTCGCGGCGGCCCGATCGCCCGCCATCAGCAAGGAAAGCCCGGCCGCGCCGGCCGCGTTCCCCATCCTCGTCAGCTGTCGCTGCAACGTGTCGGGGTCGTCCGGCCGCCGCTGCTCGCCGTCCAGGTAACGTGACTCTGCTCTCGTTGCGCGTTCGCGCCAATCGGGCACGCCTGGAGCTTAGAGCGATGCAGACGACCTTCTACGACCTCCTGTTCACGACGGCGCCTGGCCGTGTCTTTTCCCCGAGACGCTCGACGGAGGGACTCGTTCGGCGAGCGCTCACCGCGATCGGCGAGGGGCCGAAGAAGGTTGCCGACGTCGGGACGGGTACCGGCGCGATCGCGGTCACGCTCGCCGTGCACAACCCGCTGATCGAGGTCTGGGCCGTCGACAAGAACCCGGACGCCGTCGCGCTCGCGCAGGCGAACGCCGACCTCCACGATGTCGGCGCGCGCGTGCACGCACTCGAAGGCGACCTCCTCGAGCCCGTGCCCGTCCCGGTCGACGTCGTCGTCGCCAACCTCCCGTACCTTCCGGATTCGCTCCACGATTCGACCTACGATCGCGAGCCGCCGGACGCGGTTTATGCACCCGGCGACGGCCTTGATCCGTACCGGCGACTCCTCAACGCGTGCCGCGACGGCAAGCTCGTGACGCCGGGTGGGGTCGTGCTGATTCAGTTCCACCGCGAGGCGCTCGCGGCGAACTGCTGGGAGCTCGAGGACCTCCGGGGCCGCCTCGAGCAACGCGCGCAAGCAGCCGCGTAGACTCGTTCGCATGCCCCGAGCGCTCCGCGAAGTCGTCTTCGTCGACGGTTTGCGCACCGCGTTCGGGCGCGCTGGGCCGAACGGGATGTTCTGGCGCACGCGCGCCGACGACATGGCCGTGAAGGTCGTCCGCGAGGTTCTACGGCGCAATCCCACGATCCCGCCGGACCGCATCGGCGACGTGATCTTCGCCGCGACCGCGCAGGTCGGCGACCAGGGGCTCACGCTCGGCCGCGACGTCGCGCTGCTCGCCGGCATCCCCCAGACCGTGCCGGGATTTGCGCTCGACCGGATGTGCGCGGGCGCACTGACCGCGGTGACGTCGGGCGCGGGCGAGATCGCGCTCGGCGCCGCGGACATCGTCGTCGCCGGCGGCGTCGAGCACATGGGCCATCATCCGATGGCCGAGGAAGTCGACTTCAACCCGCGCTTCGTCGCGGAGCGGATCGTCGATCCGTCCGCGGTGACGATGGGCGCGACGGCCGAGAACCTTCACGACCGCTTTCCGCAGCTGACGAAGGAGGCGGCCGATGCGTTCGCCGTCCGTTCGCAGCAGCGTGCGACCGCTGCGTGGTCGAACGGCGTCATGCGCGAAACCGTCGTTCCGATGACGGTGTTTACGGACGATGGCTGGCGGCCCGCCGACCGCGACGAGTTCCTGCGGCCGGGCACGACGATCGACGCGCTCGCCGACCTCCGGACGCCGTTCCGCGCCGGCGGGCGCGTGACGGCGGGGAACTCGGCGGGATTGACCGACGGTGCGACGGCGTGCGTGCTCGCGGCGGAGGACACCGCCGACGAGCTCGGGCTCGAGCCGTCGATGCGGCTCGTCGCATTTGCATTCGCCGGCGTCGAGCCGGAGCTGATGGGCATCGGCCCGATCCCTGCGACGCAGCGCGTCCTGCACCAGGCAGGGCTGACGATCGACGAGATCGGGTTGTTCGAGCTGAACGAGCCGTTCGCGGTCCAGGTCCTGAGCTGGTGCGACGGCGTCGGTGTCGATCCCGAGGATCCGCGGCTGAATCCGTACGGCGGCGCGATCGCGTTCGGGCATCCGCTCGCGGCAACCGGCGTCCGCCTGATGGCGCAGCTCGCGTACGGGTTCCGCGAGCGGCCGGAGGTGCGCTACGGATTGACGGCGCTCTGTATCGGGATGGGCATGGGCGCCGCTGTTTTGTGGGAGAACCTTGGCGCCCGTCACTGAGTTCAAGGTCGCGCGCGCCGGCGACGTCGCGCTCGTGACGATCGACAACGGCGAGGACTGGCAGAAGCCGACGTTCTTCGGCGAAGCCGCGCTGCTGTCACTCGACCGTGCGCTCGACGAGCTCGAGCGCGGTGACTTCGCCGCCGCCGTCTTCACGGGCAAGCCGTTCTTCTTCGCGGCCGGCGCCGACATCACGGAGTTCCCCGACATCACACCGAACCGCGCGCGCGAGGGGAGCCGCGCGGGCCACGAGCTCTTCGCGCGCCTGCGTGCGCTGCCGATCCCGACGGTCGCGGCGATCAACGGCGCGTGTCTCGGCGGCGGCGTCGAGCTCGCGTTGCATTGCAGCGCGCGCACGGTCTCGCCGGTGGTTCGGCACTTCGCGTTCCCCGAAGTCTTTCTCGGCCTTTTTCCCGCGTGGGGCGGGACGCAGTTGCTGCCCCGTCTCGTCGGGCCGGACGCCGCGGTGAAGGTGATCGTCGCGAACCCGCTGCGGCAGAACCGGATGCTGAACGGCGCGCAGGTCGCGGAGCTCGGGATCGCCGACCGCCTGCTTCCAGCGGTCGAGTTCGTCGACGAGTCCGTTGCGTTCGCGCGGGAGCTCGCGGAACGTCCGCTCGACCGCGCTGCGCCCGACTGGAGCGACGGCGAGACGGTCCTGCGGCGCGCGCGGACGTCGGTCGAGGACCAGGTGCACGGCGCTGCGCCGGCGCCGTACGTCGCGCTCGATCTGATCGAAGGCGCACGGACGTGGACGGTCGAGGAGGGATACGCGCGCGAGGAGGATGCGATCGCGGAGCTGCTACCGGGGCCGCAGGCACAGGCGTCGATCTACTCGTTCCAGCTCGTCGAGCAGCGCGCGAGACGGCTGCGTCCCGCGGGCGAGCCGCGCAAGGTGTCGAAGGTGGGGATCGTCGGCGCGGGGCTGATGGCGCGGCAGATCGCGACGCTGTTCCTCCGGCGTCTCGAAGTACCGATCGTGCTGCGCGACGTGAAGCAGGAGATCGTCGACGAGGCGATCGCCGAGATCGGGGCCGAGGCGGGCAAGCGCGCGGACGAGGGAAAGGCGCGGTTCCTCGCGTCGATCGTCTCGGGCGGGACGGACTATGCGGGCTTCGCCGACTGCGACCTCGTCCTCGAGGCGGTATTCGAAGACCTCGTCGTGAAGCAGGATGTGTTCGCCGAGCTCGAGCGTGTCGTGCGCGACGACTGCACGCTCGCTACGAATACGTCGTCGCTGTCGGTGACGGAGATGGCTGCCGACCTGCGTGTCCCGCACCGCGTCGTCGGGATGCACTTCTTCAATCCCGTCGCGCTGATGCCGCTGCTCGAGATCATCCGCGCGCAGGAGACCGACGAGCCGACGCTTGCGACGGCCTACGACGTCGGCACGAAGCTGCGCAAACGTCCGGTCCTCGTCGCCGACGCACCCGGCTTCGTCGTCAACCGCGTGTTGACGCGGATGACGCGCGTGATCATGGATGCGATCGAGCACGGGTCGCCGGTCGAAGCGGTCGACGAGGCCGTGATGTCGCTCGGGATGCCGATGGCGCCGTCCGTGCTGCTCGCGATGGTCGGGCCGCGCGTCGCGAACCACGTGCTCGAGACGATGCACGAGGCGTTTCCCGAGCGGTTCGACCTCTCGCCCACGCTCGCGAACTACGCCGCGGGCAACGATGAGGTGGTGATCGTCGACGACGACCCGTGGACGCACGAGCAGGTCGTCGACCGCGTCCTCGACGCGGTGGCGGACGAGATCCACCGTCTGCTCGACGAGCGCGTCGTCGCCGAGGCAGCCGATGTCGACACGTGCCTCCTCCTCGGCGCCGGCTGGCCGTTCTTCCTCGGCGGGATCACGAAGCACCTCGACCAGTCCGGCCGAGCCGAGCGCCTCTTCGGCCGGCCCTTCGCCGCCATGGCCCCAACGGCCACGGCCCGGGTCTGACCCGGCCGCGAAGCGGCCTGTCCGCGAAGCGGACCAGTGGAGGGGGTTCGGGGGAACCGGGAGGTTCCCCCGAGACGCCGTAGGGCGCGGGCCATGGCTCGAACCGCCAGGCCTCGAGTCTGACCCGGGTGGCGTAGGCTCCGTTCGTGGCGACCGACGACTGGCGGATCCGGATCGAGTTGCCGGACGAGGAGGGGGCGCGCGGCGTGCTCGAGCGGATCGGGCTCTCGCACAGCGACGCCGACGAGCTGGCGCACGAGCTGCGCGAGCATCGCCTCGCCGTCTCGCACGACGGCAACCTCGTCTTCGTCTACGCCGCCACCGGGATGCAGGCCGAACACGCGTCCCGCATTGTCGAGCGGGAGCTGCAGGATGCCGGGTGGACGCCGACCCGGTTCGTGACCGAGCGATGGCTCGCCGACGAGGAGCGATGGGATGACGACGCACCGACGCCCGACATCGAGGAGGACCTCCTCCAGCGCGGCTATGCGCCCTGGGAAGTGCGGGTCGAGTCCAAGACGCTCGCCGAGGCGCACGACCTCGCGGAGCAGCTCAAGACCGAGGGGTACGGCGTGTCGCGCACGTTCACGTACGTGATCGCCGGGACGGAGACGCGCGAGGAGGCGGTGGAGCTCGCCCGGCGGGTCCACGGCGAGGTCGAGCCGGGCGGCGAGCTGGTCTACGAGGTACAGCCGCATAACCCGTTCGCCGTCTTCGGAGGACTGGGGACCTAAAGCCCGGCTATACTGCGGGGGCAGCTCGCCGCTGGGGTTCTGCGGGCTCGCCCTTTGTTGATCGTTTGCAGCGCCTCTACGCGCTGCGCGCATGCAAGAGACGACAGATATTCCGACCAATGCGTCGGAGGCGACGGACGGCCTTGCGGCTGCCGCCCTCCGAGCCGAAGCCTGGGCCGGCGAGCCTTTCCTGCGGGAGGGCGAGGATCCGGCGCATGCGCTCGCTCCCGGGACGTCCCGACGGCGGGCGCTCGACGATGCCCTCGCCGAGATTGATGCGGGCGAGCGAGTGCCGTCGTCGCAGTGGAAGGTGCGCTACGCGCTGATGCTGGGGCTCGAGCGGGTGCTCGCCGAGCAGCCGCCGCACCTCGCCTCCGGCACGGAGCTGCGCCGCCACCAGGTCGATGCGCTCGCGGGGATGCTGACCGAGCTGATCGCCGCCAACGAGGAGCATCAGAACGGCAACGGCACCGCCGGCAACGGCACGAACGCCGAAGACCAGGCCGAGGACGAGGACGACGAGGACGCGGCCGAGGAGTCGGCGGAGGACGTCCTCGACAACCAGGCTGAGGACGGCGAGCCGACGGAGTTCACCGGCCCCGACCCCGGCGCCGTGCGCCGGTACCGCTTCCGCCACCCGACCGCCTCGGGCAAGACGATCGCCGCCGCGGGTTTCGTCGAAGCCGCCCGCACACTCGGCGTCCTGATCCTGACCCACCGGCGCCTGCTCGTCTCGCAGTTCGACCGCGATCTCACCGACGAGGGCTACGCCGACCGCTTCTCGCCCGCGATCGAAGGCCGCACGAAGCCGAAGGAGCCCAACCCGTTGACGATCCAGACGTACGCCTGGTTCGCGCGTCACCAGGCAGACGTGTCGCGCGACGCGTACCAACTCGTGATCTGCGACGAGGCGCACACGGCGCTCGGCGAGAAGACGTCGAGCGCGATCCGCGCGTTCCCGGAGCCGATCTACATCGGCATGACCGCGACGGAGCAGCTGATCGCGAAGCAGGTGTCCGATGTGTTCCCGGCCTCCGTCGACGACCTGCCGCTGCAGGACGCCGCCCGGCGCGGGCTGATCGCGCCGCTGCGCTGTCTGCGCGTCCCGCCGGTCGCTGCGATCAACCAGGTTCCGATCGTCGGCGGCGACTTCGACCAGGAGATCCTCGCCAAGACGCTCGACCACCAGGCGCTCAACCAGGCGGCCGCGTCGCTTTACCGCGACCGGTTCGACGAATCGCCGGGCATCGTCTACGCCGCCGGCGTCGAGCACGCGTACAACCTGGCGAAGGAGTTCCGGGCTGCCGGACTGAAGGCAGAGGCGGTCTCGGGACGGACGCCTCCGGTGAAGCTCGCCGAGACGCTTGCCGCGTACGAGCGCGGCCAGATCAACGTCCTGATCAATGCGATGCTGCTTGCGGAGGGGTGGAACTCTCCGCGCGCGACCGTGTGCATGCACCTCGCGCCGACCGCATCGCGCCGCGTCTACCAGCAGCGCATCGGCCGGATCATGCGCATGCATCCGCGCAAGGAAGCCGGGATCGTCGTCGACTTCGTGCCGAAGGCGGCGACGCACAACGAGCGCGTCGTCTCCCTGCACTCACTGCTCGACGCCGACTTCTACCGCGAAGGCGCACGCGTCACGCCGGCGCCGCGCCGACGGCTGCAGCGTCGCGCCCGCCGGAAGCTCACGCCCGCCCCGTGGCTCGTTCCCGTCACGCCCGACGCGCGGCGACGGCTGAACGTGATCACACGCGAATGGCAACGCGTCGACCCGAAATACCTCGACGAGGACGAGCAGCGCTACTGGGCGTCGATTGCGGGTCGCCAGATTCGTTTCGACGAGCGCGCGGCCTTCGTCGAGAAGCTGACCGCGCGCGGCGCGACGAAGTCGACGCTCGAGCAGTTCCTCGCGACGTGCGCCGCCGAGAACCCGAACCGCCGGCTTCGGATGATCGCCCTCTCCGATCGCGTCTCGATGATGGTCGAGCGCGCCGACTTCGACGACCTCGTCACGCTCGTCACCCAGGCGCCGACCTGGGAGAAGGACCGGATGAGCGGGATCCGCATCGTGCTGCGCGCGATCGCCGAGCAGAAGGTCGACGCGCCGGAGCAGATCCTCGCCCGCTGGACATGGCGGCTTGCCCGCGCGTCACGGAAGGTGCAGGACCGGCGCGCGAGCAGCGAGTTCCCGGAGGCCAAACGGCTGCTGGGTGCGCTCGCGAACTCGCGTGGGCACCGGCACGAGGAGAACGCTGCGAAGCTCGTCAACGCCGCGCTCGAGCTTCCGCTGCCGGTCGCGGTCGCGCTGCTCGCCTCCGCAGAGGGGTATACGCCGCGCGCCACGCAGTTGATCGAGGCGGCGCGCGAGAAGGTCGGGACGATCCACGAGGTCGCCGAGGCGCTCGCCGAGAATCTCCCACCGCCGAAGCTGACCTCCGGCCGTTCGCGGCGCCGGAAGCGGCGGAAGCGGAAGAAGACCGGCAGCGAGACGCCGCAGGCACAGGCGGGCGACCAGAGCCAGAACGGCGACGCGCCTGCGGAGGCGGCCGCGACCGCCGCCGACGCCGGCGCCGCCGCCGATGCAAACGGCGCCGCGACCGCGGCGCCGAAGAAGCGCCGCCGCCGCCGGAAGCCGAAGCCCGCTGCGGCGCCCGCCGCCGAGGCAGAGCCGGCTCCTGACGCTGTGTAACGATCCATCTCGCCGTCAGACTGGTAGGAGAGTCGAATGGCGATCCTGATCCCCGCAGCGTTTCTCGCCGGCGTGATCGTCGCTGTGAGCCCGTGCGTCCTGCCGGTGCTGCCGGTCGTCCTCGCCGGGAGCACCGCGTCCTCCAGCCGCCGCCGGCCGCTCGCGATCGTCGCGGGGCTCGTCACGACCTTCTCGGCGTTCCTGCTCGCGGGCGCATGGCTGTGGGGCCTCCTGGGGATCGATCCCAAGTACCAGCTCAAGATCGGCGCGGCGCTCCTTCTCGTCCTCGCCCTGACACTGATCGTTCCGCGGGTCGGGCAGATCCTCGAGCGGCCGCTGCTCTTCCTGACCCGGCGGCGCGTCGGCGACGCGGGCGGCGGCTTCCTACTCGGCGCGAGCCTCGGGCTCGTCTTCGTCCCGTGCACCGGTCCCGTCCTCGGGACACTGATTCCGCTCGTCGGCGCTCATCGTTCGCACGTCGACGTCGTCGTCCTCGTGCTCGCCTTCTCGTTCGGGCTCGCGGTCCCGCTGCTCGCGATCGCAGCCGGCAGCCGCCGCGCCGCAACGTCGCTGCGCGCGAACGGGCAGACGATCCGCGTCGTGGCAGGCGTCGTCATGGCGGCGATGGCCGTCGTGCTCTACAAGGGCTGGGCGGAGAACGTGCAGACGGCGTTGCCCGGCTACGTGACGTGGGCGCAGAACCTCGTCGAAGGCAACCACACCGTGAAGCGCGAGCTCGCACAGTTGCGGACTGGGCACCGCGCGAAGGCGACTGCGGCGTCGCAGTTCGGGAACCCGAGCCAGATGCCGGAGCTCGCGGTCGCCTCGGCGAAGGTGAAGGCGCCTCTGAACGACTACGGCAGCGCGCCCGACTTCCACGGCATCTCGCAATGGCTGAACACGCCGGGTCTTTCGCTCTCGGCGCTTCACGGCAAGGTCGTGCTGCTCGACTTCTGGACGTACTCGTGCATCAACTGCCTGCGCACGCTCCCGTACCTCGAGCGGTGGGACAAGCAGTACCGCAGCAAGGGCCTCGTCATCGTCGGCGTGCACACGCCGGAGTTCGACTTCGAGCACGACGTGTCGAACGTGCGCACCGCGGTCGACCGGCTCGGCGTCCGCTATCCGGTTGCGATCGACAACGGCTACAAGACCTGGAACGCGTACTCCAACCAGTACTGGCCGGCCGAGTACTTGATCGACCAGAACGGCCACGTTCGCCACATCCACTTCGGTGAAGGCGAATACGACATGACGGAACACGACATCCGCCTGCTGCTCCGCGCCGGCGGCGAGTCGGCGCTGCCGACGCCGAAGCACGAGCGCGATACGACGCCGTCCGGCGACATCACGCCCGAGACGTATCTCGGCTACTTCCGCATCGACCGGTACTCCGGCTCGCGCCTGAATGCGGACGTGGAGGCGAGCTACGACGCGCCGACGCAGCTCCCGCGCGACCACTTCGCATACGAGGGTCGCTGGACGGTCGGGAGTGAGCGCATCGTGGCCGGTGACGGCGCGCGCATCCGCCTGCACTACCGCGCGCGCAACGTGCACCTCGTGCTCGGCGGACGCGGCCTCGTCGGCGTCTTCGTCAACGGCGGCGCGCGCGGCGCGATCCGCGTCGACGGTGACCGGCTCTACACGCTCGCGTCGTCGCGTCGCATCCGCGACGGCGTGCTCGAGCTGTCGTTCACGCCCGGCGTCGAGGCGTACGCCTTCACGTTCGGGTAAACGCGCCGGTCTCCGAGTGTCAGACCCTCCGGGTCTACGGCTGCTCGGACGGGGCGTCCGGCGGCTCCTTGCCGGCTTCTCGCTCGCGCAGGAACCGCGTCAGCTCCGCGGCGAGCGATTCGCCGGACGGCAGGTCTTGCTCGTCGTCGATCAGCTCGGCGCGCTGCTCGAGCTCTGCGACGTACGCCGCCGTCTCCTCGTCGGATGCGACCGCCTCGCTGACCTGCTCGGCATACCGCTCGGACGCCTCGTCGAGCTCGTCCGTGTCGATCGGCGTCCCGAGGATCTCGCCAAGGCGCTGGCAGAGGGCGAGCGCGGCGCGCGGGCTCGGCGCGAGCGACACGTAGTGCGGGACGGCGGCCCAGAGGCTGATCGACGGGAGCCCGGCGTGTGCGCATGCGTCGTGGAGGACGCCCACGATCCCCGTCGGCCCCTCATAGCGCGAGCGCTGCAGTCCCAGCTCCTCGATCAGGTCGGGATCGGTCGCGCCACCGGTGACCGGCGAGGGCCGCGTGTGCGGGACGTCCGCAAGCAGCGATCCGAGCGTCACGACGAGGCCTACGCCGAGCTCCTGCGCGAGGTCCGTGACGAGCCCCGTGAATGTCTTCCAGCGCACGTTCGGCTCGATGCCGAGCATCAGCACCGCGTCGCGCTGCAGCCCGGGGATGTGCGCGTGGTAGAAGGCGTTGTCCGGCCACTCGACGCGGCGCGTCTGCCCCTCGACGAGCGACACGTGCGGCCGCGTCGCCTGGAAGTCGAAGAACCCCTCCGGCTCGATCTCGGCGAATCGCGCCGCAGCCCACGTCTTCGCGAGATAGCCGCCGGCGAGCGAGGCGCCCTGGCCGCCGTCGTTCCAGCCGCGAAACGCCGTGATCAACACGGGATCGCGGAGCGCCGGGCGCGTGGTGACGTTGAGCTCGTCGGCCATGGGCGAATCCTATGCGGGGGCGAGCGACCTCAGGGGGCGCGCGAACAGCGTCGCGAGCGCCACCGTCGCCGCCCACAGCGTCCCCGCAAGGACGACGTGCACGAGCACGACGCCCCACGGCAAGTGCGTCCGCCACTGCAGCTCGCCGACGCCCATCTGCACGAGGAGCAGCGCGAAGACGGCGACCGCCAGGACGAACAGGCGAGGCGAGCGTTCCCGCCGCGCCGCGAGGTAACCGAGGCTGAAGACGAACGCGCCAAGGAAGATCGCGACGACGACGGCGTGTGCGTAGACGGTCGGCCGCAAGGACGCGAAGCGGTCGATGTGCGCGCCGCCGCCCGAGTGCGGCCCGGCCGCGGTCGCGAACGTCCCGCTGACGACGAGCAGCAGACACGCGCCGACGAACACGGCTGCAAGACGGCGGAGCTCGCGCGGCACGAGCGGTGCGACGTGGCCTTCGCTCGCCCCGCGCGCCTCGAGCGCGAGCACGACGGCGCCGGCGACGAGCACCATCGACAGGAGGAGGTGGGCCATCACGACCGGCCACCGCAGGTCGCTCTTCACGGCGAGGTACCCAAGCGGCGCTTGCGCGAGCGCGCCGAGAAAGAGCCCGAGTGCGAGCCGCACCGCCCAGCGCGGCAGCGCCGGCGTCCGCCACGCGCCGATCCAGGTCAGGAGGGTGACCACGATCACGACGCCCCCGACCATGCGGTTCCCGAACTCGACGTATGCGTGGTAGTCCTTCGCCGGCAGCGGATGACCCTTCTCGCAGCCGGGCCAGTGACGGCAGCCGAGCCCCGAATCCGTCAGCCGTACCGCCGCGCCCGTGCCGAGGATCAGCCACAGGCCGAACAGGTTCGTCGCCGCAAGCGCGAAGAATTGCGTCGGCGCCAGCACCCACGCGCGCGGCGACTCGACGGACGTGACGAGACGAGACACGGGTCGGTCAGACCCTAGCCGTGGCCCCACGGGACATGCTGGTGCGAGGCACGGGCATGGGTCAGAGGAGCGGCTCGAGGATGGACGGGTAGCCGTCGGCGCCGTCGAACGGCGTCGGTCTCGAGCCGAGGAACAACGGCCGGTCGGCGGCATTGAGGAGCACCGGCATCATGTCCGGCCCACGCAGGTGGCCGAGGATCCCGCCGGCACACGACAGCTCGCCGAACTCCTGCACGTCGTCGGCGCGGACGCCAGGCCCGACGACGACGAACGGCACCGGGTCACCGGAGTGGATCACCTCGGGCGACGCCGGAGTTGCGTGGTCGCCGGTGATGCAGACGATCGCACGGTCGACTGGCAATCCGCCGAGGGCTGCGTCCATCGTCTCGAGCATGGCCTGCTTGCGGCGGGGGTCCTTCGTGTGCCCGGCCGCGTCGGCGCTCTTCTGGTGCGCGAAGACGAACGTGTCGCCCGCGTCCAGCCGCTCGCGGGCCAGTTCGACGCGGCGTGCGAGGTCGGCAACCGGATCGTCCGTCTCGCGCGCCTCGACCGCATCGAGCCCGACCGCGCGAGCGAGCCCGCGCAGGAACGCAGACTCTGCGATGAACGTGCCGCGGACGCCGTGACGCTGCTCGAACGTCGGCACTGCCCGCGGACGCCCCCACCACTTCAGCGTGATCACGTTGAACCGCTCGCCGTCGAGCCGGCGCATCACCTCGCGCGTCCATTCCTCTGCCGCGCGCGCCGTTCGCTCGGCGGCGGGCACGACCGCCTGCGGGCGCAGCAGCGGATGACGCGTGCGAAAGAACGCGTCGGTGTCGGTCACGCGCTCGTCGGCGGCGCCTGCGACCCGCAGCACGGCTTCCCCGCGCCAGACATGCTGCAGAGCGAACGTCAGGCCGTCGATCTCGATCCCGTCGCAGCGCGCAACAAGCCGCTCCGCCTCTTCTGCGTCGCCCACGGGGTCCGGGCGCCCCGTCAGCCACCAGCCGTCCTCGCGGCGCTCCGCCGGGCGGAGCGCGGCATACGCGAACGCGTGCTCCGCGCCCACGTCCTGCCCGCGTCCAAGTGCCTCGAACACGGCGCGACCGGGAAACTCGTCTGGTCGATACCCGAGCAACGACCAGTGCGCGACCTCACTCGACGGCGCGCGGCCAGGGCCGACCGCGTAGATCACGCCGCATGAACCACGCACGCACAGCGCGTCGAGATTCGGCGTCCGCGCCGCTTCGACGCCCGTGTGCCCGCCGAGCGTCTCGTGCGCGCGGTCGGCGACGCCGTCGAGGAGGACGACGACGATCGGAAGCAGGCTCAAACCGCGGCGCGTTCCAGCGAGCGAATGACGCGCGCGACCGGCGAGGGGACGAGCGCTTCCCAGTCACCGCCGCTCCGGATCGCGTCTCGGACGTCGCGTCCCGAGATCTCCTTCTCCGCGCCCTCGTCGAGGATCACGACCTCGTACCCGGCGTCGCGCATGCGTTCGAGCTTCGTGCCGCCCCACTCCGAGAACAGCCGCAGGTACTGCGTCACGCCCTCCGGTACGTACGCCGGCCACAACTCGGGCTCGTTCACCGGGAACGGGATCACGTGGACGGGGATGTCCTCGCCCGCCGCGACGGCCTCGATCATCAGCAGCCGCTCCGTGTACGTGAACGGATTCGACTCCGGCAGGTGCCGAAGCGGGTCGCTCGGCTCTTCCTTCACGCGCCACGGGTCGGGATTCGTGATCCCGACGAAGACCGCCTCGGAGCGCGCGGCGGCACCACGCAGGTACTCGAGGTGTCCGTTGTGGAACGGCTGGAATCGGCCGTGGATCATCCCGCGGCCGTCATTCAACGGCGACGCCGCTCCCTCCCTCCACCGAGCCGATACGGCGGATGAAGAGCTTCCGTGCTGCGAATTCCGCCTCGAGTGCAGCGCCGCGTTCCGCTGGCAGTGACACGAGCAGCCCGCCGGCCGTCTGCGGATCGAATGCAAGCGCCACGAGAGTGTCGCCGACGCCGTCGAGCGTGACATGCGGACCGGCGAACTCGCGGTTCCGTGGATCGCCGCTCGTGCGCACGCCGTTGCGGGCGAGATCGAGTGCGCCGTCGATCGCGGGGAACCGCTCGGAGTCGAGCCGGATCCGCACGCCGCTTCGGTCGGCCATCTCGTGCGCGTGGCCGAACAGCCCGAATCCGGTCACGTCGGTGACCGCATTCGGCTGGATCCCGCGCAGCACGTCCGCCGCGTCCTTGTTCAACGTCCGCATCCACCGGACCGCGCGGTCGAGTTGCATCGCGCCCGCGAGCCGCTTCTTGTAGCCGCTCAAGATCAGCCCCGTCCCGAGCGGCTTCGTGATGAAGACCGCATCGCCCGGGCGCGCACCGTTCTTCGGCCAGATCGCGTCGGGACGCGCGGTGCCGACGACCGCAAGACCGTACTTCGGCTCTGCGTCGCGGATCGTGTGCCCGCCCGCGAGCAGCCCGCCCGCCGAGCGCACCTGCGCGTCGGCCGCCGCGAAAATCTGACCGAGCATCTCGACCGGTAGCTCTTCCGGAAAGGCCGCGATCGACAGCGCGAGTAGCGGAGTTCCGCCCATCGCGAAGACGTCGTTGAGCGCATTCGTCGCGGCGATCGCGCCGTAGTCGGACGGGTCGTCGACGACGGGCGGGAAGAAGTCGAGGGTGAAGATCAGCGCGCGGTCGTCGTCGAGCCGGTACACCGCCGCGTCGTCGGCCGGTGCGAGGCCGACGAGCAGGTTCTCCTCGTCGACGGGCACGAACCCTGCAAGCAGCTCCTCGAGTCGCGCGGCCGAATACTTTGCAGCGCAGCCGCCGCAGGCGGCGAGATCTGTGAGTTTCACCTCGGTCGTCTCGGTGGCCATCCAGGCCCTCCTCCGTCGCTGAACAGCGAAATGTAGGGATGTCTCCCCTGTTCGTCTACAGACTGCCGACGGCGCGAGGCGTTACGCAAAAAACGGCGGCGGCGTAAGGACGCCGCCGCCGCGTCAGGGGAGAGGAGGAGTCCTTTCGGATCCCCCGCGTGTCTTTCGTCGCAGGAGCCCACCACACCTTCCGAGTTGCAAAGATGGGACATTCCGGCTGCGCTCGTCACCGGCGGCTCGTCGGGAATCGGGCTCGCGATCGCGCGCGGGCTGCGTCGCGACGGCTACGACCTCACCCTCGTCGCTCGCCGCGTCGAGCGATTGGATGCGGCCGCGCGCGAGCTCGAGGCGCTCGCGCTCGCCGCGGACGTCGCCGACGAGGACGCGTGCGCACGCGCCGTCGCGGCGCACGCCGACCGCTTCGGCTCGCTGGACGTCCTCGTCAACGCGGCGGGCGTCGGCGTCGGCGGCCGGATCGAGACGCTCGCGACGAAGCACTGGGACCTCCAGTTCGACGTCAACGTGCGGGGCGCGTTCCTTGTCACCCGCTTTGCGCTGCCGCTCCTCCGAGACGCGCGCGGCATCGTCGTCAACATCGCGTCGATCGCCGGCACGATGCCCGCGCCTGGGCTCGCCGCGTACGGCGCGGCGAAAGCAGCGCTGATCGCGTTCACCCGGACGCTCAACGCCGAGCACGGCGACGACGGGATCCGCGCGACGGCGATCTGCCCGGGGTTCGTCGACACGCCGATGGCCGCGTGGACGGGAATGCCCTCCGACGAGATGATCCAGCCCGACGACTGCGCCGAGATCGTGCGCATGCTCCTGCATCTGAGCCCGCGCGCACGAATCCCGCAAGTGGTCGTCGAGCGTGTCGGTGCCTAGGAGGACTAAACGGACCCCGGCGTCCGCATGATGCGCCAGAAGAGGTACAGCGCCATCGCGCCGGCGATGCAGAAGCCGATCAGTGACACGACGTGGCTGACGCGCGCCATCAACGCCGACGCGACGAGCAGTCCGACGACGATCAACGAGGCGCCGACCCGGTTCGCGACAGAGCGGAGAACGTGCTCGAGCCCGTCGAGGTCGGTCGGTGTCACACCGACCTTCATCGTCCCGGTCTCGAGCTTGTTGACGAGCTGGGCGAGGTGGCGCGGCAGCCGCCCCACCGGCTCGAACTGCGTGTACGTCCATGCGAGCAGCTGATTCGGCTCGAGCCTCCGCTCGGCCTCGCGGAGCATCACCTCGAGCGCGTCCTCCTCCATCAATGCGATCGGGTCGAGCTCGGGATACAGCACGCGGGCGATCGAGTCCGCCTGAGCGAGCGTCTTGCCGACGAGCGCGAACGACGTCGGCAGCGAGATGCCGTACTCGAACGAGATGCGCTGCAGGTCGGCGAGCGCCTCGCCCGCGCGGATACCCGACAGCGGGCGCCAGTGGTACCGCGGGAGCTTCCGACGCAGGTCGTGGAGGAAGGCAGGCTCATCGGACGCGAGCGACGTCCGCGACAGCCCGAGGATCAGATCGGCGACGTCGTCGGCGCGGTTCTGGGCCACGGCGAGCAGGAGCAGCGCGAGGTTCCGGCGCGTGTCGTCGTCGAGGCGCCCGAGCAGGCCGAAGTCGACGAGCGCGAGGCGCCCGTCGCTCGTCAGCAGGACGTTCCCGCGGTGGGGGTCCGCGTGGTACACGCCTTCGACGGTGACCTGATGCACGTACGCCTTGAAGAACTGCCGCGCAAGCTCGTGCGCGCGGTCCTCGGCGAGGCCGTGATCCTCGTCGACCTTGCGCCCGTCGATCCGCTCGAGCACGAGCACTCGCTCGGTCACGTACGGCCGGATCACGCGCGGGACGACGAGGTCCTCGTACTCGGTCAGCAGGCCCGCGACGAGCTCCGCGTTGTTCGCCTCCTCGATGAAGTCGAGCTCACCGCGCAGGTGCACCTCGAGCTCGTCGGCGAGCGCCCGCGCCTGCAGGAGCTGCGCCCGTTCCGACCGGCGCTCGAGCGTGTTCGCCGTCGAGCGCATCAGCGCGAGGTCGAGGTCGACCTGCCGGTCGATCCCGGGGCGCCGCACCTTGACGATGACCTCCTGTCCGGTCTTGAGCAGCGCGCCGTGGATCTGCGCGATCGACGCGGTGGCGATCGGCTCGGGATCGACGCGGGCGAACACGTCGGCCGGAAGATCCTCGTCGATCACCCACTGGATGTGCTCGAACGGGACCGGCGGCACCTGGTCGACGAGCTTCGCCAGCTCCTCGATGTACGGGTCGGGGAGAAGGTCGGGACGCGAGGACAGCAGCTGCCCGAGCTTGATGTACGTCGTCCCGAGCTCCTCGAGCGCGGTCCTGAACTCGACGGCCCCCTCGCGCGTCGCCGGGCGCTGACCCATGACGCCGATCTCGCGGAGCACGCGAAGGACGCCGCCTCGCTTCGCCACGCGCGCGACGTGCAACGCGCGACGCGTCCGCTCCAGCCTCGCCCCCATCAGGGGCGCATCATGACAAGCGAGGCCGGGCGGTCAGTCCCGGGTCGGCTTGATGCGTTGCCGCACGAGGAACGTGTCGACCGCATCCTTGTGGACGCGAAGGACGCGCCCGACCCGGACGGCGTCGAGCCGGCCGCCGTGGATCAACCGGCGGATCGTCTCCGGGTGGACACCGAGCTGAACAGCGACCTCGCGGACGCTGTATAGCCCTTCTCGGCCGGGCTCGGGCACGGACACGGGGCCTAGCCTGCCACGCGACCGGCCGGTCCGCCATGGGCCGAACGGCTCATCTGACACATTGCGACCTACCCGATCGTCCGGCGAATCGCCGAACCGAGCTCACGCAGCGAGACGGCGCCCTCGAACTTCGCCTTCACCCGGCCGTCCCGCCCGACGAGGAACGTCCACGGCTCGCTCGGCAGGTGCCACTCTCGCACCCATCGGTTTTCGCCCTTCGCAGGGTTGTTGTCCGTATAGATCTCGACATGGATGAAGCGGATCCCGCTGCCGGCGAAGCGCCGGCGCGCAGCAGCCGCGATGTCGACGACGGGGCCGCACGTCCTGCTCTGGCAGAAGCGCGGCGTCGCGAAGACGAGCACGAACGGCACGTGAGCCGCGAGCGATCCCGCGACCGAGTAGCGCAGCAATGCGCGGTCGGGAGGAACGCGCGTGGTCAGCAGGCGAATCGGCGCGTCGCCGAGGGTCGGCGTCCGCGATGGAATCGCCTTCGCGCCGAGCGCCGGGGTCGCCGTGTGCGCCTTCACCTGCAGGTCGCGGATGCCGCCAATCCGGACGTCGCCGCCGACCGGCCGCGCGAGCAGCCAGTACCCGCCCGGCCGCGGGAGGCGGACGTGTGCGACGTAGAGCGACTGCACGTCGGCCGCATCGGCGCCCCCCGGAACGCCGATGCGCTCGAGCCGAGCCGTCGTGCGCGCGAACGGCTCTGCGTCGCGGCCGCGCGCGACCCACACGTCCGCAGTGGGACGATTGATCGGACGCCCATCGTTCGCGACGACGAGAAACGACACCCTCACGTTCCCGGAGGCATATTCCGACGTCCCGGGGATCAGGACGACGGCTTGCCCGGACCCGTGCCACAGACGGTCAAGCGTCCTCCGCTGCGAGCCACAACCGGCGACTAGTGCTAGGAACGCCAGCGCGGCGAGCGAAAGACGCACGCGGCCACTTTAGTCAGCCCCGTCTGCCATCCCACACGGGAGGATGCTCGCGATCGCAAGAAATACAGACAGCACGAGTGCGGCGCTGACTGCGAGGTGGAAGAGCCTGGCCTTATGCATTCGACACCTCCTTTCGCATCTAGAAACGGACGTCCTGCAGGGCTTCGGCGGCATTGCGGTACAAGCGCGCGGCCGACGTGGGATCGCCGCGCTTGGTCGCAAGGTCGCCCTGGGCAACCCACACAGATGCCCGGTGACTCGATGACGAAAGCTGGTCGAATGCTCCGGCGGCCGCGGTGAACGCCGCCTCGGCGTCGTCCAGACGGTCCTGCTCGAGGAGTGCACGCCCGCGCACGAGCTGCGCGTTGCCGATCTCGTCGAGGAAGTCGACGCGCCCGGCGAGGAGCTCGAGCGCCTGCGTCGCCTGCTCCTCGGCCCGGACCGGATGGCCGGTCCGGAGATGCACCTGCGCGAGCGAGTTGATCGCGCGCGCCGCGTCGGCATCGCTGCCGATCTCGAGGTGGAGCCGGAACGCGTCCTTCAGGAACGTGATGGCCTCGTCCGGATGGCCGAGCAGGAAGTTGATCCCGCCCAGGTTGTTCATCAGGCGGCCGAGGTTCTGCCGATCGGCGAGCTCCTCGTAGATCGCCCGCGCGCGTTCCGCGTACGACCGCGCGAGCACCCACTGTCCCTCGCGGTCGGCGATGATCGACGCCTGGAAAAAGATGTCGGCGGACGTCCGGCGATCGTTCAGCCCCTGCGCCAGCTCGAGCGCGCGCTCGACATCCTCCCGCGCAGCCTCGAGGTCGCGGCGCCGGCGGTAGCACCGCGAGCGCCAAGCGAGGATGTTCGAACGAAGGTGATCCGACGGCAGCGAGTCGCGCTCCGCGAGCTTCAACGCCTCGTCGAAGAGGTTGATCGCCGTTTGGACGCTCGAGAGCTTGTAGCGCGCCATGCCGAGACGAAACAGGATGTCCGCGCGCTCGACGTCCGAGAACTCCGGCCCCTCGGCGAGCGCGCGCGCGCGGTCGAGCAGCTGAATCGCCTCGCGCACCTCCCCCTCGCGCATGCGTACCGTCGCCTCGCCGGACAGCGCGCGCACCTCGAGCTCGGGCAGCCCCGTCGCCTGGACGGATGGCCGCAGCTCGACGAACACGTCGATCGCCTCGAGGTTCCGGCGCGCCTCGACGAGGGCGTCCGCGCGCGAGAGCGCCGCGTCCACGCGAGCGCGCTCATCCGCCGAGACGCCGTTGGCGAGGAAGCCCACGTCGACGCCGAGGCGCAGCGCCAGCCACTCGACGGTCTCGCGCGTGGGGCGCGTCTTCCCGCGCTCGATCTGGCTGACGTACTCCTTCGAAAAACGCTCGCCGGCGAGCTCGGTCTGGGTGAACCCCGCGGCCACCCGCAGCTGGCGCAACCGCTCTCCGAGGCGGAGAGCCGACTGGGCGGCGGTGGCGCGCTGGGTGGTGGCGGGCGTCTTGGACATGTGCGGCGAAGCTAACCCGATACTTCACAAAACCGCAAGGTGTCCGTTCTGTCATCCCCCCCAAAGGGCATGTATCGGCGCCTTTCCGGTCAACCACGCGGCAAGGAAGATCACTTGACCGAGCTACTTGACAGCGTGACCCACCGCTCCTACAGTGGGGCCATCTTGCAACCGGGCCGTTCGACGGCGTCGGCTGCAGGAGGCGCTTCACCAGGCAAGACACCCGGGGCGTGGCTGGGCCGCAGAGCCAAGTCCGGGAGGTCTGTCAACAAGAGGTGGAGCTGCCTGTTAGGAATCGACCCCCGGAGCCGCAGCCGGGGGTCTTCCTTTTTCCGGCGCGAAATCTCGTGGCGAGACGCGGCGGGTGGCGCGTACGGCGGTTACGCGCCGACGGCCGGCTCGCCGGCCCGCTCGGTGGCGGCCACGCGCTCGCTGCTGCGCTCGCCACTGGCTTCGCGGACCATGAGGGCGGCGATCCACGCCGCTGCGAAGGTGATGCACGCGCCGACGTAGAGCGCGTCGTGGTAGCCGGCGACGAACTGGGTCACCGCCTTCGGGTTCGGCGGTTGCACGTGAACCTGCGTCGCGACCACGGCGCCGAGGACGGCGATGCCGAGCGAGCCGCCCACCTGGCGCATGCTGTTGATCACGGCCGAGCCGACGCCGGCCTTGTCGACCGGGACGGAATGCATCGCCGCCGCGGTCGTGGGCGTCATCGCGAGCGCCATGCCGAACCCACCGAGCAGGAGCCCGGGCAGGATCGCCCACCACGTGGACGCCGCGTCGAGGCGGGAGAAGACGAGCAGCGACGCGGTCAGCAGCAGCATCCCGCCGCTCATCAGCCACCGCGGCCCGATCCGGTCGGAGAAGCGACCGGCCTGCGGCGCCACGAGGATGATCAGGACGGTCATCGGTAGGAATGTCGCCCCGGTCTGGATCGCGGAGTAACCGAGCACGTTCTGCAGGAAGAGCGAGTTGAAGAAGAAGATCCCGAACATCGCGAGCCCGACGAGCAGCATCACGAGGTTCGCGCCCGCGAACGTCGTGTTGCGGAAGAGCGAGAGGTCGAGCATCGGGAGCCGCTGGTGCAGCTCGAGCAGGACGAACGCCGTGAGCGAGACGATCGCGATCCCGAACATCGAGAGGACGAGCGTCGACGTCCACGCGTGGTGGTTCGTGGCGATCAGCCCATACGTCAGCGCAAACAGCCCGACGGCCGACGTGACGAGCCCGGGGAGGTCGAGGCGCTGCTCGCGCGACGTGTCGCGTGTCTCGTCGATGAACAGCCGCGCGGCGACGATCCCGATGATGCCGATCGGGATGTTGATGAAGAAGATCCAGCCCCAGCTGATCTTCTCCGTCAGGATGCCGCCGACGAGCGGCCCGATCGCAAGCGCCATCGCCGACACGCCGGCCCAGATGCCGATCGCCATCCCGCGCTGACGCGGCGGGAAGGTCGCCGTGATGATCGAGAGCGTGGCGGGGTTCATCATCGCCGCGCCGACTGCCTGCACCGTCCGCGCCGCGATCAGCACGGTCGCCGAGTCTGCGAGGCCGCAGACGAGCGACGACGCCGTGAACACGATCAGGCCGGCGATGAAGATCCGGCGGCGCCCGAGCAGGTCGGCGAGCTTGCCTCCGCTCAGAAGGAGGACGCCGAACGTGAGCGCGTAGGCGTTGACGACCCATTCGAGCTCGGAGCGGTCGATGTGGAGCGAGCGCTGCATCGACGGCAACGCCACGTTCACGACCGTGTTGTCGAGCATGATCATGAACAGGCCAAACGAGACGGCCGCGAGTGTCCACCACTTGCGGTTCTCCGCGGTGAAGAGGCGCGCACGCATGCGTCTCAGGTTAGCGAGCCGTAGTCTTCCCGCGTGGCCGAGTTCGTGTGGACGCCGTCGGAGGAATTCGAGCGGCGCGCGAATCTCACGCGACTGATGGGGAGGCTCGGCGCCGACGGCTTCCGCGAGCTCCATCGGATCTCGATCGAAGATCCCGAGCGGTTCTGGCCGGCGGTCGTCGACGACCTGGGATTCGAATTCTCGCAGCGCTGGGAGCGGGTCGTCGACACCTCCGGCGGCGCCGAATGGGCGACCTGGTTCGTCGGCGCGAAGCTCAATGTCGCGCACGAGTGTGTCCACCGCTGGGCGACGTCGCGTGCCGACGAGGAAGCCGCCGTCTGGCTCCCGGAGGAAGGGCCGCGCGCGTCGCTCACCTGGAGCGAGCTGTCGGACGCCGTGCGACGGCTGGCCGAGGGCCTGGCATCGCTCGGGATCGGCCCCGGCGACGCCGTGGGCATCTTCCTGCCGATGTCGCCGCAGGTCGCGATCGCCTCCCACGCGATCGCGCATCTCGGCGCGGTGCAGGTCCCGATCTTCTCCGGCTTCGCGGCGCCTGCGATTGCCGCACGGCTCGCCGACGCGAAGGCCAAGGCGCTCATCACGTGCGACGGGTCGCTGCGGCGCGGAAATGTCGTACCAATGAAGGCGATCGCCGACGAGGCGCTCGAGTCTGCGGCGACTGTCACGCACACGGTCGTCTGGCGCCGGCTGGGGATGGACGACGTGCCGATGGTGCTCGGCCGTGACCGGTTCTGGGACGAGCTCGTCGACCGCACGCGCGGAGACCTCGAGCCCGCGCAGGTCGACGCGGAGCATCCGTACCTGCTCGCGTACACCTCCGGGACCACCGGCCGGCCCAAGGGCGCCCTGCACGTACACGGGGGCTTCCTCGTCTCGATCGCGCGCGAGGCCGCATACCAGTCCGACATCCACGTCGGCGACCGCGTGCACTTCGCGACCGACATGGGCTGGATCATGGGCCCCTGGACCGTCGTCGGCTGCGGTGCCGTCGGCGCAACCGTCGTCTACGCCGAAGGCGCACCGGACTTCCCGCCCGACCGCCTGTGGAAGCTGATCGAAGCCGAGCGCGTGACGATGCTCGGCGTCTCGCCGACGTTGATCCGCGCGCTGATCCCGAAAGGCGATCCCGACGCGGATCTGTCGTCGCTTCGCACGATCACGACGACGGGTGAGCCGTGGAACCGCGATCCGTATCTCTGGTTGCTCGACAAGGTCGGCGGCAGTCGCGCGCCGATCGTGAACATCTCCGGAGGCACCGAGGTCGGAGCGTGCTTCCTCTCGACGTGCGTGACGGAGCCGATCAAGCCCGTTGCGCTCGGGTTTCCCGCCCTCGGCCAGGACATGGATGTGTTCGACCCCGAGGGGAATTCCATTCGCGGCGAAGTCGGCGAGCTCGTCTGCAAGCGGCCATGGCCGGGGATGACGCGCGGCATCTGGCGCGACGACGAGCGCTACCTCGACACGTACTGGCGGCGCTATCCCGGTGTCTGGACGCATGGCGATTGGGCGTCCGTCGACGACGACGGCTACTGGTTCCTGCACGGTCGCTCGGACGACACGCTGAACATCGCCGGCAAGCGCATCGGCCCTGCAGAGCTCGAAAGCGCGGCCGTCGCGCATCGCGACGTCGCCGAGGCGGCCGCGATCGGCGTGCCGCACGAGGTGAAGGGCGAAGTGGCGTGGATCTTCTGCGTTCCCCGCGGCGACGCACACACGACGCCGCAACTCGCGGCGGACGTTGCGGCCGCGGTCGCCGGCGACCTCGGCAAGGCGTTCAGGCCGGAACGCGTCGTTTTCGTCTCCGCATTGCCGAAGACACGCAGCGCAAAAATCGTCCGCCGGGCGGTGCGCGCCCGCGTCCTGGGCAAGGATCCCGGTGATCTTTCGTCGCTGGAGAACCCGGAATCCCTCGACGAAATCGCGGCGCGAGTGGGTGATTAGCAGGTTTTTCTAAGGTAAGGGCAGTATTCGGGCGATTTTGAAACCAAAATGTAAAAATCGCATCCGAAACACAAGGGTTCCGCCGCTCGAGGCATCAAACTAATCGAACGATGAAACGGTTCGGGGGGATCGGACTCATCATGGTGGCCGTCGCGCTCGCGCAGGCCGTTCCGCCGGCGTCGGCATCCGCGAACGCCGAGTTGATCCAGACGGCGAACGCGACCCGCGCGCAGTACCACCTCGGCGGTCTGCACGCATCGAGCGCGCTGATGCGCTCGGCGCAACTGAAAGCGGGCGCGATCGTGCGCTGCAATTCGTTCTCGCACACGCCCTGCGGAACCGCGTTCACGCGCACGTTTCAGCAGGCCGGTTACTTCCGCGCGCGGACGCGCGTCGGGGAGAACCTGTACTGGGGAACGGGCAGTCTCGGGACGCCCGCGAATGCGGTGAATGCGTGGCTGCACTCGCCGCCGCACCGCGCGAACCTGCTCGGCAGCTGGCGAGATGCCGGCGTCGCGATCGTGCACGAGCCGTCGCTGTTCGGCTACCACGACGTTTGGGTGTTCGTGCTCGAGTTCGGCCGGCACGGCTGAGTCGATCGCGTAGGTTCCTTTCATGAACGTCGACGACCGCCTCGACGGCGTCGCTCTCGTCACCGGCGGTGGCCGCGGGATCGGCGCGAACATCGCGCGCGAGCTCGCCGGAGCCGGCATGCAGGTCGCCGTCAGCGGTCGCACGACCGACCAGGTCGAAGCGGTGGCAGACGAGATCGGCGGACGCGCGCTCGTCGGCGACGTGTCGGACGAACGCGATGTCGAGCGCTGGTTCAACGAGCTCGGAGACGTCGACCTGCTCGTGAACAACGCGGGCATCTCCGGCCCGACCGCTGCGTTCGAAGACGAGGATGCAGCCGCGTGGTGGCACGTGTTCGAGGTGAACGTGCGCGGTGTGTTCCTCTGCTGCCGGCGCGCTGTCCCGCGCATGCTCGAGCGAGGCGGCGGACGCATCGTCAACGTCGCGAGCGGTGCGGCATACCTCCCGACGAGCGGGATGTCGAGCACGGCATACGGGCCGAGCAAGGCTGCCGTTCACCGTTTCTCGGAGCTGCTCGCACGGCAACTCGAGTCACGCGGCGTGTTCGTGTTCTCGATCTCGCCGGGGCTCGTGCAAACCGAGATGACGGCGGGGAACTTCTCCGACGACGCGCCGTGGACGCCGCCGGAATGCGCGCCCCGGCTCGTCCGTGCACTGGCAAGCGGGCGGTTCGATCGCCTGAACGGCCGTTATCTCCACGCCGAGCACGATCCGCCGGACGAGCTCGAGCACCGGATCGGCGCGATTGTCGAGGGAGACCTGAACGCGATTCGCCTTCGGCGCTAGCTGGTAGTTTTCGACTCGGAGGCGCAAACTCGTGCGGATCGCACTCGCCCAGATCAACTCCGTCGTCGGCGACCTCGCCGGGAACGCGGAGCGCGTCGTCGGCCGCATCGAGGACGCGAAGCAGCACGGCGCCGACCTCGTCCTCTTCCCGGAACTGATCGTCACCGGCTACCCGCCGGAGGACCTGCTGCTGCGACCCGGGTTCGTGCGCGCGGCGGAAGAGACGCTCGAAGGGATCGCGCGATCGTGTCGCGGGATCACGGCGCTCGTCGGGACGCCGCATTTCGACCGCGATCTCTACAACGCGTGCGCCGTGTGCGCCGGCGGCGAGGTCAAGGCGCTCTATCGCAAGCGCTTCCTCCCGAACTACGGCGTGTTCGACGAGGACCGCTACTTCGCGCCCGGCCGCGACCTGATCCTGCTCGAGCTCGGCAAGACGCTGATCGGGCCGACCGTCTGCGAGGACATGTGGCAGCCAGGCCCACCTGCGACCGAATTGGCGCTCGGCGGCGCCGAGCTGGTGGCGAACATCTCCGCGTCGCCGTACCACGTCGGCAAGGAGCGCGAGCGCGAGGAGATGTTCATCACGCGCGCGCGCGACAACTCGTGCTTCGTCGCCTTCTGCAACGCGGTCGGCGGCCAGGACGAGCTGATCTTCGACGGACACTCCTGCGTGATCGACGACGAGGGGAACGTCCTCGCCCGCGCACCCGGCTTCGAGGAGGCGCTGCTCGTCGTCGACCTCGATCCGAGGGAAGTCGTGGGACGCCGCCTCCGCGACGTGCGCCGACGGGCGCTCGCGCGCGAGCGCGAGGAGATTCCGCATATCGCGGTCGTGCACGTCGGGATCGAGAAGGCACCGGCAAACGGGACGCGCGCGACGGGGGATGTCGTTCCATTCGACGACGCGCTCGAGCAGATGCGCCGCGCGCTCGAGCTCGGCCTGCGTGACTACGTGGACAAGAACGGCTTCCGCGAAGGCGTCGTCGTCGGTGTGAGTGGCGGGATCGACTCGGCGGTGACGGCGGCGTTGGCGGTCGAGGCGCTCGGCGCCGAACGCGTTCACTGCGTGTCGATGCCGTCGCGCTACTCCTCCGAGGCGACCCGAACCGACGCGCGCCGCCTCGCGGAGTCGCTCGGCTCGCCGTTCGTGGAGCTTCCGATCGGGGCCGTCGTCGATGCGTTCACCGAGACGCTGCGCGAGCCGTTCGCGGGGCGCGAGCCGGACCTCTCGGAGGAGAACATCCAGGCACGTGCGCGCGGCGTCCTGCTGATGGCGCTCTCGAACAAGTTCGGGTGGATGCTCGTCGCGACGGGTAACAAGTCCGAGCTCTCGGTCGGCTACGCGACGCTGTACGGGGACATGGCCGGCGGCTTCGCGCTCCTGAAGGACGTGTACAAGACGGACGTCTTCCGGCTGGCGCGGTACCTCAACGAGCGCTCCGGTCGCGAGCTGATCCCGCAGTCGATCATCGAGCGCGCGCCGAGCGCTGAGTTGCGCGACAACCAGCTCGACCAGGACTCGCTTCCCCCGTATCCCGAGCTCGACCGTGTGCTCGAGCAGTACGTCGAGCACGACCGGACGCTCGAGGAGCTGAGCAACGACGGCTTCGACGCGGACATCGTGCACCGCGCGGTGGGCATGGTCGATCGCGCGGAGTACAAACGCCGCCAGGCTCCGCCCGGCGTGAAGCTCCGCCCGAAAGCGTTCGGCCGCGACCGCCGCACCCCGATCACGAACCGCTGGCGCGGCTGACGCCGCGAAGTCCGCTCGCGCTCGCGCGCGAGCATGACGACTTCGCGGCGGGGTTGCGCTCGAGCCGTAGCGGCTGTGGCCGGCAAAGCCGGCCACAGCGGCGGGAAGATCAAGAGGGTCAGACCTCCGGTCTGACCCTCTTTCTACGTCACGCACTCCGCAACTGCCACTGAGGGGCGAAGCGCGAAAAAGTGCCAGACCCGAAAGAGAGGGTCTGGCACTCGTTCAATCGTCACGACACGCGCGCGCCGGGAACCGAGTCAAGTGTCAGACCCTTCGGGTCTGACACTTTTGGCGTTACACACGATGCGCGCGCGCTCCACAGAGCTCCGCCAGCTCGCGGAACCAGCGCAGGCGTTCCTCCCACGGCACCGCGGCATTCGCCGGCGACGTCGACGGGAGCACGAACAGGCTCGTATCGGCGAGCCGCCTCGTCTGCACGCCGAGCGCCGGCCGTTCGCGGAACGCGCCGCGGTACGCCTCCTTGCCGACGAAGCCGATCCAGCGCGGCCGCAGCTCGCGCGCCATTCGCTCCAGGCGTGCCGCAGCATCCGCAAAATCGGCGCTCCGCAGATCGCCCGAGCCGGGCGTCGTGCGCAGCGCCGCATTCGTGATCCCGACGCCCTCCGCCAGCACGTCGAACTGCTCCTCGGGCGCGTACAGCCGATGCGTGAAGCCGGCGGCGTGGAGGAGCCGCCAGAAGTCGTTGCGCGGATTCGCGAAGTGCGCCTGTGCCGCCGCCGAGACTCGACCGGGGTTGATGCCGCAGAAAACGACGCGAAGGTCGACGCCGAGAACGTCCGGGATCGCGCTCGACTCAGGCGGCTTCGACCTCGGCGCCCGGCTCACGGGCGTCGAGATACTCCTCGAAACGGCGGCGAAGCAGCTCGCCCTCGAGCGTGACTGGAGCGCGCGTCGGGCGCGGCTCGAGCCGGACGACGCGCACCGTCGCCTCCCACTCGCCGTAGCACCTCGCATAGCACTCCGCCTCGCTGAGCGGCCGCAATCGTCGCATTCCCGCACATTAGGCGCCTCTCCGGACGGACGGCCGGTCAGATGTCTTCGACGGCGTCGAGCGCCAGGAGCGGCGTCAACTTCCCGATCAGCGCACGTGCGTCGAACGCCTCGGCGGGAGCGAGCGCGCCGGCGCCGCGGACCTCGCCGCTGCGCAGCGACTCCGCGCCGCGCGCCAGCAGAAGCGCCGTCAACCCGTACACGTCATGCCCGGTCAATACGACGCGCCGACTCCCGTTCGGGCCGTGCGCCTCGGCGACGACCGCGAAACGCATCTTCGCGCGACGCGACTCGGACGGCCCGCGGCCGACGTGGCCGGTGAGCCGGACGAGCGGGGCCGCGAGCCGCGCGACGCCCGCCGTCTTCGCTGCGGCGCGCGGCGCGCGAATGTACGAGCGCACGCGTTGCGTCTGCGTGTGCCGCGGCACCGTCAACGGCTCCGTCCCGCTCCACTCGACCACACTCGCGGAGCCGAAGGGGAACCGCACGGTGCGCGTCGAGGCGCCGAATCGCGACGCGATGCGACCGCCTCCTTCCCATGCGACGTGCCCCGTGCGCATGACGTGCGCCATCGACCGGCGCGTACCCGCCGATACTGCTGTTCCCGCGACCGAGTAGGCGACGAGGACCTCGTCGAGCGGGTCGAGCCCGTCCGCAGCGAGCCTCGCCGCGAGGTCGCCGGGGACGTAGTCGAATCCGAACGCCGTCAGCGCGACGACCCGGGCAGCCTCGGCACGGCCGCCGAAGTCGTCGTAGACGACACGCGAAAAATCCTGCTCGCCGCTCGTGTCGAGGTAGTGAGCGCCGGCCGCGATCGCCGCGGCGAGCGGCGCATGGCCGACCTCGGTGAACGGCCCGGCTGTGGAGGCCACCGCGAATGCCCCCTCGAACGCATCGCGGAGCGCGCGCTCGTCGCGCGCATCGGCGACGCGAACCTCGTCGCCGGCGACGGCGATCGCGTCGAGCGCGTCGCGCCGCCGGCCGACGAGCCGCAACGGGAGGCCAAGCCCGCGCGCGCGCTCGACGACGAGGCCGCCCGTGTAGCCCGTGGCGCCGAGGATCGCAAGCGGCTTCGACGCAGCCACTCCGGCAGGATACGGCGATGGCAGTGCGCGCGAAGCAGTTCCGCTACGCCGTCGCCCTCGAGCGCGGGGGCATCGTCACGGCCGACGGCGCGTCGCCGCTCGAGCTGGACGAGGCCTGGACGCCGGAGCACCTCGTGTTGGCCGGCCTCGTCCGCTGCACGCTGCAGAGCCTCCGCTTCCACGCCGACCGCGAAGGCGTCGACTTCGTCGCGAGCGGATCGGCGTCCGCACTGGTGACGAAGCGCGAGCCGAACGACCGTTACGCGTTCGTCGCGATCGAGGTCGACCTCGAAGTCGAGCTCGACCCGCAGCCGTCGGACCGCGACGCGCTGTTCGCGAGCGCGGAGCGCGACTGCTTCGTCGGCGCCTCGTTGACCGCGAAACCGCAGTACACGTGGCGCGTCATCGGTTGACGTAGACGAGCCCGACGACACCCAGCGCGTAGAGCGCGACGACGACGGCCGAATCGATGCCGAGCGCGACGATCTGCCGGCGCGGCCGGAAGATCAACCCGAAGATGTAGACGACGGTGAGAAGCGCGGCGAGCGCCGTCAGGTAGATGTCGGTCTTGTGCGCGCCCGGGAGAACCGCGCTGCCGGAGAGGACCGCGGCGACGAAGAACAGCACCGGTAGAAACGCGTTGCCGCCGAAGATGTCGCTGACGGCGAGCTGGTAGTCGCGCATCCGAATGGACGCCAGGCCGGTGGAAACCTCCGGCAGTGACGTCGCCGCGGCGAGGACGGTTGCGCCGAAGAGGACGCCCGTCATCCCCAGGTGGCCCGCGATCCTCTCGCCGCTCCGCTCGAGCAAAACGCCGCCGACGAGCGTGACCGCCGCGGCGCCGCTGAAGACGAGCGCTGCGCGCGTGGTCGAGATCCGGCGCTCGTCGGCCGTCTTGTTCGTCATCGCGACGCGCGTCCCGCGTGGGACGTCCTGCCCTCCGGGCGCGTCACCCTGCTCGTGCCACGGCAGGCCGCGGCTCGCCCTCCCGATCAGCCAGAGCCCGACCGCCCAGAGGACGACGATCAGGACCGTCGCCGGCTCGAGGCGGTCGAAATAGATGCTCGACGAGAGTTGCGTTCCCATCACTGTGACGACGAGCACGGCAATCACGAGCGCGCCCTCCAGCACGAGCTGCAGGGAGGCGGCCATGTACGTCAACGGATCGGCTCGGCCGAGCCCCCACACGTCGAGGACTGCGAGCACGACCGTCTGGATCGCGATCCCGCCGAGGATGTTCCCGACCGCAATCCCGAGGTTGTGAGCGAGCGCGGCGCTCGCCGTGATCGCGACCTCCGGAAGGTTCGTCGTGAACGCGAGCAGGATCGAGCCGGCGAGCGCCGCGCCGAGGTGAAGCCGCTGGGCGAGAACGTCCGTCGTCCGCGAAAGCCAGATGCCCGCGATCCACACGCCTGCCGCCGCCGCGACGAAGATCACGACGAGCAGCGGCAGCGAGCTCGGCACCGGGTGAGCCTAGACCGCTACGAGCGTTCGAGGGGCGCCATCGTCAGCCCATGCCCCTGCAGCTGGTCCCAGTACAGCTCGGCGACTTCCTTGTGCCCTGACCAGACGATCGCGCGGCCGGTGTTGTGGATCCGCGTCGCGAGCGCCATCCCCCGCTCATACGACAGGCCTGGAATCGTCGACGCGAGCGCGAAGGCGACGCCCTCGAACGTGTTGTGGTCGTCGTTCAGGACGATCACGTTCCACGGCGCGCCGACGCCCGAGCCGGTGCCGCGGTCGACACGCTCTTTGATAGCCGGGCTCACAAACGAATCGTAGTAGCGTGTCGGCGATGTCCACCGTCGCGTTCGACGTCGCAGCCGTCCGCGCGCGCTTCTCCGCGCTCCAGCAGCCGCTGGCGTTCTTCGACGGCCCCGGCGGCACACAAGTCCCGGACTCGGTTATCGACGC
>Ga0136846_1230460_pt1 | contig 31466 bp, 29 predicted proteins | sample HopSoiMetagenom2_FD_96841 | JGI IMG/M metagenome (GOLD analysis project Ga0136846, IMG submission 96841) | Grasslands soil microbial communities from Hopland, California, USA - 2 Assembly 2016 (version 4) | ecosystem: Environmental > Terrestrial > Soil > Grasslands | place: USA: Hopland...
CGCGTGCGGAACACGTCGCGCACCATGCCCGGCGCCTTGTGCATGTGGAACATGTTGTGCTCGGCCGTGACGATGCCGGCGGCGTCCTGGCCGCGGTGCTGGAGAAGCAGGAGCCCGTCGTACAGCAACTGATTGACGGGCGAACGGGCGACGATTCCGAGGATCCCGCACATGGGAGAGACGATTTCCCGGGTGTGGTTAAGGGCTAATTATATTTCAAGCGCGCCGCGAAGGCGGGGGGCAGCCACGGTTTTAGCTGGACGACCGTCTGCGCGAGCGAGTAGCCCGTCGCCGATTGCGTCCACGCCTCGCGGCGCGGCAGCGACGTCATGCCGGCGACCATCGCCAATACGATGACGATCAAGAGCCCGCGCAGCAGCCCGAACAGCGCGCCCAGCCAGCGGTTCAGGCTGTGCAGCACCGACACGGTGACGAACTTCGTTATGAGCGCGGCGATCAGCGCCGCGGCGACCAGCGTGCCGACGAAGATCACGACGAAGGCGACGATCACGCGCAGCTCGGGCCGCATCACCGACGGCAGAAGGTCGGCGAGCGGCGCGGTGAAAAGGTTGCCGGCGAGAAACGCCATGATCCAGCCGGTGAGCGAAAACACCTCATGCACCAGGCCGCGCCACGCACCCCAGGCGATCGAGGCGAGCAGCACTGCGATGACGGCGTAGTCGAGCCAGGTCATCCGGATTTGCTGGTCACCGCGCCGGGCTTGAGCCCGAGCTCCTTGAGCTTCACGAACGCCTGGTCGGCTGCTTCCTTGCTCGCGAAAGGCCCGGCGCGCACCCGCGTGAGGTTGCCCTGCATGGGCTCGGTGTAATAAGGCAGCTTCGCCGCGGCCAGCTTGGCGATCACGCTTTCCGGCCGCGCAAAGGCGCCGACCTGGATGACGAACTCGTTCGCCGCTGTCGGCGCAGGCTCTGTCTTGGCCACCGATGCCGCGGGTCTCGGCGCCGGCGGCTTCGGTGCGAAGGTGGTGTCGCTTTCCCTCGGGATGCGCACTTCCACCGGCGCGACGGTGCTCTTCGGCTCCGGATCGAACACCATGGGCAGTACGATCACGGCGAGCAGCACGAGAGCTACCGCTCCGACGAGCCTCCTGCGTCCCCTGCGTTTCAGCGTTTCGACGTCTTGTTGTTCTTCAGCCATGCCAGCGCTTCGCCGACGGTGAGAAAGGAGCCGAACACGACGATCTTATCATTCTCGCCGGCGACGCCGAGCGCGGCCGCCAACGCTTCGCCTGCCGAGGCAAAGCATTCTCCCTCGACGAAACCGGCAAGCTCATCGGCGCTCGCGGCGCGAGGGCCTTGCAAGGAGGCCAGGTGCCAGCGCGTGATCCGCGGCGCGAGCGTGCGCAGCACGCCGCCAATGTCCTTGTCGCGCAGCATCCCGCACACCGCGATCGTCTGCGGCGAAAAGCCCGAGGCGGCGAGATTGTCGGCGAGCACCTGCGCGGCCTGCGGGTTGTGCGCGACGTCGAGGATGATTTGCGGCTTACCGGGCAGGACCTGGAAGCGCGCGGGAAGCTCGACTTCCGCCAGCCCGCGCCGGACGTCCTGCATGCTCACCGGCAGCCGCTCGCGCAGCGCGTCGAGCGCGCACATCGCCGCCGCGGCATTGCGAAGCTGCAGGGCACCGCGCAGCGCCGGATGCGCCAGGCCGCCGCGGTTTCCGCTCGGGCCCCAATAACTCCACTGGCTCTGCTGGTCGACATAGCCGAAATCGCGGCCAATGAGCAATTTTTTCCCGTCGGCATTCACGACCGAGGCAGGCGGATCAGGCTCGGCGACCACGGCGGGCCGCCCGGCGCGGAAGATGCCCGCCTTCTCCCGACCGATCGATTCTCGATCAGGCCCGAGATAGTCGACGTGGTCGATGCCGACGCTCGTCAGTACGGCGCAGTCGGCGTCGACGATGTTCACCGCGTCGAGCCGGCCACCCAGGCCGACCTCCAGCACGAGCGCCTCGACCTGCTCGCGCGCGAAGAGCCATAACGCGGCGAGCGTGCCGTACTCGAAGTACGTAAGCATCAGGTCGCCACGCGCTGCCTCGACGGCGTCGAACGACGCGGCTAGCACATCATCATCCGCCTCGACTGCCGCGATGCGCACGCGCTCGTTGTAGCGCAGGAGATGCGGCGAGGTGTAGAGGCCCGTTCGATAGCCGGCCGCGCGTAGGATCGATTCCAGCATGGCGCAGCAGGAACCTTTGCCGTTCGTGCCACCGACGGTGATGACCGGAGCCGCGATCTGCATTTGCATGCGTTCGAAGACCGTTCTCACACGGTCGAGGCCGAGGGCGATGGTCTTCGGATGCTGACGCTCGATGAACTCGAGCCATTGCGCGAGCGTCTTCACCCGATGCTTTCGCGGTAAATCTGTCGCACGGTGTCGATGGTGTCCGCGTCCTGCGGCCCCTTGTCCGGGCGGTAGCCTCTGACGCGCGCGAAGCGCAGCGCGAGTCCGCCCGGATATTGCGAGCTTTCCTGCAGGTCGTTGAAGGCGATCTCGACCACCATCTGCGGGCGCAGCTGCACCACCCAATCGTCTTGGGTGGTGGCTATCTTGAGGAATTCCTTGGTCTGCCACTCGAGGAGCGCATCCGTCATGCCCTTGAAGGTCTTGCCGAGCATGACGAATTCTCCACTGCGCGGATCGCGCGCACCGAGGTGCAGGTTGGACAGCCAGCCTTTTCGCCGGCCGTGGCCCCATTCAGCGGCAAGGACGACGAGATCGAGCGTCCGCGCCCGCTTCACCTTGAGCCAGCCCGCGCCGCGGCGGCCGGCCTCGTAGGGCACCTCCAGCGCTTTCGCCATGACACCTTCGTGTCCGGTACCGAGCGCGTCTTCGTAGAACTGCTGCGCGCGGGCCACATCGGCGGTGACGAGCGCGGGGACCAGCAAGCTCGCCGGTAAAGCGTCCTGCAGCGCCTCGCGACGCTCGCGCGTCGGGTGATCGAAGAGCGAAGCGCCGTCGAAGTAAAGGCAATCGAAGAAGAACACGGACAGCGGCAGGGAGGCTCGCTTGCGCTCATCCTCCTGCTGGCTACCGAAACGGCTCATGGTGACGGGAAACGGATGCGGGCGCCCGTCGGCGCGCAGCGCGATCGCTTCGCCATCCAGGATCAATTCCCTCGCGGCGACGCGCCTGACGGCGTCGACGATTTCCGGCGCGCGAGAAGTCACGTCGTTCAGGTTGCGCGTATAGATGCGCACCTCGTCGCCGGCCTTGTGCACCTGCACGCGGGCGCCGTCGAGCTTCCATTCGACGAGGGCGGTGCCGAGCGCTTCGATCGCGGCCTGCAGGGTCTCGGCCGGCTGGGCGAGCATCGGCAGCACGGGCTGCATGAGGCGGATGGAGAACGCGTCCAGTTTGCCGCCAGAGAGAGCCGCGGCGGCGACCGGCGCGATGGCGCCCGCGAAAGCGACCGCGCGGCGCACCTCGGCCGCCGGCAAGGTCGCCGCGCTCGCCACCGCCTCGACCATGATTCCTTCGAGGGCGCCCTGTCGGAGCTCGCCCACCATTAGGCGCACGACGAAGTCCTGCTCTTCGGCCGTGGCGCTCGCGAAGAGCTCGCGTAAGAGTGCGCTGCGCTTGCCGGAGGAGCCTTTTCCCTTCAGCGTTTTCAACTGCTGGAAGGTCGCGTCCACGTCCGCGATAGTCAGCCGCGGCTCGGTCGCGGGCATCGTGCGCGCGGATTGCAACGTGGCGAATCCCACGGAAAGCTTGCCCTGGCGCGTGTCGCCGCTGAGGTAGGGCAGCGCCACTTCGACCTCCGACGGCTCAAGGCCGCGCAGGAAGGCGGCCAGCTCGGCGATTTTGGACAGGCGGCTCGCGGTGGCGGCAACGCGCTCCGAGACCCGGACGAGCTCTGCAAAAGCGGTCACGCCGTGGTTTCGGCGGGCAGCCTCAACATGTGGGAAAGGAGCGCATGCAGCTTGTCGCGCAGCTGGCGCCGGTCGACGATCATGTCGATGGCGCCTTTCTCCAGCAGGAACTCGGCGCGCTGGAAGCCCTCGGGAAGCTTCTGCCGCACCGTCTGCTCGATGACGCGGGGACCGGCAAATCCGATCAGCGCGCGAGGCTCCGCTATGACGATGTCGCCGATCATGGCGAAGCTCGCCGACACGCCGCCCATCGTGGGATCGGTGAGAAGCGAGATGAAAGGCAGCTTCTGTTCGGCCAGATCGGTGAGCGCAGCGGTGGTCTTCGCCATCTGCGCAAGCGACAGCGCGCCTTCCTGCATGCGCGCGCCGCCTGAAGCGCAGATGCAGACAAAGGGCACCTTCTGCTCGATGGCGACGCCCACGCCGCGCACGAAGCGCTCGCCGACCACGGAGCCCATCGAGCCGCCCATGAAGTCGAACTCGAAAGCCGCGCACACTACGCCGAGCGCCTTGATGGAGCCCTGCATGACGACGAGCGCGTCGCCCTCCGCCGTCGTCTCCTGCGCCTCGGCGAGGCGATCGGTGTACTTCTTGGAATCCTTGAACTTGAGCGAATCGATCGGCAGCACCTCGGCGCCGATCTCGAAGCGGCCGTCCGGGTCGAGCAGCGCGTCCACGCGCGGCCGCGCGCCGAAGCGCTCGTGGTGGCCGCACTTCGGGCAGACATTCAGGTTCTTCTCGAGGTCGGTGCTGTAGAGCACGGCGTCGCACGCCGCGCACTTCGTCCACAGGCCTTCCGGCACGGTCTTCTTCGCCCCCGTGCCGGAGCGCTGGATCTTGGGCGGCAGCAGTTTCTGGAGCCAGCTCATCGGTCGAGGGCCTCGCGGATCGGTCGCAGGAAACTCTTGACGCGCGCCACGGCCTGCTCGGGAGCGCCGGCCTCGATCTCCTGGATGATGCGGCTGCCGATCACCACGGCATCGGCTGTCTGCGCGACGCGCTTCGCCGATTCCGCGTCGCGGATGCCGAAGCCGACGCCGATCGGTAGCTTCGTCACGGCGCGGATGTGCGGCAGGTGCGCCGCGATGTCGGCAAGATCGATGTTTGCGGCGCCGGTCACGCCACGCAGCGAGACGTAATAAAGATAGCCGCTGCCTCGGCGAGCCACCTCGTCGATCCGCTTCTGCGTCGAGGTGGGTGCGAGGAGGAAGATGGGATCGATGTCGTTGTTCTTCATCAGCGCGGCAAACTCGACGCACTCTTCGGGCGGGTAGTCGACCACGATCACGCCATCCACGCCTGCGGCTTTGGCGGCGGCGGCGAACTTCTCGCTGCCCATCGCCTCGATCGGATTCGCATAGCCCATCAGCACGACGGGCGTCGCACTGTCGGCGCGGCGTAGTTCGCTCACCATGCGCAGCACGTCCTTGAGGCCGACGCCATGCTTGAGCGCGCGCTCGCCGGAGCGCTGGATCACCGGGCCGTCGGCCATGGGATCGGAGAATGGCACGCCAAGCTCGAGAATGTCGGCGCCCGCCTCCACGAGCCCCCGTAACAGCGGCACCGTCAGCGAGGGATGCGGGTCGCCGGCCGTGATGTACGGGATCAGCGCCTTGCGCCCCGCTTTGGCGAGGGACTCGAAGCGGCCCTGGATGCGAGACATCAAAGCTTTTTCCCGGAGCGCTCGGCGACCGTGTGCATATCCTTGTCGCCCCGCCCGGAGAGATTGACGAGCAGGATCGCGTCCTTCGGCATCCGCGGCGCCATCTTCAGCGCCTGCGCAATTGCATGCGCCGATTCGAGCGCCGGGATGATGCCCTCGCTGCGGCAGAGCTCGTGGAAGGCGCCGAGCGCTTCATCGTCGGTGATGGCCACATACTCGGCGCGCTTGGTGTCCTTCAGCCAGGCGTGCTCGGGGCCGACGCCCGGATAATCGAGGCCGGCGGACACCGAATGCGTCTCGGTGATTTGGCCATTCGCGTCCTGCAGCAGGTAGGTGCGGTTGCCGTGCAGGACACCCGGGGTGCCCGCGCAGAGCGACGCGGCATGCTTGCCGCTCGACAGGCCCTCGCCCGCCGCTTCGACGCCGATCAGCCTCGTCTTCCGGTGCTTGATGTAGGGATAGAAAATCCCCATCGCATTCGAGCCGCCGCCGACGCAGGCGATGACGGCATCGGGCTGGCGCCCGGCGAGCTCCTGCATCTGCACGATGCTCTCCTCGCCGATGACGGATTGGAAGTCGCGCACCATCATCGGATAGGGGTGCGGGCCGGCGACCGTGCCGATGATGTAGAACGTGCTGTCGACGTTGGTCACCCAATCGCGCATCGCTTCGTTGAGCGCGTCCTTGAGGGTGCGCGAGCCGGATTCCACCGCCACCACCTTCGCGCCGAGCACGCCCATGCGGTGCACGTTGGCCGCCTGGCGCTTCACGTCGTCGACGCCCATGTAGACGACGCATTCCATGCCATAGCGGGCCGCCACCGTCGCCGTGGCAACGCCGTGCATGCCGGCGCCGGTCTCGGCGATCACCCTCGGTTTCTTCATGTTGCGCGCGACGAGCGCCTGGCCGATGGTGTTGTTGATCTTGTGTGCGCCGGTGTGATTCAGGTCCTCGCGCTTGATGTAGATGCGCGCGCCACCGCATTTCTCCGTGAGTCTTTTCGCGAGGTAGACGGGGCTCGGGCGGCCCACGTAGTGCTTGAGCTCGTAGTGGAACTCGGCCTGGAATGCCGCATCGTTGCGGGCCCGCTCGTACGCGACGCGCAGCTCATCGAGCGCCGCGGTCAGCGTTTCGGCGACGAAGCTGCCGCCATAGGGGCCGAAATGGCCTCGTGCGTCCGGGAGATCATAAGGAGCAGGCAAGTCATCCATCTGCATTACGGACCTCCGAGATGAACGCGGCGATTTTCGCGGCGTCCTTGATGCCCTTCGCCGATTCGACGCCGCTCGATACGTCCACGCCCCAGGGCCGCAAGGTGCGCACGGCCTCACCGACGTTAGCGCGCTCGAGGCCGCCCGAGAGGATAAGCGGCCGCTCCAGATTGCGCGGCGCAAGCGACCAATCGAAGCGCTCGCCGACCCCGCCATAGGCCTCGACGAAGCTGTCGAGCAGCCACGCCGCGGCGGTCGCGAAGGGACGCAGATATTCTATCAAGTCAAGGCCTTGGCGAACCCGCGCGGCCTTCACGTACGGCACGCCGAACTGCGCGCAGAACTGCGGCGCCTCTTCGCCATGGAACTGCAGCATCGCCGGCTTCACCCGGCCGAGCACCTGCGCGACCTGCGCCGGGTCCGGGTTGACGAAGAGCGCCACCGTCTGCACGAACGGCGGCAACGCATCGCGGATCTCCACCGCGCGCTCGACCGACAGGTAACGCGGGCTCGGCGCATAGAACACGAGACCGATCGCATCCGCACCTGCGTTTGCGGCGGCACGCGCATCGGCCGGGCGCGTAATGCCGCAGATCTTGATGCGCGTTCTCACAACGGGAGAGCCCATCTCGCGTCGTACTCGACGCGCTCGAGATAGAGCCCTTCGGGCGCGAAGGTGGGAGCCGCCTTCCTGCGGTCGCGCAGCTCGAGAAGCTGGGCGATCCATTGCGGACTCTGCCGGCCGTTGCCGACGTAGATCAGGGAGCCGACGATGTTGCGCACCATGTGATGCAGGAACGCATTCGCGCGGATGACGAAATGGATCTCGTCGTCGCGTCGGTCGATCGTTATGGAATGCACGGTGCGCACGGGCGTCTTCGCCTGACATTCTGCCGCGCGGAAGGCGGAGAAATCATGCTCGCCGATGAGCGCTCGCGCGGCCGTGCGCATGGCCTCGACGTCGAGCGGCGCGTGATACCAGCCGGCGTGGCGCGCCTCGAGCGCGGCACGCACCGCTCGGTTGACCAACCGATAGCGATACGTGCGGGAGAGGGCGCTGAAGCGTGCGTGAAAATCGCCGTCGACCGCGCGCGCCCAGATGACCGCGACGGATTCGGGCAAAAAGGCATTCGCGCCGCGCACCCACGCCGTCTCGGGCCGTTGCACATCGGTATCGAAATGCGCGACCTGCATCCGGGCGTGGACGCCGCGATCGGTGCGGCCGGCGGCGGTAAGGGCGATGCGCTCGCGCGCGATGGCGGCAAGCCCAACCTGCAGCACATCCTGCACGGCGCCGCCGCCGGGCTGGGTCTGCCAGCCCAGAAAACGGCTGCCGTCGTACTCGAGTCCTATCGCGATGCGGGCAATACCGGGCTAGCCGAGCTTGGCGAGCAACTGCTCCGCGCTGCCGCGCTGCGCGACGTCGCCGTCCTTCATGACTTCCTTGAGGAGCTCGCGCGCCCCGTCCTTGTCGCCCATTTCCTCATAGGCCTTGGCCAGGTCGAGCTTGGTCGCCACCTCCTGCCATTTCGGATCGCCGGAAGACTTGCCCATCACGGTCGCATCCGACGCGCCCAGATCGAGGCTGATGGTCGAGAGATCGACCTTCGCCGGCTCACCACCGGCGCCCGCAGGCTTCGCGTCGCCCGCCTTGTCGATGTCGAGGTTGAGATCGAAGTCCAGTCCGCCGCTCGCGTCCGGCGCGCTCGCCTTCGGCGCCGCCGCGGCGGGGCTAGCGGACTCCTGCTTCTTTTCCTCGGCACCGAGGTCGAGATTGAAGTCGAGTCCACCGGCTGCGTCCTTGTCGCCCGAGATCACCGTCTCCTCGGGGGGAGGGGCGGGTGGCGTGCCGGTCCTCAGGTTCTGCGTCGAGCCAAGGTCGAAGTCGAGCCCGGCCGACGAAGACTTGCCCGCGTCGTCGAGCGAGATGTCGGGGACCGAGGCCTGCGACTGGGCCGCGCCGCCGAGGTCGAAGTCGAGCATGGGCGCTGCAGCGACCGGAGCTGCGACGGCAGCCGCCGGCACTTCCGCCGCACCGCCTGCGTATGAGCCGTTCTCCGGATCGATCGAGCGTCCGAGGGCGGCGGCCTTTTCCCATTCCGGCCCGGCACCATTGGTCAGATTTTTCAGCTTGAGCGCGGTCTGCTCGAATGCCCGGGTGTCCTTGCGATGCGCGTAGATCTCGAGCAGCTTCGCATGCACGGGAACTCGGTTCGAATCCTTCTGCAGCGCTTCCTTGAGGATCTCTTCCGCCTGCGCATCGCGCCCGTACGCCATGTAGACGTCGGCCTCGGCGATGGGATCGACTTCCTCGGCCTCCATGCCAGCCGGCGCGGTGCTCGCCGCTTGCAAGCTGCCGGAACCGCCGCCGGCCGAAGCGGTGGGTTCCGAAAGCGCAGCGCCGCTTGCGGCACCCGATGCGGCGGCGCCGAGGACGCTATCCTGAAACTTCGCGTGCGCTTTCTTTTTGCGGCGCCAAGACAACCAGCCGTAAGCAACCAGTAGCAGGACCAGTCCGCCGAGCAGCGCGAGGTACATCGGGTTATCGAGGAACTCATCGACCAGGCTCGGCTCCGGCGGTGGCGGCGGCGCCTTCGCGGCCGGCTTTGCAACGGGCTTGGGCGCCGGTTTGGGCGCATCCGCGCCCGGCTTCGGGGCCTCGGGCGCGGGTTTCGGCGCTTCCGCTGCCGGCTTGGAGATTTCGGCCGTCGGCTTCGGAGCTTCCGTCGGCGCCGGCGCGGCGGGCTTGGGCGCTTCGGCGACAGGCTTCGGGGCTTCCGCCGCGGGCTTTGGAGCTTCGGCCGCCGGCTTCGGGGCTTGCGCCGCGGGCTTCGGCGCCTCGGCCGCAGGCTTCGGCGCGCCCTTCTTTTCCATTTCGGCAAGCTGCTGGTTGCGCATGGCGAGCAGCTTCTGCTGGTCGGCCACGTTCCTTTCCAGCTCGCTGATCCGTGATTGCGCTTCCTGCAGGGCGCGCTGGCGCGCCGCCGCGTCGTCTTCGCGCGCGGCCGGGGACGGTTGCGCACCCGGCTTGGCCGGTTCGGACTTGGAAAGGCGCAGCTGGTCCGCCGGCGGCGGCGGCTTCGGCGCTTCCGGCTTCTCGATGCTGCCGGCGACCTCGCGGCCTTGCTGGCCCGCCTCCGTCGTCGTCGGCACTGCGGCGAGGCGCGAGCGATACTCGTTGAACTGCGCCTGATGCTCCTTCACGACTCGATTCACTTCGTCGCGATCGAGCGTGCCGATGGTGTCGGGATCCGGGATGTTGAGGATCTTCCCGGTGCGCACGAGGTTTACGTTGCCGCGGATGAACGCGTCTTCGTTTGCGCGGAAGATCGCGATCAACATCTGGTTCAGGGTGATGCCGGGACGCAGATGCTGCTTGGCGATGGCGCCGAGCGTGTCGCCGCGCTTCACTTCATACGAAGTTGCCCCCGGCGTGGCCGGCTTTTCGGCTGCCGGTTTTTCTTCAACGGGCGTTTCTCCAGCCGGCTTTTGCTCATCGGGCTTTTCAGCCGCAAGCGCAGCTGCGGCCCGCTCCGCGGGCGTCGGTGGTGCTTCGGCAGCAGGCGCCGGCGGCGGCGCAGGCTCGGCGGCGGGCTTCGGTTCAGCCTGGGGCGCAGCCGGAGGCTGCGGTGCGACCGCGGCCGGCTTTTCAACGGGTGGCTGCGGCGCCTGGGCGATGGGTTGCTGCTGGCGGCTGCGGTAATCGGGCGGGTCGAGCAGAAAAGTGTATTCACGGACGAGCTTGCCGCTGTTCCAGGAAAGCTCGACCAACAGATCGAGGAACGGCTCGTTGATCGGCTGGGCGGTCGTCAGCCGCAGAAGCGGGCGCTTGTCACGACGCTCGATGCTGATGCGCAAGCCGCTGAGTGCCGGATTCACGTCGATGCCGGCCGACGCGAAGGTCTCGAGCGGAGGCAGTCGCGCGGACAGGCCTTCGTCTTCGCCCGCCTGCAGAGCGACGATTTCGATTTCCGCCAGTAGCGGTTGGCCGAGCGCGGACAGCACGGTGAGGCGTCCGAGGCCGGCCGCCTGTGCCGTGGCGGCAAGCGCGCAGGCCGCGAGCGCGACGACGATCTTCATCGATGTTCGCAAGATTCCCTACCCCCGCCGTTTTTTTCTTAGCCGGACCAATTACCTTAACATCATGGCCTTACGGCTGCAAATTCAGATATTTTCTCGGTTCTAGTGCTTAACCCCGGCTTCCAAAAGGACGCGCAGCATGCGACGCAGGGGTTCCGCGGCGCCCCATAACAGTTGGTCCCCGACCGTGAAGGCCGTCAGGTAGTCCGCGCCCATCGGCAGCTTTCTCAACCTTCCCACCGGGACCGCTAGCTTGCCACTCACGGCGGCCGGCGTCAGTTCGGCGAGCGATTCTTCGCGCCGGTTCGGAATCACTTTCACCCAATCGTTGGCCTCGGCCAGCATGCCTTCCACCTCGTCGAGCGGCAGCGGCCGGCGCAGCTTGATGGTGAGCGCCTGACTGTGGCAACGCATAGCGCCGACGCGCACGCACACGCCGTCGATTGGAATTTGATTTCCATTTCGGCCGAGGATCTTGTTCGCCTCGACCTGGGCCTTCCACTCCTCGCGACTCTGGCCGTTGCCCATGTCCTTGTCGATCCACGGCAGCAGACTCGCGGCGAGCGGATAGCCGAAGCTCTCCCTCGGCATGTCGCTCGAGCGGACGGATTCGGTCACTGCACGGTCGATGTCCAGGATGGCCGTGGCCGGGTCGCCGGCCAGCGCTTGCGTGTCCTCGCTGATGCGCACCATCTGTGCCACCAGCTCGCGCATGTTCGCCGCACCCGCGCCGGAGGCCGCCTGGTAAGTCATGCTCGTCATCCACTCCACTTCGTCCTTCTGGAACAGGCCGGCCATGCCCATCAGCATGAGGCTCACGGTGCAGTTGCCGCCGATGAAATCGCGCTTTCCTTTGGAGAGCGCTTCCTTGATCACCGGCAGGTTCACCGGATCGAGAATGATTACGGCGTCGTCATTCATGCGCAACGCGCTGGCCGCATCGATCCAGTATCCCTTCCATCCCGCCGTGCGCAGCTTCGGATATACGTCGTTCGTGTAGTCACCGCCCTGGCAGGAGATGATGATCGGCAGCTTCTTCAATGCCTGGACGTCGTTCGCATCGCCCACCGCCTCGGTGGTTTTTCCGATCGGTGGAGCCTTGCCGCCGGCCTGCGACGTGGAAAAGAAAAGCGGCTCGATGTGGTCGAAGTCGCGCTCCTCGCGCATGCGCTGCACGAGCACCGAGCCCACCATTCCACGCCAGCCGACGATGCCGACTCTCATCATGGCCATAGTCTATAGAGCCGCCACCACGGCGTCCGCCATTTCCTCCGTACCGACCTTGCGCGTGCCGGTCGTATAGATGTCGGCGGTGCGCAGCCCATCGCGCAGAACTTTGCTCACTGCCTTCTCCACGCGCGTCGCGCTCTGCGGCTGACGCAGCGAGTAGCGCAGCATCATCGCGGCGGACAGGATCGTCGCCAGCGGATTCGCCACGCCCTTGCCGGCGATATCCGGCGCCGAGCCGTGGATCGGCTCGTACAGCCCCTTGCCGTTCGCATCGAGCGAGGCGGAGGGCAGCATGCCGATCGAGCCGGTGAGCATCGAGGCTTCGTCGGAAAGGATGTCGCCGAAGAGGTTCCCGGTGACGATGACATCGAACTGCTTCGGCGTGCGCACGAGCTGCATCGCGCAATTGTCGACGTACATGTGCGTGAGCTCGATGTCCGGATAGGCCTCAGCCTCCTGCGTCACGACCTCGCGCCATAACTGCGAGGTCTCGAGCACATTCGCCTTGTCGACCGAGCACACGCGCTTGCCTCTTTTCCGGGCGGCGTCGAACGCGACGCGGGCGATGCGGCGGATCTCGCTCTCGCGATAGCGCATGGTGTCGAAGCCTTCGCGCTCGCCGTGCGTCTCGCGCACGCCTTTCGGCTCGCCGAAGTAGATGTCGCCGGTGAGCTCGCGCACGATGAGGATATCGAGCCCGGCGACGACTTCCGCCTTCAGCGCCGAGGCGGAAGCGAGCTCGGGATGGACCTGCGCTGGACGCAGATTGGCGAACAGGCCGAGCTCCTTGCGTAAGCCGAGGATCGCCTGCTCCGGGCGCTTCGAGCGCTCAAGCTTGTCGTAGCGCGCGTCGCCCACCGCGCCAAAAAGAATCGCGTCGGCGTTCTTCGCCAGTTGCAAGGTCGGAGGCGGCAGTGGATTGCCGGCGGCTTCGTAGCCGGCGCCCCCCACCGGCGCGTCCTGCGTCTCGAGCGGAAGGCCGAGCTTGCGCAGCACCTTCTTCGCCTGCGCAATGATCTCTGGCCCGATGCCGTCGCCGGGAAGGATGGCGACGCGCATCTAGAAGTACCAGGGATAGCGGGCTTTTCGCTGCGCCTCGAAAGCGCGGATCTTCTCCGCGTGGCGCAGCGTGAGACCGATCTCGTCGAGGCCGTTCAGCAGGCAGTACTTGCGGAACGGATCGATGTCGAAGCGCATCACCAGCGAGCTGTCCGTGGTGGCGACCGTCTGTTGCTCGAGGTCGATGATCAGGCGAAAGCCGGGGAATGCATTGCACTCGTGAAACAGGCGATCGACCTCGCTCTCGGTCAGCACGACCGGCAGGAAGCCGTTCTTGAATGAGTTGTTGAAGAAGATGTCGGCGAAGGACGGGGCAATCACGCAGCGAAAGCCGCCGTCCATCAGCGCCCAGGGTGCATGCTCGCGCGAGGAGCCGCAGCCGAAGTTGCGGCGTGCGAGCAAGATCGTGGTGCCCTTGAAGCGCGATTGGTTCAGAACAAAGCTCGGATCCTTGCGCCACGCGGCGAAAAGACCTTCGCCAAAGCCCGTGCGCTTGATGGACGACAGGTACTCCTTCGGGATGATCTGGTCGGTGTCGACGTTCGCGCGGTCGAGGGGGACGACGAGCCCGTTGAGGACAGTGAGCTTCTCCATCAGGACCACCGCCGGATATCGACGAAATGGCCGGCGATGGCAGCAGCTGCCGCCATGACGGGGCTGACGAGATGCGTGCGGCCGCCGGTACCCTGCCGGCCCTCGAAGTTGCGGTTCGAAGTCGATGCGCAGCGCTCGCCCGACTCAAGCCGGTCCGGGTTCATGCCGAGGCACATCGAGCAGCCGGGCTCGCGCCACTCGAAGCCCGCCTCGCGGAACACGCGGTCGAGTCCCTCCTTCTCGGCCTGCAGCTTCACCAGGCCCGAGCCGGGTACCACCATCGCGAGCTTCACGTTCGAGGCAATGCGGCGCCCCTTCACCACCGAAGCAGCGGCCCGCAGGTCCTCGATGCGCGAGTTGGTGCACGAGCCGATGAAGACCTTGTCGACCCGGATGTCGGTGATAGGCGTGCGCGGCGTGAGACCCATGTAGTGCAGCGCGCGCTCCATGCCTTCGCGCCGCAGGCTATCCTTTTCCTTGTCCGGATCCGGCACCGTGTCGTCCACCGGCACGACCATCTCGGGCGAGGTGCCCCACGTGACGTGCGGCTTGATTTCTCGCGCATCGAGGGTCACTTCGCGATCGAACTTCGCGTCGGGATCGGTGCGCAGCGTGCGCCAGTACTCGACGGCGAGGTCCCACTCGCGGCCTTGCGGCGCGAATTTGCGGCCCTTGAGGTATTCGATCGTCGTGTCGTCGACCGCGACCATGCCGGCGCGCGCGCCGGCCTCGATCGCCATGTTGCACACGGTCATGCGGCCTTCCATCGACAACGCGCGGATGGCGCTGCCGGCGAACTCGATGGCATAGCCGGTACCGCCCGCGGTACCGATGCGGCCGATGATGGCGAGCACGACATCCTTCGCCGTGACGCCGCGACCGAGCGGGCCTTCGACGTTCACGCGCATGTTCTTCATCTTCTTCGTCACCAGGCATTGCGTGGCGAGCACATGCTCGACTTCCGAAGTGCCGATGCCGTGCGCGAGGCAGCCGAAAGCGCCGTGCGTGCTCGTGTGGGAATCACCGCACACCACGGTCATGCCGGGCAGCGTCGCTCCCTGCTCGGGCCCGATGACATGGACGATACCCTGGCGCTTGTCGAGGTACGGGAAATAAACCTTGGCGCCGAATTCCTTCATGTTGGCGTCGAGCGTCTCGATCTGCAGCTTGGCGAACGGATCGCGCACGCCGGCGAGGCCGGCTTCCCAGTTGGTGGTCGGGGTATTGTGGTCGGCCGTGGCGACTACCGAGTCGACACGCCAGGGCTTGCGACCTGCGTCGCGCAGGCCTTCATAAGCCTGGGCACTGGTCACCTCGTGGACGAGGTGACGGTCGATGTAAAGGAGAGCGGTGCCGTCGTCCTCGGTGTGGACGACGTGGCTATCCCAAAGCTTGTCGTATAGGGTCTGTGGCATTCCGGGTTTCTGCACTGCAGAAACCCGGAATTATGAGCTATTTACCGGCGGCTGCGGCGCCTCCGGCCTTCGCCTGCTGGTAGAGCGGCATAACCTTCTGGATCAGGTTCTGCAGGTCCGCGATGCGATCGGCGTGCGGCGGGTGGGTGGAGAGCCATTTCGGCGGCTCGCCGCCGCCCAGCTTCTCCATTTTCTGCCACAGGGCGATCGCCGCCTGCGGGTTGTAGCCGGCGCGCGCCGCGAGCTCGACGCCGATGCGGTCGGCTTCGGTTTCCATGCCGCGAGACTTGGGCTTGAAGAGCGTGACGTCTGCCACCATGCCGGCGAGGCTTTGGCCGAGATCGCCGATGCCGAGCAGCGCGCCGGCAATGCCGATGCCGGTCTGGGTCAGCGCCTGCTGCGACATCTGCTCGCGCGTGTGCTCACGCAGCGCGTGGCCAATCTCGTGGCCCATCACGGCGGCGAGCTCGTCGTCCGTCGCCTGCAGCTTGTTGATGAGGCCGGTGTAGACGGCCATCTTGCCGCCCGGCATGCACCAGGCGTTCACCTCGTCGGTCGACAGTACGTGCGCTTCCCAGGCCCATTTCGGCGCGTCTTCGCGGAACGCGGCGGTCTGCGGAACGAGGCGCGCGACGATCGCCTTGACGCGCGCGACCTGCGCCGCGTCCTTGTCGAGCGCGCCTTTCTTCTGCGCGTCGGCCATCATCTGCCCGTAGGCCTTCTGCGCCTCGGCGTTAACCTCTTCCGAGGAAAGCGCCATGCGCTGGTGTCGCTCGACGCCGACGGCGCCGGCTTTGGTGGTGTCGACCGTTTCGCATCCACCAACAAAGGCCGCGCTCAAGGCGGCCGCCATGATTAGTTTGCGGTTCATAAAAGACTCCGACAGTTCACAACCCTGCACGTTTCAGGGGATAGGCAAAAAGGAGGCCCACCCCGGCCGCGATGGAGGACACCGTGAATGCGAGTCCCGGGCCGACGAGGTCCCATGCCCAGCCCGCCAGCAGCGCCCCGGCGGCCCCGCCCGCGCCATAGCCCAGGCTCGAGAAAAGCGCTTGGCCGCGCGCGCGCGCGTGGGGCGGGAAGATGCGCTGGACGGCGGCGACGGCGGCCGCGTGGTATGAGCCGAACGTCGCGGCGTGCAATAGCTGAGCGAGGACGAGGAGCGCAAGCCAGTTGGCCGCCCAGCCGATGATTTGGAACCGGATCACGCCAAGGCCGGCGCTCGCCATGAGGATGGTCGACAGCGCATGGCGACGGAAGATCGCCGGGAGGTAAAAGAACACCACGATCTCCGCCAGCACGCCGAGCGTCCACGTAAAGCCGATCAGCGTGCCGCCGTAGCCGAGACTGTGAAGGTGCAAGGTGAGGAACGTGTAGAGGGTGCCGTGCGACGCCGCGACGCAAAAAGCACTCGCCAGCAGGGTGAACGCGCTCCCGCTGAGCGGCGCCCCAATCCTTTCCGCCGGCAAATGGACATTCGGGCTCGGCAAGGTCGCTCCCACCACGGCGGCACCGAGCGCGCACGCGACCACGGCCGCCGGCAGCACGCGCGTGAGGCCCGCGTCAAGCCACGCGCCGCCCGCTAGCACCATGGCGATGAAACCAATCGAGCCCCACAAGCGGATCGGGCCGTAGCGGCCGCTCTGTCCGGCCAGCGCACCAAGCGTGATCGCTTCCACCAATGGAAGCGCGGCAGCGGAGAACATCGCCGAAAGCGCAACCAGCCAGGCGATCTCGCCGAAACCGTTCATGAACGGCAGCAGTGCGAAACAGCCGGCGCCGGTCGCACAAGACAGCACGACGATGGCGCGCTCTGCGCGCGTGCGATCCGCGATCCACCCCCAGGCCGCCGGCGCGGCGATGCGGGCAAGTGGCGGCAGCGCGAGCACCCACGCGATCTGCGCCGCATCGAGTCCGCGCGCGGCAAGGTAAGGCGGGAAATAGGCCGTGGTGAGACCCACCCAAGCGAAAAACGCGAAATAGAACGCGGCGAGTCGAAATGACACGGGCATGCGGCCTAAATTAGCATCGCCGCCAGCTTTCATGCCGCGCGCCGCGTTCTATCTCGTGTTCACCGCCTCCGGCTTCGCCGGCCTGATCTACGAGTCGATCTGGACCCAGTACCTCAAGCTCTTCCTCGGGCACGCCGCCTACGCCCAGTCGCTCGTGCTGGTCGTCTTCATGGGTGGCATGGCCGCGGGGGCTGCATGGTGCGCGCGCTTATCGCCCCGCCATAGGCAGCCACTCCTCGCGTACGCGCTGGTGGAAGCGATCGTCGGTCTCGCTGCCCTCGCCTTCCATCCGCTGTTCGTCGCGCTCACCGATTGGTCTTTCGCCTCCGTTCTGCCGGCTCTTGGCGCGGCGCCACTCGCGCTCGCGTACAAGCTCGCCCTCTCATGCGCGCTAATCCTGCCGCAGTCCGTCCTTCTCGGCATGACGTTTCCGCTGATGAGCGCCGCGCTCGTGCGCGCAGCCCCCGCGGCCGGCGGCGAATCGCTCGCCATGCTCTATTTCACCAACAGCGTGGGCGCCGCGGCCGGCGTGCTGGCGAGCGGGTTCGTGCTGATCGCGCACTTCGGGTTGCCCGGGACGCTTCGCGCCGCCGGCATGCTCAACCTCGCCATTGCCGCCGTTGTTTGGGTGCTAGCGCGGCCGGTCGCATTCGCACCGATGGCAACGGCCAAGGCGCAGGGGATGGACTTGCTCATTGCGGTGGCCTTCTTCACGGGCATGGCCTCGTTCGTATACGAGATCGCCTGGATCCGCATGCTCTCCCTGGTGCTGGGCGCCTCGACGCACTCGTTCGAGCTGATGCTGGCGGCGTTCGTCTTCGGGCTAGCGCTGGGCGGGCTCGCGGTGCGCCGGCGAATCGACTCGATGGCAGAGCCGGTGCGCCTTCTCGCCGCGGTGCAGATCCTCATGGGCCTCGCCGCGCTCGCCACGCTGCCGGTGTACGACGCCACCTTCTCGATGATGGAAACACTGATGAAGGGGCTCGCCCGCACCGAGGCGGGGTATGCGCTCTTCAACATCTCAGGGGCGCTGATTGCGTCGCTCGTCATGCTGCCGGCCACCTTCTGTGCCGGCATGACATTGCCGCTCCTCACGGCGGCGCTCCTGCGCCGCGGGCGCGGCGAAGCCGCCATCGGCGAGATATACGCCGCCAACACAGTGGGCGCGATCGCGGGCGTGGTGTTCGCCGTTCACGTCGGCTTGCCGGCGCTCGGGCTCAAGGGATCGCTGGTCGCCGGTGCGGCAATAGATGTCGCGCTCGGCTTCGTGCTGCTGCGAAGCCTGCGCATGCGGTGGCTCTCGCTCGCGGCGGGCAGTGCGGCCGTCTTCGTCGCCGTCGCGCTCGGCGTCGAGCTCGACGCGAACAAGATGACGGCCGGCGTCTTCCGGCACGGCGAGCTCGCTTCTTCGCGCGAAGCCAGCGTGCTTTTCAAGAAGGACGGCAAGACCGCCACGGTGCATCTCGTGCGCTACCCGGACGCGACCAGCTTGCGCACGAATGGGAAGTCCGACGGCTCGATCAACCTCGAGCCGAACGGCACGCGCGGTTCGGATGAGATCACCATGGTGCTCACCGCCGCGCTGCCGCTCGCGCTCAAGCCGCAGACGAAGTCGGCGGCCGTCATCGGTATCGGGACCGGGCTCACCACGCATACGCTGCTGCAGAGCCTGGACATCGAGCGCGTCGACACGATCGAGATCGAGCCGGCAATGGCAGAAGCCTCGCGCGGCTTCGCGCCGCGCAACAGCGCCGCTTACGCCGACCCGCGGGGCCACCTCGTAATCGACGACGCGAAGAGCTTCTTCTCGACCGAGCGGCGCCGTTACGATCTCATCATCTCCGAGCCGTCCAACCCGTGGGTGAGCGGCGTCGCGAGCCTCTTCACGCGCGAGTTCTACCGTCGAGTGAAGCCGCATCTCAATCCGGGCGGCGTGCTCGCGCAATGGATCCAGCTCTACGAGATCGAGCCCGGCCTGGTTGCCACCGTGCTCGCCGCCCTCGGCGAGGAATTCCCGCATTACGTGATTTACGCGCCGAGCGATTACGACCTGCTCATCCTTTCGAGCGACGCGCCGCTTGCCCGCGAGCCGCACGCGCGTGTGTTCGAAAGCCCGGGCGTCGCCAAGGAACTATGGAGCATCCACGTCCTCACCGCCGGCGATCTGGACGCGCGCTACGTCGGCAGCCGCGCCACGCTTGCGCCGCTCTTCGCGAGCTACGGCATGCCGGCCAACTCGGACTACTTCCCGGTCCTCGATCTCAACGCCGCGCGAAGCCGCTTCGCCGACAAATCCGCGGGCGAGATCGTCGCGCTCGGCAATCTGGGCGTGCCGGTGCTCGAGATTCTCGAGCCCGGCCGGCCGCGGCGGCCGCCAAACCCGCTCGCGAAAGGCGCCTACAGCTTCGAGCATCTCGAGCACACGAGGCTCGCCTGGTATGCCCGCAACTACCTAGTCAACGCACGCCCGCCGGTTCCGGAGGGTGTGCCGCGCCAGCTCGAGAAGGATCTCGAGCTCGTCAAGCTGCGCCTCGCAGAGTGCCGCGAGCCGCGCGAGCAGGACGTCTGGCTGCATAGCCTCCTGCGCGTCGCGCAAGCGGTGAACCCTTATCTCACCTGGGACGATCTCGCGCCGCTTTGGGCGCGCCTGGAGAGCCCGCGCTGCTTCGGCACGCTGAACCAAACTCAGCAAGCGTGGATCGCCCTCTTCCGCGCTGTCGCAGCGCGCGACGCGCCGCGCATGAGCCGCCTCGCCACCGCCCTCCTCGGCACGCAGAACGACCTCGGCAACGAGGCTCGGGACTATCTTCTTCTCGCCGCCATGGCCGGACACCTCGGCGCGGGAGAGCGCGAGGCAGCGTTGGGGGTGTGGCAACAGCACGGCGAGCGCGCGCGCGCTGCTGGCAGCGCGCCGTTTCGCCTGCTGCGCTGTCACGCCCGGGCAACCGACTGCGTGCGCGAGTTTCAGGTCGCTCGCTGAGCGAAGCGGACGGCGCCGATCACATCAGCGATCGATTGCGCAGCGAGGTGCCCGTCCAGCTTGAGATGCGCAAGGCCGTGAACCAGCGACCAGGCAGCTGCCGCCGCTAGCTCAGCCTTCGGCAAGTCGCCGAAGGCTTTGACCAGGGCCTGGTACGTGGCGGCCGCAGCCGCGCGCAGATGCTCATGCTTCGCCAATGGCACGGTGCCACCGAACATCAGCCGGAACCGCTGGGGATGCGCGAGTGCGAAGCTCACGTAAGCCTCGCCCATCTCCCTGCCCGAGTGCTCGCGCATGGCCTCGCCCAGCATTTCGAAGCCTTCCGCCGCCAGCTCCGCCAGAAGGGCGTCCCGATCGGCGAAATGACGATAGGGCGCGTTATGCGAAACCTCCGCCCGCCGCGCCGCCCCGCGCAGGCTGACACCCGCGGGGCCGTCTTTTTCCAACATCTTTCCCGCCGCGCGCAGGAGTGCCGAGCGCAGATTGCCGTGGTGGTATGTTGACATTGACTACATGTCCCGGCAGCAGTATGTTGACGACGACAACATACCATGACACCGCTAATCATGCTGCATGCCGTCCTCGCCGTCATCGCGCTCCTCGTCGGCGTGATGGTGCTCCTGCGGCCGAAGGGCACTCCGCCCCACAAGCGCCTCGGCCGCTTCTGGGTGGCCGCGATGGTCGGCGTCGCCCTGTCGTCGTTTTGGATTTTCGAGATCCGTCGCGGCGCAGGTCCGTCGTGGATTCACGTCCTGTCGGTCTGGACGCTCGCCTCTCTCGCGGCAGCGGTGTGGTTCATTCGTCGCGGCAATGTGCGCGCGCATAAGGGCTTCATGGTCGGCACATTTCTCGGGCTAGTGGGTGCGGGGTTGGGCGCCCTTGTGCCGGGGCGGGCCATTTCGCGCCTTCTTTTCTAGCGCGCTTTGCGCTTGCCGACGTACGGATTGCGGCCGGTGCGGAACTCTATGGCGAGCGGCGTACCGACAAGCGCGAAGGCGTTGCGGAAGTAGCCTTCGAGGTAGCGCTTGTAGGAATCCGGCACCCGGTCGAGCGCGTTGCCGTGGATGATGATGCGCGGCGGATTGATGCCGCCCTGATGCGCGTAGCGCAGCTTGGGGCGGATCAGTCCGCGCTTCGGCGGCGACTGCCGCTCGATTGCCGCCTGCATCGCTCGCGTGAGCTTCGGCGTTGGGATCCTCGCCATGGCGGAGGCATGCGCCGCATCCACCGAGCGCATCAGGCCCGGCAGGCCCTTCGCCTCCTTGGCCGAGATGCTATGGCTCTCCGCGAAGCCGAGGAAGCCGAGCTTCCATTGCAGCTCGGCCTTTAGGCGCGCCCGCCTTTCCTTGTCTGCGGCATCCCATTTGTTCACCGCGAGGACCACGGCGCGTCCGCGCTCGAGGATGTAGCCGGCGACGTGCGCGTCCTGCTCGGTGATGCCGTCCGCCGCGTCGACCAGCAGCACGGCGACATTGGCCGCCTCGATCGCCTGCAGCGCCTTGACGATGGAAAAGTACTCGACCGACGTACCGGTCTTGCCGCGGCGGCGCACGCCGGCGGTGTCGATTAGCGTATAGCGACGGCCGGCGCGCTCGAAAGGAACCTCGATCGGGTCGCGCGTGGTGCCGGGCTGGTCGAACGCGATCACGCGCTCTTCGCCCACCAGCGCGTTGATGAGCGTCGACTTGCCGACGTTGGGCCGGCCGACAATCGCAACCCGCGGATGCTTCTCCTCGGCCTCATCGGGCTCTTCGGCATGCGGAAAAACGGAAAGCACGCCATCCAGCAGTTCGCCCACGCCTTCGCCATGCGCCGCCGAGATCGCCGCCGGCGTGCCGATGCCCAGCTCATGGAATTCGGCGGCCGCCGTGTCGGACTGCATGCCCTCGGCCTTGTTCACCGCGAGCCAGACGTTCTTGTGCCGGCGCAGCCGCTCCGCGATGTCGCGGTCGGCGGGCGTGAGGCCGGCGCGCGCATCGACCACGAACAGCACGGCGTCGGCTTCGGCGATGGCCTGCTCCGCCTGCCGCGCCATCTCGACTAGGATCCCTTCTCCCGCGCGCGGCTCGAAACCTCCCGTATCGATGGCGATGAAGCGCCGCTCGCCCGAGCGCCCTTCGCCGTAATGCCGGTCGCGCGTCACGCCGGGCAAGTCGTGCACGATCGCGTCGCGACTGCGGGTGAGACGGTTAAAGAGGGTCGACTTGCCGACGTTCGGCCGCCCGACCAGGGCGAGGACGGGCTTCACGTCCGCATCTAAGGACTGAGCGCATAGAGGGCGCCGTTCTGCGTCTCGACCAGCAGGCCGCCCGGAATCGCCCGCGGCGCGGCGCGCACGGGGCTGCCGTCGGTCTTGTAGCGAGCGACGAAGGCGCCCGTCTCCCGGGCGAGAAAGTGGACGTAGCCTTCCAGGTCGCCGACGGCCACCAGGTCACCGACGGGCTGCGGCCGCGAAAGCTGCCGATGCGCGAGCTTGTCCTGCTTCCAGAGCGAGCGGCCATTGGTGCGGTCGAACGCCTGCACCGCACCGCGATCGTCGCTCACGAACGCGTAGCGCGAGTCCAGGCTTACGCCGGTGAGCGACGACACGTCGCGCGCCCAGAGTTGCCGGCCGCTGGCGGCTTCATAGCAGGCGACGCGTCCCTGATAGGCGGCGGCGCATACCTCGGCGCCCTGCAGCACCGGATCGCCGACCACGTCGGTGACGCGCTCGAGCTCGGTACCGCCCTTCGGCAGAGCGACGGTCACCTCCCAGCGCTGCCCGCCGTTGGCCAGGGCGATTGCGGTGAGCTTGCCGCCAGCGAATCCTGCGTACGCGTTGTCGCCATCCATTGCGATGCCGGAGGGCGAGCGGATGATGAGCGCGCTCGGTGGCCGCTGGTAGATCCAGCGGCGCTTGCCATCGTCGGCGCCGAAAGCGAATACGCGATTGTCGAGGCTGCGCACGAGGACCATCCCGGCGCCGACCGCGGGCGCGGTGATCACCTCGCTCGACACGCGCGCGCTCCAGCGCTTCTTGCCGGTTTGCGCATCGAGAGCCACCACCTCGCCCTCCTCGTTCGCCACGGCGACGGTGGTGCCATCGCTGCCGACGCCGGCGGAAAGAGGAATGTCGACGTTCACGCTCCAAAGCTCGCGCCCGCGGGAGAGGTCGAACCGGCTGACGGTGCCATTGCGCGCGGCCGTGAAGGCGGAGCCTTCCGCGAGCGCCGGCGAGAAGACGAAGCGGTCGGCATTTCCCGCGCTGGCCGACCACAGCTCGCGAACCCTCGCCTCGTGCTCGAGCCGCGGCAGCTCGGCGGGCTGCGGGCCGGTGCTGCTGGAGCAAGCGCCGACGAGCAAGCCGAGCGCGGCGATCGCATGACGCATGCTCATCCGCCGAGCGCCTCCAGCCGCATGCGCACGCTTTCGCGGAAGGCGCTGTTGCCGATGCCCGCCTTGTCGAGCGCCAGACGGTAGGCCGTTTTGGCCTCGGCGGCCTGGTTCTTGGCGATCAGCACGTCGCCTTTTGCCGCGGCGTATTGGGCGTCGAAGGCGGCGCCGTGCTTCTCGTCCAGCAGCTTGAGCGCCTCGTCGTATGCCTTCTCGTCGAGCAGCACGTTGGCGAGCCGCAGGCGCGCGAGGTCGCGCATGTCGTCCGTGCGGCCGTGCTCTTTCACCCACTCCAGCTGAGCTTTGGCGCTTTTCAGGTCATTGCGGTCGAAATAGAAGCGGGCCGCGGTGAGCGCGCCCATCGAGGCATACAGGGAACGCGGATAGTTCTCGAGCAGAGCGCCGCCCGCATCGCGCAGCGACTTGGCGTCCCCGGCTTGGGCCGCGTGTGCGAGGGCCTCGAACAGACCGCCGGCCTGCGCGGTCTGCCCGCGCTCGTACCAGCGCCAACCCTGCCAGCCGGCGAAGGCGACGCAGACGGCGACGATGGTGGCGGTGATCAGCGTGCCCCATTGGTTCCACCACGCCTTGAGTTCGGCGACCTGTTCCTGTTCTTCGAGATCGAGAGCCATCAGTGAGCTTTCTGCGTGAGCAACTGTTTTACGCGCGTGACCAGCTCGCCCATCGGCACGTCGCTTTCCGACTGCCGGGCGAGGTCCTTTACCTTGACCGTGTCGCGCGCGAACTCGTCCGGTCCGGCGGTCAGGGCGATGCGGAAACCCTTGCGGTTGGCATATTCGAACTGCTTGCCCATCTTCGCACGCTCCAGGTACACCTCGGTATTCACGTCTGCCGCACGCAGCAGCGCCGCGATGCGCAGGTAACGCTCGAGCGAGCCCGCGTCTAGGACCGTAACCAGCACCTCGGCCGGCGTCCGCGCCAGCGGCGGCAGCAGGTTCGCATCCTTGAGCCGCGCGAAGAGCCGCGACAGGCCGATCGAGATACCGACTCCGGGCAGTCGCGTATGCGTGAAATAGCTCGCGAGATCGTCATAGCGGCCGCCAGAGCAGATGCTGCCGATGTCGGGATGCTCGACGAGCTTGGTCTCGTAGATGGTGCCGGTGTAATAGTCGAGGCCGCGCACCACGCCGAGATCGATGGCGAAGGCGCGGTCCGGCACGCCGAACAGGCGGATCGCCTCGACGATCTTGCCGAGCTCTTCGACGCCCTGCGCGTAGGTCTCGTTCGAGTAGGCGAGATCCTTCAGCAGCGCGAGCGCTTCGTTGGTCTGTCGCTCGGTGGCGATGATCTGGTAGAGCTCCGCCGCCGACTTGGCCGGCAAGCCGTTGCGCTCCAGCTCCGCCAAGACGCCCGCTCGTTCTTCTTTCTCGATCTTGTCGAGCGCGCGCAAGATCGGCGTCGAGGCCTCGTCAGGCACGTCGAAATGGCGCAGGATGCCCTTCAGGACCTTGCGGTTGTTGATGCGGATCACGAACGCGCCGATCGCCATCTCGCGGAACACGCTGTAGATCACGCTCGGGATCTCGGCCTCGGCGAGATAGGAAAGCGTCTCCCGGCCGATGACGTCGATATCGCATTGATAGAACTCGCGGAAGCGCCCGCGCTTCACCTGCGGATTCTCGCCGCGCCAGACGCGCTGGATCTGGTAGCGCCGGAACGGGAAGGCGAGCTCGCGCTCCCGCATGGCGACGTAGCGCGCGAGCGGCACGGTCAGGTCGAAGCGCAGCGCGCCCTTGGTCGCCGCCTCGTCGTCGTCCTCGGCGGCAAGGCGCGACAGGGCGTAGATCTCCTTCTCCGCGCCGCCCTTGGAGGTCAGCACCTCGATGCGCTCGGCCGACGGCGTCTCGATCGGCAGGAAGCCGAAGCGCTCGAAATTACGCCGAATGAGCTCGACGAGCGCGTTGAACTGCAGCTGCTCCTGCGGCAGGAATTCCTGGTCGAAGCCCTTCAGGAGGGCGGGGCGAACTTTGCGCAACGGCTCGATTATTTCGCTTCGGCGTGGACGGTTTCCACGCCGTATTTTTCCTCGACGTACTTCTCGACGATGGCCTGAAAGTCCTCCGCGATACGCTCGCCCTTCAGCGTCACTGTCTTCTTGCCATCCACGTAGACCGGTGCGACCGGAACCTCGTTCGTGCCGGGCAGGCTGATGCCGATGTTCGCGTGCTTCGACTCTCCCGGCCCGTTCACTACGCAGCCCATCACGGCGACGCGCATCTCCTCGACCCCGGGACGCGTCCCGCGCCAGATCGGCATCTGAACCCGCAAGTAGCTCTCGATCTTCTGCGCCAGCTCCTGGAAATAGGTGCTGGTCGTGCGCCCGCAGCCGGGGCATGCGCTCACCATGGGCGTGAAGGCGCGCAGCCCCATGGTCTGCAGAAGCTCCTGCGCCACCTGCACTTCGCGCGTGCGGCTACCCCCCGGCTCGGGGGTGAGCGAGATGCGGATCGTGTCGCCGATGCCTTCCTGCAACAGAACAGCCATCGCCGCGCTCGACGCCACGATCCCCTTCGAGCCCATTCCGGCCTCTGTCAGGCCGAGGTGCAGCGCATAGTCGCAGCGCCCGGCGAGGTCGCGGTACACCGCGATGAGATCCTGCACCTGGCTCATCTTGCATGAGAGGACGATGCGCTCCGCGGACAGACCCAGCTCCTCGGCCTGGCGGGCGGACTCGAGCGCCGAGCGAATCACCGCCTCGCGCATGACCGCGACCGCATCCAGCGGCGCGGGCAGGCGCGCGTTCTCGTCCATCAACCGTCCGAGCAGCTCCGGGTCGAGGCTGCCCCAATTGACGCCGATGCGCACGGGCTTGCCGTATTTCAGCGCGCACTCGATCATCGTCGCGAACTGCTCGTCGCGCTTCGCGCCCCTGCCGACGTTACCCGGATTGATGCGGTACTTGGCGAGCGCGCGTGCGCAATCCGGGTACTGCGCCAGCAGCTTGTGCCCATTGAAGTGGAAGTCGCCCACCAGCGGCACGCGGCAGCCGATCACGTCCAGGCGCTCGCGGATACGCGGCACGGCAGCCGCCGCTTCCGGCGTATTCACCGTGATCCGCACGAGCTCGGAGCCCGCGCGCGCGAGCTCTTCCACCTGCTTCACGGTAGCCTGGGCGTCGGCGGTGTCGGTATTGGTCATCGACTGCACGACGATCGGCGCGCCGCCGCCGATCAGGACGTTGCCGACCTGAACTTGTCGGGAACGGCGCCGGTTCATGGCAGCGTGAAGCGGGCGATGCCGGATCGGGTGTGCGGGGCGAGGTCGACGGCGTGATCGTTATGCAGCACGTGAACCTGCGCGGGATTGCCGATGACGAGGGTCAGCGGCCCGCGAGAGCGAACCACGCGCTCCGCGCCTTTCGGGTTGAGGGACGAGACCAGCATGCGATCGTTCGCGTCCTTGACCTCGATCCAAGCTTCCTCGTCGCAGCGGATCACCACGCGATTCGAGGCGCCGGTGAGCGGCGCAACCACCTTCGCGACGGCTGCTTTCTCGGCCGCTGGCTTCTCGACGCGCGGCTTGTCGGTCGCGGACACGTTGTCCACCTTTGCCATGGTCAGCTTCGGTGCCTCCATCGCGGCGGGTGCTTCGACCCGGGCCGGCGTGACCTCGACGACCTTCGGTTGCGCGCGCGGTGCGGTGGCGATCGCATTCGCCTTGGCAGCAGCCTGGGCGGCGCGCTTGGCGGATACGAGCTGCGCCGTCTGGTTGTGCTCGCGATACCACGAGTAACCGATGCCCGCGGCGATCACCAGCACGCCGAGCGAAAGCCCCATGTAGACGAAGGTGGATCGACGCCCGTTGTCTGAAAACGGCACCGGCTGGCTGTAGCGAGCGGCAAGCGTGCCGGCGTCCGGAGCGGCAAAGCGGCCCGAGATGCGCTCGAGGAGCGGCTCCGGCTCGATCTTGAGAAGCCGCGCATAGCTGCGCACCATGCCGCGCACGACGGTGCCGCCCGGCAGCTGCTCGAAGCGGTCCTGCTCGAGCGCCTCGAGCTGCCGCGGCGCGAACTTCAGCTGCTGCGCCACGTCCGAAATGGCCAATCCGCGCTCCTCGCGCGCACGGGCAAGTTCCGCTCCGATGGAATCAGTCATAAGCGCCTCGCTGCAGGGCCTGGTATTCCGGCGAGCCCGGGAAGCGCCGCCGTAACTGGTTGGCATAGCTCTGTTCGGCCGTGCGCTCGCCGAGCTTGCGTTCGATTTTCACCGCAAGCCACAGCGATTCGGGGCTCGGCGAAGCGAGCTTCAGATGTCGGGAGACGAGCTTGCGCGCGTCCTCCACGTTGCCCTGCCGGTATCGAAGCTGTCCGAGCTGCAGCAGCGCGCCAGGATCGTCGGCGTCGAGCTTGAGCGCGCGGGCGAAGAATTCTTCCGCGTCCTTGCTGTTTTTCATTCGCAGGCTGCACATGCCTGCCGCCGTGTACGAGCGGCTCGGCGCTCCGTAGAGCGGGTTGCGGATTGCCTGCAGGAAGAACCCGATCGATTCCTTCTCGCGGCTGGTTTGGCAAAGGAACCAGCCGTAGGCGTGGTTGATCTCCGGGTCGTTGGGCGATAGCCGCAGCGCCCGCTGGAAGCTTTCGTCGGCTTTGCTCGTTTCCTTGAGATCGGCGTAGACCAGCCCGAACATGCTGTGCGCGAGTGCGTAGGAGGCATCGGCGGTCGTCGCGAGGCGAAGCTCTTCGAGCGCAATCGCCATGTTGCCGCGGTCGTAGTACGCGGCAGCCAGCTCCGTGTGCACGCGAGCCCGGTTTCGCGGATCGCCGACCTCGCCGACGATGGTGCCGGTTTCCTGCGTCTCGGGTTTGGAAGCGCAGCCCGCCAGGAGAATCAATGCGGCGAGGGCGGCGCGGACCTTCATGCACGCACTTCCTTCAATCGGTAGGTCGCCTGGCGGCGCGTGCGATCGGCGACCTCGCCGGCGAGCTGCCCGCAGGCGGCGGCGATGTCGTCGCCGCGGGTCTTGCGTGTGGTGACGGTGAGGTCCGCACGCTGCAGGATCTCGGCGAAGCGCCGGATGCGCTCGGGTGAGGAGCGGCCGAACTCGGATGCCGGGAAGGGATTGAACGGGATCAGGTTGAATTTGCAGCGCACTCGCTTCGCGAGCTGCACCAGCTCCATCGCATGCTCGTCGGCGTCGTTCACGCCATCGAGCATCACGTATTCCATCGTGACGAAGTCGCGCGGCGCCTTCTCCAGGTAGCGGTTGCACGCCGCAATCAGGTCCTTGAGCGGAAACTTCTTGTTCACCGGCACCAGACGGTCGCGCAACGCATCGTTCGGCGCATGCAGCGATACCGCGAGCGCCACCGGACATTCGTCGCGCAGCCGATCCATGCCGGGAATCACGCCCGAGGTGGAGACAGTGACCCGGCGGCGAGACAGCCCATAGGCGTTGTCGTCCAGCATCAGCCTGAGCGCGGGCACGACGTTGTCGAGGTTGAGGAGCGGCTCCCCCATGCCCATCATCACCACGTTGGATACCGGGCGTTCGCCCTCAAGCAGACGATTGGCGAGCCACAGCTGGCCGATTATCTCGCCGGTGGAGAGATTGCGATTGAAGCCCTGCTTGCCCGTGGCGCAGAACGCGCAATCCAGCACGCAGCCCGCCTGGCTCGACACGCACAGCGTGCCTCGGTTGGCTTCGGGGATGAACACCGCCTCGACGGCGTTGCGCTCGTCTACCTTGAGAAGCCACTTGCGCGTACCGTCTGCGGCGAGCGTGTCGCCTACGATCACGGGAGCATCGACGCGCGCGACGTGGGCGAGTTTTTCGCGCAGCGCCTTTGCAAGGTCACTCATCTGACCGAAATCCGTTTCGCCGCGCTGGTGGATCCAGCGCAGCACCTGGCGCGCGCGGAAAGGCTTCTCGTCCTGCTCGGCGAAGAAGCGCTCGAGTCCAGCAGCGTCCAGGCCGATCAAGTTCACCGCGAGAAGACCTCGCACGCGGGAAAGAAATAGGACACTTCGGTGCGCGCATTGTCCGCACTGTCGGAGCCGTGCACTGCATTGGCGTCGATGGAATCGGCGAAGTCGGCGCGGATCGTGCCCTTGTCGGCCTTCTTCGGGTCGGTGGCGCCCATCAGCTCGCGATTCTTGGCGATCGCATTGTCCCCCTCCAGTACTTGCACCAGCACCGGTCCCGAGATCATGAACTCAACCAGATCTTTGAAAAAGGGGCGGCTGCGATGCACGGCATAGAAACCTTCCGCTTCGGCACGCGACAAATGCATCATGCGCGCGGCCACGATGCGAAGGCCGGCCTTCTCGAATCGGGCGAGGATCTGCCCCACCACGTTCTTCTTCACTGCATCGGGCTTGATGATCGAAAGGGTGCGCTCCTGCGCCATCCAGATGCTCCGCTATTAGCAAAATTTTGTGCAATTTTAGCAGCTTACGCGCCATTCCGGCACCCATCCGGAGGTTTTTTCCGACGCCGCATAGCGCTGGTCGACGCCGAGCCCCGGCGCCCACACCAATTCAGCGCCGCGGTACAGAAGCGGTAATTTTTTCCGCTGCCATGCGGGCACGCCGGCTTCCTGAAAAAGATTTTTCAGCGTGCGCCGCGGCCTGCGCACATCGGGCTGCAGCCGCTCGCCGCCCGAGCGCAGGCGCACTTGAAGGGCGCCGTCTTTCAACCACTTGGGATCGATGCCAGCGCCGCGCGCGCGGCTGAATCGCAGCTCGCCGCCGAGCGCGGGCAGGGCGAGCCGGCGCTCGCCGCGCCACGCGAAAGCCTGGAAAGCGCCTGCCGCTTTCGCCCGCTCGACCACTAACGAGCCGCGATACACGCGGAGCTGCGCGCCTTCGTGCTCGATCAGCGTGCCGGGAGCGCCGGAACTGAATTGCTTCAGCATCTCGACGAGCTTCGCCTCGCTCGGCGCGCGCATGCCCTGCGCAGACAAGAATTCACGCAGCAGCGCGCGCGCGTCCGTGTCTCGCCGGGCGAAGTGACCCGCCGCGCGCGCGAGCGCCTCGCGCCATCGCGGGTATCGCGCCGTGAGCAAAGGCGCGATGCGCAGCCGCAGAAAGTTGCGCGAAAAAAGATCCGAGGCGTTGCTTTCGTCCTCAACCCATTGCAAATCGTTCTCGCGCGCATAGGCGACGATGGCTTCGCGCGGCACCTCTAGCAGCGGCCGCAGGAGCTCGCGGCCGCCGATCGTGCCTCGCGCCGGCATCCCGCTCGCGCCGCGCGGCCCGGCGCCGCGCAGCAGGTTGAGGAGCACGGTCTCGGCTTGGTCGTCGAGCTGGTGCGCGAGGGCCAAAACATCGAACTTCAGCTTGCCGAACGCCGCATACCGAGCTTCCCGCGCGGACGCTTCGTTTCTTTTCGCCACCCGGACCCGGCGCACTGCGAGCGGGACCCCGAGGCGCCTGCAAAGCCGCCGGCAGAAGCGCGCCCATTGGTCCGCGTTGGGGCTCAGCCCGTGGTGCACGTGTACCGCGCGCAAGGCGATGCCCTCCGCGGCGAGCGCGTGCAGCAGCACCACCGAGTCGACGCCGCCGGAGAGTCCGACGAGGAAGCGTTTGCTGCGAAGCCCTTCGATCGCGCGCCGGACGGCGGCGGGAACGCTAGCGCTCCTGGGCTTCCTTGAACTTGCCATAGCCCATGAGCCGTTCCAACCGGGTCTCCACCAGCTCTTTCGGCTTCATTTCCTGGAGCTGCTTCAGCGCTTCGGCGAGCGCCCGCTTGAGTGCCTGGAAGCTGGCCTGCGGATCGCGATGTGCGCCGCCGAGGGGCTCAGGCACGATCTTGTCGATCAGGCCGAGCGTCTTCAGCCGGCTCGACGTGATGCCGAGCGCTTCGGCCGCCTCGGGCGCCATGTCGGCGCTGCGCCACAGGATCGAGGCGCAGCCTTCCGGCGAGATCACCGAATAGGTGGCGTACTGCATCATGAGCAACTGGTCGCCGACCGCGATGGCGAGCGCGCCGCCGGA
>Ga0136846_1238515_pt1 | contig 31456 bp, 30 predicted proteins | sample HopSoiMetagenom2_FD_96841 | JGI IMG/M metagenome (GOLD analysis project Ga0136846, IMG submission 96841) | Grasslands soil microbial communities from Hopland, California, USA - 2 Assembly 2016 (version 4) | ecosystem: Environmental > Terrestrial > Soil > Grasslands | place: USA: Hopland...
CTCCTCACTTGTGTGGCTCGCCACACGGCGCTCGGAGCGCCTTGCATCGCATCCCGCCCAGCGCCCCCAAAACGGGAACTTATTCCGGGCCAAATCCTAAAGAAAAAAGGGCTGCCGAAGCAGCCCTTTCCACACATGGCAGAGTTGCACGGGACACAGCGGTCCCGGCGACAACTCTTTACATGTCCATGCCCATGCCACCCATCCCGCCCATGCCACCAGGCATGCCGCCGCCGGCGCCGGCTTCGTCCTTGGGCGCTTCAGCGACCATGGCTTCCGTCGTCAGCATCAGGGATGCGACCGATGCAGCGTTCTGCAGGGCAGTGCGCGTCACCTTGGTCGGGTCCAGGATGCCCATTTCGATCATGTCGCCATACTGGCCATTCGCCGCGTTGTAGCCGTAGTTGCCCTTGCCGGCCAGCACCGCGTTCACGACCACGCTCGGCTCGTCGCCCGCGTTTTGCACGATGATGCGGATCGGCTCTTCGACGGCACGCAGGATCAGCTTGATGCCGGCTTCCTGGTCGGGGTTGTCGCCCTTGACGGCGCCCGCGGCTTGCTTGGCGCGCAGCAGGGCCACGCCACCACCGGCCACGATGCCTTCTTCAACGGCTGCGCGGGTGGCGTGCAGCGCGTCTTCGACGCGTGCCTTCTTTTCCTTCATCTCGACTTCGGTCGCAGCACCGACCTTGATCACGGCCACGCCGCCGGCGAGCTTCGCCACGCGTTCTTGGAGCTTTTCGCGGTCGTAGTCGCTGGTCGCTTCTTCGATTTGCACGCGCACTTGCTTGACGCGTGCCTCGATGTCGGCAGCAGCGCCGGCGCCGTCGATGAGGGTGGTGTTTTCCTTGCCCACTTCGACGCGCTTGGCCTGGCCGAGGTCGGCCAGCGTGACCTTCTCGAGCGTCAGGCCGACTTCTTCAGCGATGACCTTGCCGCCCGTGAGGATGGCGATGTCTTCGAGCATGGCCTTGCGGCGGTCGCCGAAGCCAGGCGCCTTGACGGCCACGACCTTCAGGATTCCGCGGATCGTGTTGACCACGAGGGTGGCCAGCGCTTCGCCTTCGACTTCTTCCGCGATGATCAGCAGGGGACGACCCGACTTCGCCACTTGCTCCAACGTGGGCAGCAGGTCGCGGATGTTGCTGATCTTCTTGTCGTAGAGCAGCACGAACGGATTGTCGAGAACTGCGGACTGCTTATCGGGGTTGTTAATGAAGTAGGGCGACAGGTAGCCGCGGTCGAACTGCATGCCCTCGACGACTTCGAGTTCGTTGTTCAGCGACTTGCCGTCTTCGACAGTGATGACGCCTTCCTTGCCGACCTTGTCCATCGCGTTGGCGATGATCTGGCCGACGTCGTCGTCGCTGTTCGCCGAGATCGTGCCGACTTGCGCGATTTCCTTGCTGGTCGTCGTGGGCTTCGATTGCTTCTTGAGCTGCTCGACCAAGGCGAGAACCGCCTTGTCGATGCCGCGCTTCAGGTCCATCGGGTTCATGCCGGCGGCCACGTACTTCATGCCTTCGCGAACGATGGCTTGAGCGAGCACGGTCGCGGTGGTGGTGCCGTCACCGGCGTTGTCGCTGGTCTTGGAAGCGACTTCCTTGACCATTTGTGCGCCCATGTTCTGGAGCTTGTCTTTCAGCTCGATTTCCTTGGCCACGGACACACCGTCCTTGGTCACGGTGGGGGCACCGAAGGAGCGCTCGAGCACCACGTTACGGCCCTTCGGGCCCAGTGTCACCTTGACTGCGTTAGCCAGGATGTTCACGCCTTCGACCATGCGGGCACGTGCCTCGCCGCCGAAGATCACGTCTTTTGCTGCCATGTCTTAATCTCCGATTCAGTTGCTTATTTCTCGACGACAGCGAAGAGGTCTTCTTCGCGCATCACCAGCAGTTCGTCGCCATCGACCTTGACGGTCTGGCCGCTGTACTTGCCGAACAGGACGCGATCGCCCACCTTGATGTTCAGAACGACGAAGTCGCCCTTGTCGTTGCGCTTGCCCGGGCCGACGGCCAGGACTTCGCCTTGGTCAGGCTTCTCTGCGGCGTTGTCGGGGATAACGATGCCGGAGGCGGTCTTGGTTTCTTGCTCCAGGCGCTTGACGATCACGCGATCGTGCAACGGACGAAGTTTCATGGGATCTCCTTCTGAGAACAGGCTTCTGCGAGGGTATGAGCGGAAAGTGTTTGCTCATTCACTTAGGAAAAGCGGTATGAGATGCCGCTCCTATTTGCCATTAGCACTCAGTACCTTTGAGTGCTAGCAGTCGAATTATAGGGGTCGAAGCAGCCCTTTCAAGAGGCAGGGTACCCGCGGCAGTCAGGAAACCGTCGAAGGACGAAGGTTATGCGAGCCAACTCGCTCACCGCCATTCGTTCCTCGGCCAAGACTTTGAAGTCGGGGAGCTAAGCGACTTTGCATGCAGCCCGCCACTCTCAGTGGGTTTGGGGCGGCGGCTTGTCGGCGTCGAGGTCTACCGTGGTCGGCTTGGCCTCGACGGTATAGCTTTCGCTCGCCCACGCGCCGAAGTCGACGTTCTTGCAGCGCTCGCTGCAAAAGGGGCGATAGGGATTTTCTGGCGAGTAGACGCTGTCTCCGCCGCAGGTCGGGCAGGTGACGATTCGTCGAGGGGGTGACGTGGCCATGGTCTAGCGAACGGTCTCTCGAATGCTCAGGAGCAGAGCGTGAGTTCGAAGGTGGTTTCGGCGGTGCTAGGCTTCAAGCGCCCCTCGGCGTCAGGGCGCATCAGCCGAACCGATGCCATCAACCGATGGCCGCTGATTTCAGGAATCAATGCTTCAATGCTCTGCAGTCTCACGCGCATCAGCTGATAGGTGCGGCCTGCAGGAAGGCTCTGCTGGTATTGCCCGCCGACCGCGACAACCTTGTGCGGCACGCCCGAATCGCGCAGCAGGCCCAGCAATACGTTGAGCGCCTCCGCCAGCGGCATGAGGCTCGAGATCCATTGCATCAGGTCGGCACGACGTCGTGGAACCTCGAGCTTTTGCCAGGCGTGATAGGCCGGCAGGTCAAATTCGCAGGTGCCGCCCGGGATGCTGATGCGGCTTCGGATGCTCATCAGCCATTCGTTGGTGGTGAGCTCGTGGCCCGCCTTGCCTGGCAATTGGTTGAGGCGGTTGAAAGCATGGTCCACCTTGGCCACTATGGCGGTGAGGACTTCCTCTGAGATCGAGGGGTTGCCGCGGTAGCCGTTGAGCACGCCCTTGTGGCGCTCGAGTTCCTTGAGCAGGTCGGACTTCAGGTCGGCACGAGATGCAACGTCGACGATTTCGAAGATGGTGGCCAATGCGTAGTGGTGATCGACCGCGGTATCGCGCGGGATCAACTGGCCGAGGCGGTCGAACAGATGTTCGAGCCGCAGCATGGTGCGTATGCTTTCGTTGAAGGGGTACTCGTACAGAACCAAAAGGACATCCTCGGGCTTGAGCCGATCGCTGGAGTGCGAGTGCAGTGGGGGCTCGATTGTTCCACAGGGAGTTGCCCTATTTCAGCAAGGGGCGCACCACCCCGCCCACAGCGCGTCCACTTCGGATGCAAGGGCCTCGAGTGTGAGCCCGTCATTGCGGATCACTGCATCGGCGGCGGCAAGGCGCGCGTCGCGCGTGGCCTGCTGCTCAATGATCTTGCGCACGGCGTCTTCCGCCCAGCCTGCACGGCTCACCACCCGTTGCACCTGTGTCTCTTCGCTGCAATCGACCACGAGGACGCGATCGACGATGGCACGCCAACGGCCGGATTCGACCAGAAGGGGCACGTCGAACACCTTCACTGTGGCCTTTGATGCGTCGGCCGCACGCGCGGCCTCGATGCCGATCAAGGGATGAAGAATTGCCTCGAGACGACGCTTGGCTTGCGGGTCGGTGAAGGCCAAAGCGCGCATGCAGTCGCGGTCCAGTGCGCCGCTCGCATCAATGAACCCGTCGCCGAAGCCTTCGCGAATGGCGGAAATGGCCGCGCCGCCGGCCAAGGTGAGGCGGCGGGCGATGGCGTCGGTGTCGATGATGGCAGCGCCGTGCGACGCGAGAAGCGCCGCAACGGTGCTCTTGCCACTGCCGATGCCGCCCGTGAGGCCGATTCGAAGCACGCGATTCGCCACACGAATTCCCGCTGAACGTGGATCAGCCCCAGCCCAGCCAATCAAGTACGCGAACTGATCCGGCAAGCATCACGACCAGCCCGGCGCCCGCGAGGAACGGACCAAAGGGCACATAGCGGCCTTCACGCAGTCCGCCGCTGATTTTGAGGCCGATGCCAACGATCGCGCCGATGACCGAGGCGGCCAGCACGATCGGCAAAATCATCTGGACCCCCAGCCATGCGCCGAGCGCGGCCAGCAACTTGAAGTCGCCGTGGCCCATGCCTTCCTTGCCGGTGGCCTTCTTGAAGATCCAGTACACCGTCCAGAGCGACAGGTACCCGACGACCGCGCCCCAGACGGACATGGACAGGGGAATCGTCCAGCCCACAGCCGCACTGACCAAGCCCGCCCACAGAAGTGGCAAGGTGAGGTTGTCCGGTAGCAGTGTGGTGTCCCAGTCGATACCCGCGAGTGCCACGAGTACCGCGATGAAGCCGCACCACAAAAGCGTGGTGGGTTGGGCGCCGAAGCGATGGGCTGCTGCGGCGAAGAGAACCGCAGTCACGATCTCGATGAACGGATAGCGAGGCGAGATGCGGGTCTTGCACTCGGAGCACTTGCCGCCGAGCCGCACATAGCTCAGTACCGGCACGTTTTCGTGCCAGGCAATGGCGTGCGAGCATTTCGGGCAGCGCGAACGCGGCTTCGATAGCGTGATCTCGGGTGGTGTCTCAATCTTCACGCCGAGCATCTCGGCGCTGTCGAGCTTCCAGCCACGTTCCAGCATCTGCGGGAGGCGGTAGATCACGACGTTCAGAAAGCTGCCGATGCACAGGCCCAGCAATGCAAGGGCCCATGGCGAAAGAAGGATCTTCGCGAGTTCTGGCGTCACACCACCTGGCCCAGCTTGAAGATCGGAAGGTACATCGACACCACGATGCCGCCGATGAGCGTGCCCAGGATCACGATGATGAAAGGCTCCATCAGGCTCGACAGTCCCTTGACGGCCTCGTCGACCTCGTCTTCATAGAACTCGGCGGCTTTGCCCAGCATAGCGTCCAGCGAACCGGATTCTTCGCCGATGGCGCACATCTGCAGCACCATCACCGGGAAGACGCCCGTGGTCTGCATGGATGTCGTCAAGGCGCTGCCGGTGGACACGTCTTTCTGGATCTGCTCCGTCGCTTCGGCGAACACCGCGTTTCCCGAAGCGCCGCCGACCGAGTCGAGTGCTTCAACGAGCGGAACGCCTGCCGCGAACATGGTGGACAGCGTGCGGGTCCAGCGGGCCACGGCCGATTTGTTCACCAGTTCGCCAAACACCGGAACCTTGAGCAGCAGGCGGTCCATCGCCTTCTGCATCTTCTCGGATCGACGCCATGACTGGATGAAGAAATAGGTGCCGCCTATCAGGAAGCCGAAGATCGCCCACCAGAACTTGATGAAGAATTCCGACATCGCGATCACGAGCAAGGTCGGCGCGGGCAGGTCGGCGCCGAACGAGGTGAACACATCCTTGAAGGCCGGGATCACGAAGATCATGATGACCGCCAGCACGACGAAGGCAACGACCAACACCGCGATCGGGTAGATCAGCGCGGACTTGATCTTGTTCTTGATCGCCATCGTCTTTTCTTGATAGATGGCAAGGCGATCGAGCAGGGTTTCGAGAATACCGCCTGCTTCACCGGCTTCGACGAGGTTGCAATACAGCGCGTCGAAGTACAGCGGATGCTTGCGGAACGCGGCCGAGAGGCTTGTGCCGGTTTCGATGTCGCTTCTTATGTCTGTCAAGAGGCGCGTCACCTTCGGGTTGGTGCTGCCACGCGCCACGATGTCGAAAGCCTGGATGAGCGGCACGCCGGCTCGCATCATCGTGGAAAGCTGACGGGTGAAGATGGCGATGTCCTTTTGCTTGATGGACTTGCCGCCGCTCATTCGGCGCTTCTTCACCTTGGTGACGAGAATGCCCTGCCGTCGTAGGCTTGAGCTGACCATGGCTTCGCCACCGGCACGCATCTCGCCACGGACGATCTTGCCGTTCTTGTCCTTGCCTTCCCACTCGAAGACAAGTTCCTTGATGTTCTGTTTCGCGGCTACTGCAGTCGCCATAGTGCCTCCGAGGAACCCAGTCCCCGCCCGAACATTGTTAAGTTAAATGATGTCGACATCGGTCATTCGTTGGTGACCGAGATCACTTCTTCAAGGGTCGTCACACCCGCACGCACCTTGATCAAACCGGACTGCCGCAGGTCGCGCACGTTCTCGCGCTGCGCCTGCTGGGCAATATCCATGGCCGTACCCTCAGAAAGGATGATGCGCTGAATCTCCTCCGAGATGGGCATCACTTGGTAAATGCCGACGCGGCCCTTGTAGCCGTTGCTGCACGCGGAGCAGCCCATGGCACGGTACGGGCTCCAGCTGCCGTCGAGGTCATTAGGCTCGAAGCCTGCCTTGAGCATCGCTTCGCGCGGATACTCTGCCGGCTTCTTGCACAGTTCGCACAACTTTCGAGCGAGCCGCTGGGCAGTGATGAGCAGCACGCTTGAGGCGATGTTGAACGGCGCCACGCCCATGTTCAAAAGACGGGTCAGTGTAGTCGGCGCATCGTTGGTGTGCAGGGTGGACATCACCATGTGGCCCGTCTGCGCCGCTTTGATGGCGATGTCGGCAGTTTCCAGGTCGCGGATTTCGCCGACCATGATCACGTCCGGATCTTGGCGCAAGAAGGACTTGAGTGCGGCTGCGAAAGTCAGGCCCGCCTTGTCGTTGACATTGACCTGGTTGATGCCCGGCAAGTTAATTTCAGCCGGGTCCTCGACTGTCGAGATGTTGACGCCCGGCTGGTTCAGGATGTTCAGGCAGGTATAGAGCGATACCGTTTTTCCAGAACCCGTCGGGCCGGTGACGAGGATCATCCCGTAGGGCCGTTGGATGCACGATAGGAGCCGGTCCTTCTCAATCTTCTCGTAGCCCAGCGCCTCGATGCCAAGCTTTGCGCTCGACGGGTCGAGGATACGGATCACGATCTTCTCGCCGAAGAGTGTGGGCAGCGTGCTGACCCGGAAGTCGATGGCCTTGCTACCGAACTTGAGCTTCATGCGCCCGTCTTGCGGCACGCGTTTCTCGGCAATGTCCAGGCGCGAGATCACCTTGATGCGCGAGGCGAGCTTGTCCTTGATGGCGATCGGCGGCTGCGTGATCTCGCGCAACTCGCCGTCCACGCGAAAGCGCACGCGATAGTGATATTCGTAAGGCTCGAAGTGCAGGTCGGACGCTCGTGCGTTGATCGCATCGATCAACATCTTCTGCAGGAAGCGGACCACCGGGGCATCTTCGACGTCGGCGGATCCTGTCTCGGGTGCTTCCTGGGTCGTGACGTCGTCAGTAACGTCGAACTCAAAGTCGCCCGAAGCCATGGACTCGAGTGTTTCGGTCGCGCTCGTGCCGCTGCTCTCGAGGATCTTCGAGAGCTTGTCGTGCTCGACGATGACCCATTCGGGCGACAACTGCGTCGCGAACTTGATGCGCTCGACGGCTTCCTGGTCGGTGGGGTCCGATGCGCCGATGAACAGGCGATTGCCGCGCTTGCCAAGCACCACGACGTGGTATTGCGCCGCGAGCTTGTTCTCGATAATGTTGCGAGGCAGTTTTGTCGAGTCGACCGCGTTCAGGTCCAGCAGGGGTAGTGCGAGCGCGCCGGCCAGAGTGTGCGCAAGCTCGGCGGGTGTGACCGCGCCGGAGGCGATCACCGAAGTGACGAAGTTGCCTTTCTTATCCTTTGCGATAGCCTTGACGAGATCTTCGGCTGTCTTGGCGTTCAGCTTGCCGGCATTGACAAGAACCCGGGCGACGCCGGAGAGCGCGGAGTGAGGGGTATCGGTGAGGATGTCCACGTGTCAGCTACGAGTTTGTACGCACCGCACCTGTGGGGGCGGTATCGCGTCTGCGAACGAGGATGCGCAGACAAAGACCGGGGTGCGCTGCGCGCGAGGGGGGCAAGCAGCGGAATTTCGGGGCACTGAGTGTTCACTCCACGGGGGGCAACCCGACGATGATCGCCGAATCGTCTGGCAGTGTAAATCGCCCAGATCCGCGCACGCTGCCAACTATTCACGACAACATCGCCGCGCGCCTTGGCGCGCAAGCCCCGACGCATCGGAAACAAAATGCAATCGCATAGCGAGGCCGCGAATGCGTCTGAAATACGGCAACGGAAGATGAAGGATTTGGTCGGGGTGAGAGGATTCGAACCTCCGGCCTCTACGTCCCGAACGTAGCGCTCTACCAGGCTAAGCTACACCCCGATTTTTGAAGGCGCTGCGAGTGCAGCACCTTTCGTTCGGTTGTCAACGACGCTGTCTTGCGGCAGCAGCTTTTGACTCGACTGCTGCTCAAAAAGAGCGATCAACCGACTGAACGCAGAATTCTAGCAGAGCTTCCCGGCTCTCCGATGTGGGGATCAATCGAAGCGAGTCGCGCGCCTTGTCGGCTTGGGCGCGAGCAGCGTCCCGCGTGGCCTCGATCGCCCCGGTGTGGCGCACGATTTCGACGATGTCGGCCAATTTGGTGATCTCACCGTGCTCGATGGCTTGACGGATCAGATTGCGCTCCGCTGCCGTACCGCGCTCCATCGCGACCAGCAGTGGCAAGGTCGGCTTGCCTTCGCGCAAATCGTCGCCAACGTTCTTGCCGAGTTGCGCGGTGGAGCCCTCGTAGTCGAGCAGATCGTCGACGAGTTGGAAGGCGGTGCCCAGCGACCGCCCGTAATCTGCGCAAGCCTCTTCCACATCGTGGGGCGCATCGGCCAGCACGGCGCCGAGTCGGGCGCTTGCTTCGAAAAGCTTGGCCGTCTTGTATCGGATCACGCGAAGGTAGTCTTCGACCGCGATGTCCGGGTCGTGCATGTTCATCAACTGCAGTACCTCGCCCTCGGCGATGACGTTGGTCGCGTCGGCAAGCACTTCGAGAACGCGCATGTGATTCACCGATACCATCATCTGAAAGGCACGCGAATAGACGAAGTCGCCGACCAGCACGCTGGCTGCATTTCCAAAACGGGCGTTTGCCGTCTCGCGCCCGCGGCGCAGCGCCGACTCGTCGACAACGTCGTCGTGCAGCAAGGTCGCGGTGTGGATGAATTCGACGGTCGCAGCCAGTTCGAATCGCTCGGGGCCCGTGAAGCCAAGCGCTTTGGAAAACAGCAGCACCAGCATTGGCCGGATGCGCTTGCCGCCGGCGCTGATGATGTAATGCGCGATCTGGTTGATGAGCGCGACGTCGGAGGCCAATCGACGCTGGATCACCGCATCGACTTCGTGCATGTCGGCGGCCATCAGCAACGCTACGCTGGAGGTAGGCGCAGCGGATTCGGATTGGGGCGCCGTCTGGGCGCTGGACTCGGAAGACACGGGCTGGATTATAGGAACGGCCGTCGGGGAGCTGGGGCAGGCGTCGTCGTTTTGAGCGCAAGGCCGAAGTTTTTGGGGCATAGTCATTTGAGGTTGCGCCGTCTGCTGTACTACAATCGTAGGCTCTGTGTAACACGCAGGGTCTTTGCATGCCCGTTTTTTTGGGTGCGCGAAGGTACTCAACGAAAGGGCTGATATGTACGCGGTCATAAAAACCGGCGGCAAACAATACAAGGTTGCTGCAGGCGAAAAGATCAAAATAGAACAGATTGCTGCGGAAGTTGGTCAAGAGATCACGATCGATCAGGTGTTGGCAATTGGTGCCGGCGTTGACCTGAAGGTCGGGACTCCCTTGGTGACGGGCGCAAGCGTGGTGGCCAAAGTGTTGGCCCAAGGCAGGCATGACAAGGTGCGCATTTTCAAGATGCGCCGTCGCAAGCACTACCAGAAGCGACAAGGTCACCGCCAGAACTTCACTGAAATCGAAATCAGTGCAGTGAACGCCTGATACGCCAATTCAAGGAGATCTGAACCATGGCACAGAAAAAGGGCGGCGGTTCCACACGGAACGGCCGCGATTCCCAACCGAAGATGCTCGGCGTCAAGGTGTTCGGCGGCCAGACCATTCCGGCCGGCTCAATCATCGTTCGCCAGCGCGGCACAAAGTTCCATGCTGGCAGCAATGTCGGCATTGGCAAAGATCACACGTTGTTCGCGCTGGTCGACGGCGAAGTGAGTTATGCCGTCAAAGGACCCCGCAATCGTCAGACGGTGAGCGTCAAGGCGCAGTGATAGTGATCGCCCTTGCCTCGTCGACAAGCCCCGGTCAACCGGGGCTTGTTTTTTGCGACGCTGGATTACCATCGTGCGCATCCGGTTAACCAAAGAGGCATCAGCATGAACAAGAGCGGCATCGTTCTCATCGTCATCGGTTGCCTGTTCCTTGCCCACAACTTCGGACTGCTGCAGTTCGGGTGGCTGCAACAATGGTGGCCGCTGATCCTGATCGCGGTCGGGGTCTGGTCTCTCACTAATCACAAGCCAGGTGACAACCAGTCGTCGGGTACAGACAAGCCACACTCATGAAATTCGTCGACGAAGCCACGATCGACGTTGTTGCAGGTAATGGCGGCAACGGCTGCATGAGCTTCCGTCGCGAGAAGTTCATTCCGTTCGGCGGTCCGAACGGGGGAGACGGCGGCCGCGGCGGCAGCGTCTACGCAGTGGGCGACCGGAATCTCAACACCCTGATCGACTTTCGCTACGCACGCCGCCACGAGGCGCGCAATGGCGAGAATGGCCGCGGCTCCGACCAGTACGGCGCCGCCGCCGAGGACATCGTCCTGCGCATGCCTATGGGCACGATCATCAAGGACGTCGATACGGGGCAGGTGATCGCCGAGTTGCTCGTTCCAGACGAAAAAGTGATGCTCGTCAAGGGAGGCGACGGTGGCTTCGGCAACCTGCACTTCAAGAGCAGCACCAATCGTGCACCGCGGCAGAAGACTCCAGGCTGGCCAGGAGAGGCGCGCAAGCTCAAGCTCGAACTGCGTGTACTGGCGGATGTGGGCTTGCTGGGAATGCCGAACGCGGGCAAGTCGACGCTGATTGCTGCAATATCAAACGCGCGGCCCAAGATCGCCGACTATCCGTTCACCACCCTGCATCCGAATCTCGGCGTCGTGCGCGTGCAAGCGGAGCAAAGCTTCGTAGTCGCCGACATTCCGGGCTTGATCGAAGGCGCCTCAGAAGGCGCTGGCCTTGGCCATCTTTTCTTGCGCCACCTGCAGCGCACGCATCTTCTGCTTCACGTCATCGACTTCGCGCCTTTCGACGAAGCGGTCGATCCGGTCGCGCAAGCGAAGGCCATCGTCGGCGAACTGAAGAAGTACGACGAAACTTTGTATGAAAAGGACCGTTGGCTGGTGCTCAACAAGCTCGACATGGTGCCCGACGAAGAGCGCGAAAAGCGGGTCAAGGACTTCATCAAGCGCTTCAAGTGGAAAGGTCCGGTGTTTCAGATTTCGGCTCTCACACGCGAAGGTTGCGAGCCCCTAATCAAGGCAATCTACCAACACGTGTCCAAGCTGAAAAACGTGGTGCCGGACGATCCCGATCCGCGCTTCGCGACCACCGACGTCGGCGCGCCGCAATCATGAGCGATGCGTTGAAAAGCGCGAGGCGGATCGTCGTCAAGGTCGGATCCAGTCTCGTCACTGACGAAGGGCGTGGTGTCGATGCCGAAGCCGTGGATAACTGGTGCCGGCAAATGGCGGCCCTCGCTTCGCAGGGACGCGAAGTCGTGATGGTGTCCAGTGGCGCCATCGCCGAGGGCATGAAGCGCCTCGGCTGGGCATCGCGTCCGAAGGAAATCCACGAACTGCAGGCCGCCGCCGCCGTCGGCCAAATGGGCCTGGCGCAAATCTATGAATCGAAGCTGCGCGAGCACGGCATGGGCAGCGCGCAGGTGCTGCTCACGCATGCGGACTTGGCCGATCGCGAGCGCTACCTCAATGCACGGTCGACACTATTGACGCTACTGAGGCTGAAGGTCATTCCCGTCATCAACGAGAACGACACCGTCGTCAACGACGAGATCAAGTTCGGTGACAACGACACGTTGGGCGCGCTGGTTGCCAACCTTATCGAGGCCGATGCATTGGTCATTCTCACCGACCAGAAGGGTTTGTACTCGGCCGATCCGCGTCGTGACCCCGACGCCCGTTTCATCGACGTGGCTCTAGCCGGCGCACCCGAGCTTGAGCGGATGGCCGGTGGCGCCGGTTCCAGCATTGGCAAGGGCGGGATGATCACCAAGGTGCTCGCTGCCAAACGGGCCGCCAAGAGCGGGGCCAGCACCGTCATTGCATGGGGACGTGAGTCGGACGTTCTGGTCCGTCTATCCTCAGGCGAGGCCATCGGCACGACGCTGTTGGCACCTACACAGAAAATGGCTGCGCGCAAGCAATGGATGGCCGATCACCTGCAACTGCGAGGCACGGTCGTTGTCGACGACGGTGCGATGAGCAAGTTGTGCGACGGCGGAAAAAGCCTCCTGCCGATTGGCGTGGTGGAAGTGGCCGGAGAATTCCACCGCGGCGACGTTATTGCGGTGAAGAGCCTGTCAGGCATCGAGATCGCTCGAGGCCTCGCCAATTACTCAAGCAGCGAAGCGCGTCTCATCGCCCGCAAACCGTCGAGCGAGTTTGAGCGCCTGTTGGGGTTCACCGGCGAGCCGGAGATGATCCATCGCGACAACCTCGTCCTGACCTGATTCAGGTCAGCGCTGCGTCGTCTTCGGAGCGTCGACCGGAGGTGGCGAAGCCGATTCCGAAGGCAGGTCGTGATGCGTATGCGGCCGGCCATCGTGTTCTTCATCACGATAATGCGGCCTCATGCCCGACCGTAGGTATCGGTTGTGATGGCTTCCGCGCGGCAAGAACCGAGCGAGTTCAGTCAGTGCCATCTGATAGACATCGCGCTTGAACTCGATCACCACCTCGAGCGGAACCCAATACTCGTTCCAGCGCCAGGCATCGAATTCCGGATGATTGGTGGCGCGCAGATTCATGTCGGTGTCGCGACCGACCAGCTGCAAAAGAAACCAGATCTGTTTTTGTCCGCGGTAATGCCCGCGGGCGTCACGTCGGATGAAGTGATCTGGCACTTCATAGCGTAACCAGTCGCGTGTGCGCGCGATGATGCGCACATGTTCCCGTGTCAACCCCACTTCCTCGTGAAGTTCGCGGTACATCGCCTGCTCGGGCGTCTCGCCGTATTTGATGCCCCCTTGCGGGAACTGCCAGGAATGAGTGCGGATGCGTTTGCCCCAGAATACCTGGTTTTTCTGGTTGAGCAGGATGATGCCGACGTTGGGCCTAAACCCTTCACGGTCGAGCATAATCAACCCCAAAATTCTCGTTGAAACGATTATTGCACCGGCGTGACGGTAAGCAACCCCTTGGGTTTCCCTCACTTGCCGTGTGATCTCCCTCCTTTTTCCGGTACGGCATGAAAGCATCACAATTCTTCATTTCCACCCTCAAGGAGGCACCCGCAGATGCAGAGGTGGTGAGTCACAAGCTGATGATGCGTGCAGGCATGATCAAGCGGCTCGGCGCCGGCATCTACAGCTATATGCCAATGGGGTTGCGCGTAATCCGCAAGGTCGAGGCCATCATTCGTGATGAGATGAATCGCGCTGGTGCCGTCGAACTTCTGATGCCGGTGGTGCAGCCGGCCGAGTTGTGGCAAGAAACAGGGCGATTCGAGAAGATGGGGCCGGAACTTTTGCGTGTGAAGGACCGCCACGATCGTGACTTCGTCGTGCAGCCCACGAGCGAAGAAGTCATCACGGACATCGCTCGGCAAGAGCTGCGCAGCTACCGGGCGCTGCCGAAGAATTTTTATCATATCCAGACCAAGTTCCGCGACGAGCGGCGTCCACGCTTCGGCCTGATGCGCGGTCGCGAGTTCACGATGAAGGATGCATACTCCTTCGACCGCGACGAAGATTCGGCGGGCAAGAGCTACGACGCGATGTACACAGCCTATGTGCGAATTTTCGAGCGCATGGGACTCACCTTTCGCGCCGTGGCTGCGGATACCGGTGCCATCGGCGGAGACAGGTCGCACGAATTCCAGGTCATCGCAGATACGGGTGAGGATGCGATCGTCTACTGCCCCGAGTCGGACTACGCGGCGAACATTGAACTGGCCGAGGCAGTCCCCTTGATTGCACAGCGCGCCGTGCCTGCCCAGCCTTTGGTGAAGACGCCCACACCGGCAAAGAGCACTTGTGAGGACGTCGCGGCCCTTCTCGGGGTTTCGCTCGACACGACAGTGAAATCCCTCGTGCTCGCCACTGACGAGAAGAATCCAGCGGGTGACGTAGTCAAGACGATAGTCTGGCTGCTGCTGGTTCGTGGCGACCACTCGCTCAATGAAGTGAAGGCGGGCAAGGTGCCCGGGCTGAAAGATGGCTACCGTTTCGCCACGGCCAGCGAGATCGAGGAGTACTTCGGTTCCAAACCCGGCTATCTTGGGCCCATCGACCCGAAAAAACCCTTAAAGATAGTCGCTGATCGCACAGTCGCCAACATGAGCGACTTCATATGCGGCGCGAACGAAGGTGATTTCCACATGACTGGGGTGAACTGGGGCCGAGACCTGACTGAGCCCGACGTGGTGGCCGACATCCGAAACGTTGTGGAAGGCGACCTCTCACCTGACGGGAAAGGCAAGCTGGCGATTCAGCGCGGCATCGAGGTGGGCCATGTATTCTTCCTCGGCACCAAGTACTCCAAGGACATGAACGCGACCTATCTCGACGAAACGGGCAAGCCACAGCTCATGCAGATGGGTTGCTACGGCATTGGCGTGACACGCATCGTCGGGGCGGCCATCGAGCAGAACCACGACGAACGCGGGATCATCTGGCCCGACGCGCTTGCGCCCTTCACGGTGGTGATCTGCCCCATCGGCTACGACCGCTCAGCAGAGGTGCGGGCAGCCGCAGACCGGCTGCACGACGAACTGCAGGCCAAGGGCATCGATGTGATGCTCGACAACCGCGGCGAACGTCCGGGTGCAATGTTCGCCGATTGGGAACTCGTGGGCGTGCCGCACCGCGTGGTGATTTCGGACCGCGGGCTGAAGGAAGGCAAGGTCGAATATCAGGGTCGGCGCGACGCGCAGGCAGTGACGGTTGGCGCTGACAACATCAAAGCCTTCGTCATCTCCAAGCTAAGCATCTGATAGGTCAGCTCTCCCTCGCGGGAGAGTGAAGATTCGCACGATATGCCTCGCTCATCCAGTTCTGCGGATCCTGAGGTGGAACCATCGATCCTTGAGGAGGACTCAAGCCTGTCTCGAGCGAACAAGGCAGATTCTTGAAGATTGACCGTTTGGTCCCCCTCACTACGGCGCTCTACCGCAAGGGGGGAGGGAGGAGGGCGTGCCTGCTGGGTGTCATGGGCGCCGTGGTCGGGGGCTTCTTGCCTGCCTCTGCACAGGCGGGTGCCCAGCAAGAAGAACCCCTTGCCGATGCCGTCCGCACCGCCCTCGCGGCCGCGATTGCCAACAGCGCACCGCCAAGACCCGCCTTCGCCTCCACCGAAGCTCGTCTTGCCTACCTCCGCTGGCTCGGCGAAATGAGCACGCGGCTCAAGAAACGAACAACCGATCACACCACTCGCGTCGAGTTCCTCGAAACCGTCTGGTACGAAAGCAAAAGGGCGGGCCTTGAACCCAATCTGGTGCTGGGCCTCGTCCAGGTTGAAAGCGGATTTCGCAAGTACGCGATCAGCAGCGTCGGAGCTCGTGGCTATATGCAGGTGATGCCCTTCTGGGCGCGGCTGATTGGTGGGGGCGATGCGCTCGCGCTCTTCCACATGCAGACCAATCTGCGATTCGGCTGCGTGATCCTGAGGCATTACCTCGACATTGAGCGAGGCGATCTCTTCATGGCCCTCGGCCGCTACAACGGCAGCCGCGGTCGCGCCGAGTACCCGAACCTGGTGTTCGGCGCGCGCAAGAACTGGGATTACCAGCCGCCTGCACCCTGAAGAGGCTGAGAGTTTTTCGATCATGCCTGCTCATCACGCCAAAAGGCCCCTGCTCGTCGTTGCAAATGCTCGCCATAGCACGAGCTATGGCTGCGCTTTGCGCCTCTTGACGTGCTGCTCGGACACGCTCGAATACTCTCAGCCTCTGAGCCGGCACAGGCCGGCTACAGCCCATTCCAGGACTTCGGCGCAGCGCCATCAACGCCGAGCAAGGCCAACACCCGCTCGACCGTCTCGTTCACAAGCTCATCAATGTTCTGCGGCCGGTGATAGAACGCCGGCATCGGAGGAAAGATGATCCCGCCCATCTCCGTCACCGACGTCATGTTGCGCAGATGCGCGAGGTTAAAGGGCGTTTCGCGGACCATCAGTACCAGGCGGCGCCGCTCCTTCAAGGCTACGTCGGCCGCCCGAGTGAGCAGGTTGTCCGAGAGGCCGTGGGCAATCGACGCCAGGCTCTTCATGGAACATGGCGCTACAACCATCGCATCGGTCGCAAACGACCCGCTGGCAATCGCAGCGCCGATATCGGACGGGCTATATGCTACGTCCGCCAGCGCCTCCAGCGCCGAGCGATCCAGCCCCAACTCGTGATGAACATTGAGCACGCCCGCTGGCGTCACGACGATGTGGATCTCGCGTTGCGCAGCCTTCAGGCGTTGCAGCAGCCGCAGGGCATAGGCCGCGCCTGTGGCGCCGGTCACCCCGACGACTACCCGCGATGCGGAAGCAGTCACGGCTTCAGGCCGCGGCGCCCAGCACCTGCTGCAACTCGCCAGCCTGGTACATCTCCATCATGATGTCCGAGCCACCGACGAATTCGCCATTGATGTAGAGCTGCGGGATGGTGGGCCAGTTGGCATAGTCCTTGATACCCTGGCGCACGCCCTCGTCCTCGAGGACGTTGACGGTCTTCAGGTCATTGACGCCGCAAGCCTTGAGGATCTGCACGGCGCGGCCGGAGAAGCCGCACATCGGAAATTGAGCGGTGCCTTTCATGAAAAGTACCACGCGGTTGGTTTTGACGAGATCGTCAATGCGTTGTTGAACGTCGCTCATGGTCGAGAGGCCTGTTGGCTGGCAAAGGTGGAAAAGCCGTGGTTATACGGCAAACCCGAGCCGGTTTTCCGGCTGCGGTCTTGAAAGCTTTCTTCTTAGAAGGAGTAGGTCACGCCGAGTTGCAGCAAAGGGGACAAGCGCATGTCGCGCAGGGCGTCGTCCAGACTTGCGCCGTTGCCGAGCTTGACGGCCGAACCGGGCTTTAGAGCCATCACGCCCAGGTCGGCGCTGAATCCCCACCCATCTCTGCGGGCCAGGCGGGTGTAGCCCAAGCCGACATACGGAACCGGTGCTTGATCACCATTGCTGTCAGCGGTGTTGGACATGCCCCAGACGTCGACGGTTCGACGATCCATATTGAAGGGCCTTCCACCAAGGCCAGCCGAAGGTGTACCGAGCAAAAGCGAGGCATTTCGCGTCCCGATGAACAAGCCACTGGTAGCGCGAAAACCGCTCGCACTACCGACGCCTATAAGCGTTCGACTGAAATAGAAGTCTCCGAGGAGGCTCGCGCCGCTGATTTTCAAGCCTTGGCTGTCGATGTTCATCGCGTCGGGATAAGCTATCGGCGAGTAGGTGCCCAAGGCCAAGCGTCCCTGCCACTGCGGCCCAAGGCTCGCGACAGAAGGCACTAGTCCGTCGTCCAAGGCCCACGCGCTTCCGCCGGTGCTCATGGTCAGAGCTGCGGCTGCCAACCAGCATGCTGATCGCATAACAAGCTCCTCGAACAGTTGACACGGTTTATGCGGTGAATTCGGCTTTCATGCTACGCCGCTGCGGTGGACTTGTGTAATGCCTATGAGTCGTTGTTGTCTATTGGGGTGGTGATGGCACAGTGCGCGTGTTGCCGGGGCGAGAAATGCCGATTCCGGGGGCTGACGCGGCGGCGACCGTGGTCAGTGGTTCCACCATGACCATACCGCCGCACGTCGGCGCGATCGGCGCCCCATCCAGCGTTGCGCCCAACATCGCCGTCAACACAGTCTCCGTCGCCGAGGGTGCCGAGGCCGCGCTTCGTTCAGGAAAATTCTGGAAGGTCGTCGGCGCATTCTTCCTCGGCGGTCTCGCCTTGTCGCGCACGCCATGCGTGCTGCCTATGGTGCCCATCCTGTCATCCATCATCGTCGGGCAGGGGGCAGGCACGAGCACCAGCCGCGGACGCAGTTTCGCCTTGTCAGTGAGTTATTCGCTCGGCATGGCGCTCTTCTACACGGCGCTTGGCGTCGGCGCTGGACTGGCCGGCCAAGGACTGGCCGCAACTTTGCAGAACCCATGGATGTTGAGCGCGTTTGCGTTGCTGCTGGTGGGGTTGTCGCTGTCGATGTTCGGCGTGTACGAACTGCAATTGCCAGCATCGTTCACAAGTCTCTTGAATAGTGCATCGCAGAAGCTTCCCGCTGGGCAGATCGCGGGCGTCTTTGCGATGGGCAGTCTGTCCGCCCTGATCGTCAGCCCTTGCGTGGCGGCACCGGTGGCTGCGGCACTCCTTTTCATCAGTCAGACGCGCGACGTGGTACTCGGCGGCACAGGTCTTTTTGCGCTGTCGGTGGGCATGAGCGTGCCCTTGCTGCTCGTGGGTGCTTCGGCCGGCACTCTGTTGCCTCGGACCGGCGCCTGGATGAATGATGTGAAACATATTTTCGGCGTGCTGCTTGTCGCAGTCGCGTTGTGGATCGTCCAGCCCGTGTTGCCCGCGACAGTGGCGCTCGGCCTGTGGGGCGCCTTGCTGGTGGCCAGCGCCGCCCGGCTTCGCTCGGTGGGTGGGCTCGCAAGGTCACGGCAGCGCTGCTCGCGATCTTCGGTGCGATCCAGATTGTCGGGGCGACGTCAGGTGGCACCGATCCGATTCATCCTCTGTCCCATCTTGTTGACCCGCGCACCGCGCCAGCAGCAGTCCCGGTTTTCGCGCCTGTACACACGGTCTTGGAACTCGACGCCGCGCTCGACACCGCTAGCAAGGCGAGGCGTGCGGTCATGCTCGATTTCTACGCCGACTGGTGTGTGTCGTGCAAGGAGATGGAACACCTGACTTTCACCGAAGGGTCGGTGCGCGCGAAACTGGCCAATGCCGTCCTACTGAAGGCTGACGTCACGAAGAACAACGTGGACGACCGTGAGTTGCTCAAGCGCTTTCAGCTCTTCGGCCCACCGGGAACCATCTTCTTCGATGCGCAGGGCAAGGAGCTCACGCAACAGCGCGTCATCGGTTTCCAGAACGCCGAGCGCTTTCTCGAAACGTTGAATGCTGTCGGGCTTTGAGCGCATGGATGTGATGCGGCCGTGTGCTATAGTAGCAAGCTCAGTCGCGGGGTGGAGCAGTCTGGTAGCTCGTTGGGCTCATAACCCAAAGGTCGTTGGTTCAAATCCAGCCCCCGCAACCAAAAAATACGCGGTGCGAGCCGCATGCAAAACGCCAACCGAAGGGTTGGCGTTTTGCTTTGGGCTCACGTATGACCCATCTGTGGTCTGCGGCGAATCTGCTCGAAGGCGTACTGCGCAGTTCGAGTTCCTAATGGCTCAAGCTGCCTGCAAGGCCTGCAGGCGAGCCTGCATGGTCCCGCTGCCCGCAAAACACGCTCGTTAAACTAGTTGCGTACGCAGTCAGGCGCATCCATCTGCGTAGCTGGAAGACAGGTGCGTAAAGCACCAGCCCTCGCTCAGGTGACGCGCTGCGAGCTTCTTCTGGATGGTGCACGGTCGATTTCACAGGCGTTCTAATCACTCAAATCGGCCGAATGGGAGCGGAACTTCGGCTTAGGTGTTTTCCGCCTATTTCGTTCATCGTCCGCACTAATGCAGGTGGACACCATCCACAGGAGCTGGAATCCAGCAGGTGTGGCGCCGCCGGGGAAGACTGGACAATCGCCGCCAGGAGGTCCATCGTTCGTACCGGGCAAAGCACCGGGGGCCTTATGAAAGTTGCTGTGCGCGCGGCGAGTCTCCACGCCAAGCTGATGATCGCACTTGCCGCAGTAGTCATCGCGATGGCGACCGTGTCGGTCACGCTGTTGACCAACCAGGAGCGCGAGCGCCGCATGAGCGAGCTGGACGCCCGCGCCGAGCGGATCGCCGACCTTTTCAGCCGCTCGCTTGCGCCCACGATGTGGAACGTGGACTGGGAAGCGATCCAGGGGCAACTGGAAGCGCTGGCGCCGAACCCGGAAGTCGTGCGCTTTCGAGTCACGGCAGCCAACCACGGCATCGTGTCGGAGGTGGTTGGCCAGCCGGATGCCAACTTGTCGAGCACAGTCGTCGTGGTGCGCCCCATTGTCTACCCGCTTAAGGGCGGCACGCCGCAGCAATTGGGGCAGGTCGAGGTGATGTTCACCCGCGCCGTCGCCGAGCGTGCCATCCAGCGCACGCGCACCACCATCACGGCGCTCGTCGCCACTGCAATGCTGGGTCTGTACGCCGTGACCTTCCTGCTGCTCAGGCGCCTGGTAAGCCGACCGATCGTGGAGATGGAGCGGATGGTCGATCGCATCTCCTCCGGCGACTTCGGCGCTCGCTGTCACGTGGGCACCGAGGACGAACTCGGCCTGTTGGCGAGTCGTGTCAATGCCATGGCCGAGGCGCTGGAGCAGTCCAACCAGCAGCGCAAGCAGGCTCTCGAGGATCTTCGCCGCCACCACGACGAGCTGGAGCGTGCGGTGCGCGAGCGCACCGCACAACTGGAAGATGCCAAGCAGCGCGCCGAAGTCGCCAACCGGGCCAAGAGCGACTTCCTGGCCAACATGAGCCATGAGATCCGCACACCGATGAACGCGATCCTCGGAATGTCGCACCTCGCGCTTCATAGTGGCCTCACCGCGCGCCAGCAGAACTTCGTGCAGAAGATCCACACCTCTGCCGAATCCTTGCTGGGCGTCATCAACGACATCCTTGACTTCTCGAAGATCGAGGCCGGCAAGCTCGACATCGAGCACGTCAATTTCGATCTCGCAGACGTGCTCGACAACCTGGCCAACGTGGTCGGCATGAACGCGGAAGAAAAGGGCCTGGAACTGCTCTACGCGGAGGCGCCGGACTTGCCGCAGGCTCTCGTCGGCGACCCCTTGCGTTTGAGCCAGGTGCTGCTCAACCTTTGCAATAACGCCGTGAAATTCACTGAGCAGGGAGAAGTGTCGTTGGCGGTGGAGATTGCCCGACGCCAGGACAATGCCGTCGACTTGCGCTTCGAAGTGCGCGACACGGGCATCGGCATTGACGATGCGCAGCGGGAGCGCCTATTCCAGCCCTTCGAGCAGGCCGATACCTCCACCAGCCGTCGCCATGGCGGCACGGGCCTGGGTTTGGCCATCAGCCGACAGCTGGTGCGGCTGATGGGCGGCGAGCTGGAGCTGCGGAGCATCCCCGGGCAAGGCAGCCACTTCTACTTCACCTTGCGGTTCGCCTTGCAGCCGGCAGCGGCAAACCGGCCGCCGATGCGCCACGAGGGGCTGCTGGGCAGCCGCGCGCTGGTTGTCGACGACAACGCGCATGCCCGCGAGCTGCTCGCCGGCATGATCAAGGCGCTTGGCTTGCAACCAGACGCGGCGGACGACGGTGACGAGGCGCTACGGCGAATCGTCGACGCCGAGGCTGCTGGCGAGCCCTACGACATCGTGCTGCTCGACTGGAAGATGCCTCGCATGGACGGCATTGACTGCGCACGGCGCATCCGCGAAGGGGCTCGCCCCGGTCAGCGCTCGCCCACGGTACTGATGCTCACGGCTTTCTCGCGCGACGAGGTGCTGCGGCGCATTGAAAATCAGGGCGTGCAGATCTCCGCGCTGCTGACCAAGCCGGTCACGCCCTCTTCGCTGTTCGATGCCTGCTGCAAGGCGCTGGGCCTCGCATCGTTGTCCAGCACGCGCGCCGAGCGGCGAAAAGGCACGCTCGATGAGCATCAGTCGCGGCTGAAGGGCGCGCGCATCCTGCTGGTCGAAGACAACGAGATCAATCGCGAGGTCGCACTCGATCTGCTGAGCGACGAAGGAATCATCGTCGAGACTGCGCCCGACGGCCGCCAGGCTCTGGAGATTCTCGACAGGAAGTGTTTCGATGGCGTGCTGATGGACTGTCAGATGCCGGTGATGGATGGCTTCGCTGCCACCCGCGCATTGCGCGAGCGCCCGTCGTTGCTGAACCTCCCTGTGATTGCGATGACAGCCAACGCCATGGTTGGCGACAAGGAGCGGGCACTCGCGGCAGGCATGAACGACCACATCGCGAAGCCGATCAACATTGACGAGATGTTCGCCACGCTGGCCCGCTGGATCACGCCGAATTCAGCGGCTGCCGAGGCTCCCGCCGTCGTTTCGATCTTGCACACGCTGCCAGGCGTGGACGCCAGGGTCGCGCTGACCCGCATGCGTTCCAACGAAGCCCTTTTCGCGAGAACGCTGCAGATCTTCCTCGATGGCCATCGAGACTTCGTCGCCCGCTTTTCGTCGACCTGGGCGCAAGGTGATGAAGCGATCGGGCGCGAGATGGCGCATGATTTGCACTCAGCGGCCGGCACCCTCGGCATGCAGGCATTGCAGCAAGCTGCGTTGGCGCTCACGCAGGCGTGCAATACCGGCGATGCGCAAGCGGTCGAAGCGCGCCTGCAAGAGCTGTCGACACTCATGAAGCCTGTCATCCAGGGGCTGCAATCCTGGGCCGAGAATCGCGCGCACGCGCCCGTCACACAGGGTTGATCACAAGGAGGCAATATGCGATGGAGCAATTGAGCAGGCCGCTGAAGTTCCGCTCTTCTGCGTCGCAGCGATCAGCATCCGCGCGGGATGACGCCGCACTGGGAAACCGCTTCAGAGACGGACCACCTCCGCATGAGGGATGTCTCTCTCTTCGCACTGTTGATTTGAAGCATGATCGTCGTTGTGGGATGCATATGGCGAGGCGATAACCCCATTCGACGCAGCGGCGCAAAGGAACACTCATGGAATACCAGTCGAAGTTCAATGGAGCACGCGTTCTCCTCGTCGAGGACAACGCGATCAACCGTGAAGTGGCGCTCGACCTCCTCACCTCGGAAGGCATCAGCGTCGAAGTCGCCGTCAATGGCCGCGAGGCGCTGGACAAGCTGGCGGCCGAGCGCTTCGATGGCGTTCTCATGGATTGCCAAATGCCCGTGATGGACGGCTTCGCTGCCACACAGGCGTTGCGCGAGAGGCCGGAGCTGCGTGAGTTGCCAGTGATCGCAATGACGGCCAACGCGATGGTGGGCGATCGTGAGAAGGCGCTTGCCGCCGGCATGAATGACTACGTCGCAAAGCCCATCGATTTCGACGAGGTGCTCGCGACCCTGGCGCGCTGGATCACGCCGCAGCGAGCCGGGCCTGCCGAGGCCGCAGAGTTGGACCTGCATTCGCTTCCAGGGGTCGACGCAGTGGCCGCGCTCGAACTGTTGCGCGGCAACGAAAAGATGCTTCGAAGGACGCTACTGCGCTTTTTCAACGCGCACAAGGACTTCACCACCAGCTTCTCAGCCATCTGGGACGCCTCCGACCCGGCTCCCGCCAGACGCATGGCGCACGATCTCCAGTCCATTGCAGGCCTGCTGGGCATGGTTGATGTACGTCAATGCGCGCTGGCACTGGAGCAGTCGTGTGTCGCCGCGGATGAGCAGGCCGTCCGTGCCCGGTTGCCGGAGTTGTCGACCGCCTTGAACCCGGTGATTCAAGGCTTGGCCGCCTGCGCCGATCAACTGGCACGGGATCAGAACAATCCCTGAACTCGCGCAGCAGCCCTTGGCGGACGGGCACGCAAGGCGCCATTTTCGTAAACGTAGAACGTGTTCGGCTTCACTGCATCGATTATGCGGGCGCATCTTGCTTGGGACGACGGCGGTGACAAACCAGCGCCCCCGATCGCAACGAAGCCCGGCGATAAGCTTGCGCTGTTGGTTTGATCGGGCGTAAATACTAGCTCTGATGTGGCGCTCGAGCTCCAGTGCAGCGCGTGATGCCGGCAAGATCCTCGCGCGATTGCACTGCATTGAAGCCAACGGCGGCGAGCAGCGAGCCAACCGCTTCGGCTTGATCGTGGCCATGCTCGAGCAACAGCCATGCACCCGGTTTCAGGTGTTTCATTGCCCCGGTGACGATGACGCGGATGTCATCGAGTCCATCGGCACCTGCGGTCAGGGCGGACCGTGGCTCGTGCGACAGCGCCGCCAGATGATCATCGCCTTCTGCGATGTACGGCGGGTTGCTCACCGCGAGGTCGAAGCACTGTATTCCTGCGCCGCCCCACCAGTGGCCCGATCGCCAATTCACCTCGAGGTCGAGGCGTTGCCCATTGGCCTTGGCAACGTTCAACGCTGCATTGCTTTTGTCCAGTCCAGTGACTCGCGCCAGGGGCATCGCGTTCTTGATGGCCAGTGCGATGGCGCCGCTGCCTGTCCCGAGATCGATGACCTCGGAATCCGCAGGACCGTCGCCCAGCAACTCCAACGCCCAGTCGACCAGGGTCTCGGTATCAGCCCTCGGTACAAGCACGTCCGAATTCACGCACAGTGTCAAGCCGTGGAATTCCTTCTCTCCGAGCATATACGCAAGGGGCTCGCCTGATGCACGGCGCGCTAGCCACGTGACAAATGTTTGCATCAAATCATCAGGCAAGACCGCATCGTCATTCGCGATCAGCCACGCCCGGGATCGATGCATGCATGCGGCCAGCAGCAGATGCGCATCAAGTCGATCCACGCCGGCTGCGCGAGCCCGACCCAGCGCTTCGATCACGGTCAGCATGCTCACAAGTCGCCACTCTCCAATGCCGCCAACTGCTCGGCCGCGCGCGCCGCTTCAAGTGCCGCGATGACCTCGTCAAGGTCGCCATCGAGGATGAACTGCAGCTTGTACAGGGTCAAATTAATGCGGTGATCGGTGAGTCGCCCTTGCGGAAAGTTGTACGTGCGAATGCGGTCGCTGCGGTCACCGCTCCCGATCAATCCCTTGCGGGTGGCTGCTTCTTTTGCTGCCCGCTCCGAGCGATCCTTCTCGCGCAATCGGGCCGCCAGGACCGCCATCGCCTTGGCCTTGTTGCGGTGCTGCGACCGGTCATCCTGACACTCGGCCACGATCCCGGTGGGCAGGTGCGTGATGCGGATCGCGCTGTCGGTCTTGTTGACGTGCTGGCCACCGGCGCCGCTGGCGCGGAAGGTGTCGATGCGAAGTTCAGCCGGGTTAAGCTGAATCTCCTCAGCCTCATCGGGCTCCGGAAGCACAGCCACCGTGCAGGCGCTTGTGTGAATGCGGCCCTGCGTTTCGGTGGCGGGGACGCGCTGCACGCGATGCCCGCCGGACTCGAACTTGAGCCGCGAATACACGCCGTCGCCTTCGACGCGAAACACAACTTCCTTGTACCCGCCGAGGTCGGACACGCTCTCCGACATCACCTCGGTGCGCCAGCCACGACGCTCCGCATAGCGCAAGTACATGCGCGCCAAGTCGGCGGCAAAAAGGGCGGATTCGTCGCCGCCCGTGCCGGCGCGTATTTCCAGGAAGGCATTGCGATCGTCGTCGGGGTCGCGCGGCAGCAGGGCGGTCTGAAGTTCCATGCGCAAACGTTCGACGTCGGATTGCGCGAGCGAAATCTCTTCCCTGGCCATCTCCGCCATCTCGGGATCGTCGAGCATCTCGCGGGCTGCAGCGAGGTCGCGCTCGCGCTGCTCGAAACGTTGGAATTGCTCGACCACGCCCGACACCTCGGAATGCTCGCGCGTCAGCTCGCGAAAGCGCCTCATGTCCGACGCGACATTGCCATCGGCGAGTGTCTCGTCGAGTTCGCCGAGCCGCATGGCCAGGCGCTGGAATTGTTGACGGAGGGAGTCTTTCATCGTGTGTTCGTCCAGAAACTGGTTGTGGGCTTCGAACACCGCGCGGCACAGGCCCCGCACGTCACCGCCCGGTATGGCGGCTCAGAGGCTGAGAGTTTTTCGAGCTTGTCCGAGCAGCGCGTCAAAAGGCACCTGATCTAGGCGCAAAGCGCAGCCATAGCCCGGACTATGGCGAGCATTTGCAACGACGAGCCTTTTGGCGTGATGAGCGGGCATGATCGAAATACTCTCAGCCTCTCAGGCTAATCCTGGCCGTCGACTGGGTTGCGCGAGGTATTGCGCAGGAAGAGCCTCGCCACGGTGTTTGCGAGCTCCTTGCGTTGCCCGGAATCGGCGGCGTGCAGCTCGGCCAGCGTGCCGTGGAGCATCTTCTGTGAGAGGCCGCGGGACAAGGCTTCGAGCACGGCATCGATGTTCTCGCCCTTGGCAAGCAATCGGCGGGCACGCGCAATTTCAACTGCCCGCCAATCGTCGGCCTGCGCATTCAGTGCTTGGATGAGCGGGACGGTGCCGCGCTGGTCAAGCCAGTTCACGAAGCCTTGCACGCCGGTTTCTATGATGGCTTCGGCCTGTTGCACGGCGGCTTGGCGCTTCTCTCCGGCGGTCTGGACGAGAGCCGAGAGATCGTCGACGGAGTAGAGATAGATGTCCGACAGGCGGGCTACTTCAGGTTCGATGTCGCGGGGAACTGCGAGGTCGACCATGAACATCGGACGGTGCTTGCGCACCTTCAGGGCACGCTCGACCGCGCCAAGGCCAATGATGGGCAGCGAACTCGCGGTACACGACACAACGACGTCGAATTCGGCCAGACGTTGCGGCAAGTCGGCCAGGCGCAGGGCCTCAGCGCCGAAGCGGCTGGCGAGTTTTTCACCGCGCTCCAGTGTGCGATTGGCCACCGCCAGCGCACGTGGGTTCTTCGCCATGAAATGCGTCGCAACGAGTTCGATCATCTCCCCCGCGCCGACGAAAAGCACCTTCAGCTCGCGCAGGTCCTCGAACAACTGCGATGCGAGTCGCACCGAGGCCGCGGCCATGCTGATGGAGTGCGCGCCGATCTCGGTTGACGTGCGGACTTCTTTCGCAACGGCAAAAGATCGCTGGAACATCTGGTGCAGGGTGGTGCCCAGCGTACCGGCGGTGTCGGCCTCACGAACGGCCTGCTTCATTTGCCCGAGAATCTGCGGCTCGCCCAGCACCATGGAATCCAGGCCGCTCGCGACGCGGAAGGCATGCCGCGCCGCAGCGCCGTCGTGTAGCACGTAGGCGTGCTCACGCAGGGTCTGGGTCGCCACGCCGCCGACTTCTGCCAGCCAGTCGACGGCAGGATCGAGGATCGTGCCGCTGCCGTGCGCCTGACCGGCCACGTACAGCTCGGTGCGATTGCAGGTCGACACGATCGCTACCTCGGGCGAACGGTCCACGCGTTCACGAAACGCCCGCAATGCCGGCACCATTTGCTCCGGCGAGAACGCGAAGCGACCGCGCAAGTCAAGCGGCGCAGTGGTGTGGCTCAGGCCGAAGGCCAGGACGGTCATGGGCGATTATAAAATTCGTTGAAATTCAAGGACTTGAGCTTGGCTCATAGTCTGTGCGGGAGGGGCTACCCCATGGACATTACTACCTCGTGACTGTCTTCGATTCCCGCTCTTGTTGTGTGCGTCTTGTTCATATTTTCGGGCCTCATTCTTGGACTTCCTTGGCGCGTTCTGGCATTTGGTCAACTTCGCAGCTCCGGCGGCCTGCATTGGATTTTTCGCCTCCGTCATGGCCAAGATCGTGTGGCGAAGAGACATGGCGGGCGTGTCGGTCTTGAAGCTGTGGTCATGGTCTGCAGGCCTCGCCTGCGTTGCCGCCATCGTCGCGCTTGTGGTGTTCGGTCGCGACGGCAAGATCGTGAACTATTCCGCAATGGTGCTGGCCAGCGCAGCGGGTCTATGGTGGGCGGGATTCGTCCACCACAGTTGATGAAATCAGGGCGGAAATTTCGCCGATTCTTCGAAGCCGCACCATTCAGAGAAGCCCGGCGTTATCCGCGAGCGCGAAACCCGGGCGCGAGTCGGAACCAGCTGCGTTGTCTGCTCACGCAGCCCCTCACATAGCCCGATGTCAAACGGCGATGGGGTCCTCCTTCATCACCACCTCGGCCCGCAGCGAATGCGGGTACGCCTCGGTGATCGTCACGTCGACCATCTGCCCGACGAGCCGCGTCTGACCTTTGAAGTTCACGATGCGGTTGCACTCCGTGCGGCCCATCAACTCAGCCGGGTCCTTGCGCGACGGACCTTCGACGAGGATGCGCTGCATCTTGCCAACCAGCGATGCACTGATGCGCTTGGCGTTGTCTTCGATCACGCCCTGGAGATGCTGCAGCCTCTTCAGCTTCACCCCCTGCGGCGTGTCGTCGTGCAAGGCTGCTGCAGGGGTGCCGGGCCGAGGGCTGAAGACGAAGCTGAAGCTGTTGTCGAAGCCGACATCGTGGATGAGCTTCATCAGCTTCGCGAAATCTTCCTCAGTTTCGCCGGGGAAACCGACAATGAAGTCGCTCGAAAGGCTGATGTCAGGGCGCACCGCGCGCAGCTTTCGGATGGTGCTCTTGTATTCCATCGCGGTGTAGCCGCGTTTCATCGCCATCAGGATGCGATCGCTTCCGTGCTGCACCGGCAGGTGCAGGTGGTTCACCAACTGCGGCACTTTGGCGTAGACGTCGACGAGGCGCTGCGTGAACTCGTTCGGATGGCTCGTCGTGTAGCGGATTCGTTCGACGCCCGGTATCTCAGCGACGTATTCAAGCAGGAGCGCGAAGTCGGCGATTTCGGTGGTGCCGCCCATGGCGCCGCGATAGGCGTTCACGTTCTGCCCGAGCAAGGTCACTTCCTTTACACCTTGGTCGGCCAAGCCCGCAACTTCGACGAGCACATCGTCGAAGGGCCGTGAGACTTCCTCTCCGCGGGTGTAGGGCACGACGCAATAGCTGCAGTACTTTGAGCACCCTTCCATGATCGACACGAACGCGCTCGCACCTTCGACTCGCGCTGGCGGCAGGTGGTCGAACTTCTCGATTTCGGGGAAGCTGATATCGACCTGCGGGCGTTGCTGCTGCGCTCGCTTGTTCAGCAGGTCGGGCAGGCGGTGCAGCGTCTGCGGTCCGAACACGACGTCGACGTAGGGTGCCCGCGCGATGATGGCAGCGCCCTCTTGGCTGGCCACGCATCCTCCCACGCCGATCATCACTCCCTTGGCCTTCAGATGCTTCACGCGACCGAGGTCGCTAAATACTTTCTCCTGCGCCTTCTCGCGCACCGAGCACGTGTTGAAGAGGATGAGGTCAGCTTGCTCGACATCGGTGGTCGGCTCGTAGCCTTGCGCGGCGTGGAGCACGTCGGCCATCTTGTCCGAGTCGTACTCATTCATCTGACAGCCGAAGGTCTTGATGAATACCTTCTTGCTCATGGCTTCACCCACACTTGCGCGACCGCGTCGAAGCTCCAGGCCTGGGATTCAGCGGCTGTTGTCGGCCAGGGTTTTTTTGCAGCTTCTTCCGGCGTGAGGATCCAGACATCCTTCACAAGCCCTTGAATGTCGACCGTGTAATTCACCAGCAGCTTGAGCCCGAGCAGCGAGCCCGATAGCGCGAGCATATTGTTCTGCCCTCGTATGCGAAGCCCAGGCGCGAGGCGGGCTGGTTGCCCGTTGAGTATTGCGTCGGATGGTGAGCTGATGATTAGCGCGCCGCGCAAAGCGTTCTGCGGGAAACTGCGTTGGGTCTGGGCCGCAGCGGGTGCGACGAGGCAAACTGCCGTAAGAGCAGCGAAAGCACAGCGGTACATGGTGTTGATCCAGTGGCTGATGAGAAAAAAGCCTTGCAGAGGCGAATCTACAAGGCTTTTTGTGTGTTTGGTGGCGCTTCAGGGATTCGAACCCCGGACCTGCGGATTATGATTCCGTCGCTCTAACCGACTGAGCTAAAGCGCCTAAGCCGCACATTATAGCGTGACGAAATCAGGCAGCCGTGCGGGTTGGGCGACACTCCGAAGCAATACTCCTGCAATCCTTCTTTCAGCCGGTCGTTGCGTCCGCGACTCTCTCAAGCATGTTCAGTTTCTTCAAGAAAAAGACCGCGGTCGAACCCCAGGTCGAGGCAACGTCTTCAGCGCCCGCCGCGCAGGTGCAACCCCCAGCGAAGGCGAGAAGCTGGCTGGAGAAGATTGGTCTCGGGTCGCAGAGTGCCGTGCCTGCATCGGATGTCGTGGCCCCTCCAGTTGCAGTACCCGAACCACCCTCTCCAGTCGTGAGCAGTCCTGCGGAGCCGACTGCCGCCGAACGAAGTACTTGGCTCACCAAGCTGCGCAACGGCCTTCGCAAGACGGGGTCCAGCATCGCGCAGGTTTTTACCGGCACGCAGATTGACGACGCGCTATATGAAGAGCTCGAAGGTGCACTACTCATGGCCGACGCTGGCGTGAAGGCGACCGAGTTTTTGCTCGAAGATCTGAGGCGCCGGGTGAAGGAGGCCAAGGCCACCGACCCCGCAGTGGTCAAGGGACTGCTGTCGGATGCCGTTACCGAGCTACTCCAGCCGCTCGAAAAACAACTGGTCATCGGCGAGGCTTCGCCTACCGTGATGATGGTTGTCGGCGTGAACGGCGCGGGGAAGACGACCAGCATCGGCAAGTTGACGCGTCACCTCGCAGATGCCGGCGAGATAGTCCTGCTCGCCGCCGCCGACACCTTCCGCGCAGCGGCGCGTGAGCAACTGGCGGTGTGGGCGGGTCGAACCAACGTGGAGATCGTGAGCCAGGAGGGCGGCGACCCATCAGCTGTCACTTTTGACGCCGTCGTCGCCGGAAAGGCGCGTCGCTGCGATGTGGTCATCGCCGACACGGCAGGTCGGCTTCCCACACAGCTTCACCTGATGGAGGAACTGCGCAAGATCAAGCGCACCATCAACAAGGCGCAAGACGCCGCACCGCACGAAGTACTGCTCGTGGTTGACGGCAACACCGGCCAGAACGCGCTCGCGCAAGTGAAGGCCTTCGACGATGCGCTGACGCTCACCGGCCTTGTCGTCACCAAGCTCGACGGTACGGCCAAGGGTGGCGTGCTTGCGGCGATCGCACGCGAGCGGCCCGTGCCGGTCTACTTCATCGGCGTGGGTGAAAAGCTGGAAGACCTCGAAACCTTCGACGCACGAGAATTCGCAAACGCGCTCCTGGACTCATAGTCCAGGTGGAGCCCATCGGACGGGTGTTAACGCCAAGGCCCACCCCGGACTGAGAGGCTGAGAGTATTTCGATCATGCCCGCTCATCACGCCAAAAGACCCCTGCTCGTCGTTGCAACTGCTCGCCATATCCCGGGCTATGGCTGCGCTTTGCGCCTAGATCAGGCGCCTTTTGACGCGCTGCTCGGACACGCTCGAAAAACTCTCAGCCTCTGACCCGGTTACGGGCTATCAACGTGCCGGACGATCCTTGTGCCGGACGATGTTC
>Ga0136846_1232650_pt1 | contig 31455 bp, 27 predicted proteins | sample HopSoiMetagenom2_FD_96841 | JGI IMG/M metagenome (GOLD analysis project Ga0136846, IMG submission 96841) | Grasslands soil microbial communities from Hopland, California, USA - 2 Assembly 2016 (version 4) | ecosystem: Environmental > Terrestrial > Soil > Grasslands | place: USA: Hopland...
AATGTCTTATTGCAGAAGGTGCAGGACCACGGACATCCGCGCGCGAACTCGAGTTCCGCTCCACGCCCCTCTCCACTGAAAACGTGATGTCGATGCTGATGCAGCTCGACCGCGTAGTTGTGGAATTCCAACGCCCCGAGTGCCTTCATGTCCGTGACTCCCAACTCTGGGCTGAAATGTTCACCTTCATGGTCTCTCCAGCAACAGCCCGCAATATCCTGCCAAGGTTTAGTAGCAAGTTGGGGAAGCGTCTGATCCGGTTCGCCTCGCATCGCCACGTCGCATCCTGTTTTGCGCAATGTTGCTCCAGGAGTTGCGGACGGATGGGGACCTATGGCTACCTGTATTCCGCTGCCGCGTAGGGCTGAAAACCACTCCTTTGGCACCCGAAGCTCAGGGGGTGGGCAACGCCAGAATAAGTACGACGGGGCAGTAGGAACCACTAGGAAGTCAGGATGGAAATCCCGAACTTTGGGAGTAACTTCCTCCATGCCCAGGTTCTCGACCTGAGCGTCGATCAAGAGGGCCTCCGCACCGCTATGGGTTACCTGGTCATAGGCGAACATCAGCTCGAGAGGATAGTGGGGTTCCGTACAGCCAAAGTAGGTCGAGCCGGAGAAGTTCCAATTCGGGTTGACGAATGCATATCTCATTAAGCGATCTTCTCCAGGACAGTCAACGGGATAACTCTTTCGACTTCCGTTCCAGCAGGAAGCTTGCCGCCGAGGATCTGGCGATGCTCCTGCCAGAAGTCACAAATTGCAGTCAACGTCTGCTTGACCGAAGTACGCGGCCTCCACCCAGTGTGGCGCGCGAGCTTCGAATAATTAGTGACGTAAATGAGCTGATCGCCGGGGCGCGGACGAGCCCGTTTGTAATTGAAGTGTTTTCCCGTAAGCCCCTCGATCTCATCCATCAATTCGAGGAGGGAAATCGCGTTCTCCGGCCCGCCTCCGACGTTGTAAATCTGGCCGGCGGTCGCAGGTAAACACAAACGTGCCGCATCGAAGGCGCGCACCAGGTCCCCCACGTAGAGCACATCCCGGACTTGACGCCCATCCCCGTAAATGACGAGAGGAGCTCCTCGAAGGGCTGTATAGAGGAAATGGGCGACCCAACCCTGATCTTCATTTCCGTACTGCATCTCTCCGGCAATACACGACATGCGAAACACAACTGTAGGCAAGCCATACATACGGGAGTATTCGCGAACGTATTGGTCCGCAGCTCCCTTCGAACATCCATACGGGGAATGAAAATCAAGCGGCTGCTCCTCGCAAACTGATGTGCGAGTTACATACTCATAGCGTCGGCCCATCGCTTTCAGTGGTTCCCCCGCCATTTCGCCATAGACCTTGTTTGTGGAAGTGAATACAAGAAACGGCTGTCTGCCTGATTTACGAGCGGCCTCAAGCACGTTGAAGGTGCCAATCGTGTTCGTCTCAAAGTCACAGCGAGGATCGCTGATGGAGGTGGTCACCGCGACCTGTGCGGCAAAATGATAAATCTCGTTGGCGTCCCTTGCCGCGCGTTCCACGGCGGCGGCGTCGCGAATATCTCCGACCGTTAGAACCAGCCGTCCAGATTTGCCTGCAAGAGCCCGAAGCTGGTTGAGATTGTGCTGCACGCCTTTGCGTGAAAGATTGTCAAAGATGTGTACACGGGCGCTGGTCTCCAGCAGCAGACGGCGCGCAAGATTTGCGCCGATAAAACCCGCTCCGCCGAAGATCAGCACCGACCTCTGTTCTTTCTCCATCTCCGTTATAGCCCCTTCCCCTACCTCGGGCGTAGTTACGCTGTGAGCCCAAAAGTCTGCAGCTCGGCAACCATGTTCTCTGCTTTGTCTTCGGCACTCTGGCTGCCAAGCCAGCCGACTAACTCCACAACACCATCTTCAAAGTTGACCCGCGGTTGATACCCGAGCAGTTTGCGAGCTTTGCTGATATCGCCAAAGCAATGGCGGATATCGCCAGCTCGATACTTCCCCGTGATCTCGCACGGAATCTCGCGACCCAATGCCCGTGTCAGGGCCGTCGCTACCTCGCGAATCGAGATCGGCATCCCAGACCCGATATTGAGAGCGTGTCCATCCGCCCTTGGCGTTTCCATTGCACATAGGTTCGCTCCGACGACATCATGTACGCTCACGAAATCGCGCATCTGGCGACCATCTTCAAATAGGAGCGGAGCCCGGCCATTGAGCAATCGTGAGGCGAAGATAGCGGCCACCCCCGTGTAAGGGTTTGACAGCGCCTGGCGCGTTCCGTAGATGTTGAAATAACGTAAAGCAACGACCGGCAGCCCATACGTTCGGCCATATAGGAGGCAGATTTCCTCCTGGTCCTTTTTCGACAGCGCGTACACTGACGTGCATTGCAGAGGCTTGTCTTCGGCAGTGGGCAATGGCGTGAGCTCTGCCCTGCATTCCGGACACAACAGCTCCCATCGTTTGCTCAGCAACTGTTCGGCGGAGCGCGCCGCTGGTGTTACATCACCGCAATTTGCGCAGAGGTACTGCCCCTCGCCATAAATCGACATTGATGACGCGACTACCAGCTTCTCGACGGCTGCCTTGCGATCCAGCAGGCTCTGCAGGAGAACCGCCGTGCCTTGAGTGTTCGCCCCCATGTAATCCGCAATGTGGTACATCGACTGCCCTACTCCGACGGCAGCGGCAAGGTGGAAGATGACTTCAATGCCGGTGATTGCACGCCCACAGGCACTCGCATCCCGCATATCACCACGCATGAGCTCAACATGCGGTGACAGGTAACTTGGGATACCTCCCCCGTGCACCTGCGGGGAGAGGCTGTCAAAGACCCGAACTTCATGACCTTGGTCAAGCAGGGCATCAGCAAGGTGTGAGCCGACAAAACCCGCGCCACCGGTGATCAGGATTTTCTTTGCCTTCATCTCGTCTTTCCGTTCTCCACTCCTTGGCTAACGAACCGTTTTCAATACCTACCGAGCTGCAGCTTCGGGAGAGTACTCGCGCGTTCCGTGTCCCACTTCCCTGCTCGTCGCCGGTGCGTACCGTCCCACTGCCCATTCGGCGAACTCCGCAAAGGTACTCGGATCCTTCGGCGGACTCGTGTAATGGGGGGCAATGCCGAGATGTTCAGGAGTGAAGCAGAGCGTGAGCGTAGTCTCAAATGATTCGAGAGCCGCCATTTGGCGGTCGAACCAAGCTTCAGCGTTAGGCCGGAAGCTGTCGGCCCAACTGATTCCAGTGCGCAGATAGCGGACGTTCAGCCGTCGCATCCATTCCACTGCGGATTCCAGCCGATGATCTTCGAAGTGTAACCACTGGCAAATTCCCAGACCTTCCGGGAAGGACGCCGCTGCTAATTTCGGAGTACCGTCCTCGCGCAGCAGCCCCATATAGTAGTGGCGATAGTAAGCGCTGCCTTCCGCTTCCTTGTGCCGTGTAGTCGCCGTCCAGGATGCCGGCAGATCGAAGAGGCTGTACCAATGAACGCGATCAACTCTGCCCTGCAGCAGCTCCGACATGCGCTGCAGCCCAAAGAGCTGAACTTCTTCAGCGCCAAACGAGGAGGCGCCGACCTCGGAAATCCAGATCGGCAGGTCAGTAACTGCGCGGATCTCGTCCACCTTGGCGGGCCACTCATTTACATTCCAGTGGTTCCAGTCCAGTGGGAAGCCGTGTAGAGCCACGACATCTACTGCATCCAGAACGCCCTGAGAGCCCATCAGCCGGATGAAATGAGGATCGATAGGTGAGATTCCGCCAAGAACAATCGGCAACTCAGGATTGATACGCCGGATAGCTTTAGCTGCAAGGATTGCCATTTCTGCGAACATCTTCCACTCGGGATCGATCTTGAAGTCCCAATGAGAAAGATTGTTCGGTTCATTCCAAAGCATTACTGCTTCGACCATTCGTTCTTCGTCCCCGTTCGCAAAGTCTTACAGCGTGCCTGAAAGCTCAAGATCGAGCAGATACTTGCCGTCGCGTTGCACGTGGCGCGGCTCACAAACGTATGTTTCAGCTTCTGGGTGCCCTACTATCTCCAAGCCCGAACTTCGCAGCATCGCTTCCACAGCTCCGCGGTTAGGAATCCACCAATTTGTGGGGTCGCTAGCATAGCTGTGCTCGATGAAGTACATGCATGGAAAATCACGGTCTTCAAATGGGTGTGTATCCCAGAACTGGTAGTCATCACCCCATTCGCGCTGCTCCATCGATCCACGGAGCATGCTCTGAAACAAGAGCCTTCCCCTGATCTTCTTAATAACTTTATCCAGTGCGAAGAGGGGATAACGTAAGTGGTAGAAGACGCCCAGGAAGAGCACGTAGTCGAACTGCCCTTCTATTTGGTCAACCTCGTACACGGAGCGCTTCTCAAACTCAATGTCTAATCCCAAATTCTCAACGGCAAAACGGGCCTGGTTGAGGTAACGATCATCGACGTCTACCCCCAATACGCGACCTGCTCCTCGCTTCTTCAAGGCGATAGAGTAAAAGCCACCATTGCAGCCGATATCGAGAACGGAGGCTCCGGCTAAATCGTCAGGAAAAGCGCTGGAGATGTGCTTCCACTTAACGTTGGGAAAGTCGCCTAGAAAATGGTTCGGAGCGGTCCACACGCCGTGAATGTTGATGTTATGGAACCACTCTCCCAGAGAGGCGATCCGCTCTGTCAAACACGGAACATGCGAGTTCTCGGAAATCCCTTGCTGCTGACTTTGTGGAGAGTCGTCTTCTGTTTGAGATTCAAGGACCGACTGGGTTTGATCTGCTTGCACCGATGATCCTCACGCCTTGCCGCCATACCCGTGGCAGGCTGAACTCAGAAAAGTGTCCATCGCGACCTCACTGTTTCCGAGTCCTGGAAACAGGCACTCCTAAGCTGTCCGGTTAGAGGAAAGGGAACTTACCCTGGATGTCTGTCGATCAGCGTCAAAACGCGCCACAAATTCTCTGCAATCAGCAAGATAAATTGCGTTTGTAATTGACTTTCACGCTGGCAGAGCGGGCGAACTCGCGGGTTGTTGGTTCTGCTGTGCTCTGAGCTGGTATTCCCTCAGCTTCCGATATAGGGTTGTCTTGCCGATACCGAGCATACGTGCAGCCAGCAGCTTATCGCCATTTGCTTCAACTACTGCATTAAGTATTGCGTGCCGTTCTACTTCTGCGATCGGAAGGACACGCCTGACGCGGCGTAGGGACGAGCCCGTGGTTGTCGGTGGAAGGTTGCTGTGAGCGCTCAGTTGCGTAGGAAAGTCGATCGGCTCCAGTGTCTCACCGCTGCCAAGAGCGACCGCGCGCTCAATGAAGTTCTCCAGCTCGCGCACATTACCGGGCCAGGAATAAGTCTTCAACATGCGCAGGGCCTCAGCTGAGATCTTCTTTTGCGGCTGCCCAGTGCGCTTGGCGATTCTTTCAAGAATAGTAGTGACGAGTTCCTCAACGTCTCCCATGCGGTCGCGAAGTGGCGGCAACTTGAGGGTGACCACGTTGAGGCGGAAGAAGAGATCTTTCCGAAAGGTTCCTTGACGTACTTCCTGTTCGAGGTCCTTATTGGTCGCGGCGATTACACGTACATCTATGCGTATGCGCTTTGTGCTCCCGACTGGGCGAATCTCCTTCTCCTGTAAAGCGCGCAGGAGTTTGCCTTGGAGCTCCACCGGCAATTCACCGATCTCGTCAAAGAACACCGTCCCACCCTCTGCGATCTTCAGCAGACCCTCTTTGGCCCGATCGGCACCAGTGAAGGCCCCCTTCTCGTGGCCAAAAAGCTCGCTCTCCATGAGGGTTGGAACCAATGTTCCACAGTCCACCGGGATGAACGGCCGTTCCCGACGGATTCCGGTGAAGTGGATCGCTCGCGCAACCAGTTCCTTGCCCGTCCCGCTTTCTCCGAGGACCAGCACTGGGTGTATGTTGTGGGACACTTTGCGAATGATGGTATACAACTTCATCATCGCTGGATTCCTGCCTACTATTCCGTAGGCGTTTTCACTATCCACTGATTCGCGAACGAGCATACGTCTGCCTGTCTCGATCCAGCCCTGTTCCATGGCGCGTTCGATTGTATGCTGCAGAGTTTGGCTCCCCAACGGCTTAGGCAAATAGTCAAACGCGCCGATTTTGGTGGCCTGTACGGCCGTCGAAAAAGCCGGCGTTTCAGCAACCATGATTACTTGCGTCTGTGGATACCAGTAGTGAACGTGGCGAAGCAGTTCCAGCTCCTGTCCACCGGGAAGGCTTTCGCTTAAGAGCAGAACATCGACGAGGCCTGCTTCCAAGCTGTCTAGAACCATGTCGGAATCCTCCGCAGTTCGCACCGTGAGATTCAAAGCCTCAGCTATGCTTCGGCACAGCTCAGCTGTGCGTAGATCGGTGTCGGCTACGAGTAGCTCGGCGATCCACCCGAGATGAGGAGTGACATTGCCTGAGGTTCCGTCAGCCATCAGCTCGCTAGTGATGGCCCCTTTGAATGTAGGTGGAGGTAGGCCGCTACCCAGAGGATCACAGGATCCCTCAGAGCAGGCTACCTTCCAAAACATACAATTGCTGCCAACTCACTGCAAACAATGACTTCCGCTTTTGGTCACATCTACGGCTTCTCCCGCCCTTTTAGGGATGCGCCAGCGGCAGCACGTCCCGCTATCTAGTCGTTTCGCAGGTGCGTGCGCGCAAAACCGTGTCAGAATGGCGTAATTCCCAGTATGGTCTAATTCCGGATTCGGGAACGTGCGACCGCCACCTTTCCAGAGACTCTGCGTTGCGCGCAGAACAGATTTGCGGCTCGTGGCACTCAGTCGCACAAAGGAGAAAGCATGACTGCAGCAGACTTTCGACGCGTTGCCCTTAGCCTTGGAGGTGTCGAAGAAGCTTCGCACATGGGAAACCCGGATTTCCGCGTGGGCGGCAGAATCTTCGCGACCCTCGCTTCAGAGGCCCAGGGATATGGCAACCTGATGGTCACCCCGGAGCAGCAGGCGGCCTTTGTCGAGGAGATGCCAAAGGTCTTTCTGCCCGTCGCCGGCGGATGGGGGAAGACGGGCGCCACTCACATCCGGTTAGCTGCGGCTAATGAAGACATCCTTACTGGCGCCCTGCGAACAGCTTGGAAGCTGCGTCTTGAGAAAAACCAACAAGCGGGAAAGAAGAAGAATATTTCCCGGCAGTCTAAGCGACCTGCTAGACGCCGCAAGCGCTGATTCTATTCGGCAGCATGTGAGTCTTGGTGGCAGAGAAGCGGAGCCACCAAGCGCTAGCCGTTACTAGCGATTCTGGCCGGCTTCGCTGGCATCTGCCCGTTCCGCAGCAGGCTGCTTCTCGACAACCACACCGTCGAAAGCCGTGGAGGCTAGCAGATGTCCAGCGTGCTCGCTGATGCTGCGCAGCAGCCAGCCAGACTCGCGGTGCTGCCAGCTCTGGCCGTTGTCTTCGCTGAAGAAAATTTCTGTCGAGTTCATGGCTGTTACTAGTAGGCGGCCTTTCTGCCTGTCGTAGAAGACGGAAGTCAAGTTCACCACGGGCAACTGCATGCGCTCCCAAGTTTCGCCATCGTCCTCTTTTCTGCTGCGATACAAGCCCTCGCGGCAGGCAAGCCAGATGGCATCCTTCGTGAAAGATATCTCCCTGATCGAGCTGATGATCTTTGGTAGCTTCGCCTCGCGCCATACCTGTCCATCTGCAGACGTGAGAAGGAAGTTGCGCCCTAAACCGGCGATCGCGTTCGAAGTGGAGCGCACCAGGGTGAAATCTGAGTGGCCCAGCATTGGGCCGCCTTCCCAGGTTTGTCCCATATTGGAACTGGTGAACAGCCCCTGCGGGCTGGCGACGATCCATTTGCCATCGTGAACGTCAATGTCGGTGACTCGGGCCGTGAGCACCGCAGTCTTGACTACTTTGCGGGTGATACCTTTTCGTGTCGTGGTGGCTTTGCGCACAGTAATGACACGGACGTTAGCGATGCGGTTGATCGGACGCCAGCTGGCACAGTCGCTAGACGCGCAGCATGCTACGTCTGCGCTGTGGGACGCGGGGATCGCGCGGCTCCGTCCAGAATGGGCGACCTTAGCAGTGAGGCAGCGTGCTCCGTCTCGATCCGTGTTCAACAGAAACACGCCGCTGCTGGTTCCTGCCAGCAGAGACGTTCCGCTCTTCCGCAACGCGAAAACGTCTCGGCCATCCAACCCGGCGCTGATCTGTTTCCAGTGCGCTCCCTCGTCGTGGCTGACGAAGACGCCGCCGTATTCCTTATCGTTGATCACGCCTGCGTAGAGCGTGTTCTGATCTTCAAGATCCTCAACTACCGAGGCGACCTGCCGATGCGCGAAGCCTGCGTTCGACGGCTCAAAGGACACGCCGGCATTGTTGCTCACCAGGATGCCGGCGCGATCAGTAGCAAGCAGGACGTGCGCGGAATTCGCAGCGTCCACAACGACATCATTCACGATTACATTTGCCGGTGTAATCCGGCCCCAAGTCGCTCCGGCATCGCTAGTCTTCCACAATCCTTCGGTAGTTCCGGCATATACGACATTGCTGTTGCCGGGATCCTGTTTGAGCACGCGCGTGCGCCGTGCCGAAAACGGGATTCCCTGGATTTTATGGAAGAGTTCGCCGGCGCTCTCGCTTTTGTAAATGCCGGAGCAAGCGCTGGCATAGACGATGTCCGGCCGCCGGGGATCGATGATGATGGAAAACACGTCGGAGTCGTCGATGATGCCGCTCTTGATATTGTGCCAGCTCTTGCCGCCATCGGCGGTCTTCCAGGGGAGATGCCAGGTGCCGACGTAGATCACATTGGAATCGATGGGATCAATGGCAATGGACTCAATGTTTTTGATCTCCCCGCCCGTTTCGGGTGAGATGCGATCCCAAGTCTGACCACCGTTGCGCGTACGATATACCCCTTCCAGCGTGCCAGCAACCAGCGTCTTTGAATCCCCCGGCGCAATGGCAAGCGCTCGTACCGACTTGCCTTCCAGAGCTGGCAACACTCGCCAGGTTTGTCCGTTGTCCATGCTCTTGAATACCGAGCCGCCTTCGCTCTCGATGGTCCAGGCAGCGACATAGATGATGCCGGGCTGTTTCGCGTCGAAGATGATGTGGTCGATGACGAAGTCACTTCCTTTGCCGATGCGCACAGACCGCTGCCAGCTCTTACCGCCATCCTGGGATTCATAGATCTGTCCGGCACTTGTGCCCAGGAGAAGGCGCGACGGATTTGCCGGATCAACCGATAAGGTGCGCACATCGCCGCCCTCCGGACCTACTGAGATCCAGGATGCGCTGGACGTAGCGGTGGTCTGTGCGATGCCGTATGCAACATAGAGGAGAAGGATCGTAATAGCCTGGGAACAAAGTCGCATTCGAGGAATAAGCTCCTAACCTACTGGGTTGTAAGCCTGAGCGCCGGCAACGTATGGCGCCACTGTCGATTTTATCCAGAAGCTCGACTGAGACATTACATGGATTTGTGATTTCGTGATCGAGTGATTTGGTGATTTGCAAATCACGAAACCGCAAGATCACCATCACACCAACGGAAGTACAGTCGCCTAGAAGACCCTAAGCAGCTGCGCCGATTCGGCGGATTAAGTCTTCCTGCTCGGTTTTGCTCTCGGCTCCGATGGTGAATGCATCGAGCAACCCCAATGACAACGCGAACTTCAACGCTTCATCTTGACGTTTGCTGAGGTCACCCTGACCGAGGATCTTCATGCCAATGATGCCTTTGCCGGAGGCCCGCATCTCACGGAGCACGCTGGTCACTGTTTCTGGCTCTGCGTCCATGTGCGAACCAATGGGATTCATTCGGACAAGATCAACCTCGACCCACGGCGACTTGGCGGCGGCACGCAGCGCTTCAATGGAATGACACGAGACTCCGTGGCTTCGGATCACCCCTTTTTCTTTTGCTTCAGAGAAGACGTCCATCACGCCACGATAGCGCGTGGTCCAATCTCCTTCTGTAAGACAGTGCATTAGGCAGACGTCGATGTAATCGGTTTTGAGTTCTCGACGGAAGCGCTCGAGATCTGCACGCGCTGTCTGTGGATCGCGCGCCCAGGTCTTCGTCATCACCGTGACCTGGTCTCGCGGAACGTGCCGTAGCGCCTCGGCAACGTGGGGATGACTGCCGTACGCATCTGCGGTATCGAAAAAACGGAGGCCATGGTCATAGCCATTCAGCAGAAGATCGGCGAGAGTCTTCACTCCCTGGGAGCTTTGGCGCGACGTGTGACCGAAGCCGTATGTTCCGGTACCCATTGCAAGCCGGCTCGTCTTAATTCCGGTCTTACCAAGTATTACGGTGTCATGGGCGTCGAAACGTTGCTTGAGACTCTGGCTGAGAAGCTTTGCGGCGAAGGGCTGCGAACTGAGCCAAGCGGCCCCGAGCCCGTATGCAGAACGGACGATGAAGTCTCGACGCTTCATGATCGCCTCCGTTGTCTCAGTTTAGACGCTCACTGAGTGCGATGGGTAGCACTATCCATTCGATTCAGAACGCGCATGCTGCCGGTGTTTAAGAGCTACGAGAATCTCGCCCCGCCAAGTGGATCATGCGCAAGGATGCCTCCACATAGATTCATTTGATATCGCTTGTGATTCCCAGCAGCTGCGCGTAGCGCCTTGGTTGGTAGCCTTCGACCTCCTCATCGCCAATTCGGACAAGGGGAAAGGCATTGACCTCCTTGGCATCGAGTTCGCGCTTGATCCTGTCCTGCGTCTGCTCGTCGGCAAGGTCGTAATTGGTGAACTCAAACGGGATGTGGTGTCTCTTGAAGAACTTCATCGTTTTCTTGCACGAGGGACAGGTGGACAGCGTGTACATGGACACTTTTTTCATCATGTTCTCCTTTCGGGCGAGGCTGCAAGGTTCGTCCGAAGCTACGGCCATGAATGACGTCCCTCGCCTAAGTACTCACGATCACCAGAAATCGCGTGATCGATTTTTTTACGCATTCGATAGCTTAAGGTTTCGCATGCGCGGCTTAGGTCGGCTCTGCTAGTGGGAGCCAAACTTGAAAACGTGTGTCACCGGCTTTGGAAGTAACCTGAATATTTCCCCGGTGCTTCTTAACGATTCGCTGCACAGTGTCGAGGCCGAGACCCGTGCCCTCTCCGACTCCTTTGGTGGTGAAAAAAGGCTCGAAGATGTGGGGTTGTACTTCAGGCGAAATGCCCGGACCATTGTCCGCGATCTCGACCACGGCGCAGCCGTCGTCACGGTAGGTTCTCACTCGAAGGTCGCCTTTTCCGTGCATCGCGTCAATTGCGTTATCGATAATGTTGGTCCACACCTGGTTGAGCTCGCTCCCGAATGAATTTACGAGCAGAACGGGCTCGTAGTTGCGGTGTACCACTACCCCGTGTTTTAGCTTGTGATTCAAAATAGTAAGCGTCGTTTCCAGGCTCTTGACGACGTCAACGTTTTGCACTGGTGCCTGGTCCATGTAGGTGTATTCCTTGATGGCGCCGACTAGATCAGAGATCCGCGAAGTGCTGCTCTCGATCTCATGTAACAAACCGGCAATCTCCACCGAAGCGGCGATCCTGACCAGTGCGGCCCGGGCCGTGTCCGCATGCAGGCTTACGAACAACGATTCGAGCACCTCCGGCCTCACGTTCCGTCGAGCGAGCGCGGCCGCGAGTTGCCACAAGTCGTTCTGTCCGTGACTGCGTAACAGGGAGTCAATCTGGTCCTCGAGATCGACAACAGTCAGCGCATCAGGTGGAACCACATCCGGTTGCGTGAACCAGGCTTCGAGTTTGTCGACTTCCGATTTCTGCGCAGACGTGAGATCACGCTTTCCCAATTCCAGACTGGCATCCCTGATTTTCTGAAGCATATGCCGTAATTGACTGGTTGCGCGTTGCGCGGCGGAAGCGGGATTGTTGAGTTCGTGCGCGAGTCCTGCAGAGAGTTTTCCCAGAGATACCAAGCGATCTCGCTGTTGCTCGATGCGTGTGAGTTCGCGGATGCGGTCAGACATCAAGGCTACCAGTCGCGTGGTCAACTCCGGCATGCGCTGGATGAGCTCGGGGAACAATGAAGACGGGAACTTCAGAATTCGACCATCGGTGACAGCTCGACCGGTTACGGTGAACTGTTTCATACGAGAGAACGGAAGTACTCCGCCGACGTCGCCTGCCTTGGTCGAAATCTGAATCGTTTCGCCACCGAATTCGCCCCGCCACTGAAATTGGCCTTCGAGAATCACGAACATCCAGTCTGCCGGATCACCCTGGCGTACGTATATCTCTCCCGCCACCAGACGTACTTCTTGCGCATTGCTGAAGAACCAGGCGATCTGATCCTCGGGCAGATCGGCGAATGCTGGAACACGCAGTAATTCGGATTTGTCGGCCATCTATACCTTGCTCAAATATTGATGGATGAACTGCACTGCCACCGATCCTTCGCCAACTCCGGAAGCGACCCGTTTGATGGAACCGTGGCGCACATCGCCGACGGCAAAGATGCCCGGAACATTGGTTTCGAGCAGGAACGGATCTCGGTCGAGTGGCCATCCTTTCGGCCGTAATCCTTGACGTATCAAATCGGGACCGGTCAGCAGGAAGCCGCGCTCGTCGCGCTCGACGACATTCGTCAGCCAATCCGTCCCCGGCAATGCTCCAATAAAGATAAACATCGCGCTGGCTGGCACACGTTCAGTTTTCCCGGTATCGGAGCAGAGCACGGAAATTTGTTCAAGGTGAGTTTCGCCATGCACCTCGGCCACGCTGGCATGCGTCCACACGTGAATGTTCGGCGTAAGTTGAATCTGATCGATCAAATACTGTGACATCGTGCTGGAAAGGGAATCGCCGCGCACAAGAATAACCACGCGCTCGGCGTATCTGGCAAAGTTCATTGCCGCCTGTCCTGCGGAGTTCGCTCCACCCACGACGTAGACGATCTCGCCCTTACAAGACAGCGCCTCGGTTGCACCGCCACCGTAGTAGATTCCCGCCCCTTGTAGCCGGTCGACTCCGGGAGAGTCCAGTCGGCGCCACTGCACTCCGGTCGCGATCATCAAGGCGTGGCATGAGATCTCGTTTCCATCCGCCAGCTTCACGATCCGGTAAGGACCTTCCGATCGGACGCCAACAGCTTCCTGCGCCAGGATTTCTACCCCGAAACGCTGGGCTTGCACGACGGCGCGGCGGGCGAGATCGCCACCGCTGAGCCCGGTGGGAAACCCAAGATAGTTCTCGATCCGGGCGCTCATGCCAGCCTGACCGCCCGGCGCTTCGCGCTCGATCATCACAGTGTGCAGACCTTCGGAGGCTCCATACACTGCAGCTGCCAAGCCAGCCGGTCCTCCGCCCACAATTGCCAAGTCATAGAAGCTGGTTTGTGCGCGCGTGCGCAGCCCAACCTTTTGCGCAACATCCGCGGGAACACTCTCGAGTAGCTTCGTCCCGTCTGGGAAGAGCACCACAGGGAGATTGCCAGCTTCCGGGCCGAGAGCCTCCAGAAGACGCTTCGTTTCCGGATCATTCGTGGAAAGCTCAACGTCGATCCATTGATACGGAACGTGGTTGCGCGCCAGGAAGTCCCGCAAGTCGTACGATCGAGGAGACCAGCGGGTGCCCAGCACGCGGATCCCTTGAAATGTTGGACGGAACGACGCTTGCCAGTCCTCAAGCAAATCGTCTAACTGGGGGTACAGATGCTCTGCGGGAGGATCCCACGGCTTCAAGAAAAAGTAATTAATACTGGCCTGATTGATGGCGCTGATCGCGGCATTGGTGTCGGCATATGCAGTCAGCAATGCGCGCTTCGCCCCGGGGAAGATCTGGGTGGCCTCGCGCAGGAATTCGACGCCATCCATCCGCGGCATTCGCTGGTCTGCGAGCAGCAAGGCCACACTGTCGTTACGGATCTTCAAATGGTTTAGCAGCTCGAGTGCACGGTCCGGCGAATCGCTTCCGATCACCCGATACTGAGCGCCGTACTGGGAACGAAGATCCCGCTCTATAGCCCGCAAAACATCAGAGTCGTCATCCACACTCAGCAAAATTGGTTTGGCCATGCTCAATCTTGGTTATCGGGAAAAAATGCCTCGAGGCTTCCGGATTCTCGGCATAAGTTGATTAGATACACAAAATTCCATTCGGTCGCGTAATTCGTACTATTGCTTACCTGATCGGTGGTTGCCTGGTCCAGAGCAGAATAGATCCGGTCTGCAGAGACTGCGACCGACTTTCGGGAGCTTTGACCAATGTTAGGATCCGCACTCCAATTGAAAGCACCTCATTTGCGAATCGTTTCATGAGAAAGACTTCCGAACAACTCGGCGCCTCCCCTCGATGTGTGTCAGGCATCTTTGACCTGCAGCAGTATTTCTAGATCAACAACGGTTCATATGTCGTCGGTAATGCAGCCCGAGGGAATGCTATGGTTTTAACTAACATCTAAATGGCGACTCCCCCAAAGCGCAGATGGACCACCCGCCCACTCGCAGCGATCCGCAAAAAACTTTTCCGGCCGTCCCTCTATGTCTTTTGGTTGACGTTATTGGCGGTTGGATTTTTTGTCCTGACCTTCTATGTGAACCGCCGTTTCGCAGTGCGTCAGCGGCAGCTCAGCTCATACTGGTTTCAACAAGCGCAAGCTCTTCTGGAGCAAGGCAGGGCTAAGGACGCGATTCTCGACCTGCGCACCGCACTCTTTTATTCGCACGAGAACCCGCAATACTCATTCGCTCTTGCCCAGGCGCTGGCTACTGCAAATCAAACGCTCGCAGCCCGATCCTATTTCCTGAACCTGCTTCAAGACGAGCCCGGGAATGGTTCTGTCAACTTGGAACTTGCGCGGCTTGCAGTGAAAGAGAATGATGCGAGTGGTGCCCGCCGTTATTTCAATTCCGCGATCTATGGCACGTGGGACCGTGATCCCATTTTGAGACGTCAGCAGGTTCGCCAGGAACTCATCAATTTCCTCATCGCGAGAGGACTGAAGACGCAAGCTCGCGGTGAACTGCTTACGTTCACTGCCGACATGCCGAATACACCCAACTTGCAGCTCTGGGTAGCCCGCGCTTTCACGCGGCTCGACGACGACCGCAGCGCGCTGGATTTCTATACAGCCGCGCTGCCGAGTGACAGGCGCGATGTAGCTGCCCTTCTCGGAGCAGGATGGTCGGCTTTCCGCTTAGGACGCTATCGCGAAGCCCTGGAATACTTCAAAGGTGCAGATGCCATTCATCAGGATCCAGCCACCTCGCAGATGATCGGTCTGGTTTCGCTGGTGATCGATCTTAACCCCTTCGAGAGCCGCCTCTCAGCCGCCGAGCGCCGTCATCGTGTCATCCTGGCCATGGACATCATCGACCACCGTCTACAACAGTGCTCTGAAGCTCAACAGGTGGCGCTGGAGAAGACGACCGGCAATCCCCTGCAAATGGCGCGGTCGCAGTGGATTTACCTCGACAGGCAGGTCAGGCTCGCATACAAGAACGCGGACCTTGTTCAGTTGCTCGCGCCCATCGCCACGCTGGTTACCAATATTGAACAGCAAAACGGATGCGGATCGGCTACACCGAACGATCAGGCGATGCTCCGCATTTACCAGAATGGTGAGGAGCTGCGGCCGTAATGGAAGTAAACACCATTTCAGTCACCAATTCCTCTGGTACGGATGTCGCAGTGGAAACGGAAACCACCACACAGGGCGAACGTTTCTTTTTAGTGCTGGCGATCTTTATCGGCCTCTTTTCCGGCCTTTCAGTGGTTTGCTTCCGCATTGCGATTGATTTCATTCGCATCACGCTACTCGGTTCATCGCTGTCGCCGTCGTATCCGCGAGTGTTGCTCGCGCCAACTATCACTGGGTTGCTGATCGCGGCCTTGGTAGTCCTTCTATTCCAGCGGGTTCGTGGGAGCGGAGTAAATCAAACCAAGGCCGCGCTGTACATTTACGACGGTTACATTCCATTTCGTACCGCGATTGGAAAATTCATCTGCTCCGCGCTCGCGATCGGCTCCGGCCAGTCGCTTGGCCCGGAGGATCCCTCCTTGCAAATCGGGGCAGCGATCGCCTCGGCTCTGGGACGGCTGCTAAAGCTTGGCCGGGAACAATTGCGGCTCATCGCTCCCATCGGTGCTGCCGCGGGACTTGCGGCCGCGTTCAATTCCCCGATTTCAGCTGTTCTGTTCGTGATCGAAGAAGTGATTGGCCGCTGGACAGCGGGGTTCCTGGGAGCAGTGGTGCTGTCCGCAGTGTCCAGCGTCGTAGTAGCCCGCTATTTTCTCGGGTCAGAACCTCTCTTCCGCATTCCTCCAGTCCAGTTCATTGCCCCTGCCGAGCTACTGGCATACGCACTTTTGGGAATCATCGGGGCGGTCGCCTCGGTTGTATTCGCGAGAGCAATTCAGCTCTTACGTCCCAAAATGAAAGCTCTTCCGCGATGGACGCAACTCCTGCAGCCGGGATTCGCGGGATTAATGATCGGGTTGATTGCGCTTGCTGGCCGTCCGGAAATCATGGGGGCTGGCTACGAGTACATCGATCAGGCAATGCATGGACAATTTGTATGGCAAATCATGGCCATCTTGGCTGGCCTCAAAATCCTCGCGACCGTGTTGTCTTTCGTCAGCGGTACGCCCGGAGGCATGTTTGCGCCCACCTTATTTGTCGGAGCTATGCTCGGAGGCGCAGTCGGCGCTGTCGAGCTTCGGTACTTCCCACATCTCACCGGCTCAATCGGCACCTACGCACTGGTGGGAATCGGAGTCCTGTTCGCCGGGTTCTTGCGCGCTCCTTTGACTTCCGTCTTCATGGTCCTCGAAGTCAGCGGAAACTACTCGATCATCGTTCCCGTTATTCTGGCCAATACTTTGGCGTACCTGATCTCCCGGAACCTCCAGCCGATTCCGATCTTTGACATGCTGAGCAAGCAAGATGGTCTCGATCTGCCCTCGATGGAAGAGCAGCGTGAAGAACGTGTGCTGCGCGTGGAGGATGCCATGCGCCCTGTGCATGTGCCAGTAGTCGACTCTCAACTGCCGATTCGGGATGCTCTGAAGATTGCACTGGAACAAAAGGCAAAAGAGATTCTGGTGGATGATCCTCCGTTCGGCTGGTCCAGCCTCACTACTGACGCGCTTCGAAAAGCTCTCGCACAGCATCGTGGACAAAATGCAACCGCCCAGATCCTTCCGGAGGGACGTATGCCGCAGATCTATCCCGACAACCGCCTGGAAGTAGCGCTGCGACATATCTCGCCGTGGCCGTTCTTACCGGTTATGCATCGTGCAGATCCGGGAAAACTGGTCGGCGTAGTTGCACTGCAAGACATCATGAAGGCTTTCGGTGCATAAGTCAGATGACTGAGTTCACCGGCCAGACTGCGCTGATCACAGGCGCCTCGCGCGGCATCGGACGAGCCATTGCGCTAGCGTTAGCGCGAGAAGGCGCAAACGTGATCGTTCATTACCGTCACAGCGATCAAGAAGCGGAAACGCTTGCGGCGGAACTCCGCGGCAGAGCCGTACAGGCAGATCTCTCATCCAGTAACGGAGTTCACCGTCTGCTGGACTCGCTGAAGTCTGCGAAATTCGACATACTGGTGAATAATGCGGGCATCTGGAAACCCACTCCCTTGGGCGCCACTGAAGAAGATGATGTTCGTCTCCTCCTTGAGGTGAACCTTCACGCGGTGTTTTCGCTTACAAATTCTCTTCTGCCGCAGCTTAATCGTGGAGCGCGCATCGTAAACATCTCCTCGGTAGCCGGACGCGTCGGCATTGCCGGCGGTCGGAGCCTTTATGGCGCGACCAAAGCTGCGATCGACTCGCTGACCAAGAGCTGGGCCCTGGAACTGGCCCCAAGGGACATTCGGGTGAATGCAGTCGCTCCCGGTTACGTGGAGTCGGACATGACGGCGAAGTACTTCGACGATCCCGCAGTTCTCGAGAGAGCCATCCAGCGCAGTCCATTCCACAGAATCGGGAATGTCGACGAGGTCGCCGATGCTGTGGTCTTTCTGTGTTCGCAGCAATCACGCTGGATCACCGGCCAGTCTCTCAACGTAAGCGGCGGGTTCGTGATCTGATGGGTGACTTTTGCTACTTAATGGCGTCCAACCGTCGATGAAATACAAAGCCGCAACTGCCCTCGTCCTGTTCGTCCCACTGACGTTGCTCACTCAGAAGAACTCAGACCACCATTCTGGAGTCGTAAACCGTGGTGATCGCGTAATGGGCTTCTCCATGAGAAGACAACTCATCACTTTCGTCTACTCGGAGACGGTGGAAGGATCGAAGCGGTCGCGAACGATACCGCGGACACTGCAAGTCGCCAGCAAATTCGGGAGCATCTGCAGCATATCGCTAATATGTTTAAGCAAGGCGACTTTGATGCGCCCATGCTAATTCACTGTCGCACTCCACCTGGAGTACCGACGATGAAGCGGCTGCGTGAACAAATCGAGTATCGCCTGGAAGATCTGCCGAATGGAGCTCGCGTTCGTATATCAAGCCATAATCCCAAAGCAGTAGCTGCTATTCACGATTTTCTACGCTTCCAGATCCAGGACCATCACACAGGCGACGCCGCGGAGATAAGCAGTGAGTAAGCGCATGGCGCTGAATCGATGGCCGGATCTTTCTGATTAGCGGAATCACAACCCAGATAGGGAGGCAGGCATTGGATCATCTCCCTAGAGGAAACTTCCCGTTTTGCTCGTAAGCGTCTGATTTCAGGTGAACTGGCGCGCCCGGAGAGATTCGAACTCCCGACCTATTGCTCCGGAGGCAATCGCTCTATCCAGCTGAGCTACGGGCGCGCTACACGGTGAGATATAAATAGCTTACACCAGCCACGCTAGACGAAGGTGCGGCGCGGCAGCTCACTTCTGCGCAACGGAGATGTGCTCGTGTACGACGCGCAGCTGTCCTTCAGTGTTATAGGAAAACACCTGCGTCACCCTTCCTTGGTGGATGTGCTCTTCCCCATTGCTTCCGAGGCCGGTTGCCACGTGGTGAGCTTCAAAATCGAAGTTATAGCCGCATACCGCGGCACTGTCTCCCAACAGTAAGACCTCGATTTCTCCAAGGGCTACCTTGATCGTGGTTTGTGGCTGAAAGTACTCGCGCTGACGACGTGCCGAGGCGAGCCGTCCGGGTTCGGGACGTGAATTGGAGGAGCTGAAAACCATCGCTTCAGGCGAATAGAGATCCGTGAGCGCATCCCCATTTCTCTCCTGAAAGGCTTTCCAAAACCGCTGAACTTCGATGGTGACAATCTCCGGAGTCAACTTCTCGGGCATGGCTTCAACCTAGCAGAGCGGGTGATCGGGCCTTTGGGTGATTGCGTGAACTAGTCGGTCCTAGAACTCATTACGGCGTCAGTGGCCTTTTTCTGCGTCGCGTTGCTTTCGCAATTCCTCCATCACTGAAGAGACCAATTCCTTTGCGCCGTTAATCGTCGACAACACGGTCTGGAGATCCATGGCGGGCTTGCTCGGATTCCGATTGCTGGTGCAGTAGACGCCATGCTGCCCAACGAGGATGAGCGCATCGGTAAGCAAATCCATGGTGACTGCGAGGCGTCCGCGAACGGGACCCATCATGAACTCGTGTTTCTCGAGTTGTTCTTTGTAGTTTTCGAACACTGACATACAGAAAAGCGTTAGTTGTGATTGCCTGTGAACAGCCACTCAACCCTGAAAACTGGGAACCGGCTGTTATCTCGTTTCCACTAACTCCGGCTTCGTAGCGACTACGGGCTGCTCTTTCTGCTCCGGCTTCCAACGCAGGATTGGCTTGCGCGCGGCACCTGTCTCATCCATACGCGCGACACGCGTGTTATGAGGAGCGCTTACCACCAGCTGTGGATCGTCTTGCACCTCGCGCGCAATCGACTTCATCGCCTCGATGAACAGATCCAGCTCCTCCTTTGACTCGCTCTCGGTGGGCTCGATCATCAACGCGCCCGGCACGATTAAGGGAAAAGAAGTGGTATAGGGATGGAACCCATAGTCGATGAGCCGCTTGGCAATATCGCCCGTTTTTACTCCGTTCTGTGTTTGCAAGCGGTCACTGAAGATCACCTCGTGCATCGAGCCTGTCTTGTAAGGAAGGTCGTAGATGCCGTCCAGCTTCTTGCGAATGTAATTCGCATTGAGAACCGCGTCTTCCGTTGTCTGTCGCAGCCCATCGGGCCCGTTAGCAAGGATGTAAGCCAGGGCGCGCACGAACATGCCAAAGTTGCCGTAGAACGCCCGCACCCGCCCGATCGACTGCGGACGGTTGTACTCGAACCCGAGCTTGCCGTCGGTGCGGGTGGTCAGCACCGGAGTGGGCAGAAAACGTTCCATGATCTTCTTGCATGCGACGGGGCCCGAGCCGGGACCGCCTCCGCCGTGGGGCGTGGAAAACGTCTTGTGCAGGTTGAGATGCATCACGTCGACGCCAAAGTCACCGGGGCGAGTCTTCCCGACCAAAGCATTCATGTTCGCGCCATCCATGTAGAGGAGAGCGCCCTTATCGTGCAGCACGTCGGCGATACGATGGATTTCCTTCTCGAAAACTCCGATGGTGCTGGGGTTGGTCAGCATCATTCCCGCGACATTCTCATCGACCAACGAAGCGAGCAGACTGGCATCAACCATGCCTTCCGAGTTCGACTTCAAATTGATGATCTCATATCCGCAGATCGCCGCCGTCGCAGGATTCGTGCCGTGTGCTGAATCGGGAATAATGATCTTTCGCCGCGGATTGCCTCTGGATTCGTGATACGCGCGTATCAACAAAATGCCAGTGAATTCCCCATGCGCGCCGGCTGCAGGCTGCAGCGTGATCGTATCCATGCCGGTGATCTCGCATAGACACTCTTGCAGCGTCTTTATAATGCGCAGCGCTCCTTGGGAAATCTTCTCCGGCTGATAAGGATGTGCGTTGCCCAGCCCTTCCAGCCTCGCCACGAACTCGTTTACGCGAGCGTTGTACTTCATAGTGCACGACCCCAACGGATACATGCCCAGATCGATGGCGTAATTCCAAGTCGAAAGCCGTGTGAAGTGACGGATGATTTCGATCTCGCTCACCTCCGGCATCAGCCCAAGGTCCTCCCGGGCGTGCGCGCCCAAAAGCTTCTCGGGATCGATCTCAGGGACGTCTAGAGGAGGCAGCTTGTAGGCCTTTTTGCCGGGCGAGGACTTCTCGAAAATCAGTCCTTCATTCTGATTCACGTGCCGCGAGACTTTACGGATCATGCCTGCATCGCCTCGATAGCTAAGTCGATCTGGTCACGCGTGTTCATCTCGGTACAGCACCACAGGGCGGCGTTCCCCAATTCGGGATAGAACTTCCTCAACGACAATCCCCCAATGATTCTCTTTTCCAGGAGACGATCATTGATCGCGTGTGGGTCTTCCTTGCTCTGGACGACAAATTCGTTGAAACGCTTCGCCTTGGGAAAGAGTACCTTCCCTTTCTTGCCAAACTGTGTCGCAGCATAATTTGCTTTCGCGAGATTCTGTTTGGCCAGGTCCCTTAGTCCTTCTCGTCCATAGACATTCATGTAGATGGTGGACATCAAGGCTACCAGCGCCTGATTGGTGCAGATATTGGACGTGGCCTTCTCGCGCCGGATGTGCTGCTCCCGAGTGGAGAGGGTAAGCACATATCCACGAGTGCCGTTCTTGTCTTTGGTTTCACCTACCAGCCGACCTGGCATCTGGCGAACATACTTCTCTTTCGCGGCGAGAACGCCGTCGTAAGGACCGCCGAATCCCAAAGGCACACCGAACGACTGCGCCTCCAGCGAAACAATATCAGCCTCAACAGGCGGCTTCACGATGCCTAACGAAAGCGCTTCGGAAATCGAGACAACCAGTAGCGCGCCTCTGCGGTGCACCATGGCTGCTATCGCGTCGACGTCCTCGACTGAGCCAAAGAAATTTGGGCTCTGGATCAGCACGCAGGCGGTCTGATCGCTCAGCGCTCTTTCCAATTCCTCGAGATTGATGGCGCCGCTATCCTCTCGGTATCCTACGAATCTCATCGGCATATCACGATGGTGCAGGTAGGTATGGATGACCTCGCGGTATTCAGGATGAACGGTGCGGGCGATCACCGACTCATGCCGTCCGGTGATACGCATCGCCATCAGGATCGCTTCCGCCGCGCCGGTGCTTCCGTCGTACATCGACGCATTGGCAATCTCCATTGCCGTAAGTTCGCAGATCATCGTTTGGAATTCGAAGATCGCCTGCAGTGTGCCTTGAGAAATTTCTGCCTGGTAGGGCGTGTACGAGGTTAGGAACTCTCCGCGCTGCACGAGAGCGTCGATAATGACCGGGCGGTAGTGATGGTATGCACCAGCCCCTAGAAATACGGCGTATCCGGCTGCATTCTCCTGGCTCCGCTCGCGGAAGTAGTCGATGATCTCGGACTCAGCCATCTGCCGCGGGACCTTGAGGTCGCGGTTGAGGCGGTACTCGCCGGGAATGGCTTTGAAGAAATCGTCAATGGAATGTACGCCGATTTCGCTCAACATCAGCTCGCGATCGGCAGGAGATTTGGGAAGATAACGCATATCTCTGAATGGAAAATTCGTATCAGTACTTCAGGCACTAGGGAATTACAAAATCACTCACTTCCTCAATGTCCGCCCTCTTCCTGCACATATTTATCGTAATCTTGGGGCGAGAGAAGCTTGTTGACTTCGTCTGCATCACTAAGCTGGATACGGACAATCCAGGCGCCGTGCGCGTCGGAGTTGATCTTTTCCGGAGCATTCGTCAGCTCCTGATTTACTGCGACTACCTTGCCCGATGCCGGCGCAAACAGATCGGAAACCGCCTTCACTGACTCAACACTACCGAAAGTCTTGCCGACCGAAAGTTCGTCCCCGATTTTTGGGAGCTCCACAAACACGATGTCGCCAAGCGAATTTTGCGCGTAATCAGTAATGCCGATGGTGGCCTGATTGCCGTCGAGCTTGATCCATTCATGTTCACGCGTGTAGCGGTAATCCGCGGGAAAAGCCATCGTTCTTGTCCTTTATTTCTTGGGGCGCTTGTAGAAGGGAGTCGGGACCACCTGCGCCTTTATCTTGTGGTTGCGCACTTCAACTGAGACCACCGTCCCGATTTGGGAGTAGCTGGGCGGAACGTAGGCTAGAGCGATGTTCTTCTTTAAGAACGGCGCCGGCGATCCGCTGGTGATGGATCCGATCGGATCACCCGATTCGCTGAACACCTTGTATCCGTCACGCCCGATACCACGTTCGATCATCTCGAGCCCGACGAGAATGCGCTTCACTCCTTCGCCTTTGGCTCTGTCCAGCGCATCACGACCGATAAAGTCGCCCTTCTCCATCTTGCAATAGCGAGCAAGATCCGCCTCCCAAACATTAATGGTCTCTGAGATCTCGTGCCCATAGAGGGCCATCTTTGCCTCGAGGCGCAGGGTATTACGTGCGCCCAGTCCGCAGGGCAAGATCCCGAACTCCTTACCTGCCGCAAGCACCTCGTTCCACACTCGAGTGCTGGTCGGTTCGTCGGCTGGGATGTAGATTTCGAAACCGTCTTCGCCCGTATATCCAGTGCGGGCAACCATAGTGTTCGGCAGTCCGCAAACTCGGCCGTAGGTGAACCAGTAATTCTTGACCGCCGAGAGATCGACGTCCGTGAGCTTGCCCACCACATCAACAGCTCTCGGCCCTTGAATGGCGAGCTGAGTGTAGTAGTCGCTTACGTTGTCCGCGTGGCAGCGGAATTGACGAACATTCTGTCGCACCCAATTGACATCCTTCTCACGTGTACCGGCGTTGATGACCAACAGATAATCATTTTCCCCAAGTTTGTGGACGATCACATCGTCGACGAAGGTTCCCTCCGGATAGAGCAGCGCCGAGTATTGTGCCTGGCCGCGTTGTAGGCGCAATGCATCGTTCATGCTGATGTGCTGAACGGCCGGGAGCGCTTGCGGTCCACGAATGAGAATGTCCCCCATGTGACTGACATCAAAGACTCCCACGGCAGTGCGGACAGCCATATGCTCGGCAATGAGGCCGGAGTACTCAACTGGCATGTCCCATCCGCCGAAGTCGACCATCTTTGCGCCCGTCCGGCGATGGACGGCGTTCAAAGCGGTCCTGCGCAGTCCGGTATTTAGTTCGGCGGTTGGACTCAACAGCGTTTCCCTTTTGCAGTTTGGAAGGCGATGTCCAGAACGCGGTGGACAACCTTTGAAAGTAACATGCTGCATGGGGAGGGTCAACGCGCGTAGTCTCAGTAGCCGCAGTCACGCGCTCGAAAATGACTTAGGCTCTGGTACGCTAACCTGTTTTGCTCTAACGTTCCTTTCATCCAGCGCCACACGAAAGACTCTGCATGCCTCCATTCAAATTCAAAGGTGTCGATTTCATTGAATTCGACTCGCTGCTCTCCGAAGACGAGCGCCTGGTTCGCGACAACACGCGCAGATTTATTGAAGACAATCTGGTGCCAATCATCGAACAATGCAACCGTGAAGGACGCTTTCCACGTGAACTAGTGAAGCCGATGGCTGAGCTCGGCTTTTTTGGCGCGAGTCTCAAGGGCTACGGCTGTGCAGGCATGTCGAACGTTGAGTACGGGCTCGTCATGCAGGAGTTGGAACGCGGCGACAGTGGGGTGCGCTCGTTTGTAAGCGTTCAGTCAGCCCTGGTGATGTTTCCCATTTACGCGTTCGGCAGCGAAGAGCAAAAGCAGCGTTGGTTGCCGAAGCTCGCAACCGGAGAGAATCTTGGATGCTTTGGACTAACGGAGCCCGACTTTGGCTCGAATCCGGGCGCGATGCGCACCCGCGCCGTTCGCAAAGCCGATGAATATGTCCTCAACGGCGAGAAAATGTGGATCACCTCCGGCTCGATTGCTGATGTTGCGGTTGTCTGGGCGAAAAGTGAAGAGCACGGTGGGAAAGTTCGCGGGTTCCTGGTGGAGAGAAACCGGCCGGGATTTTCAGCGCGTGACGTACATGGCAAATGGTCGCTGCGAGCTTCAGTGACTTCAGGTCTCTCGCTGCAAGATGTCAGGGTACCCGCCTGCAACTTGCTGCCGAAGTCGGATGGTCTGAAGTCACCGCTCATGTGTCTCAATCAGGCTCGGTATGGCATTGCCTGGGGCGCAATTGGCGCTGCGATGTCTTGTTATGACACCGCGCTCCAATATTCCCTGTTGCGCAAACAATTTCGCGACCAGCCCATCGCCTCGCACCAACTCGTGCAGGAAAAGCTGGCGTGGATGATCTCCGAGATCACGAAAGCCCAGCTTCTCGCCTTGCAGGTTGGCAGACTTAAGGACGACGAAAAGGTCCAGCATCAGCACATCTCAATGGCCAAGCAGAATAACGTGTGGATGGCGCTCGAAACGGCACGCATGGCTCGCGACATTCTGGGAGCCAATGGTATCGCCGATGACTACCCGATCATGCGGCACATGATGAACCTGGAATCGGTAAAGACATATGAGGGCACGCACGACATCCACACGCTAATCATCGGAGCCAACGTCACCGGCATTGATGCGTTTTAATGCGGAGGAAAAATGGCGGAAGAATGCAAACACCTGCAGAGCGTCCACGATACAAAACCTAAGACAACCGGCTGCGAAGAATGTCTCAAAATGGGAGATGACTGGGTCCATCTGCGGCTCTGTCTCTCCTGCGGCCATGTCGGGTGTTGCGATTCGTCAAAGAACAAGCACGCGACCAAGCACTATCGGTCAACTCACCATCCGGTAATCCGTTCATTTGAGCCTGGCGAGGCTTGGCGCTACTGCTACGTCGACGAGCTTTTCGTCGAATAGCGGCGGCCCGGCTGAGGATATAATCGGCAGCTTCGTCGGTGGGCGGCTCCGGCTTTCCCTCACGTGTCCCACCGTTGTTCCGGAGGAAGTCTCATGCCGCAAATTCAACCCGTCCAGTCGCTAAATGGCCTTACCCAGCACATGGAATTTGAACTGGCACTTGAGTTCACTCGCATTGTTGAAGAAGCCGCCATTGAGTCGGCGAAAACGATGGGTATGGGTGATCGCCAGCGGGCAGATCAGGTTGCTACAGAGGCAATGCGCCGCACCATGGACACGATTCCCATGCGCGGAACGATCGTGATTGGGGAAGGCGAGCGCGATAAGGCTCCGATGCTGTACATCGGCGAAAAGGTAGGGGCGAAAGTGCACGAGAGCCTCGCCTTGCCGGAAGTCGATATCGCCGTAGATCCGCTTGAAGGCACGAATCTCTGCGCGACCGGCGCTCCCAACGCTATTACAGTCCTTGCTGCTTCCGAACGTGGTGGACTGTTGCACGCGCCGGACTGCTACATGGAAAAGCTCGTAGTCGGTCCCGCCTGCAAAGACGGAATCGATCTGGATGCGCCCGTTAAGTTCAATCTGAAGATGATTGCGAAGAGCCTCGATCGCGACGTGAAGGATCTCGTAATTATCGTCCTCGATAGACCTCGCCATGAAAGGCTGATCAACGACATTCGCGCCGCTGGAGCTCGCATCAAGCTTATCGGGGACGGCGACCTGTCGGCTGGGATCGCCGCCGCGGTCATGGGCACCGGTGTCCATGCTGTGATGGGAACTGGCGGCGCGCCTGAGGGGGTAATCACCGCTGCGGCCATGCGGTGCTTGAACGGGGAGATCCTGGCCCGCTTAGTTGTCGACAGACCCGAACTCGAGGAACGTGTTAGCAAAATGGGCATCAAGGACATGAAGCGCATCTACCGCGCAGAAGATCTTGCACCGGGCGAAAACGTGGTCTTTGCCGCGACAGGCGTGACCGATGGCTCATTGCTCAAAGGCGTCCGCTTTTTCGGTGATGGGATTCGCACGCAATCATTGGTCATGACGCGCAGCACGGGCAAGGTGCGATTCATCGATAGCATTCATGTCCACAAGGAACCAGACTTCAAGGTACGGTTCTAGTACTGCGTTGTCATTTCGCTAGGTCGTTTGCGACGCACGTCCAACCACTTTCTCTGGCAACATAGAGTGGATGGCGACACAGAATAAGAAATCCCGCCTCGCTGCCCAGCAACTCTTGCGTGATGGGCAGTCGGCACTCGAATGGATTTCGAAATACCTGGAGCGAGCGCCCGAGCTTCCCGTGCTCTCGCCCCTGAAGCCTCGCGACATTCTCGCTTCCCTTCCCGCGCACGCGCCCTCACAGCCGGAAACTACTGCCGAGATCCTGAGGGATTTGGATAACAAGATCCTGCCGGGTATTACCCATTGGCAATCCCCAAATTACTTTGCGTATTTTCCTGCAAACAGCTCTCCGCCATCGGTCCTTGGAGATCTACTCTCCTCGGGATTGGGAGTGCAAGGGATGTTGTGGGCCACGAGCCCCTCTTGCACAGAACTCGAGATTCGCGTGCTCGATTGGCTCGTGGAGATGCTTGATCTCCCCCAGCATTTTTCCTCGACGAGCACAGGTGGTGGTGTGATCCAGGATTCTGCCTCGAGCGCAAACCTTTGCGCAGTTCTCGCGGGACGCGAGCGTGCGACGCACTTCGCTTCCAACGAGGATGGTTGTAATCAGCGCCTGACCGCGTACACGTCGATTCAGGCGCACTCTTCGATGGAAAAAGCGATCAAAGTAGCTGGCATTGGCCGCAAAAACTTGCGGAACATCGAGGTAGATGAAGCGTTCCGCATGAAGCCGGCTGCTCTAGCTCGTGCCATTGAGGAGGACAAACGAGCTGGACGCATTCCCTGCTTCGTCGGAGCCACTGTGGGTACCACGTCAACGATGGCTGTGGATCCACTGCCAGAGATCGGTCCGATTTGCCGCGAACATGACGTGTGGCTGCATGTAGATGCCGCTATGGCCGGCACCGCGGCCCTTTGCCCGGAACTGCGAACGATCCACGACGCTCTTGAGCATGCAGATAGCTACTGCTTCGATGCTCACAAGTGGATGTTCACGAACTTCGATTGCACCTGCTTCTTTGTGCGTGATCGCAAACAGCTGACGGAGACCCTAACTATCACGCCGGAATACCTGCGCAATGCTGCGTCGGCGAGCGGCTCCGTAGTGGACTTCCGCGACTGGCATATCCCTCTAGGTAGGCGGTTCAGGGCCTTAAAGCTGTGGCTAGTGATCCGCTCCTACGGGGTGGACGGCTTGCGTGAGATGGTGCGAAGTCATGTGCAGCTCACGAAAGAGTTCGTTAGCTGGTTGCGAGCAGATTCCCGGTTTGAGATTGTGGCTCCGGTCTCGCTCAACCTGGTCTGCTTCCGCTTGAAGGGACCCGATGGGACCACCGAAGCGCTGCTGGAGAAGTTAAATGCCTCGGGCAAGCTGTTCTTATCGCATACAAGGCTGAACGGACAATTCGCGCTACGGCTCTGTATCGCGCAGACATACACCGAACAGGAGCATGTTCGCAGCGCCTGGGAGCACATTCAACGGCAAGCCACGGAGCTGGCCATGGCAGCCGGATAGAAACACGAGCTTTTCTGCATCCTTCGGCATTCCGCGTAAATCCAAACTCCACTGTAGGATGAGTCCGTCCCGGAGAGATCTGATTGCAACCTGAATGTCTTCCTTTCCGTGATGTACCCGGGACGTCGCGGCTCTTTCTCGACTTTCTCTCCCGCACTCCTGAAATTCGCCGTTTTTATCCGACCTCCACATTGTCGCTGGACGAACTCGCAGCGCAAGCTGGGCAAGTAAGCATTCCGGCTGATCGCCGCCACCGGGTAACGGATGTACTGATGCGCCAAAACCGCGCCTGGAATGCCGGTCCTAAAGCGCTTCAGAATCTGGAAAAGCTGCGGAAAGGAGCATGTGCTGTTGTCAGCGGGCAACAGGTCGGGCTTTTCCTGGGACCCTGTTACACACTGTACAAAGCCATCACGATCCTTCGCCTTGCCGACGAGCTTATAGCAAGGGGAGTAGACGCTGTCCCAATCTTCTGGCTGGCTTCCGAAGACCATGATCTTGCCGAAGTAAATCACACCTTCGTCCCCGACGGTGTTGGTGAGATGCAGAGGATTGAAACGACTTCCCGAGCTCACGAAGGAGCTCCGGTTGGAAGCGTCCCACTAGGGCCTGACGTGACGAAGCTAGTGGATCAAGTGCGAATGCTCATGGGAGAATCTACGTCCGTCGACCTACTTCGCAACAGCTATAAACCCGGCGGAACGCTTGCCAGCGCATTCGGTGAGTTGATGGCCAAGTTGTTCTCACCCCATGGTCTCATCTTGTTAGAGCCTGCCGATCCGGAACTTCACCAGATTGGCGTCCCCTTGCTCGAATCGGCGGTTCAACACGCAGAACCGATAACCACCGCACTGCTGTCGCGTTCCAAGGAACTGGAAGCTGAGGGATACCACGTACAGGTGAAGGTTGCACAATCATCTACATTGCTGTTCTTTCTGAAGGACGGAAAACGAGTTCCAGTTCATCGCAAGAACGGAGCATTCACCGCAAACGGTCAGCAGTGGAGTCGCGACGCGCTCATTAATGAGATAGCCTCCACGCCCGCAGCCTTCAGTGCGAATGTTTTGTTGCGTCCGGTACTGCAGGATTATTTGTTGCCGACGGCTGCGTACATCACTGGACCAGCGGAGACCGCTTATTTTGCTCAGGCACAACTCGTATACGAACGATTGCTTGGAAAAGCCACCCCCACATGGCCGCGGTTTTCCGCAACGCTCATCGAGCCGCGCCTCGCAAGCTGGATGCGCAAATACGGGCTGCGGCTTAGCGACGTGCTTCAACCTAAGGCGGATTTCGTCACCACCCTCGCGCGGCGAACCATTCCCGCTGACCTGAAGGACGACTTTGACCGTAGTCGCGAGCAACTTGAGCGCTTGCTGGCTCCTCTCCTCCATTCGCTTCGCCAACTCGACCCAACGGTTGAAGCCGCCGGCGAAGTCGCCGCCAGGAAACTGCGCTACCAACTCGAAAGGCTTGAGTCGCGTGCCGCGCGCGCTCATCTCCGCCGCGAGCAGGTGTTGGAACGGCACGCAAAGATGCTCAGCTCCATGCTCTTTCCCGAAAAGGAGCTTCAGGAACGGCATATCGCGGGAATCTACTTTCTCGCCAGGTTCGGAACTGAGCTAATCGACCGGCTTTTGACCGAATACAAACCCGAATGCCGGGACCATCAAGTGATTACGTTCGCTTGAGAGGGGTAACTACCGAGGGCGGAGTACGTATAATTGTGGTACTCTTCGCCTCCGTGAAAAGCCTGTGTTTGTTGCGGAAAGTACGGCGGGAACCTCGCAAATTGAGCGGGTAAACGGTATCCATGTCTCTCTTTTGGCTGCGTGTTGCGGTAGGGCTGTATGGCGTCACGATGATGTACGCCCTAATTGCTCTGCTACGCCGTCGCGAGATACTCTCTCGCGCAACGCTTCCGATTGCTGGAGTAGCCGCAACCCTCCACCTTGTCTCTCTCGTGGAGGCATTCGTTTCCGGCGGCATGGCTGCAAGGCCATTGCATCAGTCGGAGTCGCTGCTCGCTTTCTTGATGATGCTGCTGCTCATTGTGGTGTACTACCTCTATCGCACCACATCGCCTGGGATCGTGGTTTTGCCGATTGCGTTTCTGCTGTCCCTCTCGGCGGCGCTAGCACAGAGCGCTCCCCAGTTCGTGTCACCCCTGCTGCGCAGTGGGTGGATCTACACCCATATTGTTCTGATATTGACCGGATACTCGGCCTTATTCTTCAGTTTCATCGCTAGCGTGTTGTATCTCGTCCACGAGCGCAGCTTGAAACGCAAAGACCTCAACAGCGTCGCGGGCAAACTGCCTGCGCTCGAAACTATCGACAAGATCGGCTACCGCCTCCTGCTCATCGGTTTTCCTTTCATGACCATTGGTCTGATCGCGGGATCGATCATCGCGCAAGCCCGGTACGGAGCGAGTTACTTCCAGGACCCCAAGATAATCCTTAGTCTGTTGATGTGGGGGGTTTACTCGCTGATGTTATTCACGCGGTGGAACTCAGGATGGCGGGGACGGCGAGCAGCCCTGCTTTCAGCCTTTGCTTTCGCTGCCGCGCTGAGCGTGTGGGCAGCGAACTACTTCAGCGGTGTCCATAGGTTCGTGTCGCGATGAAGCTCCAGCTCGTTGGCGTGAACCACAAAACCGCGCCAATCGAAGTGCGCGAGCGGCTTGCGATACCCGAATGGCGGCTCGAAGAGGCGACTCGCAAGCTGCTCCAACATCCCGGCATTTGCGAATGCGTCGTCTTCTCGACCTGCAATCGGGTAGAACTTGTCATGTCATCCGAGGATGGCGCCGACCTGCGAGGCTTTTTTCGCGACTACCTGCTAACCGATGTATCCACCATCCGCGAATATCTCTACGCGTACAGCAGTGACGACGTGGTCCGGCATGTATTTCGTGTCGCAGCAAGCCTGGATTCCATGGTCGTCGGAGAGCCGCAGATTCTGGGACAGGTGAAGCATTCGTACCTTGTTGCTAAGGCGGTTGGTTCGATTGAAGGAAA
>Ga0136846_1229097_pt1 | contig 31439 bp, 28 predicted proteins | sample HopSoiMetagenom2_FD_96841 | JGI IMG/M metagenome (GOLD analysis project Ga0136846, IMG submission 96841) | Grasslands soil microbial communities from Hopland, California, USA - 2 Assembly 2016 (version 4) | ecosystem: Environmental > Terrestrial > Soil > Grasslands | place: USA: Hopland...
CGAGCGCTGGATGGCCTGGTTTGTCGATGCGTTGGGGCGGCACGGGGCAGTGGCGGGCGGCGGCCTGGCGCCCTTGGTGCCTGCGCTGGGCGAGTGGTTTGCCGACCCGCTGTTTCGCGGCTGCGCTTTCATCAATGCCATGGCCGAAGTAGGAACCGCCCTGCCCGGTGTGGCGGGCATTGTGCAAAACCACAAGCAGGACATGCAGCAGGTGATCGCCGGTTTGCTGCCTGCCGGCGCGCGGCAGCGGGCCCTTGCAAGCGCCGCCGCGCTGGCGGTTGACGGCGCCATTGTGCGGGCGCAGATGGAAGGCAGCGACGCCGCGCTGGCCGGGCTTCGGCTGCTGCTGGATGCGCTGGACGCTTCCTGAGCCCTTTTTGGGCCCTTCTTGAGCCTTCTCAAGCCTTGGCGGGCAGCCGCGGCTTTTCTTTGGGCTCCGGCCTGGGTGTGCGGCCAGCGTGCTCAATCTTCTTCAGTGCCCCTACGGTCTTTGACGCCGGGAGTTTTCAGCCATTTTCAGGCATCAAATTGGCCTGCAGCCCAATACCCACGTGCACAAGCAGCTCCTTTTTTAATAGCAAGCAGCGTGCCGCCCTACAATGCCGTATGAACCAGAAAAGACCTGCGACCAGTGAATGGGTGTCAAAGATGCTCGCCGTGCTGAAAACCGGCAACACGCCCGCAGCGCTGGCCCAGATCAAGGCCACCACCAGCAGCAAGGATTTGCAGCAATTGCACGCCGCACTGGAAAAAGCGCAACTCCTCAAGCAACTCAAGGCGGTCGATGTCGCGATTGCCGACCAGCTTCAGGCCTTGGCCTCGCCGCGGCTCAGCCGCTCGCCTTAACAAGGCCCCTCTTTTCCATCCCTGCTGCGTCGGTTGACACGGCTTGTTCATCACCTTAATATAGCCAACTAGTTATATAACTAACCGGCAACATGAATACATCACCCGCCGCCCTCAACCAGGCCTTCGCCGCCCTGGCAGATCCGACCCGCCGCGCCATCGTGGCCCGGCTGGCTTTGGGCGAAGCCACCGTCAATGAGCTGGCCGCGCCCTTCAACATGACCCAGCCGTCCATCTCCAAGCACCTGAAAGTGCTGGAACGTGCCGGGCTGATCTCTCGCGGGCGCGCCGCGCAGACCCGGCCGTGCCGGCTGGAAGCGGCGCCGTTGAAGCAAGTCGCCAGTTGGATTGAGCTGTACCGCAGCACCTGGGAAGAAAGCTTTGACCGGCTCGATGCGTTTTTGCAGTCAACTGCCCCGCCACCTCTGCCTACCGCACTCCCACCCTCTGCCTCATCTTCCCCAACTCCCACCAAAGGAAAGAAAAATGTCCGCAAATGACACCGCCTTCTTCATTACCCGCGTCTTCAAGGCGCCGCGGGATCGCGTCTGGCAAGCCTGGAGCAATGCCGCCTCCCTTCAACAATGGTGGGGCCCACAGGGCTGCACGGTCGAGGCCCTGCGCTTTGAGTTCAGGCCCGGCGGCTTCTTTCACTATGCAATGAAGTTCGACGGCGCGCCCACGTGGTGGGGCCGCTTCAACTACCGCGAGATCGTTTCAAGCGAACGCATTGTCTGGCTCAACTCATTCGCCAACGCAGAATGCGGCATTGCGCGTGCGCCCTTCAGCGAGGTTTGCCCGCTGGAGATCGAGAACACAGCGACCTTTACGGAGAAGGATGGCGTGACCACCGTCTCATTGCGCGCGGTGCCTTTCGGCGAGTCCGCCGCGGAGCGCCAGTATTTTGAAGAGTTGAAGCCTTCGCTGGAGCAAGGCTACGGCGGCACGCTTGACCAGTTGGGCGGTTATCTCAAAGCCTGACGGCGTGCAGGGCTAGGCCGGGCGAATCTCGAACTGTGCGTCGCCCATGTAGCGATGCGGACCCAATGCCGCCGTGGTGGCGGCCAGCTCGGCGGCCTGCCACTGGGTGAAGATTTCCAGCTCCTCGGGTGACAGCACATCTTCGGCCGGTGACTCGCCGTAGATGCCGACCAACCTCATGTAGGCGTTGTAGACCGGCAGCACCAGGCTTTCATGGCCCAGCGACTCTTCCAGCGCCGTCCTGAAGCGCTGCTCGGCCGCCTGCAGTTCGCCTTCGGAAGCGTCTTCGTAGGCATACAGCCTCAAGCGGTAACTCACGGCGCTTTCCTTCAAGGCTTGGTGATGGGGGGCCTGGCCGCTGCCGATGTGCCTTGCGTCAGCTCGATACGGCGGCGCAGCTGGTCAGCCGCCCGCGTATCACCGCCCTGCTCTGCCCTGCGCAACTGCACACCCAGCCAGGCCAGCAGCGGGCGCCGCCAGCCTTTCACGGATGCGGTATCAATCGCCTGGTTGATCACCTCCGGGCTGGCCTTGCCGGTTTGCAGCATCACGCCAGCTGCCACCAGTTTCGACAGCGGGTCGGCAATGCCCTGCAGCGCACCGGCATTGCCCCCGGCGGCGGCGCGCTGGGCTTCGGGCAACAACGCGACGCTTTGGGCTTGCAACTGGCCCTTGAGGTAATCGGCATAGGCACGCTGTGCCTCAGTCGCATCAGGGCGCAGCTTTTCAAAACCGGTGCAGGGCTCATCCATCACCAGGCTGGCCACGCGCGTGGCGCAGTGCAGCAGCTCGGCCGTGGCCAGCAAATCGGCGCGGCCTGAGCGGGTGAGTTGTGTGCGTGCGCGCTCCAGCTCGGCCATCTCAACGCGGCTGTTGCCTTCCATATAGGCGGCGACTGAGCGGTCCATCGAACCCTTGGCTTCGAGCTGCCAATCGGGCGGCTGGGGCCCGCCGGCACAAGCGGCCAGCGCGGCGATCATTGCCAATGGCAAGGTGCGTTTGCCGAAAGAAGTCTTCATGGCAGCTTCATCTCCGCATCACGCGCATCTTTGGCAAAAGGCCATTTGCGGCTGATCTCGTTGATCAGGCCTTCCACCTTGCGCAGGCTGGCTTCCACGTCGGCGCGCAACGCGCCCAGGTCGTCGGTGGCGTCTTTGGCGTTGCGTGTCACAGACTGGGCGTCCTGCAGCAGCGCATCGACCTTCTTGAGGCTGGTGCGCGCCTCGCCCAGCATGGCGTTGAGCTGCACCACGGTCGCGCGCGTCTCAGGCATCAGCCCCTTGTCGCCAAACACCTGGGTGTCGGTTTTGGCGGCCAGCCCATCCAGCTTGGTGAGCAGCGAGTTCGTACGCTCCAGCGTGGCGGCAAATTTTTTGGCTTCGGCCTCGCTGCCCAGCAACACAGTCAGCGCACCACCGGGGCCGTTCAGGCGTTCGGTCAGGGTTTGCAGATTGGCCAGGCTGGCGCCGACCGCACCGCCGCTGCCGGTCAGGGTGTTGAGGTTTTCAATCAGGTCTTTGGCGGCGGCGATCACCTTGGGCACTTCGCCTGCTGCATCGCCCAGCAGCACGGTGCGCTCGGCGCCGTCAGGCAGCGGCGGGTCATTCAACAAGCCGGTGTAGGCGCGAATGTTGGTGCCGCCTACCAGGCCGCGCACCAGGGTGAAAACGCTGGTGGTGCGCAGCCAGTGCGCGTCCTTGGCGGCCACGTCGACCAGGATGCGGGCTTTGCCGTCGTTGGCCAGCTCGATGCGCTTGACGCGGCCGATCGGGAAACCGGAAAACGTGAGGTCCATGCCGACCACGACGCCTTCAGAGTCATCGGCAATCAGCACCAGGCGCTGGGTGGATTCAAACGCACCACGCGCATACATCACATACAGCGCCGAGCCGATCACCAGCACCAGCATGAAGATCAACAACAGCCGGGCCTTGAACTCCAGGTTGGCGATTTCCGCCGGCGAGGACTCTGTCTCGCGCGCCGGCTGGAGCGGATCGGGCCGGCCGTGCTCAGGGGGTGAAGGGTCGTTGGGTGAACTCATGGATTGTTTTGGTATTGTTTTTGGTTTTTTTTGAAGAGGTCAATAGTAGTTGCCGACCAGCGAGGCTACTTCAATCAGCAAAATCACCGCGAACATGCGCACAAGGCCGCGCATTTCTGCGCTGGTGCGCACACTGGCCTCGCCCATACCGTACAGCGCCGAGGCCATGGGGATCAGCGACACGGCCAGGCAGAAGAACAGGGTTTTCAGTACAAAGATCAGCGTGACGGAGGGGCTGAACACCTGGCCGAAAAGCCGGGTATACGCGGCAAGACCCGACAGGGAAAAGCCATACGTCGCCATGTAGGCCACTACCAGCGCCACCACGCAACTGAGCGCCGCCAGCGTGATGCCCGAGAACATGCCCGCCACCACACGCGGCAGAACCTCGCGCCGCACCGGTTCAATGCCGCGTTCGCGCATCTCGTCGAGCTCGCCGCTGGCCTGCATAGCCGTGAGTTCGGCGCCATCGGGGATGGTGCAGCGCAGCGCCACAAAGAGCGCGGCGGTCAGCGGGATAAGCTCCAGCACCAGCACGCGGATGACGACCTGCAGCGCATATTGCGACAGGCCGTAGCTCAGCGCGGTAACCAGCACGATGCGCGTGAGCACCACGGTCACCAGCGCACAGAGCAACGTGAACCCGAGCAAAATGGGTGCGGTGTTGATATAGATGTGGCGGGACAGCACCGTGCGGCTTTGCGGGCTGTAGCTGGAAGGCGAGAGGGTCAGCACCAGGATGATCGCGCCCAGTTTCACCAGGCGCCACCATTCGATCAGCCAGTGCTGGGCGGTGCGCCCTGTTTCCGAGAGGCGGCCTTGCCAGAATGTTGCGGGTGAAGCCATTGGGCCATGATACCCGCGGGCTTCTCCCCTGCATGTAGGATGGAAGTCGTTTGCGCGGCCGGGCTTCCCGCCTCGCCATTGCTGTAACCCACCACAACTGCCTCCTTTTCTTTTCACCGCAACACTGTTCAAACATGGCCATCGACACCTGGACCGCCTACTTCCTCGCTTCCATCCTGATCGCACTCTCACCTGGTTCGGGCGCCGTGCTGGCCATGAGCCATGGCCTGAGCTACGGCATGCGGCGCACGCGCGCCACGATTGCCGGCTTGCAGCTTGGGCTGGTCGTCATCTTGCTGGTGGCAGGCGCGGGGGTGGGCTCGCTGCTGGTGGCGTCTGAGCTGGCCTTCAGCGTGGTGAAAGTGCTGGGGGCCGGCTACCTGATTTACATCGGCTGGTCGCAGTGGCGCTCGTCAAACGGCATCGCGCCTGAGGGTGATGAAAAGCTGGCCGATGCCAACGGCCTATCGGTCAAGCGGCGTTTTCTGACCGGCCTGCTCACCAACGTCACCAACCCCAAGGGCATCCTGTTCATGGTGGCGGTGCTGCCCCAGTTCATCAGCCCTTCCCGCGCGCTGTGGCCGCAACTGCTGGTGATGGCGTTGACCACCGTGGCGGTCGACACTGTCGTGATGCACGGCTATGCGTTCGCAGCCAGCCGCCTGCAAAAGCTCTTCAACAACGCGCGCGCCGTGAAGCTGCAAAACCGGGTGTTCGGCGGCATGCTGATGGCGGTCGGCGCGGGCCTCTTTTTCGTCAAACGCAGCCACGCGGCTGCGCACTAGGCTAAACGCATCCAAGGCCGTGCGGGCGGTTTGCTATTAAAAATATAGCGGCATGTTCATGCGGGCCATGGGCTAGAGCCATAAAACACTTAAGAAATCACTGAGGACCTGGCTCAACTCTGCCCAGCCCGCGCCGCCTCCGCCGACACAATCTCCGCCAGCTTGCGCAGCGCTTCGCCAGCCTGTGGGGTGTAGGGCGCGCCGCAGCTGATGCGCATGAAGTGGTCGAAGCGGTTCGAGTTGGAAAACAGCGAACCGGGCGATACGCGTATGCCCTGGCGGATGGCGGTGTTGAAGACGGCTTGTGCCGAGGTTCCGGGTGGCATCTCTACCCACAGCAGCATGCCGCCTCCGGGCACTGACAAGCGTGTGCCGGCCGGAAAGTGCGAGGCAATCGCGTCGGCCATTTGTTCGCGCTGCTGGGTGAGCATGCGGCGCAAGCGGGCCAGGTGCCTGTCGTAAGCGCTGGAGGCCATGAACTCGGCCACGGCGATCTGCGACAGGGTTTCCGTCACGCGGCTTTGCGCGTACTTGAGCATCTGGATGCGCGCCTGCCAGCGCCCGCCGGCGATCCAGCCCAGGCGCATGCCGGGCGCCACGCTTTTGCGCAGCGAGGCGCAATGGATGACCGAGCCGCTGCGGTCCCAGGCTTTGGCGGCCTTGAGCGGAATGTCGTCGCGGCCCATCACCGCGTAGGTGTCGTCTTCAATCAGCGCCACCTGCTGGCGCTCGCACAGGCGCACCAGCTTTTCCTTTTCGCTGTCGGGCATCACGCAGCTCAGGGGGTTGTGGAAATTGGGGATCACCACCACCGCCCGTATCCGGTCATGCGTCTGGAAGGCCAGGTCCAGCGCCTCGACTGAAATGCCCTGCGTCGGGCTGGTCGGGATTTCAAGCGCGCGCAGGCCCAGGCTTTCCAGGATCTGCAGCAGGCCGTGATAAGTCGGCGACTCAACCGCCACCGTGTCGCCCGGCTGCGCCACCGCGCGCAGGGCGATGTTGATGGCCTCGATGCAGCCGTTGGTGACCAGGATGTCCTCTGGCGCCAGTTGCATGCCGGACTCCAGGGCGCGTTTGGCCAGCACGGCGTTCAGCGGCGAATCGCTGAGGAAGTCGGGCGGGCTGGACAGCAGCATGGGCTGCTTGCGCAGCGCGCGTATGGCGGCGTTTTTCAGGGCGTCGGCTGGGTACATCTCAGGCGAGCCGTAGGTACCGGCCAGGTTGGTGACCAGCGGATAAATCTCGCACTTGGCCACGTAGTCCGACACCCGGTCGTGAATGCCGACGTATTGCGCCGGGTCCAGCTTGCGGCCCGGGTCGGGCTCGCTGGGCGGCGGCAAATCAACCCGGCGGCGCTTGAGCACGAAATAACCCGAACGCGGCCGCGCTTCCAGCAAGCCCTCGTCTTCCAGCGTGTGGCAGGCCTCCACGGCTGTCGACAGGCTGACCTGGTGCAAGCGGGTCAGCGCGCGTACCGAAGGCATGCGCTCGCCGGGCATCAGCACACCGGACTGGATGGCCTGCCGGTAGTGACTGGAGAGCCGGAGATAGAGGGGTTGCGCGTGAGATGGCGCTTGGGGTTGCACGTCCATAAGCCAAATGATCCGTGAAGGGTGAATTGGGGCACAGCCACAGATGGGGCGAAATCAGACCATAACAGATGCCAAACAGACACTCTGTACCGATACAGAAAGGGCTGGCGTGCATCTGTCGGGAATGCAGAGCTTTCCTTAATCTAGTGGCGTTCCCTCCCCTGATTGACCATCCCCTGATTGACCACCCCCTGAATGGAGCCGCCATGAAACATCTTCCCGCCTCCCGTCAACTTGAACTCGACCCGGGTGAATCCCTGTTTTTTCACAGCAAGGCTGGCAGCGCGCTGATCAGCACCGCCGGCACCCTGCTGGTGACGGGCGAGCCCCGCTGGCTGGGCGAGCAGGTGGTGTGCAGCAGCGCAGTCCTGGAACCGGGGCAGGCCCACACCCTGGCCCAAGGCGGCTGGGTCACCCTTACAGCCCAGCACGGCGGCGCGGTGTGTGTCGTCAAACAGCCTAGCCGCGCACAGCGCTGGGATGCATTTGCGGCGGCCTGCACCGCCGTATTCAGGCGCTTTTCAGGCGCCGCCCGCACCGCGCGCAGATACCGCAGCGCCAAACCGGTTTAAAGCCGTCACGGTAAATTCGATCCCTGTCTCCTTTTAACTTTCACCCGCGCCCATGACCACCTCCGCCTGGCTCCTCTTCCTCACCATCTCACTCGTCACGGCACTCAGCCCCGGGCCGGGCATTTTGCTGGCGGTCTCCAATGCCGTGTCATGGGGGCCGCGCAAGACGCTGTGGAGCTCTGCGGGCAATGTGCTGGGCGTGTTCTCCGTCTCTGCCGCGGCCATGGCGGGCCTGGGCACCTTGCTGCACACCTCGGCCTGGCTGTTCGCGGTGCTCAAAACCGTGGGCGCGGTCTACCTGGTCTACCTCGGCTGGCGCCAGTGGACGAGCAAGACCTCCATGTTCGATGCACCTTTGCCCACCGACACGCAGCCTGAAAAAACCAATGCCGCGATGTTTCGCCAGGGCCTGCTGGTGGCGCTAACCAACCCGAAGAGCATCCTGTTTTTCACCGCCCTCTTTCCCCAGTTCATCCGTCCCGAGGCGCCCGTGCTGCCGCAGTTCCTGGCGCTGACCAGCGCTTTCGCCACCTGCGTGCTGATCTCGCACGTGACCTATGTGCTGCTGGCCCGCCATACCCATCGCTGGTTTGGCACGCCGCGCCGGGCGCGCATCTTCAACCGCCTGAGCGGCGGCGCGTTTGGCCTGCTGGGCCTGAGCCTGCTGCGGCTGAAAAGCCCGCAATAAAAGCCTGTACATAAAGGAATCACAACCATGACCGACTCACGCGACACCCGGTTCGCCGCCATTGAAAAAGCCCTGGGCTACAGCTTTGACGGTGAAATCAAGATAGGCGGCAATTACACGTCCACCGTGCAGCACGGCGACGTGATTTATGTGAGCGGCCAGGTACCGCGTGTGGGCAGCACGGTCGTTGTCACCGGCCGGGCCGGGGCCGAGGTGTCACTCACTCAAGCCCAGACCGGGGCCAAAGTCTGCGCCATGCGCGCGCTGGCGTTGCTGAGGCAAAACCTGGGCAGCCTGGACCGCATCAAACAGGTCATGCGGGTGACGGTTTACACGCAATCGGCCACAGACTTCACCCAGCAAAGTGAGGTGGCCAATGCGGCGTCGGAGGTGCTGCATACGGTGCTGGGCGCCGCGGGCATTCATACGCGCACTTCGGTGGGCGTGGCGCAGTTGCCCAAGAACGCGACGGTCGAGGTCGACCTGATTGCAGCCGTTACGCCGGCGTAAATCCGGAAAGTCGATCCCGTCAACGGCCCGGCAAGAGACGAATCAGCTTGCCGTTGCTGTTGTCGGTCAGCACATAAAGCAGCCCGTCGGGGCCCTGCTTCACGTCCCGGATGCGCTCGCCCAGGTCGGCCAGCAGCTTGCTTTCTCGCATCACCTTGCCGCTGTAGGGCGCCGACAGCTCAATCCGGTCGAGGTAGCCAAACTTGAGCGAGCCCACAAACAGGTTGCCCTGCCAGGCCTTGCCGTAGCGCTCGCTGGTCAAAAACGCCATGCCTGACGGCGCAATCGACGGCACCCAGTAATGCAGCGGCTGCTGCATGCCGGCTTTTTCGGTGATGCCCTCACCGATCTTGCCGCCGCCATAGTTCTCGCCATAAGTGATGACGGGCCAGCCGTAGTTGGCGCCGGGCTTGGGAATGTTGATCTCATCGCCGCCCTGCGGGCCGTGCTCGTGCATCCAGAAGGTGCCGTCGGGCGCCAGCGTCGCGCCCTGGGCGTTGCGGTGGCCGTAACTCCATATTTCAGGCAAGGCCCCGGCACGGCCCACAAAGGGGTTGTCTTTGGGCACCGAGCCGTCTTTGTTGATGCGGACGATCTTGCCATGGTGGTTGTCCAGTGTCTGGGCGTCCTCCTTGCGGGAAAAGCGCTCACCCAGCGTCAGGAAGAGCTTGCCGTCGGCATTACCTCCGCTGCGGCTTTCAACGATGCGGCAGCCAAAGTGCGCGGTGCTGGCGAACTTGGGCTTCTGGCTGAAGATGACCTTGAGGTTTTCCAGCCGGGTGTCGTCGGCGCTCAAGGTCGCGTGTGCCAGCGCCGTGCTGTTGCCGCTACCGGATGCCGCCGGTTCCGAATAGCAAAAGTAGAGGGTGCGGTTGCGGGCAAAGTCACTGTCGGCCAGCACATCGAGCAAACCGCCCTGCCCGCCGGCGGCCACCGGGGGCACCCCTGACAGCGGCGGCGAGGCCTTACCGCCCGTGATCAGCCGCATCCGGCCGGGGCGTTCCGTCACCAGGAAGCGGCCGTCTGGCAAAAACGCCACGCCCCAGGGGTTTTCAAGCCCTGCCACCACCGTTTGCGGCTGCACAGCCTGGCTTTGGGCCGGCTGGCTGGCCAGCGCCGACAGGCACACCGCTATCAAAACAGGAGCTAAAAGTCTATGCAGGTATTGGGCTGAAGGCATATTTGACCCCTAAATTGCAACAACCTGGCTGACCAGGCTGGATTGACATGCCATTGCACCCGAAAACGCCACGAACTGCCGCCTTTTATCCGCCGGTTCGTATGCAAACATAGTATTTGAGTGAAAAGCAAGGGTTTATGCGTACGCAAAACCGTTACAAATCAATGGCTTGAAAACGTTATCAAGAACCGACATGAGGTTGACGTAGGACAGATCTGTCAAGTATCCTAGGCGCCATGCGAAAAATTGCCCCTGCGCTCATCATTGCCTCTGCCGCCTGGCTGGCAGCGGGCGTGCAGGCGGCCCCCGGTGGTGCCGGCAATTCCAACGACGACATGGACAGGCTGCTGGCCGACAAGGGCCTGCTCACGCAGATTGACCACGTCCGCCAAAGCGTCAGCAACAAGGCTTCCGAGCTGGTCGTCAATGCCATGGGTTTCCTCGGTGTGCCCTACAAGCGCGGCGGCAACACGGTGGAAACCGGTTTTGACTGCAGCGGCTTTGTACGCGCCATTTACGAACAAAGCGTCGGCCTTTTGCTGCCGCGCCGCGCCGAGCAGCAAGCCGCCGCCACACAGCGCATCGACAAAACCGAACTGCAGCCTGGCGACCTGGTGTTTTTCAACACCATGCGCCGCGCCTTCAGCCATGTCGGCATTTATGTCGGCGACGGCAAGTTCATCCATTCCCCCAAGCCCGGCGCCGAAGTCCGTGTTGAAAGCATGGGTGTGAGCTACTGGCAGCGCCGCTTTGACGGCGCCCGCCGGGTGACCCCGCAAGGCAGCATCCCGCAAGCCACGGCCGCACAGCGCACGGCGGTATCGCAGGCTTCGCCGCAACCGGGAGCCCAGACGGCCCCCGATCTGCAGGCGGCGATCAGCACAACGCCCCAGCCGACGGCAGCGCAGCAAATGCAGCAAATGCAGCAGGTGCTGCAGCAAGAGCAATTCCGGCGCTAAGCCGTTTCGCTCTCTTCTCGCTCGCTCGCTCGCTCTCTTCCCGTCCCCTTTTCGGCCGCCCGCACCGGGCCGTCTTCGCCGCCAGTCCTTATTCCTTTTCGCGCTCGTTTTTCGGCGACATGTCCAGCTCGACCGCCTGGCCGTTGTCGATGGCCTCGCCGGCGCTGGAAGGCGAACTCCTGGCCATAACCGGCTCACCTTCACCTGTCAGCATGCCGGCCTGGGCCAGTTGAAGCTCCGGGCCCTCAGCCGGTGAGTTCTCTGCCACGTTGTTGCCGGACGGGATGACCCGGTTGTTCTCCGCGTTGGACGACAGCTGCTGGTTGCCCTGGGGTTTGCCGTTCACGTTGACGAGGCCGCCACCCGAATTCGTGACCTGGCCGAAGCTGCCGCTGACGCTGCCGCTGGCCGCGTTCATCGTGACCTGGGGGGATGAGCCGGACAGCCGGGCATCGCCCACGGCGGTTACCGCGACCACAGGCGCCACGACATTGGCGACCACGGAATCGCCGGCCAGCGAGGCGGAGCCCGAAGCCACCACCACCACATTCACGTCGCCCTGCACCGCCTGCACGACCACGTTGTTGCCGGTGATGCTTCCGGTAATGTCACCGGTGCTGCTGCTGATCTGCACATTCCCCTGGCTGGTGGTCGTACCGGTCACATCGCCGACGGCGGCCACCGCCACTTCGCTGGCCGTCACGTTGGCCGAGACGTCGCCGCCGCTGGTGACCTGCACGGCGCCCTGGCTGATGGTGGAGCCGCTGACGTCGCCACCGGCGTTCAAGGTGTTGGTGGCGCTGGCGTCCTGGCCGCGCAAGGTATGGTTGCTCAGCGCGACATTGCCCAGAGCGCTGATGCCGTAACCCTTGACCCAGAGCGTGCTGTCAAGGCTGTAGGCGTTGGACACCACCTCCAACTGGCCAAGCGCGTTGGCCTCAGTGCCGCCCGACACCATGTGCACGTTGCCGCGGGTGGCGCCCGAACCCGCCAGCAGGCTCAAGGCGCGGGCCGCGCTGCCGGCGTTCTGGATGTCTCCATTGAGCGCGATGTTTGCGCCCCGCGTAGCCAGCGTCGTGTCGCCCAGCAGGCTGACCGGCGCATTGAACACGATGCCGCCTGCAGCGTCGGCCATTACCGTGCCGCTGATGCCCGAGCCGCCCGCGCCGGCATTGAGCCGCAGGCTGTGCAGGGTGGTGCTGCTGAAGTAGAGGTTGTAGGGGTTGTTCACCACCACGTCTTCGGCGAAGGTGCCTGCACCCACACGAATATTGGCCCCGCTGCCGGCCTGGCCCAGTGTGTTGCCGATGGACATCGCCTGCGTACCGCCGCCCAGCAGGCTGCCTGTGCCGACGTAGAAGTTCTGCGTGGCCTGGGCGCCGTTCCAGTCCTGGACGTAGCTGGAAGCGGCGCTGCCCAGATTCACGGCGAAGTCATAAGCGTTTTGTTGTGAAGCCTGCAACCAGGTGTATTGGTTGTTGCTGCCGGCCGTACTGGCGTTGCGCACGGCAAAATCAAAGCCCGCGATGCTCAGCGTGCCGAAGTCGCGGCTGGCCGACTCGTCCTGCATATAAACGGGGTTGCGCTCAGTGAAGCTGTTGTTGCCCGCCACCGTGATGTTGTTCATCTGCTGGTTGTAATAGCGGTTGGACTGGTAGAGCGCCAGGCCGCCCCAGGCGTTGTTGCGGGTGGTCGAATTGGTGATGGTCACGTTGGCGCTGTCGGTCAGCTGGATGCCGGCGCCCTGCGTACTGCCGCTGTTGTTGCCCACGGGCGCGCCATCGGCCGTGACGCGGTCGATCACCGCGCCGTCCACGCCGTTCAGGTCCAGCTCGGCCCGGCCGGCGCCGCGGCTGGTGACATTGCTGATGGAAAAATTGTGCAGCCTGGCCGATGCGCCGCCCGTGGGCGCCACCTTGATGCCATAGGACGCGGCCACGTCGGCGACGGGGCCGTAGAGCGTGAAGTCCCTGAGCGACACGTTGTCGGCAGTCACATTGATGCCGTAGTTGTTCACCACGCCGCGCGCATCGATGACCGTAGCGCCCTGCCCTGCGCCAGCCAGTGTCAAGCCCTTGTTGACCTTGAGCGTGGCGGCTTGCACATAGGTGCCGCCGGCCACGTTCACCGTGCCGCCCGTGACCACGGCATCTACACCTGCCTGGAGTGTGTTCAGCGGCGCACGCGGGCTGCCCTGTGCGCTGTCTGAACCGGTTGTGGCTACCGCCACATGCGTGCGGTTGGACGAGGTATAGCCCTGGTCCTGCACAGACCAGCCGCCGTTGGCCGCGCTCAGGGCCAGCAGGGATTGCTGCCAGGCCAGAGTCGGGCTCGCGGCAATCGGGGTGTTGGGTAAGTTCGAGCCGTCCACGTGGCCGTTCAGGTGAAGATTCAGGCCCCATTCATTGCCCACCGGCCCCTGGCTGTTACCCGCGATGGTGATGCCGTCGGCGTCGGTGTATTGCACAGAGATGGCGCTCTTGGTGTTTTCAATCCGGTTGCCCGTCACGCTGCCGGTGTTGCGCCCATCAATCAGGATGCCGTTGCGCACGTCGTGGATGTTGTTGTTGCTGATCGTGAACCCGGTGACGCCGTTGGCCACCGCGATGCCGCGGCTGATATTGGAGCCCCAGCTGTAACTGAGATACGGCTGGCTGACCGGCCCGGCGATTTCCAGACCGGTGACAGTCACGTTGTTGGCGCTGATGCTGATACCGTTGACCTCTGCGGCGTCAGGCACCACGAGCCTGGCGCCGGCCTGCCCGGTCAACGTCAGGTTGGCCTTGTTGAGCGCCACCTGCTCGGCATAGTCGCCGGCGTGCACATCGACCACCGCCCCGGCCCCGGGTGTCCCGGTCTTGGCGATGTTCACGCCGTCCTGGATGCGCGCCCCGCTGTACACATCGACGCGGTTGGCGTTGCCGCTCACGTTTGTCGCCTGCAGCGCCGACTTAAGCACGACCGTATGGCCGTTCACGACGATGGCGTTGCTGGCCTGCTGCACGCCTTCCAGATTGATCACGCCAGACAGCAGGTTGGCCGCGTCGCCGACGCCCAGGCGCAAGGTGGCGCCGTTCAGGCTGGCGCCTGCCGTGTTGGACACGCTGGTGCCCGTGGCGCCCGTGGGGATGGCGAACTCATAAAGCCCGTTGTTGAATGACAGCGTAGCGGCCGTGCTGCCGGCCAGCGCGATGGTGCCGCCGGTGGCCGTGATGCTGCCCTGGTTGGTGACTGAAGGCGCCACCAGCGCCACCAGCCCGGCACCTTGCGCGGTGATGGTGATGCTGCCCTGGTTGGTGATGCTGCCCGTAGCGCCGGTGATCTGCGCGTCGCCGCCGCCCATGAAGTTGCTCAGGTCAATATTGCCCGTGGTGGCGATCAGCGAGCCGACGTTCACGGTGGCGGTCTGGCCGAACATCACACCGTTCGGGTTCATCAGCATGACGGTGCCGTTGGCTGAGAGGCTGCCCAGGATTTGCGATGGGTTGGCATCGCCCGTGACCCGGTTGAGTATGGCCGGCGTCACGCCGGGCTGCACAGGCTGAACAATCTGCACCGCCTTGCCGGCATCGATGTTGAAAGATGCCCAGTCCACCACGGCCCGCGGGCTCGCCTGGTTGATGGTCAACTGGTTGCCGGACACGGTACCCGACGCATTACCCCTGATCACGTTTCCGTTTTGCGGCAGCCCGGCGCCGCCGGCAATGTCGATGGTCCAGCCCGCCGGAGAAAAAAGAAGTGCCGCCGCTGCGGGCAAGGCTTTCAAGGCGAACGATTTTCGGCGGGAGGCCGGAAAACAACGATGGGAAGCCGGGAGATGGGAGTCAGCTTGCATGGAACACCTCTTGAATGCAAAAAGGCCAATGAACGAATCACCGCAATTTCAGAACCGCACGAGCAGCGAGCCCATCAGGCGAGGGTCTTTGCCCCGCCCCTGGTAGCTCGCGATGGATTTGGTCAGCGGCCAGGCCGCCTCCAGAGCGGCCACCACATTTCTTTCCAGGAAAAGGCGCAGCCCCAGGCCGGCGGACGCCAGGCTCTGGCTGGCAGGCGTGCCGGGCGTGACGCTGCCCACCTTCCACACCTTGCCGATGTCGTAGAAGCCAAAGACCTGCCATGACCTGACACCTGCCGTATTGGAAGCGCCGACGTAGCGCGGCTCGATGCGAAAAGCCAGAGCCCGTTCACCGACCACCTCGGCCGGCTCGTAGGCCCGCCCGAAGCGCCGCCCGCCCAAGGCGTATTGCTCTGACGACAACAGCGGGGCATTGGCCCACTGCCCGCCGGCGCCCACCGTGAGGGCCACGTTCGGGCTCAGGAACTGCGAGCGTTCGTAGTCGAACGACAGCTTGTTGAACACGCCCTTGGCGCCGGCCCGGCTCTTGAGCAGATCGGACTCCTGCGTGCCCCCCAGGCCCTGGCTGAAGTCCACATCCAGCGCGTTCTGCCCATCCAGGCGGTCCAGCACCCGCCAGCTGATCCCCAGGCGCAGCGCACGGATACGGTCTTCGATCACGCGGGTGCCCAGCACGTTGGTATGAACGTCCGAATGGTCGTATACGGCGCGCGCGGTGACACTTTCATTGCGGGTTCTCAGCAAAGGGTAGGAAGCGGACAGCGAGGCCGTGTCCGCATCGCCGCGCACATCAAACGGCGCAAGGACATCGCCCGGCTGCGTGCGCGCCCTGGACACCGAGGCAGACAGCTTGAGCCCCTCGGTCGTCACGACCTGGCTGTAAGACAGCTGGGTATAAGACATCTCGGAGTTGCCGGTGCCCACACCGACAAAACGCCACTGGTCATTCACGCCCAGCAGCTGGTTGCCGGTCACCGCCACGGTCGCCTGGCCCGGCCCCAGGTATTTGGAGCCGTAGTTGTCGATGGCGGCAAACCCTTCCATTTTTTTCACGCCGGCCACCAGCGTGAGGTCGGCAGCGCCCGGCGCCTTCGAAGGCGCGAGCACGCTGCGCAATTCGACGCCGGGAAGGTCATTGGCCAGCAGCAGGTAATGCTCCAGCACGGCGCCTTTGATGGGCCGTGAGGCCGTGATGCGCTCGCCGATCAGCGCGAGCTTTTGTGCAATGCGGGGGTCCACGCCCTCCGCTGTCTGGATGTTCACCCGATCAATGTAGCCCTCAATCACCCGCAAGCTGAGCGTGCCATCAGACAGCGACTGCGGCGGCACCACCACGAGGGACAGGATGTAGCCGGCATTCCGGTACATCGCCGTGAGCGCTGAGGCAAGCTCCAGGATGTCGCCGCCAGTGATTTCGCGCCCGGTGTAGCTGTCAGCGCGCGCCTGCAATGCGTTGCCTGGCAGCACGGTCGTGGTTTCGATGCGAATGCGCTGGAGCGTGACGCGGATGGACTTGAGTGAGTCGGGCACGGGCTCGACCGGCTCGCTTCGCAATTGCGCGGGTGGAGGCGCCGGCGTGGCCTCGGGCTGGAAATCAAAACGGTCGCGAAGCCGGCCTGGATCTATGGTGGGCGGCGGCTGTTGCGCCAGCGAGACGGCCGGTACGGCTATCAATGCACCAAAGGCATAGTGAAGAACTCGGTGCATGCCAACACCATCGGTACGCTTCATTGTCTATCCTTGCGCAAAATCTTGATTCACGGGCTCCCTGAAAAACCCTGGCCGAGTTTTCGGCTCTGTTTTTCGTGAATTAATTCACGGTAACCAATTGTGAAACTTGATACAAGGCAGAAAAAGTGATTAATAACGCTCACCCTTGTGGCATTCTTCCAACCCGACTTTTTGGGCATGAATTCTTGCGTGTTACATGTCCACGCCATTTGCCTGCTTTTGGGGCAGAAATTCGGGCGGTGTGAATACCTCCGGCTTATCACCGATTGACCCTGCACCGCATCGGTGCCAGCCGGTTTTTAGAAAAAACTTCAGATTTTCTGTGTAAAGTTTTGGCGGCGGCAGCACTTTGGTGCCGCCCTCCCTTCTGCTCTTGCGCAACGGCCCACCTTGCGCCGCTTTGGCCGCACAGGTACAAAACAAACAGCCATCGGCCTTGCCGGTGTGCTGCAGATAGAAGGAGCTACGACATGCCCAACTCGCTCATCATTCCCTGCCTGCGCTACCGCGATGCGGCGGCCGCGATCGATTGGCTTTGCACGGCATTCGGTTTTGAAAAGCAGGCCGCCTACCCCAACCCGGACGGCTCCATCGCGCACGCGCAGCTCACGCTGGATGGCGGCATGGTCATGCTGGGGTCGGTGGGCAAGGTGCCCACCGAATGGGGAAAGCTCATACGCCAGCCGGACGAAGTCGGCGGCGTGGAAACCCAAAGCGCCTACGTTTGCGTGCACGACGCGGACACGGTGTACGCGCGCGCCAAGGCCGCGGGCGCAGTCATCGTGATCGACATCAAAGACGAAGACTACGGCGGGCGCGGTTTCAGTTGCCGCGACCCTGAAGGGCATCTCTGGAGCATAGGAACCTACAACCCCTGGTGAGGCCGCCCGTCGCCTGCCGCATGCTCCCATTGTTTAACGCTTCACTGTCCCGGTGCGTTATAAGCTGCAAAGTAAACCCAAAAACAGCCCCGGGACAATTGCAGTGAAAGTACACGTCTACACCGATATCGACACCCTGTTCGGCCGCGCCTGCCGCGTATGGATGGACACGCTGCTGGACGCCGGGCATGACGTTGAATTCATTGACCTGGGCACCCACACCGATGCGCCCCTGCCCAGCGTGGGCGCCGCCGACGTCAACCTGCTCGTGGCCGGCATCTATGCGCTCCCGCGCTTTGCGAAGTACGGACTGCCCCGGCACGGAAAACACGTGCTCTGGATGTTTGATCCGCTCACCAGCAACGAGGCCTCGGTGCACCGCCACAAGGCCGGCCTGTTCGATGCGCTGGCGCCAAACCTGCACGCGGTCATGGCCATGGATTCGTCCATCGAGCGGTATGTGGCGCAGCATTGCCCCACGCTTGCGGTGTTCTACCTGCCCTACCTGGTGGCTGGCAAACACGTGCGGGCACCGCTTGCCGAAGCAAAGCGGAACAGGGACATCATCATGCTGGGGGGCGACACACCGCGCAGGCGCGAAGCCGAGAAACGCTTCCTCGCCTCGCCTGCGTCCGGGGCGGCCGAGTTCATATGGAGCGGCATGTGGGGCGCGGCCCGCGATGCCTGCCGCGCCGGCTCGCGCATCAGCCTGAGCATCCACGCCGATGCAGAGCACACCTACTTCGACCAGTTCCGGGCATTTGAAACCTGGGCCTTGGGTACCGCCGTGGTGTCCGACCATTTCGAAGGCTGGGAAGATTTCGGCATCGAGCCGGGTGTTCATATGGCAATGGCGGCCCCCGAAGACATGCCGTCGGTATGCGCGGAGCTGCTGGCGGACGTGCCGCGGCGCGAGGCGATGGTGCAGGCCTCGCAACAACTGCTGCGCGAGCGGTTTTCTCCGGCTGCATGGCATGCCCGCATGCTCTCCATGATCGAAAGCGTCGCCTGAGCGCTCGGGACATTTCGCAGCAGGAACTGATCGGCCTGCGCCTGGCGAGTCATCGGCTGGCATCGCCCGCGTCTTTCAAGCGCGTCGACCAGGCGGTGCAATGGTTCGGCGCCGTGCAGGCGCAGGAATACACCCATGCCCGATGGGCTGTGGGCTCCCGCTTCGCGCCGGCAGCTGCCGTCACCGATGCCACCATTGAACAGGCTGTGGCCAAACGCAAGGTGGTTCGCACCTGGGCCTTGCGCGGCACCCTGCATCTGGTGGCGGCAGCCGACGTGCGCTGGTTGGTGGCACTGGCGGCGCCCGCGCTGCTCACGCGCACAGCCGCCGCCTACCGGGAAGTCAATCTGGATGCGGCCGCTTTTCGCAAAATCCTTCCCGCCATCCGGCAGTGCCTGGAGGGCGGCCGGCAATTGACACGCGAGAAGCTTTTTGCAGAACTCGCTTTGCGCCGCATAGACACCGAAGGCCATCGCGGCGGCCGCATCATGTACCGCGCCGCGCAGGCCGGGCTGATCTGCCTGGGCCTTCCGAGCGGCAAGCAGGCCACCTATACCCTGCTCGACGAATGGCTGCCGCAACCAGCCGAAGCACCCGAGCTCTCGCGCGAAGACGGCCTCAAGCTGCTCGCGCAGCGCTACTTTGCCAGCCACGGCCCGGCCACGCTGGCTGATTTCACCTGGTGGTCCGGGCTGGCCGCAGGCGAAGCCCGGGCGGCGCTGGAGATGGCCATGCCTCACCTGAAAGAAGCGCTGCATGCGGGCCGCAAAGTCTGGTGGTCTGCACGCCTGCCGGTTCCACCCGTGCCGCCTGCTTCATCAAACAGCGCTCCGGTAGTGCATCTTCTGGCTGGCTTTGATGAATATCTTTTGGGCTACACGGACCGCACAGCCATCGTCGACAAGGCGCAAGCCGGCAAAGTCATGACGCCCAACGGACTCTTTCGCGCGGCGCTGCTGGTCGATGGGCGGGTGGCTGGGACCTGGCAGGCCGACCTCAAAAAGGACGCACTCATCCTGCGCATTGCCCCCTTCGACCCTGCGGTGCTGTCGTCCCGCAAGGCCAGCGCCGCGCTGCACGAGGCGGCACAGCGCTACGCGGCGTTCAACAAAGTCGCGCTGGCGGAGATTCGGCAGGACCCAGCGCCGAAGTCATCGTAGTTATTCGTAGTCATTCGTAGTCATTCTCATCAGTTCATCGCAGCCTGCGGCAACTCGCGACGTGATGACAAGGGTTTACCCGGTCGAACTTTGTCTGTGATCGCAAGTCATCACATTACTCGGGTATAGGGTTTCATGGTGCATTCGACAGGCGCAGTCGCTACTATCTGCCGAGCCTGTCAACAGGTCCTGTCTTCGCCCATCCTGGTACCTTTCAAATATTGAGGAGTGCATCCATGGCAAAACTGAACGTCAACGGTGTCGCGCGTGAGTTTGAGGCGGAGGAGGACACACCGCTGCTGTGGGTCTTGCGCGAGCAGCTCGGGCTGACCGGCACCAAATACGGTTGCGGCATTGCGGCCTGCGGCGCCTGCACCGTGCACCTTGACGGCGTACCCACACGCAGTTGCGTGCGGCCCATCTCCACGGTGGGCTCCACCGAAAAAATCGTGACCATCGAAGGCCTGTCGCCCGACGGCTCTCACCCCGTGCAAAAAGCCTGGGTCGCACTCGATGTACCGCAGTGCGGCTACTGCCAGTGCGGCATGGTGATGGCGGCAGCGGCGCTGCTCAAGGCCAAACCAAGCCCGACGGACACCGACATCAACGAAGCCATGAGCAACATCTGCCGCTGCGGCACCTACAACCGCATCCGTGCCGCCATCAAGGTGGTGGCCGCGGGCGGCAACACCAAGAGCGCAGCACTCTCCATCCAGCACACCGACGGGAGCACGACATGAACGCCCCCTCCTCTTCTTCCTCCTCTTCCTCTCCCTCTTCTGCGGTATCTCCACGCCTTTCGCGCCGCCGCTTCCTTGCGTCGAGCGCATCGGCCGGGCTCGTCGTCGCTTTTCACATTCCCTTTGGCAGCACTGCTTTCGCGCAAGGCGCAGCTTCACCCGAGATCAACGCCTGGGTTGTCGTGCGCCCCGACGACACGGTGGTGATCCGCATCGCCCGCTCTGAAATGGGCCAGGGCAGTTTGACGGGCCTGGCGCAGCTTGTGGCTGAAGAGCTGGAATGCAACTGGGCCAAAGTCACCACCGAATACCCCACCCCCGGGCAGAATCTGGCGCGCAACCGCGCGTGGGGCAATTTCTCGACCGGCGGCAGCCGCGGCATCCGCGAATCGCACGACTATGTGCGCAAGGGCGGCGCCACCGCTCGCATGATGCTGGTGCAAGCCGCAGCGGATGAATGGAAGGTACCTGCGTCGGAGTGCCGCGCCGCCAACAGCCTCATCACCCACACGCCCACCGGCCGCACCGTGACGTACGGCAAGGTCGCTGTAGCGGCAGGCAAAGTCACGCCGCCCGCCGAGGTCACGCTGAAGGACCCGAAAGACTGGAAGCTGGTGGGCAAGCGCCTGGCGCGGCTCGACACACTGGACAAAGTCACGGGCAAGCAGATCTACGGAGCCGACCTGAAGATGCCCGGCCTGCTCAACGCGGCCATCAAGGACTGCCCCGTGTTCGGCGGCAAGGTGAAAAGCTTCAACGCCGCCGCCATCGAAAAGCGCCCCGGCGTGAAGAAGGTGCTGGCAGTTGGCGACAGCGCGGTGGCCGTGGTGGCCGACACCTGGTGGCGCGCCAAGACCGCCCTGGAGGCCCTGCCCATCGAATGGGACTACGGCCCCAATGTCGCGAACTCCAGCGCCACGGTGGCGGCGATGCTGAAGGCCGGGCTGGACGCACCCGACGCAGCTATCGGCAACCAGAACGGCGACGCCAAAGCCGCACTGGCCTCGGCTGCGCGCAAGATCGAAGCGGTGTATTCCTACCCGCACCAGAACCACGCGACCATGGAGCCCATGAACGCGACGGCGCGCTGGACACCGGAGCGCTGCGAAGTCTGGACGCCCACACAGAACGGTGAGGCGGCGCTGGCCGCCACCTCTGAAGCGGCAGGCCTGCCGGCCAGCAAATGCGAGGTCTACAAGATCCATCTGGGTGGCGGCTTCGGGCGGCGCGGCGCGGTGCATGACTGGGTGCGCCAGGCCGTGGACATTGCCAAACAAATGCCGGGCGTGCCGGTCAAGCTGCTGTGGTCGCGTGAAGAAGATATGCTGCACGGCCGCTACCACCCCGTCACGCAGTGCAAGCTGCAGGCCGGGCTCGATGCCCAAGGCAATGTCACCGCGCTGCACATGCGCATCTCGGGCCAGTCCATCCTGGCCGGGGTGTCGCCGCAAAGCGTGCGCAATGGCCTGGACCCGGTGACCTTCCAGGGCCTGAATGCACCAGGGCCCGAGGCATCCATCGGCTACAGCTTTCCCAACCTGCTGGTCGATCATGCGATGCGCAACCCCAGCGTGCCGCCCGGCTTCTGGCGCGGGGTGAACCTGAACCAGAATGCGGTTTACCTCGAGTCGTTTATCGATGAGATCGCCTTTGCCACAAAGCAAGACCCGCTGGCCTTGCGGCGCAAGCTGATGGCCAATCACCCCAAACACCTGGCCGTGCTCAACGCCGTGGCCGAACGCGTGAAGTGGAACGTGCCGCCGCCTGACGTCGGCGGCCAGAAGGTCTACCGGGGCCTGGCGCAGACCATGGGCTTCGGCAGCTATGTAGCGGCCTGTGCCGAGGTGTCGGTCAACAACGAGGGCGAGCTGAAGGTCCACCGCATCGTGGCCGCCACCGACCCGGGCTATGCCGTCAATCCGCAGCAGATCGAAGCGCAGGTGGAGGGTTCGTTTTCTTACGGCCTGTCGGCCGCGCTGTTCGGCGAGTGCACACAGAAGGACGGGCGCATGGAGCAGGACAACTTCAGCACCTACCCCGTCGTGCAGATGCAGCACATGCCGGCGGTGGAGACCATCATCGTGGCCTCGGGCGGGTTCTGGGGCGGCGTGGGCGAGCCGACGATTGCGGTCGCGGCGCCGGCGGTGCTTAACGCCGTGTTTGCGGCGACGGGCAAACGCATACGAGACCTGCCGCTGAAGAACCACAGCCTGAAGAAGGCCTGAAGAACCCATGAACTGGCAAGGGGCCATCGCAGGCGGGATGATGATGATGGCGCCCTGGAGCAGCTTTGCGCAGCAGCCATTGCCGGCGATCAACATCGTCGGCGACGCGATCCCGCAAGCACTGACAAGCACGCCCGGCGACGCGCTGCGCGGCCGTGCCATCGTTGCAAACCGCCAGCAGGGCCTGTGCCTGCTGTGCCACACCGGCCCTATCCCCGAAGAGCGCTTCCAGGGCAACCTGGCGCCCGACCTTTCCGGTGCCGGTTCACGCTGGAGCGAAGGTCAGCTGCGCCTGCGCATTGCTGACGCACAGCGCCTGAACCCGGCCAGCATCATGCCGGCCTATTACCGCACCGGCGGGCTGGTGCGCGTGGGTGCCAACTGGCAGGGCAAGCCGGTGCTGGATGCGCAGCAGATTGAAGACGTCGTCGCCTTCTTGTTGACGCTGAAATGAGATGAACTTATGACCCTCCCGGACGGCTCCCCCTCCTTGAACCGGCGCCACATTGTGGCGGGCGTTGCCGGCATGGGCCTCAGCGTCGTTCTGCGCCCCGCAGCGGCACAGGCCAATGAACTGGCAGCGGCGGTGGCGGCCTATACCCAAGGCGCCCCGGTGCGGGCCGGCAAGGTCAAGCTTGATGTGGCCGAGCTGGTAGACAACGGCAATGTGGTTCCCATCACCGTCACGGCCGAAAGCCCCATGACTGTGGCGGACCACGTCAAAACCATCGCCATCTTCAACGAGAAAAATCCGCAGCGCGATGTGGCCCGCTTTACCCTTGGCCCGCGCGCCGGAAAAGCCAGCGTGACTACGCGCATACGGCTGGCTACATCGCAACAGCTGGTGGCGATTGCGCAGATGAGTGATGGCAGCTATTGGTCTCACACCGTGAACGTGATCGTGACCTTGGCTGCTTGCATAGAAGGTGATCCCTGATGGCCCGCACCCTCATCAATGCCCCTACCACCGCCAAACGCGGCGACGTCATCGAAATACGCGCCACCATAGGCCACCCGATGGAAACCGGTTTTCGCCCCGGCGAAGATGGCAAGACGCTGCCGCGCAACATCATCCAGCGCTTTAGTTGCAAATACGACGGCGAAACCGTTTTCAGCGCCGAGCTGTTCTCGGCCGTGTCGGCCAACCCGTATATCGCCTTTCATACCGTCGCCACCGACAGCGGCACCCTGGTGCTGAGCTGGGAGGGCGACAACGGTTTTGCGCAGTCTGAAAGCATCAGCCTGACTGTCACGGCATGACGCGGATCGCCTGCCTGTTGTCTTTGCTGGCGTTCGTGCTGGCAGGTCTTGCAGGCGCGCAAACAGCGCCACCCAAAGACAGCCGCCGCTCAGGCTACGACTTCATGGGTGCTTCCACACAAGCCATGCAGAAAGACGACACCCTGAACCCCGGCATGCTGTGGGTCAAGGAGGGAGAGGTCTTATGGAATCAGCCCGCAGGCGCCAGCGGCAAGGCCTGCGCCAGTTGCCACGCTTCAGCGCAAAGCAGCATGCGCGGTGTGGCAGCGCGCTACCCGGCGTTCGACACAACGCTGGGCCGCCCGCTCGCCTTGAGCCAGCGCATCAACCAATGCCGCCAGCAGCACCAACAGGCCGCCCCGCTGCGCGCCGAAAGCCAGGAGCTGCTGAGCCTCGAAAGTTTTGTGGCTCTGCAGTCGCGCGGCCTGCCGATGGCGCCGCCCGACGACGCCCGGCTGGCGCCGTTTCGCCAGCGCGGCGAACAGCTCTTCACGCAGCGCATAGGCCAGCTGAACCTGTCATGCGCACAATGCCACGACGGCCTGGCCGGCGGGCGCCTGGCCAGCAGCGTCATCCCACAGGCGCACCCCACAGGCTACCCGGTGTACCGGCTCGAATGGCAGGCGATGGGCTCATTGCAGCGCCGCCTGCGCGGCTGCATGAGCGGCGTGCGCGCCGAGCCTTTTGCGTACGGCGCGCAGGAGCTGGTGGAGCTGGAGCTGTACCTCAATGCGCGTGCAAAAGGCATGCCGCTGGAGTCGCCCGGCGTAAGGCCTTGAGCATCAGGGCTTCTCAGCTTGTCTTCGCGGATCGCCGCATACGCGTGCTGATGGTGAAAGCCTGAGGCCGTTCGGTCCCGACCTTCACCAACCCAGCAAGTAACAATTGCAGCGCTCCGGGAGAACCGGTAAGTCACGGCAGCCGACTATCGGCAATGTTCGATTATCGATAGTTAGCGCGTTGCGGTTTCAGTCAGCGAGCCTCTCTCGCGCGGGCGTGGTGAAGAACAGTCTCATGATCCGGGCAAACTTCCCGGCGCTTCAAGTCGAATGACTGAGCGGGTTACATTAATCTCCTATTTGCTGTGGGGACACGAAATGGAGAGCGAGGAGATACTGACGCGCACGGTGGCCGCACTGCGTACCCTCTCCGCCAATGATTTGCAACGATTGGCTGAGGACATGGCGTGTGTTGCTTTGCCCAACGTCGACAGTCAGACGTTGACTCGCCGCGGACGCAACGAGGAAGCGCAAACGACGAAGGGGTGGCCCGACGCGTATGTCGTCACGGCTCCGAACGCTGTGTTCGGAATTGAGGCAACTAGGCAGGGAACTTGGGCCAAGCACCTTGCTGAAGACCTTGAGAAGGCGAAAGATCGAGACGAATTCAATCTATCTGGATATTTCTTCGTGGGGGGGTACCCAGACAACGATCCGCCCTCGAAAGAAATCGCCAATTGGACAAAGAAGTTCATCGACCTCGGGATCCCGGCAAATAAGATCACAATCTTAGTTGGAAAGCATCTCGCGCTTGAGCTGCAGCAGCCGAAGTACGCGCAGGTCCGCCAATCAGTACTGAAGATTCCCAGTACCCCGGACGCTTTCCGACTGCTCTTGCCGGGCCTATTACAGGAGGACAACCTCGGGGAATTTCAGCCGACCGAAGACGACTTCAGCAACGACCGAGTCAGAACGCCTGGTGTCTTGATCGAGCTGACTAGTCGCCTCGAAAAAGACTTCTATGTTGTCGTACGCGGATTCGGAGCAGCCGGGAAAACTACATTGGCTCAACTTGTTGCGAGAGCCCGCAAGCCGCTGACTAGCTACTACCTTGACCTGGCGACCCTTGCTGCAAGTGATACCTCAGATGCAAAGATGGACCTCGTCGAGTGGTCAGCCGCTGGCGTCCTCTTTGTAGTCGACAACATCCATCAAAGCCGCTCCGTCGCTCAGGATCTGTATCAGCACTGGAGGCAGTATGGTAAGCCCAGGAATTCCAGACTATTGTTGCTAGGACGCCATACGTTATCTGAAGCGTCCAATTCAGTCTTCCCAAATCCACTGCTCCTGATACCCGGCGAGGACGAAATGTTGGGCGTGGTCGGCCGCCTTTTCGAACGCGAAAATCTTAAGGTGCCGTCACTGCCGACGGGAATTCTCAAGCAATGGGTCGACCTTTTCGGCGGGGGTAACGGACAAGGGATCGACCTGATTGCTTTTAGCGCAGCAGTCCATGGGCGCATGGCCGATTTCAAGATGGGCAACTACAGGTTGTCCACCCACGATTCAGTCGAAGCTGTTCGCACCAGGTATTTGAGCCGGCTGTCTGAGCGTGAGCGAGAAAATCTCCTCCGTTTGGCAGCTCTTGCGGCTGACGAGATTCCGCTACCGCGTAACGCGCTGCCTCACCCCCAAGAGGGCCTAGATATCTCGCAGAAGTTGGGGACAGTGGTCGTCCTTCGGTTTGGGCGCCGCGACGTGCGCAGTTCGTATGCCTTAATCCACCCCGCACTCGGTAGTTTGATTGCTGCTGCGGTCACCCCACAGCTCGATGTCAGAAATGAACTGTTGTCGATAGCAACATCGCTCCCAGGCATAGGTATAAGGCTGCACTCGATTGCGAAAGTGCCGCTTCAGGAGGTGCTTCGGGACCGGATCCTTTCAGCCCTCGGCGACGTTAGTTGGGTAAGTCACTGTCACACGCTCGTTGAGCTGACAGCTGTGCTGCGCTGGATGTACTTAAAGCGCCTGTGCTCGGGTCCGCCCGGAAGTTCCCCCTTCGCAGGGAAACAATCTGAGTTTGATCTTCATTTGCTTGAGAGCCAGCACCTGGTTTCTCTCATCCGCAACACTCGCGCACTCAGCACGATCAATGACCTGTTAGCGCGCCTCCGCGACCTCCAGTTGGACCGCACAGTCGGCTGGCTATTCTCGGACTCAATGCTTCTCGTAGTTGCACAGGACTTTGCGTCTTCGAATACATCAGAGATTGTGACGTTTCTGCTGCATCATCCAACGCCTGGAAAGGTGCTCAACGAATACTCACTTAACAGGTGGAACGATTTGCAAGATGCCGTTCCGGCGCAAACCGTCACTAATGCTGTGTCGTCGTTTCGTTACTTGGAGAAGCTCGGACGAGGTGAACTCGCGGTTACTCCAGCACGGAAGATACTCGCGACACACGACGATGTGCTGCTTCGCAGTGGCGCCCATCTGGCGCACGTTGCCCATCTGATCCGTTATGCCAAGAACAATGAATCGGCGGCTAGCTTTGTGGGTTGGCTACTGAATAGTTCGAACATGCGCAGAATGTCGCAAAGGGGGAGCATTCGACACCTCAGCGGCGCGCTGCTTTCCCTCGCGAATCATCTCGCAATCAGCCTGCGAATTTCAGTGTTGGACGTTCTCGAGTCCCGCGTCACGGGCGAGATAAATCAGTTGACGGGACGAGCAGAGCCCAAGGCCGCAATTCCAACTGACGCGGAAGTTATTTGCATGCTGGGGGGTTATGCGGCACTCGGCGGCTCGCGCGCGTTTGAAGCGCTGAGGGTCGCCGATTTTACTGGGACGGCCGACTTATTTTCGAGCAAACTCTTGGACGCGGCTGCAGAAACAATGGGCACGTATGAGTTGCAGCTTTGGCTCGGAATTAAGGCTTGTTTTACCCACGGGATCAAGTTAGCTGAGTTGCCAACGGATCGACTTGCTCGCTTCGCGTCAAGGTTGAGTCAAAGTAGTCCGCCGACAGACTCTGCAAGAGTGCTGAAAGCGGAGCTACTCGCATGGATCGAGACGCAACAGCCCGCTGAAAAGTGACTAAGAGGCATTGCCAGCGCAATGACGCCGAATGGACAGCGCATTGCTCGCTATTCTTAGCGGAAGTCGCACTAGTCTTTTACTTTCGTGCGAGCGACTGCACTTCACGTAGCAACCGCCGAGCGTCTCGCAAATCGTGGTCGACCTTCTTGCTTTCTGCTTGTGCCAACCGTCTATTTTGCGGTGAAACGCCAATGCGGCTCATGACCTCAACAACGGCAGCATGCCTATCCATAGCGGATTTCATTCGGGCTAGCGCCACTCGAAGGTTTGCTTCGGCATCATTTTCATTGAGCGTACTCGCCCCTGCAACGGGTTTGGCAACCATGTGGTGTCCTCCTTAGTAGATCGTGCGTCAACGAACTCGGTGGAGTATGCGGGCGGCGCCTACCACGGTCCCGTCGCATAAGTTCGGAGGCTCCGAGTCGACTTGTTCCGTCAACTGAGTCACTATCACGTGCCCCATTCAGGAGGGCGATTCCGTACCCCGCCCCCCTCCGACCTTCTGGAGCATCGCGGGCTGCCGCCTTCGGACCAATCATATTTCCTTGGCCTCTGCTTGATGCAGGAGACCACAACGGATATCTTCGTAAAAGTGAACTCTCGCGGCGGCGTCAAAATCTGGGTGGAACCGTGAACCGAAGAGGAATTGGTCGACATATCGTTCTGACTTCCCTCTACCGTTTGTCTCGCCCGCGCGGAACTGCTGGATTGTTGCCGTGCGCATGCTGTCAATTGCAAGAACAATGAAAAAATCTCGATTTACTGTAGAACCCAGTCTGACATCAAGCACGCAGGCAAGCGCGCGACTATATCGCGATTTGGTCGCGCACATTTGGCCAGAACCAGCCGTTCTACCTTGCTGGTCGACTATCGACAATATTGCATTTTCGATAGCCAACGCTATTGCCGCAAAAAAATCCCCTCAAGAGCTCGTTAGCCGAGCGGGGACCTGCAAAAGCAAAAAACCCGGACCGTAAGGCCCGGGCTTTTGTTTTTACGCTGCGCTGCTTACTTCCGCGCAGGCGGCAAGTCGGTGCAGCTGCCATGCGCCACTTCCGCCGCCATGCCCATGCTTTCGCCGAGCGTGGGGTGCGGGTGGATGGTCTTGCCGATGTCGACGGCGTCGGCGCCCATTTCGATGGCGAGTGCGATCTCGCCGATCATGTCGCCGGCGTGGGTGCCGACGATGCCGCCGCCCAGGATCTTGCCGTGGCCGTGCGCTTCCGGGCTGTCGTCAAACAGCAGCTTGGTGAAGCCTTCGTCGCGGCCGTTGGCGATGGCGCGGCCGGAGGCTGTCCAGGGGAAGAGGCCCTTTTTGACCTTGATGCCTTGGGCCTTGGCCTGGTCTTCGGTGAGACCGACCCAGGCGATTTCGGGGTCGGTGTAGGCGACGCTGGGGATCACGCGCGCGTTGAACGCGGCGCTGGCGAGCTCCTTGTTGCCTTGCAGTTCGCCGGCGATGACTTCAGCCGCCACGTGCGCCTCGTGCACCGCCTTGTGCGCCAGCATGGGCTGGCCCACGATGTCGCCGATGGCGAAGATGTGCGGCACGTTGGTGCGCATCTGGATGTCAACCGGGATGAAGCCGCGGTCGGACACGCTGATGCCGGCTTTTTCGGCGGCGATCTTTTTACCGTTGGGCGTGCGGCCGACGGCCTGCAGCACCAGGTCGTAGGTTTGCGGCGCGGGGGCGCCCTCGCCTTCAAAGGTGACTTCAATACCGGCCTTGGTCGCTTTGGCGCCCACGGTTTTGGTCTTGAGCATGATGTTGTCAAAACGCGGTGCGTTCATCTTTTGCCAGACCTTGACCAGGTCACGGTCGGCGCCCTGCATCAGGCCGTCCATCATCTCGACCACATCAAGGCGTGCGCCCAGCGTGGAATACACGGTGCCCATTTCGAGGCCGATAATGCCGCCGCCCAGGATCAGCATGCGCTTGGGGACTTCCTTCAGGGCCAGTGCGCCGGTGCTGTCTACCACGCGAGGATCATCCGGCATGAAGGGCAGGCGCACAGCTTGTGAACCCGCGGCGATGATGCAGTTCTTGAAGGCAATGGTTTGCTTCTTGCCGGTCTTTTCCTGGCCCTCAGCGCCAGAGGTTTCTTCGACCTGCAAATGATTGGCGCCGACAAATTGGCCGACGCCGCGCACGGTCGTGACCTTGCGCATCTTGGCCATGGCCGTGAGGCCGCCCGTCAGTTTGCCGACGACTTTTTCCTTGTGCGTGCGCAGCTTGTTGATGTCGAGCTTGGGTTCGCCAAAACTCACACCCAGGCTGTCGAAGTGTTTGACTTCGTCCATCACCGCCGCCACATGCAGCAGCGCCTTGGAGGGAATGCAGCCCACGTTCAGGCAGACGCCGCCCAGCGTGGCATATCGCTCGACCAGCACGACCTTCAGGCCCAGGTCGGCGGCGCGGAAGGCGGCGGAGTAGCCGCCAGGGCCCGCGCCGAGAACCAGCACGTCGCACTCCAGGTCGGCCGAGCCCGCAAAGCTGGCGGCTGCCGGAGCCGGGCTTGCTACAGTTTTAGGAGCTGCTTGCGCAGGCGCTGCCTGGGCTGCAGCCTGTTTTGGTGCTGAATCTGCGGCAGCCACAGCACCGGAAGCTTCGATCGTCAGCACGACCGAGCCCTGCTTGACCTTGTCACCGACCTTGACCTTGATGTCCTTGACGACGCCGGCAGCGGACGACGGGATTTCCATCGAGGCCTTGTCGCTTTCGACCGTGATCAGGCTTTGCTCGGCCTTGATGGTGTCGCCGGCCTTGACCAGCACTTCAATCACGGACACTTCGTCAAAATCGCCAATGTCCGGCACCTTGATGTCTACCAGGCTGGATGCACTCATTTGGAGGCTTTCAATTTAAGGGTGAATATGTCTATCGGTCCGGCGGAGTTCTTGTCGAACTCGCAGCCTGCGTTCAGGCCGGCCATGGCTACTTCGCGTGCGGTTTTGGATTTGTCCCAGGCGGCATGCATGGCGCCCAGCGCGAAGCTGCGGCCCGAGCCGATGCCCCAGAATTCCTTGAACTCAAACACTTCGCGGTAGCTGTAAAGGCCGTAGATGCCGCTGGCATTGGCGATGACCACGGTGAACTGGCTGGACTCGTAAGGGTCGTTGTCGTCTTCCTTGGTCTGCAGGAAGAACGTTTCTTTCAGCATGGGGTGCAGCTTGACGAAGGTGTCGAACACCTCGTCGCGCGAACCCAGCTTGAGCTGCTCTTTGGGCAAGGCCGCCATGGCCTTGCGCAGCACCGGAAAATGCGCCACCGTGCCGGCCATGCCCACATAGCTCAGGCCGGCAGGCGTGTCGACCTTGAAGATCTTGCTGTTGGCCTCAAACCGGTGCGTCAGGCTGGTATCACCGAAGGTCACCAGCGTGTCGGCCGCGATGGCAACCTGCCCCGCCTTCTTGACGACTACAAGTGTTGTCATACTGCGCCCCCGTTTAGAGCAGGACGCGGCGGAAGTCGGCCAGGATCTGACCCAGGTAAGCGTTAAAGCGCGCGGCGCCAGCGCCGTCGATGACCCGATGGTCCCAGGCCAAAGACATCGGCAGCATCAGGCGCGGCTGGAAGGCCTTGCCGTCCCAGACCGGCTCCATCTGGCTCTTGGAGACGCCGAGGATGGCGACTTCAGGCGCGTTGATGATGGGGGTGAAGTAACGCCCGCCAATGCCGCCCAGCGACGAGATGGTGAAGCTGGCGCCCTGCATCTCGGCTGGCGTCAGCTTGCCATCGCGTGCCTTCTTGGCCAG
>Ga0136846_1229099_pt1 | contig 31413 bp, 29 predicted proteins | sample HopSoiMetagenom2_FD_96841 | JGI IMG/M metagenome (GOLD analysis project Ga0136846, IMG submission 96841) | Grasslands soil microbial communities from Hopland, California, USA - 2 Assembly 2016 (version 4) | ecosystem: Environmental > Terrestrial > Soil > Grasslands | place: USA: Hopland...
AAGCGGAGGGACGCAGCAAGTAGGGTCGCCTTTTCTTTGGTGACTTTCTTTTGGCGAAGCAAAAGAAAGTTACTCGCATGCCGGGCGACTCCCGGCCAGCAGCTCTCAGCAAAAAGCGCAACGACCGAACAACCCAATCGCTATCAATTCAGGAGCAACAACCCAGTACACCGTCTGGGCTAAAAGCCTATCTCCCATAGAGAGGGGTAAGGGGATCACAGATCCCCATAAACCGGCTCACACCGCACATCCGTCTTCACAGAAGAAGCAATAAAACAAGCCTCATGCGCATCATGGTGCATCTTGTCCAGCTCAGCACGCGTCGGCAGCTTCTCGCCGGAGAACGTCACCTCAGGGTGTAGGGTGACCACTGTCATCGCCACCTTCCCCTCAGCATTCTTCTCCATCACACCCGTCGCCGCATCAAAGTAACGGTCCACGCAAAACTTGCGCTTGACCGCCATGGTCAAAAACCACAGCATGTGGCAGCTGGAGAGCGAAGATACAAACGCCTCCTCCGGGTCCAACGCCGACGCGTCGGACATCGGCAGTGGCACGACGGTAGGTGACGACGAGCCCGGCACTTCCAGGCCGCCGTCAAAGCGCAGCACATGGCGGCGGCTGTAGCGGTTGTCCAGGAAGTTGGCGTCTTTGCGTTCCCACAGGGTTTCGGCGGAGTAAAGCGACATGGCTGTGTTGGTGAAGTTGAAAAAATTCAGTTGAAGAAAGCACGCAGCGCCTGCGCCGTAGCCTCGGGCTGCTCTTCGGGAATGAAATGGCCGGCGGGGAGGGATTCTCCTGATACTTCGCCGCTGCATTGCGCTTCCCAGAGGGCCATCGGGTCGAACATCCGGTGCACCACACCGCGCTCGCCCCACAGCACCAGCAGGTCGCAAGTGAGCTTCGCACCTTGCGCGCGGCCTTCGCGGTCATGCTCCAGGTCGATGCCGGCGCTGGCGCGATAGTCTTCACAGGCTGAGTGCAGCGCCTCGGCGTTGCAAAAGCTGCGCTCGTATTCAGCCAGCGCCTGCGGTTCGATGTAGTTCAGGCCCGCGCTGCCCCAGCCGCCCAGCTTGGCGTGCAGATAGGCCCTGGCCGTCTCCGGGTGGTTGGCACCCATCATGATTTCGGGCAGCGGCGCCGGCTGCAGCATATGAAACCAGTGGTAGTAGGCGCGGGCGAAGGCCATATAGGGTTCGGTCATGCTGCGGCCCTCGTACATGTCCAGCGTGGGGGCGATGTCGATGACGCAGAGTTTTTGCACGCGGGCGGCGTAGTCCAGCGCCAGCCGGTGCGCCACGCGCCCGCCGCGGTCATGGCCGCACAAAAAGAAGCGGTTGATGCCCAGCGCGTCCATCACGCCGGCCATGTCGTGCGCCATGTTGCGTTTGCTGTAGTTGCTGTGGTCGGGCAGGCCCGCGGTTTTGGAGGAGTCGCCGTAACCCCGCAGGTCGGGCATCACCAGGAAGTAGTCACTCGCCAGGCGCTGCGCCACGCGGTGCCACATCACATGCGACTGGGGAAAGCCATGGAGCAGCAGCAGGGCCGGGCGCAGCGGCTCGCCCAGGACGGTTCTGGAAACGCGTGCGTTGATGGAGGCGCCGTTGACCTCGAAACTGCGTGATTCAAAGCCGTCAAACCAGGGCATGTGCAACTCCTGTTGGGATCAATGCTGGCGCCGAACTTAGTAGCGCGTCGCCATATATTTTTGCAGATTCGCGCCCGCCGTTGCACGCACTTTGCTGCGCAAAAAGGGCGTCCAGCCCAGCAGCAGGCCGGGCGTGCCCAGCGCCTGGCGCGACCACGACCAGAAGTTAAAGCGGTCGCGGTGGCGGCTGATGAGCCCTTGCTCATTGAATTCAAACTCGCCGTCGATGATGTTGTGCACCATGCGCCCGGTGGCGCTGAAGCGGTAGTCGGCCTCCCAGTGCGACTTGCCGGTGCGGGCGCCGGCTTCGATGCCGCTGTACGCCAGCTTCCACACGTCGGCGCCTTTGGCCTTGGTGATGTCGCACAGCATGTGCCACATGCCGCTAACTTCTTTGTGGCCGCGCAGCGAAAACGCCTCGTCGTCAAACTGGGCATCGGGTGCATAGCAGGTTGCCATGGTGTCCGAATCGAGGCGGGCAAAGGCGGCGTAGAACTTCTCGAGGGTGGCCTGGTTGGGGTGCATGGTGTCTCCTGGTCGGGTTGGGTTCGCGAACTCTATAGCCCCTCGGGTCGCCCCGGCGTCTCTCAGGTGTCAGCCGCCGGTCGCGCGCAGCAACTCAAGCAGCCGCTGTACCGCATGCTGCACCGTGGCGCTGCGCACCGCGGCGCGGTCGCCGTCAAAGCGCTTCATTTCGCTGGTGAGTTGCCCGCCCACCTGAAAACCAAACCATACCGTACCTACAGGCTTGGCCGCGCTACCGCCCGTCGGGCCGGCCACGCCTGTGACGGCGACCGAGACTTGTGCGCGGGAGTGGGCCACGGCGCCGGACGCCATCGCGCGGGCGACTTCTTCGCTGACGGCTCCGTGCCGCTTGATCAATGCGGGGTCCACACCCAGCAATTCGGTCTTGGCTTCGTTGGAGTAGGTGACAAAACCGCGCTCAAACCAGGCGCTGGAGCCCGCCAGGTCGGTGCAGGCGGCCGAGATCATGCCGCCGGTGCAGCTTTCGGCGGTGGCCAGAAGCCACTGCTTTTTTTGAAGCAGATCGGCCACTAGCCCAATAGGCGTATGGGTAAGCAGATCCTCTTTTGATAGCAAATCGCTGTTCACCAGAAGAACCTCCAGATCGCAATCACCAGCAGCGTGCAGAAAGCCGCCACGAAATCGTCAAACAGGATGCCGAAGCCGCCGCGCCAGTTAAAGCCTTTGAAAGCCTGATCCGCCCAGGCCACCGGGCCGGGCTTGACGGCGTCAAAAAAGCGGAACAGCACAAAGGCGGCTAGCTGCGCCCAGAAGTCCGCCGGCATGACCAGCCACAGCACCAGCCAGAAGGCGACCACTTCGTCCCAGACGATGTTGCCGGGGTCCAGCACCTTCATGGCTTTGGCGGTGACGGTGCAGGCCCACCAGCCGATCAGGGTGGAGGCAGCGATCAGCCAGCCCATGTCGGCCGGTGTCAGCCATTGCTGCAGCACCAGAAAGGCCAGCCAGGCCCACAGCGTGCCGGCGGTGCCGGGCGCGACCGGGCTGAGCCCGGAACCAAAACCCAGGGCGATGAAATGTGCAGGGTGTGCCAGCAAGAACCTGGTGGTGGGCCTGGGGGGCTTGGGCGCTGTCGGCAGCGAGGTGTCGGTCATGGTGAGAGGGAGGTGAGTCGCCGATTTTGTCACAGCCGATTCACAGAGAAGCTGCACAGTCCAGCGTTTACGCACTGACGCAGCGATGCGCTGCACTTGATGAGGGAATGAGGGAATCCGGCAATGAACAAGTCTGCTTTGAAACAAATGAACGCACTGACCCTGGCCGCGGCCTGCGCGCTGTGCCTGGCTGCCGGCAGCGGCCGCGCCCAGACAGCGCCTGCCGTAGAAGCCATTCTGGCCGGCCATGCGTCGCTGGCCGCCACCAGCGCCGTGCCTGCGCCGCGCGATGCGGGCGCATTCTTTGCCACGACGGGCAAATTTGCCAACGGCAAACGCCAGCGCAATGAGCAACTCGGCAGCGAAAGCGCCAACACCTTTGTGGGCGACCCCAAATACCCGCGCGCCTCGGGCGGCGCGCTGCCCATGAAGGGTCAGTCGGTTCAGGGTTTTTCGGGCATTGTGTCGTCGGGCAAGGGTGAGTTCCTGACGCTCACCGACAACGGATTTGGCAACAAGATCAACTCGCAAGATGCCTTGTTGATGGTGCACAAGGTATCGGCCGACTGGGCCAAAGGGCAGGTCATTCGCCGCAGCACCACCTTCCTGAGCGACCCCAACAAGCGCGTGCCTTTTCACATCCAGAACGAAAACACCCGGCGCCGTTACCTCACCGGCATTGATTTCGACCCCGAGTCGCTGCAGGTGGTGGGCAATGAATGGTGGATAGGCGACGAGTTCGGTCCGTACGTGCTGCGCACCGACTTCCAGGGCCGTGTGCTGGGCGTGATCGAAACGGTGATCAACGGCAAGCTGCATGCCTCGCCCGACCATTATCTGCAGGGCCGCCTGCCTAACCTGCCGGGCGAAGCGCTGTTTGAAGTGCGCCGCTCCAACGGTTTTGAGTCAATGGCCAAATCGCCGGACGGCAGCAAGCTCTACCCGATGTTTGAAGGCCCGCTCTATGACGCGGCCACCAAGAGCGTGGAAAAAGCCGGCGACAAAACCTATGTGCGCATCAACGAACTGGACGTCGCCACGCGCAGCTACACCGGCAAGCAGTGGAAGTACCTGCTCGAAGAAGTGGGCAACGTGGCGGCTGACTTCCAGCTGCTGGACGCCACCACCGGCCTGGTGATTGAGCGCGACGACAGCACCGAAGGCGTGGCACCAGCCTGCCCGAATGAAGCACGAACCGACTGCTTTACCCGGCCGGCGCGCTTCAAGCGCGTTTACAAGATCGACCTGTCAGCCGCCGATGCGGACGGCTTTGTGCGCAAGGTGGCCTATATCGACCTGACCCGCATCGCCAACCCCAAGCGCCTGGCAAAGCTGGGGCCCAACGAAGCCGTCTTTGCCTTGCCGCACCTGGGCCCTGAGGGGCTGGCGATTGTGGATGCCACGCACATCGTGCTGGTGAACGACAACAATTTCCCCTATTCATCGGGCCGCGAGATCGGCAAGCCGGATGCCAATGAGTTGACTTTGCTGGATATTCGCGCGCTGGTCGAGGCCAAGTAAACCAAATAAGCCGGAGCACCCAGGCAGGCTGGCGGGGTCAGGCGGCGGGAGGCTCGCGGGTCAGGTCTCTTCCGTGGCTGAACCATTCGGCCCAGTAGTCGATACAGGCGCGGACCTTGGGCAGCCGGTGCCGCCCGCCCAGCGTCACGGCGTGAATGGGCACGGGCTGTTCATCGACAAAATCGGCCAGCACCGGCACCAGCAGGCCGCGCCGCACCAGGGGCTCCGCCGCCAGCATGGCAAAGCGCGCAATGCCCAGGCCCTGCAGCGCCAGCTGGCTGGTCGTGCCGGTGGAGTCGGCGCGCCAGCAGCCTTCCGCCGTGATCACCACAGGCTGGCCGTCGATGATGAAGGGCCAGCGGTTGAGCACGGTGGCGCCGCTGTTACTGATCAGGCGATGCTGGGCCAGGTCGTCGGGGTGCGCGGGCGTGCCATGGGCTTCAAGATAACCCGGCGTGGCGTACAACCTGCGCCCGTGCATGCCGATCTGGCGCATCACCGTGTTCTCGTTGGTGTGCGTGCCGCTGCGGATCGCGATGTCGACACCGTCGCGCACCATGTCCACCAGCCGGTCGTCCACTTTCAGCTCCACACAAATACGCGGATGGCGTTGGTGCAGGCCCTCCAGGCTGGGCACCAGCAGGTACTCTGCCATCACGGTGCTGGCTGCCACGCGCACCCAGCCGCTGGCCTCACCGCTCTGGCTGGCGAATTCGCCTTCCAGGTCGTCCAGCGTATGCGTCATGCGCCTGCAGTAGCCGAGAAAGGTTTCGCCCTCGGGCGTGAGGGTCAGCGCATGCGTGCTGCGGTGCACCAGCCGCGCGTTGCAGGTTTTCTCGATGCGGGCAATGGCGCGTGACACCTGGCTGACGGGCACACCGCGCGTGCGGGCCACGGCCGAGAAGCTGCCCAGCTCGGCCACCCGTGTGAACAGCTGCATGTCGTCAAAGTTCAGGTTCCGCATGGCGGCCATATTACCTATCGCGGCGTATTTTGGTTTTGCGCCTGGTGCAAGGCGCATTTGCGGCAGAGGTGGTTTCCGGGGGGAGCAGTTTTGCGCACAGTAGCCCTATGCCCAAACAGCCTGTCTATCGGACCCAAGGGCCAACCCCGAAAGGACATCCTCATGAACTACCTCTACACCGCAGCGGAAGAAAACCGGCTGGTCGATGCCGCCGTGGCCGAGGCGCGGCGTTTACGCGGCCTGGCGGCCGCTGAATTCTGGTCGTCGGCGGCCCGCTGGGTTGGCCGCCATACGCACGGCCTGGTGCCTCGTGTAGGGGCAAACGCCGCCGCGCGCCCTCAGGCGAAGTGGTCGAAGGAGGCGTAGCGCCGCTGCATAGGCGCGCCTGCCGCATCCAGCAGGCGCAGGCCGGGGTCCGCGTCGATGCGCCCGATACGGCTGACTGGCGTTTGTGCCTGCAGGGCTGCCGCTTGCACGGCGTCGCGGGCCGAGGCCGGTGCGGTGAAGGCGAGCTCGTAGTCGTCACCGCCTGCCAGCGTGTACGCCAGCTGCCTTTCGGGATCAATTCCGGCTCCAGCCCAATCAGCGCTTTGGGAAGTAGCTATTAAATTTATAGCAATCGCGGTGTCAAGCGTCGCACCCGCACCCGAAGCCCGCAGGATGTGGCGAAGGTCGCCGAGCAAACCGTCGCTCACGTCGATGGCCGCCGAGGCAATGCCGCGCAGCGCCTGGCCCAGGGCCACGCGTGGCGTGGGCCGTTCCAGCCGTTGCCTGGCCTGGGCCAGCAGGCCGTGCGGCAAGATGACGGCGCCGCGCAGCGCCTCCAGCGCCAGCCGGGCATCGCCCAGCGTGCCGCTGACATACACATCGTCGCCCGGCCTGGCGCCAGAGCGCAGCAGCGCCTGGCTTTTGCCATTTACCACGGGTACTTCGCCAAATACGGTGATGCAGATATTGAGCGGCCCCTGCGTGGTGTCACCGCCCACCAGTTCGCAGCCGTGCGCATCGGCGAGCGTGAACAGGCCTTGTGAGAAGCCGGCCAGCCAGGCTTCGTCGGCACGCGGCAGTGAGAGCGCCAGCGTGAAGGCCAGCGGTTTGGCGCCGCAGGCGGCCAGGTCGCTCAGGTTGACGGCCAGTGCCTTGTGGCCCAGCGCGGCCGGGCCTACATCGGCAAAGAAGTGCCGGCCTTCGACCAGCATGTCGCTGGAAATGGCCAGCTGCGTGCCGGGCGCCGGCTGCAGCAGCGCGCAATCGTCGCCCACGCCCAGCACCGCGCGCGCCGTGGGCCGCGTGAAGTAGCGTGCGATCAGGTCAAATTCACCCATGCCGCAGAGCATACAGGCTGCGGCCCCGATGAGGCTGCCGACAGTTCTTAGCGCTGCTGCAGGTGCGTGACACCGCCGCGAAAACGCTCGGCCGCCTGGCGTATGACCTCGGCCAGCAGGCGCTCTTCGCCCTGCCTTTCGCGCAGCCAGCGCGCGTCGTTGTCGGCGCGCTCGACGCTGGTGCGCAGCAAGTGCAGCGAAGCCCCCGCGCCCATGGCGGTGGCGTGGCGCTCGATCTGCGACATGGTCTGCAGGATGTGCTCGCGCAGCGGCATGTGGCCGCCGGTGGCCGGGTCTACATACACCGCGTCCAGCCCGAAGCGGCAGGCCTGGAAGCGGTTGTAGGTGTAGACCAGGTAGTCGTCTTCGGTGGGTACGAAGGGCTGCTCGTGCATGAACCACGAGGCCAGCGACTGCACAAAGCCGGCCAGCGCGGTGGCGCGCTCCACCGTGAGCGGCGTGTCGAACACACGGATCTCGATGGTGCCGAACTCCGGCTTGGGCCGGATGTCCCAGTAAAAATCCTTCATGCTCTTGACCACGCCGGTGCGCGTCATCTTGTCGAAGTAGACCGTGAAGTCGGCCCAGGTCAGCGCGAAGGGTGCGCGCCCCGATAGCGGAAAGGCAAACACCGAGTTGAGCCGCGCCGAATCGAAGGCAGTGTCTTGCCCCTGCACATAGGGTGAAGAAGCCGACAGCGCGATGAAGTGCGGGATGTAGCGCGACATGCGGTGCAGCGTGAGCAGTGCGCTGTCGGCATCAGGGCAGCCCACGTGCACGTGCTGGCCGAAGATGGTGAACTGCTTGGAGAGGTAGCCGTAGAGTTCCGACAGTTCGCGAAATCGCGGCTTGTCATAAATGCGGCGCTCATGCCATTGCTGAAAAGGATGGGTGCCGCCGCCCACCACGGCGATGTTGAGCTTGTCGGCGCTTTTGACCAGCGCGTCGCGGATTTGTGAGAGCTGGCCCAGCACCTCCGAAGCGTTGTGGCAGATGCCCGTCGAGATCTCAATCATGCTGGACGTCATCTCGGGCACCACTGCGCCGGGCAGCGGTATCTTCGACATCAGGCGCAGCATGTCCTCGGCATAAGGGGCAAGGTCGTAGTCGTGCGTGTTCACGAGCTGCAGCTCAAGCTCCACGCCGAGCGACAGCGCGGCGGATTTGTGAAACGGTTCAAGGCTCATGGACAGGTCCGGATGAGGGGCCGCGCGTCAGCGGCGCCCAGGGTTTGGAGCTTTCGCCGGCGCGGTAGATGGCCACCGTGGCCAGCACCGCGCCCAGAACCTCCATCAGCAAGATGGCGGGCAGGGCCACTCCGGCGATCTGGCGGCCCAACGAGCCCGAAGCCGACACAAATTGCGAGACCAGCAAGAGCGCGACAGACGACATCGGCGACATCGCGCAGCCCACCCACAGGGCCTGCTTCCAGCTGGCGCCGCTGCCCACATTGCCGATGGCGACGCCGGTGATTTTGGCGGCGACGCGGGCAATGACCAGCGCGATCACCAGGCCGGCTACGGGCCCGCTCCAGTCAGCTTGCGCAGCCACTACCGAGACCAGAACAAACATCAGCATGGTGAGCATGGACGAGGCCGTGCCCATTTGCCGCGGCCAGGACCAGGGTCGCGGGTTGAGCTGCTTGAGCAGCATGCCGCCCAGCAGCGCCGCCAGCGGCGCCGAGCCGCCGAAGTGGGCCGCGAGCGCTGCACCCGCGGCGATCAGGGCCAGCAGCAGGATGGCGGTGTTTTCGCTGGTGGGGCTCATCACGCGCAGCGCGATGCGCAGTGTGAGGGCCAGCACTGCGCCTACCACCACCGACAGGCCCAGCACCACCAGCACCGGGTAGAGTGAGCCGAGCAGGCTGGTCACCCCTTCGGGCCGGTGCATCATGCCCGCGCGCGCGCTGCACAGCGTGAGGGCGTACAAGGTGCTCAAGGTGGACAGCACCATGGCGCGCTCTGTGACGGGTCCGGCGGCGCGGGTATCGATAGCCACGCGCGACAACACGGCCGGCGAAGCCGCCATGGCCAGCAAGGCGAGCGGCTCAGCCACGGCTTCGCGCACGCTCATCGCGCTCAATGCCCAGTACACAAAAATAAACGTCAGCGACGACTCGGCCAGGCTTTGCACCAGCACCATGGGGTTGTGGCGGAACCAGCGCAGCGGGATGCGCCCACCCGCCTCAAACAGCACCACGGCCACGCCCAGCTCCAGCAGGAAGAGCCCGGTGCCCTGCAGCGGCCAGACCGCGCCGTTGAAGCCGGCAAGGCCCGCGAAGCCGCCGACCAGCGAATAGCCCACCACCTTGGGCATGCCGGTATAGCGATTCAGGAGATGGCCGGCAGCGGCAGCCACCGCCAGCAGGATGGACCACTGCACCGTGGGCAGTCCTGCCGATGGCTTGATCCATTCGGCCCAGATGGCCAGGATTTCATTCATACGGGGTTTGTCTCCACTCTCATCAGACTTGTGCAGACAGGCCCGCTTACGTGGGCATGTTGCGCGTTGGTTGGCCAGCCGTTACGGCATGATGCCCGGTGGGTTCGTTGGGAAAGAAACTTGTTGCATTAATTTACCGGCCACTTGCATACAGGCCTGTAGGACAACACCGTGGATGTGGCCGCATGCTCCTCACTGCGCGGAGGGTCTTCACCAGTGGGGAGCCGCGGGACTGGCTTTGCCAGACCGCAGGCCCCGCCCCCTTGAGGGGGGAAGGCGCTACACGAAGTGAGCGTCCGACGGGGGGTGGGTCTAACTCCCTTGGACAGGGGTTAAATGATAAAGAAGCTGCGCGGATGACTGCGCCAGCGCGCCCAGATCGCCGCGCGGATGCGGGCACGGTCCAGGGTGCTTACGTTGTGCGCCTGCAATGCCAGGCGAAACGCCAGGTAAAAACTCACGCCCAGGTTCAGCGCACCGATCAGTGGAATGGCTGCGACGCACCACCAGATTTCAAGGTGTTTGAAGGCCTCCAGGCCCAGTGAGGCGCCGGCCGCAGCAAGCTGGCCTGTCGACAGCGTCACGTGGCGCGCTTGCAGCTCTGCGCCGAAAAAGCCGGTGAAGGCGGGTATCAGGCCCAGCATAAAACCCAGCGCGATGTTGGAGGCAAAGCCCGAGATGTTGTCGCGGATGAAGGACGACCAGCGCGCCGCGCGCTCGACGCCCAGCACGGCGGTGATGCGCGGGTTGTGGCGCATGGCCGAATCCAGGCGGTGCAGCACAAACCAGTTTTCGGTCCAGCCCGCGATCATGGCGGCCGCAAACAGAATGCCGCCGGTAAAACCCGCCCACATCAGCGTGGGGCCCAGCAACGTCAGCGTGCCCAGCACGTGGTGGGCTTCGGCGTTGCTGATCATCGGGTGGCCCAGCAGCAGCATGATCAGCGTGTTGATCAGCAGCACCGCAGGCACCACCATGAAGACATTGCCGAACACCGCCGCCACCTGCGAGCGGACCAGGTGCGTGACTTCGTCGACAAAGGCTTCGATGGTGCCGGCCGAATCGGGCGAGCCGAGGTCCTTGAGTTTGGCCGCCATGGCGGGGGCCGTCATGGCAGGCTGCTTGGTGGCCAGCGTGAAGTGCAGCAACTGGATCAGGATGAAGCTGGCGGAGTACATGACGGCGGACCAGAAGCCGCCCCAGAACGACGACAGGCCCACCGCCACGATCATGAACTTGAGCAGCGTGGTGAAAGCCGTGATGGCGCCGCCGCCCATGGCCTTGCCCAGCATTTCGCGGTATTCGTCCCGCGTGCGGGTGATGTAGGTCTCGCCCGTTTCAGCGCTGCGCTCGGCCACCTTGGCCGACAGCAGCGTGGAATTGGCGCTGATCAGCGCGCCTATGCTTTTTCCCTCTTGCGCCGTGATGACGCGGCGGCCCAGCAGCTTGACGGCGGCCATGGCGGGTTTGGGCGAGAGCAGGCTGTCGAGCAGTTCGCGCACGCGCAGGATGCGCTCTCGCAGCTGGCGCAGGCGAAACACCATGCCTACCGAAATGCCGTTGTCTTCCAGGTGCGTGTAGATGCTGTTGACGGCTTGGCGGCAGGCGTCCAGGCGTTCGCGGTATTGCGAGATGGCGGCCTGCAGTTGCACTTCATCCCGCTGGGGTTTGAAAAACGCATTGCGCAGCTCATCGATGTCGGCCGGCAAGGCATGAAAGGCGCGCGCATGCGGCGTGGCCTTGTTCATGCGCAGGCGGAGTTCGGGCGCAAAGCCCGTGGCGCGAATCTGCGCGGTGCAGTAAGTGAGCGCATCCATCAGGCTGTAGTGCCAGTGCAGCGCATCCAGTTGCGGGCTGGCGGACAACAGCAAGGTCAGCCGGGCAATCTGCGCTTCGTCCAATGCACCCATCCATTGGGCGTCAAAACGGGTGGGCGCGACCAGGGGAAAGAGTTCCGAGGCATCCACGGTTTCGGGCGTGCCGGGCAGCAGCTTGCGGCGCAGGCGCTCTGCGAGCTCGCTGACAAAAGCCGTGCGCGGGGCAAAACCGAAATCCGCCAGCAGGGTGGTGATATCAACCGTCTGGATCAGCGTTTGCCACCAGGCCTGCAACTTGAGCTGCAACTCAGGCTGCCGCTCAACGGCGTCCATGAGGGTCTGCACCCGTGACACGGCGGCCGGCACGGAAGTCTGGTCGCCGCGAATCCATTCAAACAGCTTGATCAGCCAGACGTGGCGTTGGGCGAGGCCGGCATCGGGGTCCAGCGCCTTGAGCAGGGAGGCCAGGTCTTTCATCGGTCGGTCGGCGCCATCGCTCAGTGCAGGACGCGGCCGGCCGGTGCGCCGCCGTTTCCGTTGCCTTGATGCGCCTCCAGCACAAACATCGGGATCGGCACCTCAAAACGCTCGCCGTCTTCGGCGACGAAAAAATAGCTGCCGTGCATGGTGCCGCTGGGCGTGCGCAGGCGCGAGCCGCTGCTGTACTGAAAGGACTCGCCGGGTTTGAGCAGCGGCTGGTGGCCCACCACGCCCAGGCCCTTGACCTCTTCGTTGTGGCCGTTGGCGTCGCTGATGATCCAGTGGCGCGAGATCAGCTGGGCCGTCACCTCTCCGGTGTTGGTGACCGTGACGGTATAGGAAAAGCCGTAGATGTTTTCTTCCGGCGCCGATTGCTCGGGCAGGTACTGGGGGACGACTTCGCAGGAAAATTGGTATTTGGACATGGCTTCAAATTTGAATGACCATGTTAACCGCCTCGTTTGCTGTTGGCCGGGCGAAACAGGCGTTGCGGCGGTCCGGCCGGCTTGCTGCGACAATCCAGTCATGCGAAAAAACCAGCCCCCCACCTACCGCATCGCCCCCTCCATCCTGTCCGCCGATTTCGCCCGCCTGGGTGAGGAGATCAAGGCAGTCATCGCCGGCGGCGCCGACTGGATTCATTTCGACGTGATGGACAACCACTATGTGCCCAACCTGACCTTCGGGCCCATGATCTGCCAGGCCCTCAAGCCGCACGCCAAAAAGGCCGACGGCACACCGGTGCCGGTGGATGTGCATTTGATGGTGCAGCCCGTCGATGCGCTGGCCGCCGCGTTTGCCGATGCCGGAGCCGACCTCATCAGCTTTCACCCCGAGGCCTCGGGCCATGTGCATCGCAGCGTGCAGGCCATCAAGGCCAAAGGTTGCAAAGCCGGGCTGGTGTTCAATCCGGCCACGCCGCTGGATGTGCTGGACTGGGTCATCGAAGACCTCGACCTGATTTTGATCATGAGTGTCAACCCCGGCTTTGGCGGCCAAAGCTTCATTGAGTCGGCGCTGCGCAAGATCGAGCTGGCCAGAAAACGCATCGACGCCTCGGGCAAAGACATTCGCCTGGAGGTCGATGGCGGCATCAAGACCGACAACATCGCGCGGGTTGCCGCGGCCGGAGCTGATACTTTTGTCGCTGGCAGCGCCATCTTCGGTAAACCTGATTACAAGGCTGTCATTGACGCCATGCGGGCAGAACTGGTGAAATGAGCCGGTGCGCATGGTGCTCACCCGCATCCGCGCCCCCCGCACGCCGGTAGCCGATAGGCGGAATTGGCCCGACATTCATGAAAGAGCCGAGTCATGACTGAACCTGTGAGGCCGCCGGCAGACGAGCCGCAACCCCTGCGGCGATCGCGCATCCTGGTGGTGGATGACACCGAGGACATCCGCTACTTCCTGGCAACGCTGCTGCAGGACCGGTATGAGGTGATTGCGGCCGCATCCGGCGAGGCCTGCCTGCAGGCGGCCGTGGCCGACAAGCGCCCCGAGATCATCCTGCTGGACGTGGTGATGCCCGGGATGGACGGCTATGAAGTCATGCGGCAACTGGCCCGCGATGCACGCACGGCCGATATCCCCGTCATCTTCCTCACGGCGCTTTCCAGTGTGGAAGAAGAGCAGCGCGGGCTGGACCTGGGCGCCACCGACTACATCACCAAGCCGATCAGCCCGCCCATCTTGCTGGCGCGCGTAAGGCTTCATCTGGAGCGCAGTGCCAATGCCAAGCGCCTCAAATCCCTGTCCGAGCAGTTGTCGCGCTACCTTGCGCCGCAGGTGTACCAGTCGCTGTTTGACGGCTCGCGCCGGGCGGAAATCCAGACGCAGCGAAAACGCCTGACGGTGTTTTTTTCAGACATCAAAAACTTCACCATGTCGACCGCGCAGTGGCAACCTGACGAAGTCACCTTTCTTCTCAATAGCTACTTCGAGGAGATGTCGCAGATTGCCGCCGAGTATGGCGCCACCCTCGACAAGTTCATTGGCGACGCCATCGTCATCTTCTTTGGCGACCCGCATACGCTGGGCCCGCGCCAGGACGCGTTGCAATGCGTCAAGATGGCCGTGGCCATGCAAAAACGCATGGGCGAGCTTCGCCAGCGCTGGAAGGACATGGGGATTCCCCGGGCGTTCGAGATACGCATCGGCATCAATTCAGGGCTGTGTGATGTGGGCAATTTCGGCAGCAACCTGCGCATGGACTACACCATCATCGGGCGCGAAGTGAACCTGGCCGCCCGCCTGGAGCAGGCCGCGGATCCGGGCGGCATTCTGGTGTCCCGTGAGACGTATGAGCTGGTGAAAGACGATATCCGGCTGGAACCCCGGAACCCGGTGGACGCCAAGGGATTTGCCGAGCCCATCACGGTGTTTGCGGTGCACGCCACCGGTGGAGCCGCCGCGGCGCCAGGTGCCGCCGTTGCGGATGCTGCGGCCAGCGCCCCATTTGAAGCGGCCGCCGCCCGGCTGGCCGCCGCGCAGGCAGCTTCTGCCGACGTGACCCTGCCAGACCACGTTGAGGGCCTTGACCTGGTGGTAGGCCTGACCCGTGCCATGGGCATGAAGACGCTTTATCTCTCGATGCTCCAGCGTTTCCTGGACCGCGGCGACACGCCCGCACGTATACGTGAAGCGCTGGCCGGCGGGGACTTCAAGACGGCAGAGCTGCTCAGCCACTCACTGCGCGGGGTGTCCGCGCAGATCGGCGCCCTGCGGCTGCCGGCTGATGCCGAGGCGCTTGAGCAGGCCCTGCACGACGAAAAGCCGCTGCAAAGCATTGAGGCCCTGCTGGCGCAGATGGAAGTTTCGCTCGGTGAATTGGTGGCGGCGCTGCGGTCCGGATTGCCGCCTGCCGATGCGCAAGGCCCACAATGACTGCCCATGCCTGTGGGATTGGTGTATCTTCCTCTTATGGCGTCTCACGGCGTCTTTCAGCGCTTCAGAAGCTGGAGGTGCCGGCCGAGGTGCCGCCCGTACATGCAGAGGTAAATAAAAGTAAAACTGGAAGTCGAAAAAGCCAGTCATAGAATCGGACAAAGCGCGAGAGCGCACGTCACGACCCCCTTACTCAGGAGAGGAGCTACCGTGCCCAGCAACGATATCTACGCCGTTACTTCCAAAGGCCAGCAGGAACTGCGCGGCGCCGCCACCACGATTTCGCCCGCCGAAGTCGACTTGCTCGTGCGGCTCGACGGCATCCTGTCGATCGGCCAGATCCGCCAGAGCGTTGGCGACGTGGTGGGTGCCACGATCGAAAGCACGATGGGAATGCTCCTTGCCAAGGGGCTTGTGGAGCCGGTTGCGCCTGACCCTTTTGCCGGCTCGCTGCAGCTGCAGCTGAGCGCCACAGCGCTCACGGCCGCGGATGCCGAAGCGGATTTCTGCGCGGCCACGCTCAAAAAATCCAATTATTACGTCCGGATTGCCCGCACGCGCGGAACGCCGCGCCAGCGCGCCCCCGGTGAACGCCTGTCGGCCATCATCGTCGACGATGAAGAGCATCTGGCCAAATTTCTTCATCACTACCTCACTTTCGAGGGGTTTGATGTGCGCATTGCCGGCTCCCGCGCCGAGGTCGTGGCCGAGTTCCGCAAGCCGCCGATTCCCGACCTCGTGCTGCTGGACGTGATGCTTCCCGATGCCGACGGCTTTGACATCCTGCAGCGAATCCGCGCCCACCCGCAGCTCAAGGATGTGCCCGTCATCATGCTGACCGCCAAGGCAAACCGCGAATCCGTGCTCAAGGGTCTGGCCAGCGGCGCCGACGGCTATGTCACCAAACCCGTCGAGACCGAATCCCTGCTTCAGGCAGTCCGTACCGTCCTGGGCTCGCAGTAGCCCGCAGGCACAGCGAGATGGGCCGCTTTTCTGGTAAACCCGGCCTGCAGGCCCCCGAGCCATGAAGCTGCCGTTTCGCACGACTATCAACATCGCCCTGTGCGCCGGGATGTTCCTGATCGCGTTGAGTATCGCGGCGTCCTACATCACCATCAACTCGCTGATCAGCGGTGCCCAAAATGGAAGCCGCAGCGGTGACTCCATCCTTCTCCTGGAGCGCGCCGTCGCGGACTTCAAGGCGGCGGAGTCGCTGCAGCGGCGCTACCTGCTGACCTATTCGCCCAAAGACCTCGACGCTTATCGGGAGGCCCGCGCGCTCAGCCGGCAGACCTTGCTGCGCCTGCATGCGGCGCATGCAGATGCGGATGCAAGCTCCGACTGGCACTTGCTGGAGGATGCCATCACCGGCCGGTTCCAGTTGATAGAGCGGGCCATCACGGCCCGTCAGCAACAGGGCCTGGACGCCGCCGCCGCCCTTGTCAGCAACGACGAGAACCGCAAGTTGCACGAAGACATCGAAGCCGTGGCCGGGCGGATCAAAAGCAGTGAATCATCCGCACTGGAGAGCTCCAAGGATGAAACCCGAAAAACCGCCCAGACGGTCAAACAACTGATCCTGCTGGGCGGGCTGCTGTGCCTCAGCGTTTTCGCCTGGGCCATCCAGAAGATGATGCGCACACAGGAAAAGCGCCGCCGCGTTGAGGCCAGGCTTTCCGACAGCGAGGCCATGAGCCGCGCCGTCACCGAGAGCATGGCCGAAGGGCTGGTGACCGCAACAGCCGAAGGCATCATCGTCAATGCCAACAGCGCCGCGCGGCACCTCTTCGGCTACCGGCTTGATGACATGGTCGGCAAAGAGGTCACCATGCTGCTGCCGGCGCGCTACCGCATGGGGTTCAAGGCTTTTTTTGCTTCGCTGCCCTCCCGCCAGCACGGGTTTCGCGAATGGGACGTCAAGGTTCTGGGCCTGCGCCATGACGAGACCGAGTTTCCGGTGAATGTCTCCTTCGGTGATGTCAATGTGGGAGGCCAGCGCCTGTTCACGGCCATCATCCACGACATCACCGAAAGCAACCGCATCAGCGAAGCCCTGCGCGACAGCGAAGCCCAGCTGCGCCAGCTGACCGACGCCGTGCCCGCGCTGATTGCCTACATCGACCGGGACCAGCGCTTCCAGTTTCACAACCGCGCGTACGAAGAAGCTTTCGGCCTCAGGCGCGAGCAGATCCAGAACAAGACCATGCAGGAGGTCCTGGGGCCGGTGCTGTATGAACAGATCAAGGGCTATATTCATGAGGCCCTTGAAGGGTATTCGGTGCGCTACGAACGCGAGCAGGTGACGGCCAGCGGCGACCGGCGCGAATACGTCATGAACTACTTCCCGCGCTACGGCGAGGGCGATGAGCACGGCATGGTGATCGGGTTCAGTTCGCTGGGCACCGACGTCACCGAACTCAAGCGCATTGACCGCATGAAGAGCGAATTCGTCTCCACCGTCAGCCATGAGCTGCGCACGCCTTTGACATCCATACGCGGCTCGCTCGGGCTGGTATCGGGCGGGGTGGCTGGTGAACTGCCCGAACGGGCGAAAAGCCTGGTCGGCATTGCCAAGACCAATTGCGAGCGGTTGATCCGCCTCATCAACGACATCCTCGACAGCGAAAAAATCGAGTCCGGCAAGATGACCTTCGAGCTGCAGGCGCAGGAACTCGAACCCTTGATGGAACAGGCCATTGCCGCCAACGAAGGTTTTGCGCAGCAGCACGGCGTGACGCTGGCCCTGCACAAAGCCGCCGGAGCAGTCCGTGTCTGCGTCGACAGCGACCGGCTGATCCAGGTGGTGACCAATTTGCTTTCCAACGCCATCAAATACTCACCAACGCGAGGCACGGTGAATGTGGTGATCAGCAATCTGGCCAACCGTGTGCGGGTCGAAATCGCCGACAGGGGGCCCGGCATCCCCGAAGAATTCCGCAAGCGCATCTTCCAGAAGTTTTCGCAGGCCGACTCGTCCGACACGCGCCAAAAAGGCGGCACCGGCCTGGGCCTGAGCATCTCCAAAGCGATTGTTGAGCGGATGGACGGCAGCATCGGCTTTTCGTCCGAGAGCAACAAAGGCACCACCTTTTTCTTCGAGCTGCCTGAGTGGCGCGAAGCCCCGCCCGTCACGGCGCCCATGGGGCTGGTGGCGCGCCCCCGCGTACTGGTGTGTGAAGACGATCCCGATGTCGCTCAACTGGTCGGCATGATGCTCGACAAGGGCGGCTACGACGCCGACATGGCGCACACCGCGGAGCAGGCGCGCGATTACCTCAAGATGGAGTCCTATGCCGCGATGACGGTGGATATCAAACTCCCGTACGAAAATGGCCTTTCGCTTATCCGTGAGCTGCGCGCCAACCAGCGCACCGCCTGGCTGCCTGTGCTGGTGCTGTCAGTCACCGCCGCGGAAGCACGCCAGCACGCCAGCAACCAGGCGCTGGCGATTTCGGACTGGCTGGACAAGCCGCTGGACGAAAAGCGCTTGCTGGCCAGCCTGAAAGAAGCGATCAAGAGCCGCACAATCGGCAAACGCGCGGAATCGGCTTGATGGGTGAGCCTGCGTCAGGCTTGTTACCTTGTTTTGAACGCTATTACCTTGAACCACACCAACTTCGACGCAGCCATCATCGACCTCGACGGCACCATGGTCGACACCCTTGGTGACTTTGCCCAGGCGCTGAATCTCATGCTCGCTGACTTGCTGCCCGACGGCGCTGCGACGGCCAGGCTGGATGCCGCAGTGATTGAGCGGATGGTGGGCAAGGGGTCTGAGCACCTTGTCAGATCAGCACTAAAATACGTTCAAGCACAGATGGTTAGTGCGCATGTTGCTATGGATTTGGTAGCAAATTACGAGCAAGCCTACGCCGGCTACCAGAAGCATTACGCGGGCATCAATGGACGGTATTCAGCGGTGTACCCGGGCGTGGTCGATGGCTTGCGGGGCTTACAGCAGGCGGAGCTGAAGCTGGCGTGCCTGACCAACAAGCCGGTGGGCTTTGCGCGTGAACTCCTCAAGCTCAAAGGGCTGGATGGCTATTTCAGCCAGGTGTTTGGCGGGGATTCTTTTGCGGTGAAGAAGCCTGACCCGTTGCCCTTGCTCAAAACCTGTGAAAGCCTGGGTACGCTGCCGGCGCGCACCTTGATGATCGGCGACTCGAGCAACGACGCACGTGCTGCGCGTGCCGCAGGGTGCCCGGTGGTGCTGGTGACGTATGGCTACAACCATGGTGAGCCGGTGCGGGATGTGGATGCGGATGGGTTTGTGGATTCGCTGGCCTTGCTGGGCTCGCTGGATTTGTCTGGCTTGGTCGCTGAACGTGTGTTGGCAAATACGGCCGTGCAGACGGCCGCGCAAAAGTAGCTATCTAAATTCTGCTGCACCGGTACAAAGACACCTATACCGTGGGCAACCTCGGCGATCAGGGGTGGAGTTCGCAAATGCATCGGGTGGCATCGATACCGCCTTGGTAGCGGTCAACAGCTTCACGCCGGCTGCCGGGGTGAAGCGCCCGATTGCCAAACGCTCCTCCTTCGCAACCGCAACCGCAACGGTAATGACCTCGACTCTTCATGGGGCAATTCGCTGCTCTGGACAGATCAACGCGATATCTAAGTATTAAATCGACCCAATAGCGTTCGAGATCAGTAGCTGATTAGTAGTCGTCTCAGACCTACATTCCCCCGGCAGACAGAAATTCTGCGTAACCAGGGACCGCTCAGACCTGTAAAAAAGCAGGCGGCAGGCAGCTATAGACAGCGCATTCAAACACCGCGCGTCTAAGAACAATCCGAGGGAAATTCAATGCAATATTTTGACAAAGTGCACCTATGCGCACTGGCCGCCGTCGTCCTTGTGGGAGCGTCTTTGGGCACTGCCCATGCCACGTTCCCCGGCGAGAACGGCGATATCGTCTATGGTGTTTACCAGTTCGATTTCAACAACCCGGTCCGCGCCATCAAAAAGGTTCGCCCCGGTTCGGGGATTCCCCCGGTAACGCTGGCGGCGGGGGTCTACCCCGCGGTCTCACCCAACGGCAAGAAAATTGCGTACTCAAGCGGGCCCGCCACCACTTCACAAGAGCGCTTGTACGTGATGAACATGGACGGCAGCAATGCCGTCGATGTTGGACCAGGCTCCATGCCTACGTGGTCGCCCAGTGGAACAAAACTCGCGTATCTCGACCTCTTCCCGACAGCAGGCAACGCGAAGGGCGTGTACATCAACCCGTTGAACGGGCAGGCCCCAACGCTCCTCGCCGCGCTGGATGTGACCGGCCAGGGAGATGAAATGCGGATGAGCTGGTCACCTTCGGGTAACTTCATCCTGGTCTACCAGCCGACCATAGGCAGTTATGTCGGCACCCAGTATGCAGTCAACGCAACCACCGGCGAGGTCATCGTCTACTCGACAAATCCGACGGGCCCCCTGTGGGCGACGTTTACTCCCGATGGGGTTTCGATGCTTGCCGCTTACAAGAATCCCAATTGCATCTCGACGTCCTTTCTTTTTTACAGCACCCAAACGACGCTCTACTGCACCGGCACCACTGGGAGTATCTATGCGCCCAGCCTCTCCCCGGACGGATCGACTGTTGCCTGGTACAAATTTAGCGTCCCGCAAAACCAGCTCTTGTCCGCAGCTGTCCAAGGCACGACGTCCCAAGTCGTCGCCAGTGATGAGGAAATCATGAGTTTTGACTGGGGCCGCGTTCCCCATGCCACGGTGGCCACGACGCTGGCAAGCGGCCAATGGTCCACCCCGGTCCAGATGCCTGACGACAATTACAGCCTCCAAACCTCGGTTGCCGTGATGCCCGACAACGGCGCAGTGAGCCAAACGCGCAGGCAGATGGTTTCCATCAACGCCGACGGAGTGGTCCTTCACCGCATGCAGTACACGAACAATACCTGGTCGCCGTTCACGGTGGTTCCCGGCTTGGGTACCTCTCCTGGCGGCATCGTAGCCAAGCGCGTGGCCGTTGCCGGAGCGATGGACGGCAGCGTGCAGGTCGTCGTGGTCGGCAAAAGCGACCTCGTCTACCACGCCATGCGCTACGCCAATGGCAACTGGTCCGGCTTCACCCCGCTCGGTGGGTTCAACGGCGCTGCGGACTTCGCAGCGCGTGACGTGGCCATCGCCATCAACGGCAGCTCCTCCAGTTCGCCGGGCTACGCGCAGGTGGTCGCCACCGGCTTGGCCGTGGGTGATGTGTTTCACCGGGTGCGCTGGGCCGACGGCTCGTGGACGCCATTCGCCCAAGTGCCGGGGGCCGTGAGTCCCGCGACACGTCTCGCCATAGCCATCGCTCCCGCCACGGCCAGTGCCCCCAACGACTTGTACGTGCTGGCCACGACGAGTCAGGGCGTCCAGCGGCAAATGCGCCGTGCCGATGGCAGCTGGGACAGCTGGGTCAGTGTGGCCGGCGCACCCACTGCCCTCAGAGACCTGTCGTTGACCATAGCCCTGGCCACCAACCAAACGCAGATCGCGAAAGTGTCCTACGTTGCAGCCGATGGCACCGTGTCGCTCCAACAGCGCAGTCAAGCCTCCGTGCGCGACTCGTGGACCCTGCCGATCGTGCCGACGACCGTGATGGCGAACGGCCGTACCGTGTCGATTGCGAACACGGCCACAGGCGCCGATTTCTTCGTGGTCCAAGCCGATCCGCAATAACACAGCGCAAATCGTGAACGGCGCCGCGTCGTCCGCGTTGACGCGCTCGCCGCGCAAAAGCCGCCCTGCAGAAACGACAACGGGGCTTGCGCCCCGTTGAGTGTGTGATACCTACCGCTTGCCTCAGCTGGTTTTGCCCAGCATCGCGTCTTTGAGTTTCCAGTCGGCGGGCTGGGGGCCCAGCCAGATGCGCACCAGTGCGTTGAAGAATTCAAGTTCCTTGAAGGGCTCGCCTTGCGGTTTGCCTTTGACGGAGATCACGGTGCCGGTGCCGGGGATCCAGTCAATGGTGAAGCCTTCGCCGGCCACCAGCTTTTTCTGGTCGGCAAAAAGCTGGCCCATCTTGATGAGGCCGGGGATCAGCTTGGACATCTCGCCTTTGGGGGTGTTCTCTGTGAAGGCGGTGGTAAAGCCCTTGCCCAGCTCGTTGGAGTCAATGTCGCGCAGCAAGGTGATGCTGATGCGCTTGGGGCCAGGCATGGTGTAGACCTCCTCCGGAGTGGCGGCCTTTTTGGGCAAGTACATCGCGGCCACATAGACCTTGAACACGGCCTTGAAGCGTATGCCGGCGCCGTTGAGCTGCAACTTGGTGCCCTGCACCTCGACCGGGTCGTCCAGCTTGACGCCGGAAACTTCCATCGGGGCGGCAAGGGCGCCCCATGACAGCATTAAACCGGCCAGGCCCGCCGTGCATCGCATTGTCAAAGTCATGAGTTTGTCTCCAAGGGTGATGAAATAGAACGAGCGTTCTTTTTTATGTCCCATTTTGACGGGCGCAAAGGGGCTGTCGCAAGAGGGTTTGCGAGATGAGCATTAGTACTAGTGACTTTTTTAGGCGCCCAGGCCGGTAGGTAGGTTGGGCGCCTGCCGTCTTTGCTACACTTTGCCTCTCATGTTCATTCATCGCATCATTCAGACAGGTTGTGGCGACCGGGGAGCCTGGCCCTGGCGTACCTGTCATTTCTCGCACGCCTGAGGCGCATGCGGGCCGGCAAGCTGACCACTCATATTCAGCCAGTTTGCCTTCTGCCCGCCCCGATGCCGCCGGTTCTGCGACACCCCCCCTTTTTCTTTCCTGATGCGTCTTTGCACCCCCGCCAAGCGCATCCCGGCCCCGGTCTTCGGGGCGTTTTGAATGACAGGTGGCTGCGCCTTTGAGCGCGTGGCCCCTTGCGAAGGACCATCGTGATTACAGAACTCGAATTTAAAAGCCTGGCAGGCCAGGGCTACAACCGCATTCCGCTGATGGTGGAGGCGTTTGCCGACCTTGAAACCCCGCTCTCCCTTTACCTCAAGCTTGCGCATTCCAAAGACGGCGGCAAATTCAGCTTCTTGCTGGAGTCGGTTGTCGGCGGCGAGCGCTTTGGCCGCTACAGCTTCATCGGCCTGCCGGCACGCACGCTGTTGCGGGCTTCGGGTTTTGGCGCTGACAGGGTGACCGAGGTGGTGACAGACGGCCGTGTGGTGGAAACCTCAGCGGCCAACCCGCTGGAATTCATCGCCGATTACCAAAAACGCTTCAAGGTCGCGCTGCGGCCGGGCCTGCCACGATTTTGCGGCGGGCTGGCGGGTTACTTTGGTTACGACGCGGTGCGCCATATCGAGAAAAAGCTTGAAGCCACCTGCCCGCCCGACACGCTGGGTTGTCCCGACATCATGCTGCTGCAGTGCGAAGAGCTGGCGGTGATCGACAACCTCTCGGGCAAGCTCTACCTCATCGTGTACGCCGACCCGGCCCAGCCCGAGGCCTACGCCAACGCCAAGAAGCGCCTGCGCGAGCTGAAAGAACAGCTCAAGTATTCGGTCAGTGCGCCGGTGGTCAAGCCTTCGCAGGGCTATCCGGCCGAGCGCGACTTCGCCAAGGCCGACTACATCGCCGCGGTGGAAAAAGCCAAGCGCCTGATCGAAGCCGGCGACTTCATGCAGGTGCAGGTGGGCCAGCGCATCAAGAAGCGCTACACCGAATCCCCGCTGAGCCTGTACCGCGCGCTGCGTTCGCTCAACCCCAGCCCCTATATGTATTACTACCACTTTGGGGACTTCCATGTGGTGGGGGCTTCGCCTGAGATTCTGGTGCGGCAGGAGCAGGTTGCCGAAGGGCAAAAAATCACAATTCGCCCGCTCGCCGGCACCCGTCCGCGTGCCTCATCGCCCGAGGCCGACAAGGCCGTCGAGCAAGAACTCGTCAACGACCCGAAAGAGCGCGCCGAGCACGTCATGCTGATCGACCTGGCGCGCAACGACATCGGCCGCATCGCCAAGACTGGCACCGTGAAAGTGACCGAAGCCTTCTCGGTGGAGCGCTACAGCCACGTGATGCACATCGTCAGCAATGTCGAAGGCGTGTTGCTGGACGGCATGACCAGCATGGACGTGCTGAAGGCGACCTTCCCGGCCGGCACGCTGACCGGAGCGCCCAAGGTGCATGCGATGGAGATCATTGATCGATTGGAGCCGACCAAGCGCGGCCTGTATGGCGGCGCCTGCGGCTACCTCAGTTATGCGGGCGATATGGACGTGGCGATCGCCATTCGCACCGGCATCATCAAGGACCAGATGCTGTATGTGCAGGCAGCGGCCGGCGTGGTGGCCGATTCGGTGGCCGAACTTGAATGGAAAGAAACCGAGGCCAAGGCGCGCGCGCTGCTGCGGGCGTCGGAGCTGGTTGAGGAGGGCCTGGAATGAGCACGGCGACTCACCCAGCCATTGAGCACTGCAGCACCATGACCGACGTGCGCCGCAACATCGATGCGCTGGACGAGCGCATCGTGCCGCTGATTGCCGAGCGCAGCGCGTACGTCGCGCAAGCCGCGCGCATCAAGCAGAACGCTGACCAGATTGTCGACAACGCGCGCATCGAATTCATCATTGACCGTGTGCGCTCGCAGGCCCGAAAAGCCGGCGCCCCCGAGGCCATCGTGGAGGCGGCTTACCGCGCCATGATCGCCGCATCCATTGACTTTGAGCGCGACGAATTCACACGCCTGCGCCAGGAGGCCTGAATCATGAAGCGCAGCAAACTCTTGATGATCGACAACTACGACAGCTTCACCTACAACATCGTCCAGTACTTTGGCGAGCTGGGTGCGGAGGTGGAAGTGTTTCGCAATGACGAGATCAGCGTGGCCGACATCGCTGCGCGCAAGCCTGATCTGCTGGTGGTGTCGCCAGGCCCATGTTCGCCGGCTGAGGCCGGTATCTCGGTCGCGGCGATCCAGCACTTTGCCGGCAAGCTGCCGATTCTGGGCGTTTGCCTGGGACACCAGAGCATCGGCGCGGCCTTCGGCGGCAAGATCATCCGCGCGCAGCAACTGATGCATGGCAAGACCAGCGTGATCACCACCACGCAAGAAGGTGTGTTTGCCAACTTGCCCGAGCAGTTTGTCGTCAACCGCTACCACTCGCTGGCGATTGAAAAAGAAACCTGCCCCGAGGCGCTGGCTGTCACGGCCTGGACAGATGACGGTGAGATCATGGGCGTGCGCCACAAAGAGCTGGCTATCCAGGGCGTGCAATTTCACCCTGAATCCATCCTGACCGAGCACGGTCACGCCATGCTGAGGAACTTTCTGGAGCAGACCGCATGATCCGTTTCTTCGATACTGGCATTGAGGTTGCTATTAAATTAATAGCTGCTTGCCAAGATACCACCTGGGCTGGAGGCCAAAATGATTGTTGATCTGCGTAGCGACACTGTTACCCGCCCGACTCCCGCCATGCGCGAGGCCATGCTGGCCGCGCCGCTGGGCGACGACGTGTTCGGCGACGACCCGGCCGTCAATGCCCTGCAGGAAAAGATCGCCGGCCTGCTGGGCTTTGAGGCCGCGCTCTTCGTGCCGACCGGTACGCAAAGCAACCTTTGCGGCATCCTCTCCCACTGCCAGCGCGGCGACGAATACATCGTCGGGCAGATGGCGCACTGCTACCGTTGGGAAGGCGGCGGCGCGGCGGTGTTCGGCAGCGTGCAGCCGCAGCCGCTGAACCACCACACCGACGGCACGCTGGCGCTGGCCGAGATCGAGGCTGCCATCAAGCCTGACGACGCGCACTTCGCGCGCACGCGCATGCTGGCGCTGGAAAACACCCTGGGCGGCAAGCTGCTGCCCTTTGACTATGTGCAGCAGGCAACCGCGCTGGCGAAGAAACACGGGCTGGCGCGTCACCTGGACGGCGCGCGGCTTTTCAACGCTGCTGTGGCGCAGGCTGCGCAGACGGGCAGCAACCCGCTGGCGGAGGCGCGCCGCATTGCCGATTGTTTTGACAGCGTGTCGGTCTGCTTCAGCAAGGGTCTGGGCGCACCGGTGGGCTCGGCCCTGTGCGGCTCACGCGAGTTCATTGCGCGCGCGCACCGTATCCGCAAGATGGCCGGCGGCGGCATGCGCCAGGCGGGCGTGCTGGCTGCAGCGGCCTCGCACGCGCTGGACCACCATATTGGGCGCCTGGCGCAAGACCATGCGCTGGCCAAACATCTGGCGAATGGGCTGGCGGGCATTGACGGCCTGAACGTGGAGCCGCCGCAAACCAATATCGTGTTTGTGGATTTGACGGGCGCGGCGAAAGAGAAATCGGCGGGCTTGCTCAAACATCTGGCCAGCAAGGGCATTCAGGCCACCGGCCTTTATCGCCTGCGCTTTGTCACGCACCTTGATGTGGACGCTGACGGCGTGGATCGCGCTGTCGCAGCGATTCGCGAATACTTCAAAGCCTGACCAGACACAAAGCCCAACCCGGAACCCTGAATTCCTGAAAGCCTTTATGGACATCCACAACCTGCTTTTCTTTATTGCCGCCGGCCTTCTGCTGAACCTCACGCCCGGTCCGGACGTGCTTTACATCGTGACCCATGCGCTGCGTTCAGGCGCGCGCGCCGGCATGGTGGCGGCACTGGGCATCACGTCTGGCTGCTTTGTGCATATCTTTGCTGCGGCGGTAGGCGTCAGCGCACTGATAGCGGCCTCCGCCACGGCTTTCACCGTTCTCAAGTGGGCCGGCGCGGCTTACCTCGTTTATGTCGGGCTGCGCATGCTGCTGTCGCGCGCACCGGCGGCGGAGGACGCTTCTGCTATGAATTTAGTAGCTGAAAATCAATATGAGGTGCCGGCTACGGCCCTAAAACGCATATTTTTTCAAGGCTTCTGGACGAATGTGCTGAACCCGAAGGTGGCGCTGTTCTTCCTGGCTTTTGTGCCGCAGTTCATCACGCCGGATATGGGGAACAAGCCATTGGCGTTCCTGTTGCTGGGGCTGTTGTTCAACTTCAACGGCCTGTGGGTGGGTTTCGGCTATGCCTTCGCCGCCGCGTGGATGGCCAAGCGGCTGGGCGCGCTGCAGCGAGGGATGCATTGGCTTGAGCGTGTTGCCGGCGCCATGTTTGTCGGCTTTGGTATCAAGCTGGCCCTTTCTGATAATCCTGTGAACTGAGCCTTCTCCTTCAATACAAAAAACGTCAAGAAACGAGACACGCCATGCCCAACACCCACAAAATCACTCCGCAGGAAGCCCTGCAGCGCACGATTGAACACCGCGAAATCTTCCATGACGAGATGCTGCACATCATGCGGCTGATCATGAGCGGCGAGATGTCGCCCGTGATGATGGCCGCGCTTGTCACCGGCCTGCGCGTCAAGAAAGAAACCATCGGCGAGATCACCGCCGCCGCGCAGGTGATGCGCGAGTTTTCCACCAAGGTCAATGTGGCTGACAAGACGCATTTGGTCGACATCGTCGGCACCGGCGGCGACGGTTCGCACACCTTCAATATTTCGACCTGCTCCATGTTTGTGGCGGCAGCGGCCGGCGCCAAAGTCAGCAAGCACGGCGGCCGCAGCGTCAGCAGCAAGTCGGGCAGCGCCGACGTGGTCGAGTCGCTGGGCATCCATATCGGTCTCACACCTGAAGCCATCGCCCAATGCATTGAGCAGGTCGGCGTCGGCTTCATGTTCGCACCCAACCACCATCCGGCGATGAAAAACGTCGCGCCCATCCGCAAGGAGCTTGGGGTGCGCACCATCTTCAACATCCTCGGCCCGCTGACCAATCCGGCCAGCGCACCCAACATCCTGATGGGTGTGTTTCACTCCGACCTGGTGGGTATCCAGATTCGTGCGTTGCAGCGCCTGGGCGCTGAACATGCGCTGGTGGTCTACGGCAAGGACGGCATGGACGAAGTCAGCCTGGGCGCGACCACTGTGGTGGGTGAACTGAAGAACGGTGAAATCACCGAGTACGAAATCCACCCCGAAGACTTTGACATGCCCATGGCCAGCAATCGCACACTGCGCGTGGAAACGCCGGAGCAGTCCAAGGCCATGCTGCTGGGTGTGCTCGACAACCAGCCGGGCGCCGCGCGCGACATCGTGATCCTCAATGCCGGGGCGGCGCTGTATGCCGCCAATGTGGCCGACTCGATGAAGGCCGGCATTGTGCTGGCGCGGGCGGCGCTTGAATCAGGCGCGGCCAAGGGGCGCCTGCAGCAACTTGTTTCCATCACCCAAAAACTGGCAGCCTGAACACCATGTCCGACATCCTCGACAAAATCATTGCCGTCAAGCGCCAGGAAATCGCCGAGGCGGTCCGCAAGAAACCGCTGGCGGTCATGCGCGAAGACGCCGAGTCGCGCGTGCTCACGCGTGACTTTGTGGGCGCGCTGCGCACCAAGATCGCTGCGGGCCAGCCGGCGGTGATTGCCGAAATCAAGAAAGCCAGCCCGTCCAAGGGCGTACTGCGGGCCGACTTCATTCCGGCCGACATCGCACAAAGCTATGCCGAAGGCGATGGCGAGATCAGCGCGGCCTGCCTTTCTGTATTGACCGACAAGCAGTTCTTCCAGGGCAGCATTGATTACCTGAAGCAGGCCCGCGCGTCGTGCGACTTGCCGGTGCTGCGCAAGGATTTCATGGTCGACCCCTATCAGGTGTATGAAGCGCGCGTGATGGGCGCCGACTGCATTTTGCTGATCGCGGCCTGCCTGGATGATGCGCAGATGAAGTCACTGGAAGCGCTGGCGATGTCGATGGACATGGCGGTGCTGGTCGAGGTGCATGACGAGGCCGAACTCGAGCGCGCGCTCAAGCTGAAAACGCCGCTGATCGGCATCAACAACCGCAACCTCAAGACCTTCGAAGTCTCATTGGACGCCACCCTGGACATGCTGGGCAAGGTGCCGGCGGACCGCCTGCTGGTCACCGAATCCGGCATCGCGACGCCGGCTGATGTGCAGCGCATGCGCAGCGCCGGCGTTAACGCCTTCCTGGTCGGTGAAGCCTTTATGCGCGCGGAAGAGCCCGGCCTGGCGCTGGCGCAGTTGTTCGGAAAAAAATAAACGCAGGCCATGGACCAGCTCGACGCCAACCCACCTTCGCCCGACCAACTCACCAGCGCCGACCCCGCCGCGTGGCCGGTGGCGCCCGGCTGGCGGCCGACGACGGATGCTTTTTTTGCCAGCCCGGCCGGTCAGAAGCTGCTGGGTTTTCTGCGAGGCCGGCTGGCGGACGGGGCGACGATTTTTCCGCCCCAGCCGCTGCGTGCGCTGGAACTCACGCCGCCTGAAGAGGTGCGCGTGGTCATCCTGGGGCAAGACCCGTACCACGGCCGGGGCCAGGCCGAGGGGCTGGCGTTTTCCGTAGCGCCCGGTGTGGCCTTGCCGCCTTCTCTGCGCAATATCTTTAAAGAACTGCAGCGCGATCTGGGAACGCCGCCGCCAGCGTTTCCGGCGCCGGGTGGCAGCCTGGTGAAATGGGCCACGCATGGCGTGCTGCTGCTCAACACCTGCCTGACGGTGGAGGAGGCCCAGCCGGCCAGCCACGCCGGCAAGGGCTGGGAGGTGCTGACCGACACGCTGATCCGCCAGGTTGCGGACGGGGACCATCCGGTGGTGTTCATGCTCTGGGGCGCGCATGCCCAAAGCAAGCGGACGCTGATTGACGCAAAGCGCCACAGGGTGCTGGTGGCCAATCACCCGTCGCCGCTGTCGGCGCTGCGGCCGCCGCTGCCTTTCATCGGGTGCGGGCATTTCTCTGACGCCCGGGCCTGGCGCGATGCGCAGCCCAAAAGCTGATTTGCTATTGTTTTAATAGCTAAACACCCGTGTCCTGCATGGGCTGGAGGCCAAAATCCTTTAAGAAATTGGGCCGGGCGCTAGAACGCTAGAACTCCTGCGCAAGGCTGCCTATGTAGTCCCGCCGGATATTGACCGTGCTTTGCTGGCCCAGGGCCTCAAAGTGGCGGCGCAGCCAGCGTTTTGCAGCGCCCTGGCCCATTTCAAACAGTTTTTCGATCATGGCGCCGTCGGCAGACATCTTGCTCGATGAAGGCAGGTTCTCCAGGGCTTCGCCGCCGTCGATGCGGTGCAGCAGCAGGCTTTTGTATTTCTCGCCTTCCTGCAGGCGGCCGTCGGCGAGCAGGCGATTGATGAAATCCATGGTGCGCATTTGCGACAGCAGGCTGGCATTGAAGGTCAGCTCGTTCACCCGGTCCACGATGTCATGCGGCGTATGGGGGACCTCGGGACGACGCAAGGGGTTGATCTGCACGACGATGATGTCCCGGCTGCTGCATTCGTTGGCGAGCGGCAGCAGGGACGGATTGCTGGAGAAGCCGCCGTCCCAGTAGGATTCGCCGTCAATTTCCACCGCCTGGAACAGCGTGGGCAGGCAGGTAGACGCCATCACGGCCTGCAAGGTCAGGCGTTTGCCGGAAAAAATCTCCGCCCGGCCTGTGGTGACGTGGGTGGCGGATACAAATGCCTTGGGCGTGTCGAGTTTGGCGATGGCATGGAAGTCGATTTCCGCTTGCAGCAATTTGCGCAAAGGGTTGATGTCTAGAGGATTGGACTGGTAAGGCGACATCCACTGGCTCACTGCATTGCCGAAAAAGTTAGCGCCCACTTTGTCTGAGGGCCACCCACCCAGAAGCATCTTGCTGATGCCGTCGGCCATAGAGCCCAGGCTGCCCATGGCGGCAACGCCCTGCCAGATTCGGGCGAGTGATGCGCGGGCCGCCTCCCGGGGGTTGGGGGTTCCGCTGTCCTTCTGTCCGGCGGCGGCAAACCCGTGCGCGAGCGCCACGGCATTGACGGCGCCGGCGCTGGCGCCGCTGATGCCGTCGAACTGGATGCGCTCGTCCTGCAGCAGCGCGTCCAGAACGCCCCAGGTGAACGCGCCGTGAGAGCCCCCGCCCTGCAGAGCGAGGTTGACCCGGCGCAGGGAAGACGGTTCTGGCGGCGAGGACGGGGCGGGTGAGGTGCTCATGGCGCTAGTTTGACAGGCGCAAATCCGCTGCAGCCATGAAACGGGCGCGGGAAGCAATTTTTAATGGTTTTTGCCATACCCCGGGACTTCACCCGACATAAAAGCGTGGCATAATCCGAGGTTCGCTTGAAGGATGGGTGCCCGAGTGGCTAAAGGGGGCAGACTGTAAATCTGTTGGCTAACGCCTACGCTGGTTCGAATCCAGCCTCATCCACCAGATTTTGTTTGATTTTTGGCAAGCGGCCGGCGCAAAGTAATCACGTAAAAGTGTGTCGCGTAAAGCGTATTTTGAGTCGCGAGTGATTTGATGTGAGTTGAATTGGCAGAGCTGCGCGGGAGTAGTTCAATGGTAGAACCCTAGCCTTCCAAGCTAATGACGCGGGTTCGATTCCCGTCTCCCGCTCCACAAAACCGTGGTTTTGGGGTGTTGCGGGCTCTGTTTGTTGATCTTGTGCCGGATTGCTGTGAGAGTTTGAAGTCTTTGGCTTTTTGATTTAGCCCTTTTGGCTCAGTGGTAGAGCACTCCCTTGGTAAGGGAGAGGTCGCGGGTCCGATTCCCGCAAAGGGCACCATATTTTGAGCTGGCGCGGCGTACAAGGCGCTGCTGCCGGCTGTAGTTCGTTAACTGGTTTTGTAACTCTTTATAAATTTCTGGAGTTGAAAAATGGCAAAAGGCAAATTTGAGCGGACCAAGCCGCACGTCAACGTTGGCACGATTGGCCACGTGGACCATGGCAAGACGACGCTGACGGCGGCGATC